>Ga0307515_10018993_pt1 | contig 12403 bp, 19 predicted proteins | sample 17_EM_MG_FD_194513 | JGI IMG/M metagenome (GOLD analysis project Ga0307515, IMG submission 194513) | Populus trichocarpa ectomycorrhiza microbial communities from riparian zone in the Pacific Northwest, United States - 17_EM | ecosystem: Host-associated > Plants > Roots > Unclassified | place...
ATTATCCCTGGACTTGTGGGTGCTGGTACGGCGTTGTTGGTGGTCACTGCGATTGGCCTTTCATCCTGGAGGAGAAGTCAGGGATGATATATATTTGAGTCGTTCTGCGCCCGGATGTCGTAGTCTTATTATCATACATAGACATATCTTACTACGTGGGCTCGGCCCCGCCTTGAGGGAATAGATTTTGTAGGTGATTTACTGTCGAAAGTTCTTCGATCGACGGTTGTGAGTTCTCTCTCGTCCGATCAAGTGCTGATTCGCATTCGCACTGAAGATGCCGTTCGTCGTGACTTTCTGGCACTTAACTAAGCCGACCGGCGGCTTCCACTCACTCGATGGACCGGGTGGTTTCCCGACCGAGGTTTCTGATCAGGCACTCTCTCCTCCTGGCCAGACGGGGATTCTTTCCCAAGCGATTCGCCTACCTTGTGCAGAAGAAGCAACGTCCCCCTCTCAGAGGTGTACACTGGTCGATATCCGATTCGAATCACTCTGCGCTGACGCCGACACCACATTGACGGCATCTCCCTCGGCAGACCACGTCCTCATATCCCGTACTTCCACTCCCGGTTTGGTTCAACTTCTCCTGGCTCAGTTCTCGAGCCGGCTTTGCTCCTTGGTGGCTACCCTTCCCCATGGAGACCTGGCACGTATCTGTGATCTGCTACCCGATTCTCATGGGCTTCGATCCATGAACCTAACCTCCACCACTGCGGTCACACCCCTTCCTCCAGGACTGGTCTGCCACCCCATACCTCTGACGTCTTTAATCCTGTGTAACATCCTCCCCACGTGGAAACCACATAAGTCCCTCTCCACCTTGACAACCCTCTCCATCTCCGGCAACTTCCAACCTCCCATGCCTCTTGGCTTCGAATACGGGATCTCGGACTTCTTTGAAGCTTTGCTGTGCACGCCGCAGCTCCGTCACCTTCGACTCTCTAGAATGGGACCGACTATCTATGACGTGACACCTGAGTGGGTTGTACCTCTGGAATGCCTCGAAACTCTCCGCCTCCACCACTGCCGACTCCAAGCTGAGATGCTCCATCACATGTCGTTCTCCTTGGATTTGCGAGAGATCTCAATTCACACACACGTTCGGCTGGTGCCCCCCGGCGCCGGGGTGATGTCTTGTGTCACCTCTAGAAACTTAAAGTGGCTGTTCACCCCGTCCCATGTCGACTTCTACCAGGAGGGGTGGGATAGGTGTCGTCTTTTGTTTGGTGGAACTCGCTGCTGGAGGAGTAATGAGGACGACCTTGCTGAGGCCCCGTTGACACTTGAAGTTTCCGTCACCAGCACCACCCAGGGGATCAACACCGCATTCCCTGGCCGGTGCATCGAGTCGTTCTGGCCGCTGTCAACGACCAACGTTCGGGAACTCACCATCCACGCTTATCGACACCCTCGAAGACAGGCGGGCGATTACATCTACAACCTCCTGCGGTCACTGGCTGCTTTGAGGAAACTGGTACTGAAGGGATGCAACGAGAGGCCCTTCTACGAGGCGCTCAGCCGGGTTGCGATCGAGGGCCGCCTGCCTGTCGTCTGTCCACACCTGACTGTGGTGGAGATCGACCCGATTGTCGAGTTCCAGAGGCACCACGGGTATAAGACTCCTCCCTGCTCAAAGCTGGTGATGGATCTGTCCGCTCTGATGCGCAAGAGGAAGGGTCGTGGGGTGCCTTTGAAAAGGTTGAAGGTCGTGTTTCCTGCGGAATGCCAGGTGGAAGCTCGGTATGTGGAGAAGTTGGTCATTGACTTGGATATGTGGACGGTGGTCCGTGTGAGAGTTGAGTGAGTGTTTTGAATATTGTACATTCCTTTCCCCTTTGTCCGTCGCTGAAGTTCTTTGCTTGAGTCGGTCTCTCTCTACCTTTGTTTTTTGTTTGCGTCGTCGTTCTGCTGTCACTCCTTGTTTCGTAATGGGTGTGTAATATAATTTCCTTTAGACTCTGGCTATGTACGCGATGATGGTGGTAGACTATAAGTGTGTACGACTGAAGGTTGAAATCGAGGGTACCTCTGCAAACGCTTCGGGTCGCAACTCAGCTGTCCACCAGATTGGTTCTGTCGTCTTGACGTAAACGATAGGCTCTTCTGGTATGAGATGGTTGGACGTCGAAATCATCCCGTCGAAATGAGACGGGTGATCAGCTATGGACTAACGTATCAGAAATGCGAAATCGCAAGGGTGGATAAGCGCACTGAGGTTCCACCGTAACCCTCGGGTGGATAGTATTGTAGATCCGACGCCGACGGGGAGTAAACCACATGTTTGCCCTAAGGTCTTGTGGTTGATGGGTATCTCGTGTTCGCCCTCGCACAAAAGTCAACTCAAGGCACCTCCGGGTCCATCGGAAAAGAGGAACTTACAGAGTCGAGGACCCACGCGACGCAGTCATCCGTGATCGCGAAAACGGATTCACGTAGCTTTCTGAGTTTGTGCAGGGATGCAAGGGTGTGAACGGTTTGATCGAGTCGGCCGGAGAGTCCACCGAGGATTACGATATCATGTTGCACCTGAGATACTGTTCAGCGGAGGTGTCGGGTGTATGGGTGGGCAGTGCTTGCCCCGTCCGTCTGGGATTCAAGGTCGGAGAGGCTGGAGATGCATTTCATGAGGTCGGTCGAGTCTTGGTCCCCGTCTTGAACGACGGTGACGCCCTGCGCACTTAGCGTTCGCTGCGAGATGTACCTGGAATGTTGTAAATGTACCTTTGATAAGTAATACTCTTTCACGTCGTCTCTGATAGAGTCGAAGTCGCCCTTGATTAGGTCAGGAAGGAATCTAGCAAGGCCGCATCTGTTCAGTTTCCCAACGCAAGAAGAATGTGGGACCAAATGCCTGATTCTCAAAACTTCTAATTCCCCAGAAAACAAGTCGTATAATCGATTTGCGCCTCCGTCGGCACATGATTTCCAGGAGGACGCCTTCCAGAGTTTCCACAAGAGACCGAGAGAGAAGGGCTGATTGAGTATAACGAGTGCGGATTTCTTGGACGAGGCAGACCCGCTGCTCTCATCGAGGAATGACGGAGCCCATTTGCGAGAAGTCATTGAGATATGGGACGTCAGATTGAGGATAAGTGGGCTCTTGTGCCGCGGCTTCTTCCGTTCTCACCGCTTAAAAAATTATTAGAGTTCATCTTTTCTCAACACCCGAACACTGGGGTCGATAGCGTACTGGAGGGGGCTCAATGGAGCGTGGACACAGAGTTGATCTATGACCCTGATTCCTTCGTCCTCAGAGGTGGAGAGGAAGTGGCGGTTATCCCTCCCGTGTCTGGGGGATGAGTTGGGAAGATCCCGCGCAATTTGTCAACCCAAGACCGAACTCCCACGCGTCAGCTGCTCAGATGGTCCATCCACCGGCTCTTTCGACGAGATAACATCCCCCCCCCTCCTAGAATGACTCGATAAATCATCCGCCTTCTCCTTTAGGTGATCTTGTTCATAGGCCGCACGGCTTCATCCCTCACTGGCCCTATGCCTTTAAGTCCCCTCTCACTACTCCGTGTTTGTTACGCGGCGCCCATTGTTTTGCGTTTCGGATCTGACCATACTCCCTCAGGTATGTCCCAGTGCTCGAGCTAGCGGGATAGAAATTTGAATTACTTAAAAAACGTGTCAGCTCCATACCAAGCTTAAGTCCCTATCCACACTTATGACATCATGAACCCACCTATAAGTATGACACCCCGTCTCAAGCAATGACATCAATTTCCCCCTCACCATGTTCGGCCTCTCACCCCTCCACGCCCACTGGTACTACGTGTGGATCCCCATCCTCACAGCTTCTGTGTGGGAAGCTACGTTACTTGCAATGCTCATCACTTGGCTTGTCCAAGGGCGGCCCAAGTACGTCAGCATGGATGGGTCGATTGCGTACATATCTGATATCGGGGCCGATATACTTAAACCCCTTTTTATTGTTGGCTGCTCTATCACAGCAGTTGGATTCGTCCTCACCCTCGTAGTAGAGCGGTGGTTGAGGCACAAGGGAAGGTACTGATTTCGAATCTCGTCGTCACTGAGTGCACCGTACTGACACTTGCTTGGGTCTAGACTCCCCCCTAACATGCGCACGCGGGAGAAAGTCTTTTCCGTGCTTGCCGTCCTCAGCTCTGTGGTTGCTGGTGCAGGGCTGATCTTACTGTCTGTTTTCGACACAAAACGTTACACGACTCTCCATCGGCTTTTCCTTCTTATCTTTATGCTCGGGGTGTGGTTCGCTGCAGTATTCTCCGTGATCGAGGTACGTTATCGTTGAAGCAGCCGCTTCCCCTTTGTTGATCACATTACTCCAGTACCGTTGGCTCTCGAAGGACTATCCGGACACCGGTAGGCTGCGACTCGCGTACAAGATCAAGGGAACGATTGCTGTCATCTTGATATTGCTATCGATCGCGTTCGGAGTGGCGATGTACAAAGCGGAGGATGTTGGAGGTCAGTTCTCGACTTTTGTTCCCTTTCCCACCCAGGTTAACGGTCTTTCAACGCTCTTCAGCTGTTTTGGAATGGGTCATCGCCTTTGGATTCTCCTTCTACTTAATATCCTACTTCTGGGACCTCAGATTATCGAAGCCGGGAAAATTGGACAACCACAACCAGGAAAAACTCGCTTCTGGACAGCAGCCCCTCAACGGCGTCCCTCAATCTCAAGCCGCATAGCGTTTGTCAATCCCTGTCCCAATCACATATACGTTGCATAGCCTAAACCCGTGTAGTAATATTGAAAGTTCTTGGGACCCTGGGACTCTTTTCTTCTCGTCTCGAGTGTTGAGAAATATCCTCGCGATTCAAGAATAATATCGGACGCCGCGGAAGGTGGAAGACATAATGAACTCGCAGAAGACGGATTGAATAGCAGGTCCTTCCATCGGCACACACCTCGACACCTCGAGAGTTTCGGATTTTCTTGGCACCACTTGAGATCGACTTCTTCCTGTTCTCCAGCCCGTTGAGCCTCCAGACCACCCTTACCCTTTACAACTTACCAAGGTCGGTGGTCTCTGGCGCCGTTGTCTGACTCAGTGGATCTACGAATCCCCTTGTCGATACGTGCGGCCTGAGGGTTCGAGCGGGAACCGCCGACTAAAACCGATGGCCCCGACCCGTTAACTCCGATGTCTCTTGCCATGCATGATGATGGGCCAGGATGATCGAGAAGTTCGCGGCTGATAAGATGACAAGCGACAAGCCGCTCGAGACCCCAGCAGCACCGCACAGTGCTTCATACACCGACAAACAGCCACCACCGTTTGGACACCAGTTGCTGGAGTACTTCAGTTTCGATCCAGGATATGTAAATCTGAACAATGGTTCGCTCGTTCTTGATCGTGGCTCATCTAGGTGACGATCCTAAATGGGTTGACATCCCAGGCTCTTACGGGTCCATACCTATCCCCGTCTCTCAGGCTTGCAAAATCATAGCGGACGAAGTTGAGGGTAATCCGGACAAGTTTATGCGATTGACGTACGAACCGCTCTGGAACCGCTGTGTTGAGAGGATCGCGAATCTTATCGGTGCGGATGTGGATGAATGCGTCTTGGTTCCGAACACGAGTCATGGGGTGGATACAGTGCTGAGGAATATTGACTGGAAGAAGGGAGATGTCATCATCAAAAGTACGGCTTTGATGCCTTCTTCGAGGGGATTGAATGACTGACGTGTTTTCTAGCGAGCATAACCTACGAGGCTGTCGACAAAGGGGCACGCTACCTCGCAGACATCGACCCCCATGTCACAATAGAGACGGTCGACATCGGTTCGCCGTACACGCTTGACGAAATTTTCAGGGCTTTTGAAGCTGGATTCCAGAAGGTTCAGTCCTCCCCCGAGTACATGACTCTCACCGAGCAGGGAGAACGACCCAAGATCGTCGTTATCATAGACGCGCTCTCTTCCCTCCCTGGAATACTGACACCTTGGGAGCGGGTAGTCGAGTTTTGCAAAGGCCGCGAGAACGTGTGGACGCTAGTCGATGCTGCGCACGCTATCGGTCAAATCGTGGGGATCGATCTCAACAAGACCCAACCCGATTTCTTCATTACCGTGGGTTCTATTCTTACAATACGACTGGCTAAGACTGAACTGCCGTGGTCCAACAGAACTGTCATAAATGGTTGTACGCGAAGCGAGGGTGTGCGATTCTTTATGTCCCACTAAGGTTCCGCCGCAGAGCATTTGCACAAGATGGAGGTGACTTACGGCGCACAGGAACCAGCATCTCATCAAGACCACCCTACCTACATCGGCCTATTACATCTCACCCGAAGAGTACGCTGAGGATCCTACGCTCCCCAAACCACCAAATTTCGTGTGGCAGTTCAAGTGTACGCGACAATATCGCCATACCCCCACTACCTGACACTGGAATGTCTATCATAACAGGGACCGGAACCCACGACCCCGCTCCATATCTCAGCACTGGACCAGGTCCGTTTCCCGTGGTCGGGGTTTGGGTGCGTGCTAATGAGGCGTTCTGTTGACTCAGCTCTGGACTTCCGTGAGTGGCTTGGAGGGGAAGTAAGAATCAATGAATACTGCAGGGATCTCGCCATTAGAGGCGGTAAGAGACTTGCCGAGATCCTCGGGACGGAAGAGATGGACGAGACACCTAATCGTGAGCTCACATTGAATATGGTAAGAGACCATTCACAAGCCGGCTAGGGGCTGTGTTAATATGGTTAGGTCAACGTGAAACTACCGCTTCCGGAGACCCCCAAGAGGGCGGTCAAGAACGTGGTTGACGGGTTCTTCAAGAAGAAGCTACTGCTTGAATGGAATGCTTTCGCGTCACCCTTCTACCACAATAATGGCTGGTGGGTCCGATGCTCCGCGCAAGTGTGGAACGATGTGAGTGTTTTCTTCACAGATGGTGGCAGCGGGAACTAGATGAACCGTGTCCCTCAGATGAGTGACTTTGAATACTTGGGGAAGGCATATAAGGACCTGGCTGCACAGGTAGTCGAAAAGATCATAGACGAGAAGGGCGAGTTGAGGGAAGGTTATACCGCGTGACATTATCCATATATTAGAAAGTTGCTCTCAACTAAAGTAGCGACGCTATGTACTGCAATTCAGTTCAGCTAGATTTATGGTGCTCCCGATATACCTCAGCCTCATTTCTCAGGACTAGAAGTATGGACTCCAGGTGTGTTGGCTGGGTGGGAGCCCATCGCCCGAATGTAGTCGTAGCGTTGTATCCAACCTCTGCGGCGGAAATCTAATGCACCAATTAGCGGGCGAGAGCATCGCTTGCCCAATGCATACCATGATATCCGCGGTGAGCCCGGTAATTGCAGACCCCGTGCTACGGAACCGATGCATCCGATAACCGTATCCGATGAGAAACCCAGGGGCGAGATCTTGGAAATCCTAGGGAAGGTCCTTTGAGTTTCACCTCCGGAAATTCGTAGAAAATGTATCGGCATACGTGAAGTTCGGATTCCCAAACCCACTGCTCTGAACCCGTGGGTGCGAGGGTCTCTCCTGCAACGATGGTGGGGTCGAGGAAAGCTTTCACCGGATGATCAAAGATCAAATCCACTTCATCTTGACAAGCAACGAGAGTGTCGAGGACAGAAGGGTGTGTGATAAGCCCGATGATGGGAGTGACAATGAGCTTCCTTGCGGAAATGAATGGTGACAGCGTGGTGACAGTTCGGAGATGCGGAGACTTGATGTCAAGGGCAATCTCTTCGAAAGCCTCTCGATACTGTAGATGCAGAGTGATCAACGGGGAAGAGACCACAGAAGAAATGGGTCATACAGCGGTCGCAACTAGCGATTGGTCAATCTCATCATGCTTCCCCCCCGGCAAGGCGGTCTGACCTGGGTGAGAGCGGAGGTTCTTCGATCGGGTTGTGAGTAAGACTCTCAGCAATCCATCCCTCTCGAACAACAAAATCAACACCGCAGCACGCCTATCGGTAGCGTATTCCGGCCTGCAAGGAAGTCGCAAAGACGCGAGTAAGCGTTTAATGAGATCGGCTCGCTGTGCGGAGGCCTTTAGTGTTGTGGAACTTAATATGACTGACGGACAAGTCGAATTGTGGTGGTTTGTAGTCGTACAACCGCCGGATGCATTCCCTTGATTCCGGAGAAAGCCCAGGGAGAGTTTTGATTTCTTCGGGTGTTATCTGGGGGGGGATGGTGACGGTGACTTCGGACATTGAGGATGGGTTTTTGGCCGCTGCGACCAATTCCGTCGCCGTGGGGTCACGTGAACTTCACCTCCTCGTGTGGCAGACCGCGACTGCGACTCGCGAGCGGAGAATATGGACAAGGATAATCGCGACGATTTCACGTTTGCAAAGCTGAGCGACTTGAAGGTTCCAGTCACTCTCAGAATGTCAGCCATTTCTTGTCAAATCACTCGCACGAGACTAGGCTCAAGAGTTGAGGATAGTTCACAGTTCGAAGGATCCAGGGTTCCTCGCACTTTCACCGAACTTCTGGAGAAACCGGAGTTGAGATTCCACGGTGTGCAAACGCCGTACGTTCTTGGGGGGACTCGTCGCTCTTAGTGTCCATTCTGATATCTGAAAAGCGGATTATCAGATCTTTTTGTCACCTGCCAGTTGCTCGCGGACAATAAACCGTTAACGATACCTTTCAGGACCGCCGCGAAGGCCTTCAAGAAAGACTATACGTTCGTGTGGCTCATTACTTCCAAGTATCGTCAGGAATAACAGTCTTTTGTGAATAGGTGGAATGAGTGGATAACTTTCCCAATCCGATATTGCGACCTTCCACTCAACTCTCAAATCACTTTCACTGTTTGGGACATTGCCGGGCCCAGATCAGCTGTACCCGTTGGAGGTTCTACTTTCAAACTTTTCGGAAAGAAATGGTATTCTCCTAATACGTCGTCTCTGGAATCATCTTGACATTCATCTTGGGGTAGGACATTACGGAGAGGCAAGCATCGCTTGTTTTTGTGGGCGGGGCGTGAGGCTGACGGGTCGGACGATTCTACGACACCGAGCAAGCTGGGGACACGGGACGAAATGGGTCGCCTCGAGAAGGTTTGTGAACACACCCTTGTTATTGTCAGTATATTGACCACTTCAGACAGTTGGTAAAGAAGTATGAACGAGGGGATCTACCCAAGTCCGATTGGTTGGATAACCTGACCTTCAGAAAGATGGCCTCTATCCATGCGGTAACTCAACACTCTTTTACGGGGAGTTGTAGCTCACAGTTGTTCTTCACAGGAAGAAACCCAGAAATCCGATAACTTATATCTGTATATCGATCTGCCCAGGTTTGACTTTCCCGTGATCTTCAGTGAGCCGGTCAGTATTTCGTGTTTCATTTGTGGCTTTGGAACTAACCCTGCGCAGGATTTCTCAAGTCGACCACCAACCTCGGCAACGGTTGTCGCGCCAACCACCAACCCGACAGGGACCTCGATATCCACATCCTTCGCGTCTGACACGTACCTTTGGACCATCGTCGACCCGGAAGTGGCGCGAGAAAATCCGGTGGAGGACAAACACCGACGGCTTATTCGAAGCCACAGGAGTAGCCCTCACGATCGCGGTCTCAAACCGAACGCGAAGATCCGAGACGAGTTGGCCAAGATCCTCAATTATGCTCCCAGTCAGCCACTAAACTCGGAGGAGAAGGATCAGATTTGGAAATTCCGGTTTTATCTCTCCAGGGATAAACGAGGTCTGACGAAATTCCTCAAGTCCGTAACGTGGAGAGACCAGTCGGAAGTGAAACAGGCGGTGGAGGAGTTATTGCCGCAATGGACGGAGATCGATATCGACGATGCTCTTGAACTTCTTGGACCCGGAACGGTTGATTCTCGTGTCCGCGCGTATGCTGTTAAACAGCTCAACCGTGCCGATGATGACGAACTCTTGCTTTACCTTTTACAACTCGTGCAGGCGCTCAAATTCGAGAGCACCGCGAGCGACCAACGAAGTTCAAGAATAACTTCCAGTGCCATCTCATATGAAGACTCTGGGCTCGCGGATTTTCTGATTTCGAGAGCAGTCAAGAATCCAATATTGAGCAATAGGTTCCATTGGTATCTGATGGTAGAAGTTGCGGATCAGGTTATGGCGAAGATGTATGGGAGGGTTATCTACAAGTTCCAACAAAGGATTGCCGAGGTGTGTGATATCCACGACCGAGGCACCGGGTGACTTATGCGCGTTCCATCTAGTCAGAAGGAGGAGAGGAACGACGTGAGCTGATGAAACGGCAGGGACAATTGATCGAGGCGCTGGGAAAGCGAGCGAAGGAACTGCGCACTTCTAAAGACCCGCGACCGAAGAAGATTGAAAAACTTCGAGCTTTCCTCGCAGACTCGAAGAACAACATGTCTTCGGTCGCTCCCCTACCTTTACCGCTCAACGCGAAGATCACCGTGACTGGGGTCATCGCCGAGAAGTGTTCAGTGTTCAAGTCGAACATGTTCCCGTTGTTGCTCTACTTCCGATGTGCGGATGAAACGGAGTACCCCGTAATCTTCAAGGACGGAGATGATATGCGCCAAGATCAGCTCGTTATCCAGCTCTTCACTCTGATGGAACGGCTGTTGCGCAAGGAAGGCCTGGACCTGAAGCTTACAGCGTATGATGTTTTGGCGACGGCTCCCCAGCAAGGGTTGGCGCAGTTCATTCCGAGCAAGACTGTCGCCGCGATTATGAGCGAGCATGGGTCTCTACTGAATTACCTCAGGGCCAACTATCCGGACGAGGGGAGTGTCGGTACCTATGGGGTAGAACCGGGAGTGATCGACACGTATATTAAGAGTTGTGGTATGTTTCATCTCCTCCTTTTCCCTTTCTATACTCAGCTGTCACCTAGCTGGCTATTGCGTGGTAACCTATCTACTCGGTGTGGGTGATCGACACCTGGACAACCTACTTCTGTCACCCGATGGTCACTTCTTCCACGGTACGAGATAGGATTTTGACCTCGAGTCTGAGAATTCTGATATCGGGCTCAGTCGACTTCGGGTATATCCTCGGTAGAGATCCGAAGGTCCTTGCTCCTCCAGTGAAGGTCTGCAAAGAGATGGTCGATGCCATGGGTGGGACCCAATCCGTCCACTACGGGCGGTTCAAGAGCTTCTGTTTCACGGCTTTTATCATCCTTCGCAAGAGCGCGAACTTGATCCTCAACTTGCTTGCTTTAATGGTGGACGCAAACATCCCGGATGTTACCCACCGAGATGTGCACGAGCAGGTTTTGGGGAAGTTTAGGTTGGATTTGACCGATGAGGATGCAATCAAACACTTTGACGCTCTTCTCAATGATGTGTCACCCTTCGCCGCTGTCCTGGATAGGATGCACGATTGGGCACAGTACTGGAGGAGTTAGGTTTATCCCCTCATCATCATCCTGCATCCGTCGTTTCGCTATCATGTACTTCACGTGGGGTAAATAATCATTCCTACGCAAAGCCCGAGCCCTATGACATTCGAGTTCTGCACCCTTCAAATACACCCATACTCAACAAGAGAATTACAAGAAATTTCACACAAGACGCTGATCGATACTAAAGAATGGGGGCTGAGCCCGCCCATCGTCCACCACGAACCTCATGCATGGTGTACGACGGCCGGGGCTTCGCAACCCAAAGGAATCGATTTACCCGCTTGATCCCTGAACCGGCAAGATTACCCCGCTGATAGCTTGATAAGCATCGGTGAGCGGACCGATATGCACACCCAAACAGCCATTGAGGCCACAAGTGTGTGGAAAGGTAGGATAGTCGGATGGACTCATGCGGTGCCGAGCGGCCATCTCTCTGGAGCATATATTGATGGCCAAGCAGAGGGAGAACTGGCGGAAACATTCATCGTTAGGTTCTATTACGCCCAGTAACGCGGTCGTCTTGGCTTACCCCAGTGTATACGTGCACCTTCTGGAGGTGGTTCCCGTTACGTAAGTCCTTTACCGCAGCTATGACTTGTTCGATGGCGGTGCGACGGCGGTCCTGTGCCTCAATTGTCTGGCGGAACGCCGGGTTCCGCGCGAGGTGGTGATAGATTTCGGCCAACGCCACCAAGGCTATGATGTTGGATCCCTGGATGGAGATACATCCTCCGAGATCTTGGAGCCCGATATAGCGCGAGAGCATTTCGTTGATTCGCTCGAGATGTAAGGAAAGAGTCCGGACGAAGTTTTCGGCTGATTTGGACCAGTCAGGCGCGGATATGGCTATGAGTGGGGCGTTAGGACCGCTTAAAAGAGGGAAATTGGGAATGCTTGCGATGCAGCCAGTACGTACATTGTTTACTCTCAGGTTCAACCAAAGACCGAGCTGTGAACGCAAGTAACATAGTCGTTGCTCCAATGGTCAATGGGTTGGGTACGGTCGTAGATTTATTCGCTTCCTAAGCACGGTCCGGGATAAGCGGCCAT
>Ga0307515_10018994_pt1 | contig 12403 bp, 9 predicted proteins | sample 17_EM_MG_FD_194513 | JGI IMG/M metagenome (GOLD analysis project Ga0307515, IMG submission 194513) | Populus trichocarpa ectomycorrhiza microbial communities from riparian zone in the Pacific Northwest, United States - 17_EM | ecosystem: Host-associated > Plants > Roots > Unclassified | place...
ATTAATAATAGTATGACATGCATAATCCTTTCCACAATAATTACATTCAGCTCTAGGGGTTGTAGGATCACCATCAAGTTTTGTAAAATGATCCCAAATTTGTGACTTTTTTTTATCATCAACATTTATTTTTCTAGATGCAAGGACTTAAAGTTGTTTACCTTTATTTTTTGTGGTAGATCCTGCAGTAGTTGATGTTGGGTTAGTGTTTGAAGCTGGGGCATTGGTTGATGTTAGGGTAGTGCCAATGGATGAAACATTTTGATTTTGAAGGTTTTCCATCTGTAATTACCAAATGCAAATATGTTCATTATCACTTGCACAATTCTTTTCAGCACTTAATAAACATAAAGATTAAAATCATGTTTAAAAATTAAAATGAAACAAATATTACAGAAGTAACATGTCAAAACAAGCTTAGAAAATGTGTCAAAACAAGCTTAGAAAATCTATCAATGGAGGAAAAATAATTACAGAAGTAACAAAACAATGAATACAAGAATAACATGATTTTAATGAATACAAAATGCCAATCAAGATCATCCAAAACAGAATAATAAATACATTTTAAAGAATAACAAAACAAAACCGAATAAAAAAAACCCATCAAAACAAAACTAGTTTACAGAATCAAGTCAATCAACACAGGCTTATAAACATGATTTTAATCAAACTACTTGGTGTGACCTTATAAATCAACCAACACAGCAACAAAATCAACAATTCATCTGTTTTTAGTAATCAACCAACAAAGCAACAAAATCAACATAGCAGCAGGCTACAGCAACAGAATCAACACAAGTTTACAGTAGCAGATATTGAAATTACATTTACAAAACAGCAAAATAAACTGCAAAATTACATGTAAGATTTTGAAATTACATGTACAAGACAGCTCTAATCCTAAACTGTAAACAATTGTAAGAAGTAAGAACATCAATTTTGATTAAAAATAATCATAATCCTAAACTGCTAAATCCCTTCTATTCAAACAAAGGAAAAAAAATTTCACTTTAATCACCCAAATAGCTCTAAATTCTAATTTAAACCTAAACCAAAATTCATCACCTAACAAAATTGATTAAAAATAACAATAAGCTTAGTTGTATGAATTAATTAGAAAGGAGAAAAAAAAATTAAAACTCACTGGTTTTGAGAGGCTGAGGAAATCAGGAAACGTCGGTCTGATGGAAACACCGAGTCACCGACAGTGTTGATCCATTGGAGACTGAGGAAGAAACGTATAAACAATAAGCTCAACTGTATTAAAAATAACAATAACCTTAACCGAATTAATTAATTAGAAATGAGAAAAAAATTAAAACTCACTGGTTTTGAGATGTTGAGGAAACGTCGGTCTGATAGAAACACAGACTATTTTGGTCTAGTTGAGACTGAGGAAACGTCGATGGTCGATCTGTGTTTATGTTTTCTTAGTCTAAGGAGAATGGAGAGTGGAGAGGGGGAGGCGAAGAGGCGAGAGGGGACGAGTTGCGGGTGCTTTGGTACGGGGGCGGCCTTAGCGGAGGCCGGAGAGGGCGGGGGGCGAGGGGGACGGCAGGTGGCTCTGAGTAGTGAGAGGAGAGATTGTTTGAAAATTGAAATTGAAATGTTTAGGTTTAGGATTAGCGGAGAGTAAACTGGAGAGAAAAGAGGGGCGCGGCGTGACAACTTTTTCTATTTATACTAGCCTAGGGATCCTTTTTTGAATTGGTCCAGTCCGGCCCGGTTAACCCGGTTTCTGCACTACCAAACCGAAAATCGAACCGAACCGAACCGAGGTTTTTTCTACATAATCTAATTGGTTTTATTTTTCGGTTCGGTTTTTTCGGTTAATTTTTTATCGGTTTACTCGGTTTATCGATTTTTTTGAACATCCCTAGCATGACCAATGGTGCAAACCTTTCCAGGAGACCTGTGCTCAAAAGGAAAGAACATACCCTTCTTAAAGAAGTTACTATTTTTGACACACAGCATAATGCATTTTTGACACACAGCATAATGCGGTCTTAAGGATAACACAACAATCCCTGATAACAGTATCTTAAGCATCATGGAGAACTTTTTACAACTTCTGAACACGATACTTCCATTCCTTGGCAGGAGACAGAAGCATAGCTCATCTTGCTCGCTGTTATGAGAGTTTTCAGGGCTATATTTGGCCTAAAACTTGAAGTAAATACACTGGTTTTATTTTTCAGGAAAGGATCCACCAAAGTCTAACCATCCTCTACCTCATCTTTCCTCCTGGATTACAGCTATCGGCAAAAACATTAGTGATGACACAGGTGAGAGCACTAAGGATCAGATTTTGTTTATATTGAAAGAGAATCAAGAAATGTTTTCACAAAAATTAACCAGTAATAGAGATATACACAAAAAAAATCCTGCTATACACTACATTCCAAGGATACAACAAGTTAGGAACATAGAACAATGGTTTTTCATAATCACTTGATATTGTTCGAATAAATGTTTATTTAGCATGTGGTGCTCCAATTTTTCCTCAGGATATTCAAGGCTCGTCCTTCGGTGCCTCCCCATCTGTGGTGTCTGTAGCAGATGCAACATTATGTGAGTTCTTAAGTTCCTCCAACTGCAACGAACCATTAAAACAAAGAATAAGGGTCAGATGGGGAACATGTAACAATGGGAAAACATATAGAAAACATGCAGTTACTGCAATCAGACTTTTGTCATGGTTTCTTGCCTGGAAAATATAGCTGGTTAAGATTTTATTAACATGATTACTTTCAATTAAGTATTCATTGGTCACAATCAGAATGGATGAAAATGGACGGTGACAAACTTAAATTTTTAAGCAGGCAAACCTAAATTAGTTGCATTTTCAGCTCATTCTCTTCACCTGGTCACCTGATTTCTGGTTTAAAATAGAGTAAATAATATGACTGGCACAGCAAATTGTCATGGAAGATTCATATGCATGTAGATGCATCTACTGCCACCTAGCTGTCTGAATTCGGCAATCATGTATCTCTCTCTATCTGGGCGTGTGCCTATCAAGTCCTACACATATGCATGCTCGAATTGGCGTTTTCCCATCATTTGAGAGTTTAGATTTCTCATCAGTCCATAATACAAATGGATACACATTTTGAGAGAGATATTCCAAAGCCAGTGCCACACAGCTGAACAACAAACTGTTCTCTAGCAATACTTCTATTTGAGCATCACAAAACCAGGATCAAATACAACAGCATTCAGCTGTTAAGTCCACAGTGTCCATGGTCTTTGAAGCATGTCAAACCTATCTCTACGACTATCGGTCATGAGTCATGATTACTTAGCATTTAACTTATAATCCACAAATTAGGGTTTACTAACTTAAAAAAGAAAAAAACTATAATTTCTCGCATTTAAGATCAAAATGCCTGATTATAGCATAAAAGCCTCACCTCTTTGCAAGTTTCTTGATGGGCTCCCAACAGATCACCATACTTATTTTGCAACTCTGACATCTCAGCTTGCAGCTTTTCATATTCAGACAAACTTGGGCCACCTAATTTTTGTTGAATGAATCTATCAAAACAAATTAAAACTTCGTTATTTAAATAATTTACTGGATGCATTTTTACAAGAAAATAAATTGTATCAAAAATAAAATAAAAAAGAAAAAAAAACATTGTTTTAGTGTGCAAGTCTATCTATTTATTAGAGTTTGCTATATTTAACAAATACAGAGAAATCAAAACTTACTCAAGGGCAGATGAAGGTTTGTCATTTTGCTCATACAATGCAACCAAGACTACACACACAAAAAAAAAATCATGAATAAATAAGAAAATTCACAGTAAAAGTTAAAAACTGGGGAAGAAAAAAATGAAGCAGAAAGAAGAAACCTTTGGTGAGAGCATCAAGAACTCCACTACTCTCAAGATATTTCCTGAAAGCTTCCTTCTTTGCTTCTTTTTCCTGTATACAAAAAGTGGGGAAATGAAAAAATGTACAAAAATTAAGATCTTGACATTGAAAAGACACCAAAAACCCAATCTTTGCATAAAAAGAATGAAACCCATTTATATAAGAATGCAGATTTGTAGAGAGAGAGAGTGATTACCTCTTTGTATCGCATCATGATCCGTTTGCTCTGATTTCTAGCTCTGCTTCTTTACTTTAGATGGGGATTTTGCTCTCTTTAATCGTCTTCTTGTAAATTGTTTTGTAAGAAAGTAACAATAATGATGGTGCAGCCATCGGTGGGCCTTCCTGATGTAGACACTGTTCGTTTTTTTAATTTTTTAATTTTTTAAGTTTTAAATTATTATTCTTTTAATTTTTTTTTTAAATATTTATTTTTAAAATAAAAAAATATTATTTTAATATATTTTTAAATAAAAATATTTTTAAAAATACTTTCACATGCTAGCTTATATTGTGCTATGATATTATAAGTCTATAATGTGATTATGATTATTTTTTAAAGTGTTTTTTATTTAAAAAATATATTAAAATAATATTTTTTTTATTTTTTAAAAATTATTTTTGATATTAGCACATAAAAAATGATCTAAAACCACAAAAAAATATTAATTTTAAAAAAATATATTTTCAAAAACATTTTTGAAACACAAAAATAAACAGGGTCTATATTTCAAACTCAAACCAACAAATTTTTTTTTTTAATAGAGAGATACAGACTATAAGATATTATTTTTTGGATTTCATATTTTATTTTCAATTCATTTATTAATATTAAAATTAAAAAACCTTTGAATGCATGCATGCGAATAATGATTTCTTATATAATTTGGATATAATAAAAATAATATTTTTTTATATAAAATATAAACTTCTGCGGAAGATTTTTTTAATTAAGTTACAACACACTATGTTGAGATTAAGTTAAAAATATTGTTTTAGCATCCTGTCAAAGTATGGGTGAATTATAAATTAATTATTTTATTAAAATAATTTTTTTTTGTATAAAAAACCAATTCCTAAAATTAACCAAGCTAGATTTGAACTGGTTGTTAAAAATTTATCCAGATTAATAAAATTTTATCGAGTCAATTTTTTTTATATTCAACTTAAAACCCATCTTGAATTAGGCTTTGAACCCTATGTTTTTCAAATTATGTTAGAGCTGCTATATTGAAGTTGCTGCATTGAAGAGCTAGATTGTGTGAGAAAAAATGAAGCTGAAGAAGAACATTTAGCTAACTCAGTTAGCTAGCAGTTAGAATTAGTTACAACCGAGTTAATACAATCATGTGTTAAACAAACAATGACAGTTAGTTGCTATGAAGAAGTTAATGAGGTAATCTACTATGAATAACTCTGTATTGAAGAAGCAATCAATGAATAAAACAATAATTTTCTGTATTACAAATAAAATTCTTCTCTCTTTTGAACTCTCCTCTAATTCTCAATCTCTTTCTCTCATTGTTAATAGTGATCTTCATAATTTGGCATCAGAGCCCTTTTACAAGAGTAATATTGAGCATAACGATGGTAGAAAGCAACAAAATGAAGGCCTTGGAAGAACATGGAAGGCAGGTAGATGAGAGGATACAAGTTCTTCACTGAGAATTGCAAAAACCACTAGTGGAGAATAGAAAATAATGGCAAGAACAATATAAATGGAATGGACAGTTTAACACTCAGATGGAGACTTTGATGGCTATAATTAAAACACTTATTGGAGGACATGATGCGGATAAAAAAACAAGAAGCAATTATAGCTCAAAAAGGGTAATTTGAATGCATCAACACCAGTATCATAACCAGGAGGAGCAAAGAATCAGCCAAGAAGGTCACAAGAATATATACAATAGAACTCTTTCTAAGATTGAACTGGCTACATTCCATGGGGAAAAACCAAGAGGTTAGATTAGAAAATGTAGGAGATTCTTTAAACTACATTTTGTTCTAGTTCATCAATGGGTAGATATTGTTTCTCTTTACTTTGAAGGAGAGGCAAAGGTATGGTATGGAGAAATCTTATATAGTGACCATGATTTAACCAATAAGGAAGAATTTGTGAAGGTCATTTGCATGTGATTTGGTAGTAGAGAAGATGTGGTTGAGGAATTCAACAAATTGACACAAGAAAAAAAGCCGAAAGAGTTTGTTGAGAGATTTGAGGAGCTCAAGTCCTTAATGAGCATCTTGAATCCGTCATTGCCAAAATCATATTATGTTTCAAGTTTTATTACTGGCCTTAAGAATGATAACAGGCCAATACTGAAAATATTAAGGCTCACAACTATAATATATGCATTTGATCAAGCAAGGTGACAGGAGGAATCGAGTCTGGAAATAACAAGCAAGAACATATTCATATCAAGAATACCTTCCTCTTTCAAAGTAACCCTTTAAAACTTCACATATAAAGAATGGTTTGCTAGTGAGAAAAAAAATAACATTTGCTTAAAACAATCTATGAATAAAGGAGAAGACTAGGCCGATGTTATAAATGTGGAGAAAAATTTACATTAGAGCATTAATGTAATAAAAAAAATATGAATATGGTGAGTGGTGAGGAAAAAGAAGAAGAATTTGTAAAAGTAGAAGAAGGAGAAGGTGACATCAATGCGATAACGACATAAAAAGAGCAGGTAGAAGAATATGGATTATCTCTAAATGCATTAGCTAATAATTATGCTCATGATACAATTAAAATTACAGGAAATTATCAAGATAAAGACCTTATAACTCTGATTGGTAGTGAGAGTACACATAGTTTTATTAATGAACAAGTAGTTAAGAAGATTATAACCATCATTAAAAGAACTATTGTATTGGTTTGGATGATGCAAGGACACAAATTCTAAGCTAACTTAAGAATTCTGAAACTTGAAAGGTGTGATATGATGTTAAGAGTAGATTGGTTAAGAATCTATTTATTTATCTTATTTGATTTCATTAAGATAAAATTATCTTTTAAAAAGATAGGAGGATGATTGAGTTTAAGGGTATTATAGAGAAGAAGCTCAATTACAATTCGTCTCTACTTCTAAGGTATAGAAGAATCTTAAAGAGGCCGTATGTGGCTTAGTATGATAATTTTTCTCATTGGATGCTAATGAGGAAACAAGGCAAACGACAATAAATGAAAAGGGTCAAGACATTATTGGAAGAATATATAACCGTCTTTGATGAGCCTAGATAATTACCACATGAGAGAGTTTTGGATCACAAAATTTCCTTGATTCCAGGAGCTAAACCAGTCAACATCAGACCATATAGAAGATCTTTTATGCATAAGGATGAAAAATAGAGGTTGAAGAAAGAAATGCTAGAAAATCGGTTGATACAACCAAGTAGTAATTCATTTGCCTCTCCAGTATTACTAGTTAAAAAGAAAGATAATAACCAGAGATTTTATGTGGATTATAGGCAATTGAATGAGCTGACAATTAAGAACAAATTTTCAATACCTCTCATTGATGACCTTATGGATGAGTTACATGGGTTACAATACTTTCCTAAATTGGATCGGATGACTGGTTATCATAAGACTCAAATGCAGGAAAGTGACATTGAGAAAACAACATTTCATACTCATCATGGGCATTATAAATTTCAGGTCGTGCCTTTTGGCCTTACAAATGCTCCAACTACATTTCAGGCCCTAATAAATTATGCGTTAGAACCTTTTCTTAGGAAATCTGTACTGGTTTTCTTTGATGATATTATGGTATATAGCTGAAGTCTGGAACTGCACATCAATCACCTAAAAAATATCTTAGAAACACTGAGGAATAATCATTTATTTGTCAGGAAATCTAAGTGGTCTTTTTGTAAATCCCAAGTAGAATATTTGGGACATATCATGCCAGCTAAAAAGATAGCCACAAATCTAAAGAAGACTGCAGCAATAAGAGATTGGCCTACCTAAAAAACAGTAAAGGAACTCAGAGGTTTCATATGATTAACATGTTACTATATGAAGTTTATAAGGGGATTTGGTATCACAAGTAAACCATTAACTGAACTCTTAAAAAAACATAGTTTTAGTTGGAATGATACTACTCAAAAGGCATTTGAAGACCTAGAGGTGGCCTTGTGTAAAGCTCTAATTCTTGCATTGTCAGATTTCACTAAGGACATAATTGTTATTGGAGCTACAAGTGACTCTAAGAAGAAATTGATAAGTGTAGCTCATGATTCTTATATAAGAAGCCATGTTGGTATTCAAAATTCTTATAGAAGATTAAAGACTTTATTATATTAGCCTTTCATGAAAAAGATGGTGAAACAAATAGTGAATGGATGTGATATCTGCAAGCAAGCCAAGTTAGAAAGGATTATCTATCCTGGACTATTACAACCACCGCCAGTTCCAAATGGAGTTTGAAAAGACATTACAATGGACTTTATTGAAGGATCGTTAAGATCTGAAGGTAACGACATTATCCTAGTTATTGTGGATAAACTCACCAAGTACAACCATTTCATTGCCTTATCTCATCCATTCACTGCCAAGTCTGTTGTTGAGATCTTCTTGAATCATTTTCTATAAGTTTCATGGCTTGCTTTCTACAATTATGTTAGTCAGAGATAAGGTTTTTACAAGTGTGTTTTGGACTAAATTATTCAAGTTACTGGGAATTAAACTTTGCATAAGCACAACATATCACCCTCAATCTGATGGTTAATCAAAAAGGGTTAACCAATGCTTGAAAACCTACCTAAGGTGCATGCCTATACATCCCCTAAAATAGTGGCATCTATGGTTAGCAAGAACTCAATGGTGGTATAATACAAATTATCACTCTGCCATTCAAATGAGTCATTTTCAAGCAATTTATGGTTATCCACCTTCTGCTACAGAAATTATTTACTCCGAGGTTGCTTCTGTGGCTGCTGTGGAAGACATGTTTAAGACATAAGAGGAGCTGGATCATAGCTTACAAGACAGTTGGTTATGGCTAAAAACAGAATAAAGCAAATGACTGACGAGGGCATATTGGAGAGGGAATTTCAGGTGGGGGATTGGGTCTTTCTTAAGCTACAACCATATAGACAATGAATAAGGGCTGACATACAACCTGTTGTTACCAAAAGAAGTTCAAATTCATCTTGTATTCCACATATCCATGTTGAAGAAAAAAATTAAGGATCATGCTGTGGTAACCTCACACATTCCATTAACAAATGGTCAAGGCAAAATTAAGGTGCAGACCTTTGAAATTTTGGATCGCAGGATAATGAAGAAAAGGGACAAAGCTGTAATAGTTGGATTGATTAAATGATCCAACTTCTTTGATGAAGATTCAACATGAGAAGAGCTTGGAAAGCTTCAGTAGCAATTTCCAGACTTTGATATTCGTTCTTAAGGTCAAAAAATTGTTAAAAAGGGGGAATTGTTAGAGTTACTATATTGAAGTTGCTGGATTGCGTGGGAAAAAAGGAAGGTGAAAAAAAACATTTAGTTAATAGAATGGAGGGAAAATCAATTAGCTAGCAGTTACAATTAGTAACAATAGAGTTAGTTGATACAATCACGTGTTAAACAAGCAACGATAATCAATTGTTATGAAGAAGTTAATTAAGCAATATGATATAAATAAGAACTCTATATTGAAGAAGCAATCAAAGAATAATATGATAATTTTTTGTATTACAAACATATTTCTTTTATCTTTTTAACTATCTTTTAATTCTCAATTTTTCTCTCTCATTGTAACAAATTAACCCTTAAATCGCTCGAGATTTAACTATAATTGCTCATAGCTATGTTGTAATATATTTAAACATTTGTTCTAGAACAATTTTAGAGAGCTAATAATTTCTCCTCACCCCTGATTATTTAACATTTCCAAACATCATTAAATAAATGTTTAGAAAGGTGATAACAGTTGTTTTTCAAAATATTTTTTATTAAAAAATATATCAAAATAATATTTTTTTTATTTTTTAAAAAATATTTTTAATATTAACACATTAAAATGATCTGAAAACACAAAAAAATATTTTTAAAATATAAAAACAAATAAAACCTAAATAAATTTCTCAATTAAAGTAGGTAATTATTTGGTCGTCCCATCTAGTCTCAAAAGCCTATTGATTCACGTACATCAATGCCCGCTAGACCTAATCGCCCAACGGATGCTAGGCAAGGGACCCGAACAGTCCCAACCATGGAGGAAAAACCTGGATCCCCGTGGACTGTTATAAAGGTAGGTGCAGGAGTTTGAACCCTAGACTTGGAGCCAACGACAATAGCCATAGGGCTCGACCACTCAAACCACCTGTGTTTAGGCTAGTGTAGTTTAACAAGGACCAAAACTCAAACTTGCATGGACAATGTTCATGGTAAAAAACTGAATATACTTGGCTTTACAATGGACTAGGTGCACAGTAAAAACTGAAAATACGTCAAAAGATGATGTCCAGATAGGGTACTGCATGCCCTATATTTCTAGGAAAATCCCGTAACGTTCTTTAATCCAATGTCGAACTATACATTGGTCAACTGTTTCCCCTTCCCAAAGATTCAGTTACAAAGAAAGGCAGAGTCATCGATCAAGTCAAAGGAGCGCTCCACTACATGTGGGATCAAAATTCCAACAAAAAACATGATAATTGAACAAGCATGGGGAAGTAAGAAATTTTGATACGCAGAAGAAATGCCTGGATGGAGATGAAAAACAGAACGCAGTACTCCAGTCGATCACGATGATAGCCACACAGAAACCATCAAAAGAGGAAGCATCAATATCAATCCGTAATTCACCAAGGAGTCAGGATGTTCAATTCTTTCCACCTTGTCAAAAAATGTGTTCATTGTCCGTGTAAAGGGGCAATTTTGATCCTGCAGCATGTGTTCCTTAGACTTTTAATTGTACATGGGAAATCTATAAATGGTAAGTAATAGAAATTGCCTCTATAACAAACTATATAGTTCAAGAAAACCTGGAAGCAATAGTAATTACCTTTGTCTTCATATGACTAGTTGGGTCCTGAACATTTGAATCTATCAAAGTTCTTCTATCATCATGTTGAACTGATTTTTCAACAGCCATATTGATTCCAGCCCTTTTGGACATTTTCCTAGGGACAGCTCTATAGGCAGAATCTGTATGTATTGTTTCCATTACTGAGCCAAAAAAGTTCGTTACAGGTACCTATAAGAGAGACAGAAGAGAGAATGAAACAGTCAGCTAGAACTTACCCCAGCCTGCACATAACATTCAGGTAAAAGCATTAAAGGGCACTTCTGACTTAAAAAGAAATTTTATTCAGAAAGAAAAAATGGTAATGGCTTCGATCTCACAAAAAAGATTGCTATACAACAGAATACAAGGTGAATTTACAAGGCTAAGCTGTAAATGTAATTATCATTCTTCTAGATGACCATAGGAATACATAAAGAGTTCATGAGAAACATGGAAAGTAGAATTCCAAGGTCTTTGGTTTGGGTAAGGAGAAGATGCAGGCTGTGTATCTGCTTATGGAGAAGACAACCAGATTCAGCTTACAACCCTGGAGTTTTTCTTATAAATGGAGAAATTTTTTTCTTAAAAATTGGAATTGAAAATAAAATGCACATTTGAGTCCTTGGGAAACACCAAATACTAAATGGAAAGATATAGAACATCCAAAAGTGCAACACAAACATGCAAAAATAGAAAACCATAGGCTAAACAGCTATATTCATGGAAAGCCAGTTACTACCACCTATTGATGATGGCGAAAAGCGATTACTAGCATTGGTACAAGCAAGTGATAACAAAACATTGGAAAGACAAAATACGAAAAAATTGACATCTAGAACTTCAGTACCTCATCCAAATGTCGTCGGTATAAATCTGTTCGGTAATATGCAGTTGACATCAATGTATTTGGATCATATGAAGTAAAAAGACTGCAAAAGAACCAAAAAAGTCACAGTTCATGGCCAAATTAGATATTGATTGGGATGTTACAGATTTATACAAGCACTCTATGCAACCATATGCACTTATGAAATAAAACAGTTCAAAACTAGTCCCCCCTATTACAAAAGATCAAGAGAAATTTTGGCCTCTTTAGGCTCTTTTCCCTTTACAATTGAATTAAATCATCCATTTTATGATTACATCTAATAACATGGACCAGTTCAGTTATGCTAAGACCAGTTATGACTTATGAATTAAGAATTGCCAAGACTGATGCTAAAAACAACATGCATAGACAAGCCCATGAGATCCAGCAGGTACTAGTTATGAGGAGGGGGGCGGCAGCTAGGTATTCTGAGTTGATATGAATATAAAGGTTGTGATGACACCATAAAACATAAAGGAAACATGCTACAAGCTGTTCATTTTAATGGCGCGAAGTCCTCTTACAAGTGTACCTGCTCAATGAGGCGTTGTCATACATATTTAGCCTCTCAAAAAAGGCAAGTGTATAGAATGTAAAACGATCCACAACAGAAACACCAACCTGTGATACA
>Ga0307515_10018995_pt1 | contig 12403 bp, 5 predicted proteins | sample 17_EM_MG_FD_194513 | JGI IMG/M metagenome (GOLD analysis project Ga0307515, IMG submission 194513) | Populus trichocarpa ectomycorrhiza microbial communities from riparian zone in the Pacific Northwest, United States - 17_EM | ecosystem: Host-associated > Plants > Roots > Unclassified | place...
AAGTCCAAAGAACTTTCACTTGAGGGGGTGTGTTAGAAAATAATATAAATCATGTCTTGGGAGATGATTCTTTAACAATGTTATAATCTTATTACGCATTCAACTCTTGAGTTCTGTGTTTTTTTATCACGTTTTAAAAGTGAGAAAATTTTGTTTTATCTTTCTCTCTCCCTTTTTTCTATTTTTTCTATCTTTAGATTGAAACCAATGATTTGGTCCATCTCTCACTGTTGTGTTTGACAGAGATTGTTTTGTTAAATTGGTAAATGTATTAGACTAGTGAGTAATTATGTTAAGATAGTAAGAGCATTCAAAACATCAAAAACAAAACAAAAAATTATTCAAGGAAAACTCAGAGTGCATACAATTTTAAATCTATAAATATTCAAAAATAAAACTCATAATAGCATGCATATTAAGCATCTATTCGAACTTGCAATTGATACAAAATCAAAGTTATAGCATGCATACTAATAATAAAAATAATTATGCTTAAATCAAAATAAAGAATAGTACTTGTTCAAATACTCTAAAGTAATGAAACTTTTGTTGCTGTCAAATAATGAGTCCTTTGTTCTTAAAGTTTTATTGTTCTTCACTTGTGCAACTAGGATGTTTATAATATGTCTCACAAAATTCCAACAACATCATCTTGATTTAGATACACTTCTAAACAAGGTTTTTTAACCAAATATTATGTAACTCAAATATCTTTTAGTAAGATGAACTTAAGCTCTATATTTGGGAGGAAAATCAAAGCATAAAAGAGAAAACAAAACACTAAAATATAAGGCGTGAAATAGTATAAAAATATAAAAAACATTGTTAGACACTCTTTCTTCACTTCACTATTTTTATAGTAGATTTTGAAAACTAAAAAGTTAAATAATTAATTCTAATAATAATCATAATTAATTCTCACATTATCAACCTTTGATTAGCCATCATAAATAAAGAATTAAATCTAAATATAGTGGCCATGAATTTGTATTTTTTTTACCTGAGAAAATAGTTCAAAATTACAACAGAAGCTTTTGGAAGAGTCTTGTAACATTCATGAGCTAAACTAGACAAACAATGGGTTGAAAAAAATAGTTCTTCATCGACTAGGTCCAAATTCAAATTTCAGTTGGCAAAAAAAATAATTTTTTATGGCTTAAAATATCATTTTACAATAAACCCAAATTCGGCTCGAAGCCCAAGCACGAACGGGGCCGATGCACGTGCGTGTGTGAGTTTAAGCCCAAAACTTATTTTTTCTAGGACCTCCCCCTTATAAAAGCTTTGTTGCCCTTTGGGTTTAATTTTAACTTTTCAACCACTCACTATATAAACACCAAGAAAGTTTTGTTTCTTTCTTACGTGGGATAAAGTTTTCTTAAAGAGTTTTGAGTTTTATCAAAACATGTCAAATAAGAGTTATTTGAGATCAATATCTCATTCACCTATAATTCATTTAAAATATGTTGATGTTCCATATTAAAGAGCATATGTTGTAGATTAAATTCCAATAAATTTTTAACCTAAAAAGTGAGCGGCTACTTTTAATTTGACCTTAAATGTGTTCATTAACCATGTTTTAATAAATTCCCCAACAATTCCCCACATGAATGAAGATTATCTCTCCAGTTTGAAAATGACTTGAGAATTTATTGAGAGATGCTGATTTGGTGGATCACTATATCGGGATATGTAGCTTTTGACTTTAAACCTTTCTTAATGAAATACTATCAGATTTAAGCATCATTTAGGAATGCAGTTGAACCACACTTTTCCAAATTTCCAAATTTTGTTTCTTTTGAAAAAGCTTTAAGTTAATTTTTTTTTATTGATTTTATGTGTTAATGTCAAAAATAAAAAAAAAATTATGAAAATTTATTATTTTCAAGCAAAAATCACTTTGAAAAACAATATCTATCACACTTCCAAACAAGCTCTTAGTCGCTAAATAATGAACGCAATATCTTCAACTATTTAATTTTTGTGAATATCAAGATAATAGTACTCATATAGTTCTCTATCTAGAGATTTGTTTTAGTTCTCATTGTTCTATTCATTTTAGCTCTAAACAACTCCTGGACTCATGAGTGTTTTAGAGAATTACTAAGAATTTGTTCCTTTTTTTCTATTTTATTCTTCCTATCATGTTTCTAATTCTAGCGTCAGTGAACAATTCCCACAAATATTTCCAACTTTGGCGTTGGTAAATATTGCACAAGCCCAAAAAAATATGATATTTCTGACTCTGGCGTTAGTGAATAATTTCATAAAAAATTGAACTTGAAGAAGAGTTTTTCTATGTCATTTTCTTTTTTGTTACCCTTTATTATTATTTGCCCTTTTTAGATGGAAATAAAAGAAACGTTGCACAACAACTTTTGCATTTAACAATAAGGGTCTATAGATTGAGCACATAGCAGAAAAAATACAAAATACAAAGATAAAAATAAAACAAAGTGCAAGGGGGCCACAAATAAATCCACAATGGTCGCCAAATATTTCAAGAATTTGTTTATATCGAAAAAATGCTTGTTTGACCAAATATCAAAATAAAAAGAGAATAAAATATATGGAAAAGGCATAAGAGTATGTTTTGCCAAACACACCCTTAACAAAAAGCAATTGAGGTTGGTTGGGCCCGAGGTCTAGACCCGACCCATTCTTTTTTTACTGGGGTGGATCTAGCCCAGCCATACAGGCTGGGCCGGATCCAGCCAGCCTGACCGGGTTACTGGTTCAGACCAGTAACTGGCACAAACAGCAAGCACGCGCGAACTAGTTCACGTGTGCATTGCACAGTGCAAAGGTAATTATAATTACCTTCGCACTGTTTTTGCCAACTTAGAAATGCAATAACAGGGCAGGAGGAAGAAGACTTACTTGGGCGAAGACGATGGAGGACTGGTCGGCTAGCCTCTTCATGTTTTTCTCTTCTTCTGGTCTTTTGTTCTCCTGATGGGTTCTGTCTCACTGTTTGCTATGGTGTTTCTTTTTATTTGTTCGTCGCTCCCATGTTCTCTCTTGGTCTCTCCTTTTTTTTTTTTCTCTGCCCGTCTCTGCTCCTTTTTTTTCGATCATCTCTCCCCATTTGATCGTTGATTTCCTTGGTATTTATAGGGATCTTCCTTCTCTGCCTCAACCTACACCTCTCCTCTTGATAAGCATGGCTTGGGGAGTCGGTTTCCTGCTAGGACTCGGATGCCAACAGTCCTCCTACGCCTGGACTGTTGGTGGTAGACTTTGGCCTGGATTCCGGTAGCGTGTCCGGGAGAAAGTCTGCTTGGATTGGGGACCTCGGTAGGCTAAATATGCCTTGTGTTGGGCTGCCCATCTGGGCAGCATTTCATTTTTTTCTTTACCGGTGGCTTCCTCTGTCTTCAGAGGAAGAAGACGATAGATGTACGTGAAACGACGCCATTTCAGGGCAAAGGCGGCTGTTTTTCAATTTGGTCCTCGATGTTTTGACATTTTTCAATCGAACCCCTAGACCAAATTGTAATTAAACCCCTGCATTGCGGCGCCTTTACACAACGGTCCTTGGACTTTAATTTCTTGTTATTTGGACCTAAACCAACCCTGAATTTTTAATATTTCTTCAATTAAGCCCAAGATTTCATTAATTAAACTAATTTTAAGTTCAATTAAGTCCTCAAACTTATCAATTATTTCCTTTTCTACCACAATTGGCTCTCAAACTTATTATCCATTCTGATTAAATTCTCAAGACTTTCAATTTGTGTTGTCTTGGCCTAAAACTCAAATTTGTTTTCATTCATTTTATTTTTGTGAATTTATATTGTCAAAAATTGGGTTATGACAAAAAGTATTATGCTATACTCCTCTTAGTGTACCAATATATGAAAATCATTATGAGTTCAACTTACCTTTTACAATGCTACAACTAGAACTTATTTAATCAAAGAAATAAGCAGGAAATAATAATTTTCTAATGCTACTGAGAATGTTATGACTTATTTTCCTATTTGAACCTAAATCTTAGAATCTTCATTCAACTAAGTATAATTATTATCATTACATTTTTTTTTTATTTTCAAAGGCTTTAAGTACATTCCCATCGATGAATTATACACAAACTCTCTCGACAAACCTTTGGTTAGTGGATTCGTAATATTTTTCTTTGAATTTACATAGTCAATGAAAACACTTCCATTTGAGATAAAGTATTTAACAATATTATATCTACAATGTATCTGTTTAGACTTATCATTATACATACTATTTTGTGCCCTTTGAATTGTTGATTAGCTTATCACAATGGACACAAATAACTGACAATAATTTTGGTTAACATGAAATATCCTCTAAGAGATTTAAATTCATTTGGTTTCCTCTCTAGCTTTATCAAGAGCAATAAACTCTTATTTCATCGTGGATCTTATGATACACATTTGTTTAGATAATTTTCACGACACAGCTAGTTCACCAAGTGTGAAGATATATTCACTAGTAAATTTTGAATCCTTAGTGTCGAATATCCAATTATCACTATACACTTTAAATATTATCGGGTAACCAATATCGTATAACACATAGTCTAAAGTGTACCTCAGAATTTAAGTATCCTTTATATTGCTTTTCAATGATCAATACTTGAATTACTTATAAATCTACTTAGTTTGCTAACTTGGTAAGCAATAGTAGGCCTTATGCAGTTCATAATCTATATTAGGCTTATAATTATTTGAGAATATTTCAATTAGTTTATTCCTCTATCTCTATTGTTGGACAAATATATACTTATATTAATTGGTGTTTTGACTATGCGATTGTTATCTTTAGAAAATTTGTTGAGAATTTTTTCAACATAATAAGATTGAGACAATACCAATCTATTAGATGTCATAAACTTTTTTATTCTTAGTATGACTTAATCATGTGATCATAGCTACTCAAAATGAACATATCGTTCACTTATAGATGTACAATGACATAACATTTATATGTATTTTTCTCATAAACATATTTATCAATTTCATTGGTTTTGAACTCATTTGACCATATAACCTTGTCAAAATTTTCATGTCATTGTTTAGGTGCTTGTTTCAAACTATATAATGATTTGACAAGCTTACAAATTTTTTTTTTCTTATTCGTTGACAACCACCCTCTTTTTACTTCTTTTAAGCTTAACTTCATCATCTTCTAATTGATGGTGATCAGTTGAGCTAGCCTCAATCGTTCTTTTATATGAATGACTTTCTTGTGTTTCAATCCATGGAAACACATCTTCTAAGAATATAGCATTCCTTGATTCCATAATAGTATTATGATGAATATCTTCAACATTTAACTTGTGTACTAAGAATTGATATACACCACTATTATATTCATATCTAATATTTACACAATCTATAATTTTAAGTCCAATCTTAAACTTTTTAGGATAAGGTATTGTTATATTTGTAAGACACTCCCATATTTTGAGCTATTTGTAGGAAGATCTTTTACCTTGCTAAAATTCATATGAAGTTTTTTTTAATTTTTTATTGGGTACTTTGTTAAGTATGTAATTGAAAGTTATAATTACCTCCCCCCATAAGTTCTAAGGTGTTCCAAACTTATCAACATGACACTCATAATTTCTTTTAATATTTAGTTCTTACATTTCACAATATCATTTTATTATGGTGAATAAATAACATTGGTTTGGTGAATAATACCATTTTAGGAACATAATTCACCAAATAATACTTCATATTCTCTACCTTTATCACTTTATATTACCTTTTATCTTCCTGTTAAGTTTTTTTTTTTTAGTTTTATTCATGTATTGTTTAAACATTCCAAAAGCTTTATTTATGCCCCTAAGCAATGGTCATTAATGTCATACTCATCATTTCTTTTTCTTTTTTTTAGTTTTATTATTAGTTTTATTATTGGTTAAAATGGTCATTACATTCACTTTAAATAGATCATCATAAAAATGCCTTTTTCACTCTAAAAAACCATCTTAAAATCATTTTTGCATAATAATGAGTTAAACACTAAATTCTTTCTAATGTCAGTAACATGCAGTACATTGTTGAGGGTGAGAAGTTTTCAAGATGTCATCTTAGTATGACCTTTCCAACACTTAATACATTGAAGATTAATAAGTTCTCATTTGATATCAAATGTGCCCATTAACTATTTTTTAACAAATTTTCTAATGAAAATAGCACCATACATGCAGGTTTCAGAAGCATTAACTAGCACAGACTGTAAGAACATTGTCATTCCTTGCAGAAAGAACAAGAACAATGGTTTACAATTGTTTATGAGGACACTACAAGAGATTGATACAACTGCAAGAGTTCTTTTCCCTCCATATCAGGTTCTGGCATTTAATTTTTCATGTTTCATATTTGTGTTCGAATTTGGTTTCTTTCGAGGGTAATAAACAAAGGCTTTTTCTATTTTGTAGCAGCAACAAATTTATATTCTCTCAGAACAGTCTGTGGAGCTTGCAGATGCCAAAACTGAATTTATAATGAGCCACAATGCTCAGAACTCTTCAACATCACAATCAAATAAGGTGTTCGCTCGTTATGAAAGTAGTAGCTGTTGTGATTCAAAAATAATGAGAATAGGCCAGAAGCAATTTTGCTTTGATCTTGGAAACAATAAGAAGGGTCATTTCTTGAAGATATCTGAGGTTCATTACTTAGGACTGTTTATGATCTTTAATTTCTATATTTTTATAAAAGAGATACGTTTATAGCATTTTAAGGTTTAATATTGCAGGGGAGAGGTACATGCCGATCTTCTGTAATAATCCCCTTGTCTCAGCTGAAGCAGTTCAATGAAATGACGGGTCATTTCCTTGATATAACCAATGATTTGTATTCCAGAGAAGGTCATTTGATTGACAGAAATTTCAAGAAGTATAGTCCTCTCCAAGTAAGCAAAAACCAAGTATCGAATGCTGAGGATGAATCTTGTACGGTTGTATCTCATGAGAGTTAATATGATGACTCTACTTTGTTTAAGCAAGTCATTTATAATAATACACATGTAGGTTTGAATTAAACATATTGTTTTACATTTAAAAAAATAACATTATTATTATTATAGTAAACCATAACTTATGATGTCTTAAATCGGATTAACCTTCTAGTTTACAAAATGTATGTCAAAAAGCTAGAAAAGGTTAAAAAAAACAGAGAGAGAGAAAAAGTTGAAGAAGAGAAAAGAGGGAGATTGGGAAGTTTGCTACTCTATAACTTTTAATAATTCATCACCAAAATTGACTACAATATTAAAAAAAAATATGTGTATAAATAGCAAAATCCTAAAAAAATTAACTATTTGGCCAAAAACCAATTAAAATTGAACTAAAGCCTAAAATAAAATAATATTAAATCTAATAACAAAACCCAACTAAAAGTTCAATAGCCTAAACCTGAAACATAAGTTAAAGTCTAATTTCTAAACCAATAAATAACGATTAGGCTAACCTCCATCATCGAAGATCATATGCATGTGTGAATTATGTTTCGAGTATGGTGTCTCCATTAACTCTTCCGGGATTGAAAAAACTCAACTCCATAAAGTATAGCACCAGGCGACTCCTATAAGACTCCTAAAGATTAAAATCAAGTAGTTGTAATGTCTCTCTTGTAATCCAAGTACAATATGAATATGATCATCTAGCTCATAAACTGGGATTTACTGAATTTTATAATCTCTTTTAAAAATAACTTATGCATTCAAAGTAGCATTAATATGTTCTTTTTATGTCAATGATAAGGATAATGGAACGTCAGTTTCAAAAGGATAGGATAATCAGGGATATATTCTTGTCTTTTATACATAACGAGGTCTTTTTATGTTAAAAGTAGAGCTAACATCAAAGTTTAGTAGCAGTTTAATGATACAAATACTTGATTTAATCATTTGCAACATTTTAAATGATCTAATACTACTTACTTGCAATTTATGATTGGTTGGTTTTCAAAGAACAGTGTTCATGTCTAAACTATATCATGAAATAATCTCTAATATTAAATGCATCATGATACTTATGTAAATCAAATTGAAATTTGTATGTTCATTACTCGCTTGAATTTTTATTTTTATTTTACAATCTTAACATTAAAATTATAAACTCTATATTTAAAAAACTCAACTAACTTAGACGTTCTAGCATGAAGAGGCACGAAATGAAAATCTACAAGCTTTCTAGATTTGTAACTATGAATATAATATGAATGAGTGTGAAGAATGAGACAAATTCTATTTAAAACCTCAATAGATATGATTTTGGAACAACTTAGAAAATTGAAATTATCTTCGTCTTCCTCGTCACATGTAAGTGGTAATGGATGAGGGAGTTCAATGTGATGCACAAAATTTATTAAGTTATGGATTTAAAGCTTATGAAATAAAGAATTGGAGAGCTTGGAAGGAAAAATATCTAGAAGCTTCTTTAACACCATATATAAAGAGTTCTTTGTTTTTGTAGTTGAATACGTGATTCGTAGTTTTTTTTTTGAATAATTTTTGTTGGAAGCTAATTTTTTATATATATGTTTTTTTATCATTTTAATATATTGATATTAAAAAAAAAATTTTAAAAAAATATTATTTTTATATATTTCTTAATAAAAAACACTTTGCTACAATCTTAAACATTATCTAAGATGAATTTCAAATAAAGAATTGGAGAGCTTGGAAGGACAAATATCTAGAAGCTTCTTTAACACCATATTTTGTACAACTAGATTCTTCTTTAAGCTCATCTTAAAAAAAAAAAACCTTTAACAAATTCTTCATTGTATTTTCATAATAACAACTACTAAAATCATATAAAAGTATCTATTTTTTTATAAACATAACTTTTAGTCATGCTCTCATTACATCATCAGTCTTCATTAATTATCATATAGACCGTCAAACTCTTATGGTGAAGGTTGGTTTTATACATATTTTATAAAGTATATTTTTTAAGATAATATTTTTTAATCTAATATTTAAGTTATTTATATAAAATATCATGAATAATATTGATGAACATGTCAGATTGCTTAAAGCAAGGCTTTTTGGAGGGTGGGGAGTGGGACAGTAGGTGCTAGCTACAGTTGAGCTAGCAAGTGTTTTAGTCGGCTGCTATCGGATTTGGGCTGACCTCTGTGTGTGAGTATGTAAGCAAGTAGATCGACAAGTTTTTGGAGGCCTAAACTTTGGGTACATACAATTAAAAGATATATTCATATTATTATTAATTTGAAAAATAGTTTTTTTTTCTTATAATTAAAAACTGGGGTGATTGCTTAAAGTAATGTGTTACTTCAACTTTAAAACTAAAAAAAAATATTTTATTCATGATTTAAATATTTCTTAGAATTAAATATTTTTTTTAGTTTTCGTTTTTAAAGTTTTTAAATTAAAAAAAAAACAGAAAACAAGAAGGCAGCAGTACTTGATGGGCTCTAAATTATTCATGATTTGAGTCTTAAATTAAAAAACAAAAAGACGAACTCCACAAATAAACTAGCGAGAAAAAAGGGTTAATGTTTGTTTTTTAAAAGTATATTTTATTTAGAAATATATTAAAATAGTATTTTAAATTTTATTTGTAATATTAACCCATCAAAACAATCCAAAAATATTTAAAATTTAATTTTTTAAAAAAATAAAAAAAAAAATCTTTTAAAAATAAAATTTCTACCGCAAAAACAAGAGATCAAAATTATGTAGTCCTGTAAGAAAAGATTATATTTTTCAACTTTGACAACTATCAAAACTCCATTGGCAATCCATTCAGGAGCTTCGTGATGCTCAACACCTGCATTTGTGCGAATCATTCGAGGACAAACCTTCCACAAAAGCATTGTTCAATGTTTACTCATGTGCTGGGAATCAGGACACTTGGCAAGAAATATAGAGGTGCCCCACCAAGCATTTTGTGCTCAGTGAGTTAGGGCACATCGGCAGAGAAGAAGAGGGGAGTTTCCTCCTCAAGTATTTGTTGTGAATTTATTAATGGATTTTACAATATTATTAGTTATTTTAATTTCTATGTTGTTTTATTATTCTTTTCTTCATGTTTAGATTATTTAGATCATCATTCATATCATATCAAGATTTTACTTATCAATTCTCAAGTTAAAATGCCTTAACTTATTCAATTAGATCCAATGAAAGATATAAATTTTTTCATGAAAAATTAGTTTAAATTATACTCGAACAACTTCATAGTCTTAGATTAGACTTTTTATATTCATGTATTTATGAGACATCATATATTTTTTTAATCAAATCTTGCTAATGGTCATGTGTACTTCAATTGTTACCTAAACTTCACTATTTCATTATTTGATCCAAATATTTAAAAACTTTTACTCTAAATATCAAAACTAAAACTAATATGCCTAAAGATTACAAGAATAAATCATGGCTACAAATTAGACTCGAAGGCTCTTAAAAAATCACCTAGATATCAAACTCTTCTCATTAAAACTAACCCTTAAAATTCAAACATTCAAATCATGTATCCTAATAATTGGAAATTATCTCAAGTCAGTATTTTAAATTCATTATCATCTAAAAATCATCAAGTACAAATCATAGAAGATTGGTTAGGAAATGCAAAAAAATTAAATTCAATCAGCTAGACTTCACCCCATCAAGATTATAAATTTAAACCCTAGAAGATATTCCCTATAGTTCAAGAACTTCAAACCTTTAAGGAGTGGATTTCAATAGATCTATACCTAAGCAATATTATCAAACTAGTCAAACAAATTTTCCTCACGGTATTAAAATTCAAGAGAAAGTAGACTCTCCAACCATTTCGCCAACACAAGGTAAAATGCGGTACACAAATTAGTTAAATGTTATTCAAGAAGAATTTCAAATCAATAGAGATAATTTAAGAAATGATTTCTATTCAATACAAAACACATAATTAAGAAATTAATTCTTCAAAACCTATAATTAAGAACAAAGAAATGAAATTCAAACAAAATATTATGATGATCTTACTAAGATACAAAATAATATCTCATTCTTTACATGGTTAAGAAACTATAAGTATCAACCAAAGCAAATAATATTTCATTCTTATCGATTGTTTTATACACCTCATCCTTTTAAGATGATTTATTTCTCACATAATTTGTTTTATGAATTGATTTTAAATCAGTAAAATAAATTTTGAAAAAACATGTTCAAAATATTGCTTCGGAACAAATTTTTGCTAAATGGATATATTCCTCCTTGTTATTGAAAAATAATTTTACAATAAAGATACCAACCAAATTATTCCTCATTAATTCCCTTTAGGTTTTCATTATAATCAAGAAAATATATCAAAAACAAGGCAATTTATGACTTTATCTTGGTAGAGACCAACTCTATTAAGATAACTCATAATCAAGACAAAAATAACCCCGAAAAAATTAACTATTCAAAACTCAAAATACTAAATGTCATGACTTATCAAGACTGAAACCAAAGTCCATATACTTCTAAAAGGTTTTCTAAAAGCTTTTAACTCCAAGTATACAATTATCTTCATAACCAAATAGCAAAGTTTAATGCCTTTTGCCTCAAGAACTATGATCATTATTAGTTCATTTGTCTTGATAAGAATTATTCAAAGAATCTTGTAGCATGGTTTCATAATAGTTGGTGGCTATACTATGCTTTAGAAACAAAAAACCTTCCTAAGAAAGTCCTAAAAGGTCAAAAGTTGTTCACTCAACACATATCATCAACATCAACTCCTCTTTCTCTTCATTTTATATTCACTTTCAGAGTCCCTTTGATAATGTGTTAGGATTATTTTATTTCTTAGGATAGTGATGAATTAATTTGTTATGCTCCTGTTTTAATAAAGATCATTTAAGTCAACTGGTGCCTATAGTTTAAAAAAGAATAAGCTTGTACACAAGTGATAACCACTTGGTTACAATCCTAAAAACAACTACTATCATATCCATCCCCATCTCAAGAATATTAATTCATATTTATCACTTCTAAAAGAAATATCCAAAAAGAACTAGCATCAACAAGCTCAAAATCCAAGTACAAGAAAAAACTTCAAGAAGCTCTCTCTCAAACCTCAAGTTCTAATGATGAAGACCATGAACCAGCTAATGAAGACATGATTATGGTCTTGGTATCATAGGACAACTTTATGATCAATAAAAGAATGTTTTCTAAGAAAACGTATTCAAGAACATCATCTTTGATGTCATTATCCACTTGCTAACTCAAAATATTATCATTCACATCATCATCACTTGCCAACTCAAAGTGCTCAAAACATCATCCCTCATGTTATTATCACATTACATCTCAAAATGATTAAAATGTCATCCATGATGTTTGATTAAAACCAATTTGATTAAAAAAAATGGAATGCATCTAGCCCAATTTGTTTTTTGTATAAATAAAT
>Ga0307515_10018996_pt1 | contig 12402 bp, 1 predicted proteins | sample 17_EM_MG_FD_194513 | JGI IMG/M metagenome (GOLD analysis project Ga0307515, IMG submission 194513) | Populus trichocarpa ectomycorrhiza microbial communities from riparian zone in the Pacific Northwest, United States - 17_EM | ecosystem: Host-associated > Plants > Roots > Unclassified | place...
TTAAGGGTTAAATTATTAAGCTTATAGTAGTTAATATAGAAATAAAGTCCTCTATTTAGCTTTTTAGTAAAGAAAATAGGTAAGTTAAAAGGGGCTTAATTAGGCTTAATAAAGCCCTTATCTAGGTTATTAATAAGATACTGCTTTATAGCCTATAATTTGGCAGTAAATTGCTATTAAAGGGGGCTATAGCTAAGGGTAACCACCTTGTCCGGCTTAATTTTAATCTTATAATCGTACGGTTAGTAAGGCGGAAGTATATTAAACGCTGCTTTAAAAAAGGTATTTTTAAATTTCTAGTATTAATAGGGTAGTTTCCGTTCTACTAGCTTCTTATCTATAAGCTTGTCTTTCTCTTAGGCTAGGGCTTCTTTCTCTTTAATTATTTAATTAATTTTATATAAGCTAGTTATAAAGGTAACGGTATTAAGCTAAACTAGGTTCTAGTAGAATCCTATAGCGCTAATATAGCAGATATTAACTAGTAGGAGGTCCGTAGGCTTCTTTACGGATATTTATTAGGCCGTATTTTGTGGTATAGGGTTTATAGTCTTCTTTAACTTATATTTTATTTTCCGTAAGTTATCCTTTTAGTCTATTAGTTTAGTATATTATCCGATATCCCTAGCCTTCCTTTATAGCTGCGTAGGGCCTAGGTTCTCTATTAGGGACTTAGCTAGGCTACTACTAACTTTCTAAGTCTTTAGTATAGGTGGTATAATATAGGCAGTCTGGGGGCGGTGTAATATATAGATCCGTTGCGGATTAAGCTATATATCCTTCTTAAAAGCCTAGTCCCTACGCGTTATATTGGCCTAGTAAATAGTGTCTATCTATAGCCGTATAAGGTTTTCTATTATAATACTAATCTCTTTTATAAAGGAAGGCGTTAGGGGTATAGTTTTGGGCTAGATAAGCTGCCTATTCCGTATATTAAGCTATAAGCCTAAATAGGCTAGCTATTTTCTCCTTAAGATTATATTATAGCTTCTAAGGTCCGTAATAAGAAAGGGGATATTATATTGCTTTTATTTATTAACGCGGAGGTAGATCTATAAGATAGTTATAATAGGTAGCCCTATTTATCCGTTATAACTATAAGGGCGCAGAGAGACTTCGGGAAGATTTAAAGGAATGATATAAATTCTATCTAAATCTAAGGGTATATAGTTCTCGCTAAGAACAAGACGTTGTGTAAAGAGAAAGGAATAACAAGAGAATTATATAATTAAATAGTTAGGGGCTTAGTGGTCGATGCGTGCGCACGTATGCACGCGGTCTTCGACGGACTTTAATAGAATTCAATTAATCTAGTAGAATTCGGTTAAAGCGTTAGAATTTATCTGTTAAGTATTTTACCGAGACATTCCTACTATAACTAGGCTAGTCCCGTTATAGTACCCCCCTTTTAGCCGAAGGTCTAAGTAATTTAATTTTAGTTAAGACTTATAACTTATCGCGTATTATATTTTCGCGTCAGGTAGCGGTGTAGAGTTTTACCGATTCTATTATTAAATAGGCTAATTAAGATTTTCTATCCCTGGGATAGAAAATTGCTATTAGCTCGGTTAAGGCGGTAAGCAGAACTAATATCTTTATAGTGGGTCTTAGTAAGGTAGATCTAACTAATTAGACAACTTTAACTGGCGGTTAAAGTTCCTTAATATCTTGCGTGTTATGTAATCGTATTATAAATGTTATAACGTATTTTAAGTTCTTTTTAATTTTAAGCTTCCTGCTATTATGTTTCGTGTATTCGTATTAGGTGGTAGTTATTTACCTTTATATTATATCTATCTAGCCAGAGCAGGCCGCGAAGGATAGTCTTTATAGAATTCTTTTACTAGGGAAGGCGCGTTGGTTTTAATCTGGTTATAGGTTTCCCAAGTTTATATTTTATATCCTTTCTATTTAATAAGGAGTTCAAATTATTTAGATTATGTTTTTTATTATATATTGTTAATTAAGTTAATAAAGTAAGAACCGTTACCGTTATTAATAATTATAGGAGGTAGCAGTAGTACTTCGCGAGTTATAGGTTTACCCTTTAAGGGTTATAGCAAGTTTACGTAAAACGTTAGATGTATTTTTATCTTAGTTAGTAGTTTAAGCTTATAAGCGTATAGGCTTAGTTTCTTCTTAATTTGGTATAGGCCCGCAAACTTCTAGTCTAATTTCTTTAAGGGTCGTTAAGTCTTTAGGTTTTGTGTATTTAGGTAAACTATATTACCTTCCTTAAAGTCCTATACGGGAGCTCGTCCTTTATTTATATGCTATTCCTATACCGTTTAAGCGTACGCTAATTTACTTTATAATAGTTCCGTTAACTGCTTTATTTAATTAGCGAAGTTATACATATTAATTAGTTAAATCCTCTTAATTATAGGGCCTATTATATTAATTTTGGGTTATAGTTTAAACCTAAGTTAAGGGTTTTATCCGTAGGTTATATAGAACAGCGTCACGCCTATTAATTTATTTCTTATATTATTTGCAGTAAACTTAGCTAAAGGTAGCCACTTTTCCCAGTTGTTTTGTAGGTAGGAGCAGTATATTTATAGGTATTATTCTATAATCACGTTCGCAATTTTAGTTTAACTATCTATCTCCGGATAAAATGTGGTTAAGAGTTATATTTATATACTTAATTGTTTATATAGGGCTTGCTAAAAGTCTAAAACAAACTGGCTTCCGCGGTTAGATATTATTAAATTAGGAAGTCTATATAGCTTAAAGACGTACTTAATAAAATATTTGGCTACTAATATTGTATTAATTAAGTCTATAGAAATTATGTGTCGTATTTTTATAAGACGGTTAATAACTACTATAACATTCGTAAACCTATTACTGTTAGGTAGGTCGACTATAAAGTTAATTAAGATATCTCGCTATCTTTATATTAGAATTGGCAATGGTTAAAGTACTCCTTATTTCTTTATATAAGAGGTCTTCCCACGCACGCACATTCTGCATGCTTAAATGTATTTTTATACATAATTGTACATTATAGGCCAGTAATATACTCGTTAGATAATCTTATAGGTCTTTATACGGCTAAGATGCCCTACTATAGGGGAATTATATATAAATTTGAGTATCTTAAATTGTAAGGGTTTAGAATTCGGGACTACTATCTTTTATTAATAGTATAACCGATTATTGCAGATTTCGCATTTAGGGAGTGTAATATTCTTATATTGCCGTTTCCCTATTTAAATTGCTTTTATTATATCTACTATCTAGGGGTTGTTCTTATATTTATGCTCTATTAATTTATTAATTTCTATATCCTACTTATTAATTTCCGATTTATTCCTATTAAGTTCTGTATTTAGAAATATAGGGCGTAGTTTCTTAAAGCGTTTAGGGGGCAGTAGAATTTATAATTAATTTATAATCCGTTCGTTAGAGGCGTTTATAGGTAAGTCCTATAATTATTATATTAATAAGTTAGGCTTCTAATTAAGTTTGCTAGGTTAGTATATAATCTTAAAGGCCGTCAAAAACGGACTCTGCACCTATACGTGGTGACGGCTACGAACCTAAGTCTTCGAAGTTCAGACTTAGAGCCAACGCAGAGATATTACATAGCGTGCGATACAACCTAGTAGTGGTGGTTATAGGTATTATGGGTAGTAGTAAAAAGTTTTTATATGGGATGGTGAGATCTTAAAAATAACCACTAAGTGCCCCTTACAGTAATAACAACAACACTATTCTCCTATTAAGGCACCTATACGATCCAACATAGATATGCGGCATTTAATAACATCCCTTAACCCCCAGTAGAGAGCATTAATAACCTCTTATATTAACGAACGAGCGATTATAAACAAGTAATGAGCAAATATACGGCCCCTCTTAACCCCTAGGGCAATCGCCCGCGGAGCATGCGGTTACTCGCTATTAACTATTAAATATTACCTGGCAGCCTAAATAACACCGTACGGTTTTCCTATCTCCTCTTAAGGAGTGGTAACCCTTGGCAAGGGCCTAGTGACTAGGGCCTAGGTATAAAAGATACTTAGGCACACACGTCCCGCTCGCCTTTTGGTATAGTAGTTTATAGATAAATCCCCCTTACGCCTTTAATAGGCCTTAGGGGGGGGAAGGCATGGTGTATATAGTAATGGGTAATAAGAGATAGTATACGGGGGGTGGTTAAAATACGGAATATAACTATAAGTGTATAGCAATCGAACGGCAAGGCCTAGCTAGGACGTAGTAAACCCTAGCTAGGATAAGCTAGAGAAGGAAGTAGTGGTTCCTAAGGAGTTCAAACATCTAAGGAGGATAGGATGTAGCCGTAGGCCCGCAGGGCCGCCGCTATGGACAAACATGGCAAACCGGGGTTTTTTATCCTACTAAGGTAGCTTATAGGGTTTTTCCTCCCCTAAACTGCAGGGTTTTCTTCCTATAAATTATAAGTTTTCCCCCTATAACGGAGTAGTCTGCGTAGGCCTAAATAGGATCCGTATTAGACGTTAATCAAGAATTACTACTATATAATCTTAAAGTTAAATTATAAAAGGTATTTAGCCCAACGAATTTAGTGCTGCGTTAATTGCTTTATAGTTATAAAGTACTACAGGTTTTTATAGTCCGTTAATACGCGTATTAGGAATAATAATCCTTTAAGTTCTAGACGCCATTATTTAAAGCATCTAACAATTGTAAGTAGTTCCTTATTATATATCTTATAGTTTAATTTAGCAGAAGTAAGTTTCCAGGAGAGAAAGGCTACTAGGCGCAGCTCGCCGTTCTTATTATATTGTAATAACACTCCTCCTAGTATATAATTAGACGAGTCTGTTTTAATAATATATTTAAGGTCTAGGTTAAAGTAGGTAAGAATTAAAGTAGTTATAAAACGATATTTTAGGTTGTTAAAAGCTTATTTATATTTAGTAGTCTATTTAAATCTTATATTCTTCCTTATTAAGTTTACTAATAGCTAAACAATTTTTAAGAAGTAATTAATAAATTAATGGTAGAAATTTGCAAATCCTAGAAATCCTTAGATGTCTTATATACTACTAGGACTTTCCTAGTTTATAATTATAGTAATTTTTTTAGAGTCCATTTTAATTCCGTTACGGGATATAATTAGGCCTAAGTATATAACTTCGGATATATAGAACTTATATTTCTTAATGTTGTATTATAAGCCCGCGTTTTATAGGCGTTTAAGGACTATTTAGACGTGCTTCCGATACTTAAAAAGCGAAGATAAATAGATTAAGATATTATTAATATACGCGGTAATAAATATATTAAGGAATTCGCGAAGCGTATTGTTAATATATTACTAAAACGTACCGGGACCGTTCTTTACACTAAATGGCATTACTAGGTATTTAAAAAGTTCCTATTATATACAGAAAGCTATATACTTCTTATCTCCTTCATAAATACGGATTTAATTAAAGGCAGCGACTATATTAAGCTTTATAAAGTATTATGCTTTCACTAAGCGGTTAAGCGTTTCTTAAAGCAGAGGAATTGGATATTAGTTTTAAATCGTAATTATATTTAGGGCTTAATAATTAATATAGAATCTTAAGCCTCCTTTAGGTTTCTTAATAAATAGTATAGGCAAGGCAAATAGTAATTAACTAGAGTGAATAAATCCTTTCTCTAGGTGCTCTTTAAGGTATTATTATATTATAAGCAGCTCTTTTTACAACATACCATATAACGGGCCGAACTTTAGCGTTATACTAGGTTTAAGTTCTATCTTAAAATCGTGCTCGTCTTAATACGGGGGTAGTTAGTTTGCGAATTGTTTCTTAAACGTATTAATTAGATTATAATATTCTTTAGGTATAAGAGGTTGGGGGTTAATATATTGCTTTAGTTCTAACGCCTTTTTAATATCTTCTAGTATTATAGTAAAGATCTTATAGTCTTATTTTCTTACTAGCAAATAAAAGGGTGCGGCTTATACCATATAAATTTTAAGGGGTTTTAATATATTATCTTCGCATTCTTTACCGCAATTAGTAGTTATAACTTTATCGTATTAGTTCGAGGTTTGTAGTAAGGGTAATTTGTATTATATTAAATTTATATAGTCGTATACATATTTATAGGGCAAGTGGTATTTTAAGTAATAACTTCAGCAGTAGGTTGTATGGAATTTTAGTATTTCTTTAACCTAGCTAATTAAAGGGTTATGTCGTTTTAGCTATCCGTATCTAAGTATTACCTTATAATGCTTTAAGGGTGTTATAAATAGGGAAATGTATTTAAGGTATTTACCTATCCGCATCTTTATAAGAGCATAGTACGTTAGTTTACTATATATTAAAGGCTTACCATTAAAGCCTTATAGGCCTTATAGCTTATTAAGTTTCTTTAAATTTAAGCGTTAAGTTTTCGCGTAGTTTGTATTAATAAAGCCTATACTAGTAGCTCCGCTATTAATAAGGATTCGTACTTCCTTCTATTTTTTAAATATTTAAATTTCGCTAAGTACATTAAGGGAGTTATATCGTGTATTAGCGCTAGAAGAGCCTAGACACTTATACTCTTCTATTTCTTATCCTAAGGCGCAACTTAGCCTTAGGACGATTTATTTTCCAAATTAACCGAAGGTAAGACGCTTTATAGTAACTGAGTATAATTTATAGAACGAGTATAATTTGTGGAATAAGTGCGACTTAAGGACTAAGAGGAGCTACGGCGGACCTTTTTAAAAGGGTAAGTTCGGTAATCTCTTTAAATATATCCCCTTTTTCTATATCCAAAACATTCTCCATTTGCGGCTTATATTCTTTATTTATTGGTTCCTAAGGGTACATAAAATTGAGTGGCGTTAAGGTCTATAGGGTTATATATAGGGCTTTTAGGTCTTAGAGACGGATCGCGCTTTAGGGTATATACCGGTTTTATAGAGTTTTAAACGTAAGGTATAGTTGGCTTTAGGAAATAAGTCTATTTATTATATTAAAGGTCCTTATTAATTCGTTAATATATTATAGCAAATTCGGGTAAGTCCTTTAGTAGTTCTCTACCTACTAACTATGCTCTAATTTTATCCGAAATAGCTTAACGGAGGGCAGTAACTCTAGCGGTTTTATTCCAATCTAGTTTACTAATAAGGCTTAAAAATTCCAAAAAGAAGCTAGTAAAGTCTCGGTTCCGTTATCATAGGTTTTTAAGTTTAGTAATAGCTATATATTCACAGCTAGCGTTATTATACGTTCGTTCTAGTAGAGAGATAAAGATTTTAAAATTAATAAAGGTGCCGTTATAGAAGAATGGGTCCATAGTTTATATAGCGTCTTTACTTAAACGAGACATTCTATAGCTAATCTTACTAGCTTTAGTAGGGTATTAGTTATAGTTTATTAAAAGTTTAAGACGGAGCTTAGTTATAAAGGGACGTAGGTTATTTTAATTTCTATTAAATATTAGAGGGTTAGGGAGCTTTTTGGATTTTGTGGTAAGTACTAGGTTCGTTATAGGTACGGGTTAAGCTGCCGTTACTAGTTTAGGGTTTGTATTTAATGGGTTAGGTTTATATACAGTTATTTTAATTTCATTTATAGGTGTTGCTATTAGGGTCTCTAATGCGAGTACTTTGGCGTTATAGAGTTCTTTATATATTGCTTTAATCGATTGCTAATGCTAAGCTTCTAGTATAGTTCGTTACTGGGCCAAGGCATCTATAAAGGACTGTTATATTATAGTCATTTGTTCCCTAACTAGGGCTATAATAGTTGTTATAGCGGATTTAAGTTCGTTTGCCATTTTAAGGGTATTAGTATTAACGTAACGTAATGTAAGGGCGCGGAGAGACTTTAGGAAGATTTAAAGGAACAATATAAATTCTATCTAAATCTAAGGGTATATAATTCTCGCTAAGAATAAGACGTTGCGTAAAGAGAAAGGAATAACAAGAGAATCATATAATTAAATAGTCAGGGGCTTAGTGGTCGATGCGTGCGTATATGCGCACGCGGTCTTCGACGGACTTCAGTAGAATTCGATTAATCTAGCAGAATTCGGTCAAAGCGTCGGAATTTATCTGTCAAGTGTTTCACCGAGACATTCCTACTATAACTGGGCTAGCCCTATTACAATAACCGTAAATAAAAATTAGTTTGGGCAGTTCTTTAAGGGGTGCATTTAAAAAGTTAGCTAGTTTTATAGCGCACTTTATGTTAATTAAGGTAAAGATATTTACTCCTAAGTTAGCTAAAGTAGAGGTTAAAACTTAATATTTATTGCGAAATAAAGTATAAGGGATAGTGTAGCTTCTTTTACTGACTAGCTAATCTAGATTAATATATAATATATTAATCCCTTTTAACCCTAGAGAAGAGTCTTCCTTTAGGGTTCTTCTTTTTCTAGCTTTATACTATCCTCCTAAATTAACAAGACCTTATTTATCTTTACCTTTATTAGGTAGTTCCTTATAGGGTAGCTTATTTAACCGCATAAAAAGTAAGCTCCTTAATCGCTAAGGGCCTATATATAGGGGTCGCTATATATAGGCCGGGTGTACACTAGGCCCGTAATAGGGGTAGCTACGCGGCTAGCTGCTAGGTTAACTATAGGGGTTACTAATTATACTAGGGCACTATAGGTAGTACTCGTAGTACTTATAGCCTAGTTTGTAAGGTTTCTAGTTTTTAGCTAATTAGCGCGTGCCTTAATTTAACGAAGGCCTTAGTTAATAGCTAGGCAATAGTCTATAAGTTCCTTTAACGTCTATGCCGTAGTATAAGCTAGTAATACGGCCTGTTATAGGTCTAGGGTAAGCTTATTAAAGAGGTCTAGCAGTAGGTCTTTTTGGGGGATTTAGGCCTGTCTGGCCAGGTATAGAAAGCGGGTTTAAAAGGCTAAAAAGGTCTCCGTTGTTTTTATGTTTAGGCTTTTATAGCTAAGGTAAGCGTTTTATACTTTAAAAGGGTCTTTATAAATAAAAGATAAGTATTTAATTATTTTTTCTTTAGAGATAAAGGGGTCTACTAAGTCTTTAGTATATTGCGGGCGTAAATGCATCTAGGCGTCTCCGCCAGTATAGCTAAAGACATAAGCTATTTTAGCTTAGGCGCTAGGGAAGTGGTCTATATTAACTTTAAGCTTATCCCGTAATTAAAGCTTCTAATTATTAAATATAGGGTTGGTTTTATCTGTAAGTAGTAGGGGGTCTATAACCTTTACTAACCGCTTTAGCGCTATATAGGCCTTAGTGGATCTACTAAGGCGCTAGGATAGGGCCTAAAGGACTATAGTAAGTCTTTGGTTGTTTAATAATGACTTATTATTAGATATAGGGGTATCTCTAGCTTTAAGCAGCTCTCGCAGTTGTTTAATTTTAGTATTAGCAGCCGCAAGCTCCGCCTAGGGGGTTAAAACGTTAATTATTTCTTTGTCTGAAGTATTTAAGGGTTCTATAGCTACTTTACCTACTACTATGGTTTATGGCATAGTGGTAGGGGTATTAGGTAATTCTAGGTAATTTCTTTAGGGGTTCTGGTCTATGTATATCTTATAGGTCCTTTCCTTAGGGTTCTAATTCTTTTTTTTTAGGTTCTGTCCTTATAGTCCTAGTAATATCTTAGGGTCCTATTCTGTGTTCTTATCCTATTTATAGTCTTATAAATATATTTAAGTTCTTTCTTAGAAAGAAAGAGTAGAGAGAGCTTTAGATAATATTAGTAACTTAGTTAATTAAGGTATAGGCACGGTAAAGGGGACGCATAAGCCTATATAATTGGATTGTCTATAAATAAGAATCTAAAGCTAGGGAAAGGAAAGGAGAAGAAGAGTAGCACCGTTTAATGTTTTATAAGATCTTCGCGTTACGTAACCGCAATATGCGGCAACCTGTGGCAACTTGCTGGTATATAGTTCTGCTAAGTTTTACTAGTGCTATAATAAAGATAAGGTAGACCCTAATTAAACCTAGGAGCTTTACCTTATATAAGTTGCCTATTTTTTTAAGAACCTTATATAGTCCTACTATTTAGTAGTTTAGCTTATGGCTAGGTTATTTGGTCTTTTAATTCCTTATTATAATCTAGACTATATTACTAGGGGTAAAGTCAGGCTCTTAACGGTGTTTATTTACCTACTATTCTATTAACCTTTAAGCTTTTTCTAGGTTCTTATAGGCTACCGTCTAGGCTTCCTCTAAGCGTTTAGTATACTATTAGGCCTTAGTATAGGATAGCTTCTCTTATACAGTCTAGGGTTCTTTTAGCCTTTTCCAGTTAAAGCTTATATAGGGTAAGTATCCTATTTCTAGCTAAATTGGGGCAAACCCTATAAATTTATAGGGTAGGGTTGCTTAGGCGTAGTCTATTAAGGGTAGTAGTTTAGACTAGTTATTTTAAAAATAGTTAATAAAGGGCCTAAGCCTCTAGTCTAGGTACTAATTTATAATTTCTATCTAGCTGTCTATCTAGGGGTGATAAGCTGTAGAAAGCTTTAGCTTAATACTTAGAATTTAGGTAAACTTATTCTAAAAGGCTAATATAAACTATAGCCTATAATTAGACATAATAGTATTTAGTAGTCTATAAATTTGGTAGACGTAATGGATATATAGCCGGACTACCTCTTTAGTATTAATATTCTTATAATAGGGAATTAAGGACGGGCGTTTGCTAAAGCGGTTAACTATAACTATAACTATATCGTATCCGTTACGGTCCCTAGGTAGTTTATAAAAGTCTATAAAGATATACTATTAAGGGCGCTCTAGTATTAGGAGTGGCTTAAGTAGTCCTAAGGTCTTATCCCGTAGGATTATAGCTCTCCTATAATCTTTGCAGTTCCATATATATTAATTAATATTTATAACTATTCTTAGCCAGTAGTAGCGGTAGTTAATAATTTTACGGGTCTTATTCTTACTAGGGTGTACTATAGAAATTTAGTAATAAGCTTCGCGGATTAGTTTAGTCTATAAATTATTAATATTAGGGACTATAAGCCGCTCCTAGTATAGGAGTAACCCTTCCTCTACTTTAAAATTGGGGTTTTCTTTTATAGCTTAATCGCGGAGGGCCTTTAGAGCGTTAGCCATGCGGTTTATAATTAGGAGGCAGTTAATTAGCCCTATTAGTTTATCTAAGGTCTCCTCTATTAATACTAGCTTGTTTAGCTAGGAGTCTAGCTCCTTAAGGATCTATAGGTTAAGCTATTTAGAATAGAGGAGGGCGCGCGTCTAATATTGGGTCTTTAGCTTATCCTAGGGTCCTATATCTTATTTTCTTTGGGTTAGAATATTAGTCTTAGAGTTTTACTTGCTAGAACAATATATAATTATAAAGAAGAATTAGGAGAGTATCTTAGCCTACTAGGCTTATTATTTAGTAAGCTACTTTATAGTTATAAAGTACTCTAGGGCTTTATAGTCTATATATATCTTAATTTAAGAGTTTATACCTTTAAGCTCTACGCGCTATTAGGAGAGTAATTAAATAATAGCTAGCATTTCTTTATTATATACTTTATAGTTATACTTAGCCAGGTTTATTACTTTTAAGAAAAAGGTAATAGGGTACTATTCGCTGTCTGGATATAACTGTAATAGAATTCCCGCTATAACCTTATTAGAGGCGTCCGTTTTTAGTATTAATTTAAGGTCTAGGTTATAGTAATAAAGGATTAGTAAAGAGATAAGCCAATCCTTTATCTCTTTAAAGGCTTTTATATAGTTATTATTAAAGATAAAAGGTATATCCTTCCTAGTTAGTTATATAAGAGGTTTTATTATAATTCTATAGTCGCGGATAAACTAATAGTAGAAGTTATAAAACCTAAGGAAGGATTGGATTCCTTTTATTATATAAGGGGGCTTCTAGTTACGGATTATCTCTACCTTTTTAGGGTTAACCTTAATTCCTTTTATAGTTATAATAAACCTAAGGTATTTTATATATTTTACCCTAAACTCACATTTCTTAATATTAACTTATAAGCCTACGTTCCGTAGTCTCTCTAAGACCTTTTTAATATAAATTTAATACTTAAGTTTGTCGTCTAAGTACATAAAAATGTTGTTTAGGTATGCCGTGTAGAACTTGTTAAGGTAATTAAAAAGAACGTTATTTATATACCTTTAGTATATAGCTAGCCCGTTTATTAGTCTAAAAGAAATAACTTTATATTTATAGGACCTATAACGGGTACAGAACGTTATTAAATCTTTAAATATAGGGTTTATTTTAATTTAGTAGAAAGCTTAACGGATATTAAGTTTAGTAAAGATCTTTACCTGGTTTAGACGTATAAGGATTTTATTAATTAAAGAAATAGGGTACTAGTCCTTTTAAGTAATAGTGTTTAGCTTTTAATAGTTAATATAAAAATAAAGGCCTCTATTAGGCTTTTTTATAAATAGAATAGGGGAAGTAAAAGGGGCTTAACTTAGCTTAA
>Ga0307515_10018997_pt1 | contig 12402 bp, 2 predicted proteins | sample 17_EM_MG_FD_194513 | JGI IMG/M metagenome (GOLD analysis project Ga0307515, IMG submission 194513) | Populus trichocarpa ectomycorrhiza microbial communities from riparian zone in the Pacific Northwest, United States - 17_EM | ecosystem: Host-associated > Plants > Roots > Unclassified | place...
AAAAATTAAGAAGTAAAGTATATCCTAAAAAGCATAGCAGAGCAATTTATGGAATATTTCTATAAAGGATTAACTTAAGAATATAATAGAGCTAAAGGCTTAATATTAAGACTCTAGGAAGAGTATATTATTAATAAAATCTAAAATATCGCAAGAAAAGTAATAAAAGAATGTCTAAATTACTAAAGAAATAAACTAATAAGGTATAAGCTATATAGAGGGCTATAACCTATTAAAATACTAGAGAGACTATAGGAGGTTATATTATAGGACTTTATTATTAAGTTATTAAAGTTAAGAGATTTTATTACTAGATAAGATTATAACGTGATTTTAGTAATAGTAGATAAGCTTATAAAGTAGGGATACTTTATAGTATATACAGAAAAAATATTAGTAAAAGATATTACTAAAATTTATATTAAAGAAGTGTTTATAAAATATAGAGCACTAAGTAAGATTATATTAGATAGAGATTTAAGATTTATAGTAGTATTTTAGGAGGTATTCTTAGCGAAGTAAGGAGTTAAAGTAGTAACTTCTACCATATACTATCCGCAGATAGATAGTTAAATAGAAAGACTAAATTAGATACTAGAGTAGTATTTAAGGCACTATATTAATTACGTATAGAATAATTAGGTATTACTATTACTAGTTATATAGTTTATATATAATATAATACCTTAAGAAGAAATAGGTATATTACTATTTAAGGTAAATTATAGATATAAGCTAAGAACATTATTATTACTACAGTAAGTAAAAAAGATAAGTAGTATAGCTAAAGAAAGAATAAAGAAGTTAATAAATCTTTATATAGACCTTATAGAATTAGTAAAGAAAGTATAAAAGAGAATAAAAAAGTACTATAATGCTAAGAGATCTAAGGGACTAGATCTTAAGAAGGGAGATAAAGTATAGCTACTATATAAAAATTTTAAGAGTTAATAACTAAGTAAGAAGTTAGACTATGTTAGACTAGGACCTTTTAAAATTAAGTAAAAATTTTTATTAGTTATATTTAAATTAAACCTATTAGCTAAGATAAAGATCTACCTTATATAGTATATTATAATGCTAGAACTAGTATATAGGAATATTAAGCCACTAGTTTATAAAGCAGATATATATAGAGGACAAAAAGAAGATAAATAGTAAGTTTTAAAGATTATTAACTATAAGGATATTAATAATAAAATATAATATAAAGTAAAGTAGATAGGCTATAATAAGACTACCTAGAAGCTATTAAAGAATTTAAAGAATACTATAGGAAAGGTATAGAAGTATTAAAAGAAATTAGGTTAGGTAGCATTAATAATAAAAAATTATAAAAAAATAAGTTACCTAAGGGGGACCAAAGAAGAGTAGTTACTAAACTACTTAAATCTATTTCCTTCTTAGCTAAAAGAAAATCTATTCTTTTATTGCTAAGTTTCTATAAACCTTATTTTATAAGTTTCTACTTTTTAAAATAGACTTTCTTATAACCTTTTTTAAGACGGATTAACTAAGCAGATATAGTAAGATAAGAGTTAAGGGCCTTTTATTAAGCTTCGGCAGCCTCTTATTTAGTATTATAAGAATAATATAGTTCTGCTAAAGTAATAGACAGTTTATTATCTAGCCGCGTAGTAGTAGATTAAATATAAGACCCTAAAGCAAATTAATTGGGGAACTAGATAACTATTATAGGTAATAAGTTATATATATTTAATATTAGAGATAGAGCAAATATTATAGAACGAATAAATATTTACTTTAGTGCACTCTAAATAAAAGGATAGTTATTATAAAAATAGGTTCGCTAACGTAATATAAACTAACCCCTTTTTTAAACAGCGAGAATATAAAGATAGTATAATCTTACTAAGAGATAATATTATAGCAATAGTATAAATATAACGAGCAGTTAAAGAAGAAGAAATTACTTTAGGTATAATAAGTAATAATATTAACTAAATTAATTAGATGGATATTATACCTCTAATAAATAATTTAGAGATATTAAAGATCTTTAAGAATAAAAATAAAGAGGGGGGAGATAGTATTACGGACACTTTAAGTATAATATTATGATTACTTAAAGAAGAGTTAGAAAAAGCTAGTTAGTTAATATAAGTATAGTCTAGAATAGAGCTAATAGAGTTATATAATAAGGAATAATAACTAAAGTTATATAATATAATCTATATAATCTATATAATCCATAATAAAGTAAATAAAGTTCACGTATATTATATATAAAAAGGATTTTATAGAAGTATAGTTATATATTTAAGGACCCTTAATCCCTACCTAGATAGTTCCTTCCTTATAGTAATTCTTAGAATATAATTAGAGTTAATTTATTAGGTAACTACTCTACTAGTTATTATTACGTTATTAACTTTAATTTGCATTACTTATATACCTAGCCTATTAACGAGCCTACCGTAGTTCTTACTATAAGGTTCTATTAAAAACTAACTAGCTTCTTTTAACTCCTCTCTAAGTAGTTATAATATTATACTTAAAGCGTTTATAATACTATCTCCTTCCTTTTTATCTTTATTTTTAAAGATTCCTAATATCTCTAAGTTATTTACTAGAGGTATAATATCTATTTAATTAATTTAGTTAATATTATTACTTATTATACTTAAAGCAATTTCTTTTTCTTTAACTGCTTATCGCGTTCGCACTGTTACTATAATATTATCTTTTAGTAAGATTATACTATCTCTATATTCTCGCTATTTAAAAAAGGGGTTAGTTTATATTGCGTTAGCGAACCTATCTTTATAATAACTATCCTCTTACTTAGAGTATACTAAAGTAAATATTTTTTTTAAATAATATTTGCTTTGTCTTTAATACTAAATATATATAACCTATTATTCTAAATAGTTATTTAGTTCCTTAATTAATCTATTTTAGGGTTTTATATTTAATCTACTACTATATAGCTAAATAATAAACTATCTATTACTTTAGCGGAGTTATATTATTTTTATAATATAGAACGGGAGGCTACTAATACTTAGCAATAGGCCCTTAAGTCTTATCTTATAGCGTTTACTTAGTTAATCCGTCTTAAGAAGGTCCGTAAAAAGGTCCGTTTTAAGAAGTAAAAACTTATAAAATAAGGTTTATAGGAACTTAGTAATAAAAAAAATAGATTTTTCTCTATCTAAAAAGGAAACAGATTTAAGTAGTTTAGCAATTACTTTTCTTAGGTCCCCCTTAGGTAACTTATTCTTTAGTAATTCTTCTTTATTAATACTACCTAACCTAATTTCTTCTAATACTCCTATACCTTTTTTATAGTGTTTTTTTAAATTATTTAGTAGTTCCTAGGTAGTCTCGTTATAGCCTATCTACTTAATCTTATACTATATTTTTATTAATATTTTTATAACTAATAATTTTTAAAACTTACTATTTGTTCTTTTTATATTCTTTATATATATCTACTTTATAAACTAGTGGCTTAATATTCTTATATACTGGCTCTAGTATAGCAATATACTATATAGGATAGATCTTTATTTTAGCTAGTAAGTTTAACTTAAATATAATTAATAAAATCCTTTATATAATTTTAAAAAGTCCTAGTCTAACATAGTCTAACTTCTTACTTAGTTATTAACTCTTAAAAATTTTATATAGTAGCTATACTTTATCTCCCTCCTTAAGATCTAGTCCCTTAGATCTCTTAGTATTATAGTACTTTTTTATTTTCTTTTATACTTTCTTTACTAATTCTATAAGGTCTATATAAAGGTTTATTAATATCTTTATTTTTTTTAGCTATACTACTCGTTTTTTTTACTTATTATAGTAATAACAATATCCTTAGCTTATATCTATAATTTGCCTTAAATAGTAATATACCTATTCCTTTTTAAGGTGTTATATTATATGCAAACTATATAACTAGTAATAACAATACCTAATTATTCTATGCGTAATTAATATAGTATCTTAGATACTATTCTAGTGTTTAGTTTAATCTTTCTATTTAACCGTCTATCTGCGGATAATATACGGTAGAAGTTACTACTCTAACTCCTTACTCTACTAAGAATACCTCCTAGAATACTACTATAAATCTTAGATCTCTATCTAATATAATCTTACTTAATACTCTATATCTTATAAATACTTCTTTAATATAAATTCTAGCAATATCTTCTATTAATATTTCTTCTATATATACTATAAAGTATCCCTACTTTATAAGCTTATCTACTATTACTAAAATCGCGTTATAATCTTGTCTAGTAATAGGATCTCTTAACTTTAGTAACTTAATAATAAAGTCCTATAATATAACCTCCTATAGTCTTTTAGGTATTTTAATAGGTTATAGCCCTCCGTATAGCTTATGCCTTATTAGTTTATTTCTTTAGTAATCTAGATATTCTTTTATTACTTTTCTTACGATATTTTAGATTCTGTTAATAATATATTTTTCTTAATAATACTAAGCCTATTGCTCCGTTATGTCCTTAAGTTATTCCCTTATAGAAATCTTCTATAAAATGCTCTGCTATGCTTCTTAGGATATACTTTACTTCCCTATACTTATATAGTATTTCTTCTTCTAGATATTTTAACTATTCCTTTAGTTATGCCTTAAAGATTCTTTATACCTAAAAGCTTTTTGGTGTCTTATAGACCCTTTCTAGTTTATTATCCTCCTAAATTACTGCGATTTTTAGATAATTATACCTAATTAATCCGTCTATGTCTTTTCGTAGTAAAGCCCCTAATAGCTTTTTATTATTTTATAGTTTAGCTTTTTAACTTAGAGCGTCTGCTTATATATTATCTATACCTTTAGTATACTAAATCTTAAAATAATATTCTGTAAGTATCTCTGCCCATCTTACCTATCTTTAGCTAAGTTCCTTTATTATTAAGAATCCCGTTAGATTTTTATAATCTATTTTAACTATAAATAGTTTCTCTATACCTTGTAAGAATGCTCTTTATTTTTTAGTACTATAACTATACCTAATAACTCCTTATTATAGATGTTATAGTTTAATTCTAGTAGTATTATCTTTTAACTATAGTATGCTACTAGGTGCTATCTATCTTAATATTTCTATATAAAGTATGCCTCTAGTATAAAGTCTAATATATTTATTTCTATAACTATCTCTAGTCTTAGTTAATAGATCTTAAGAACTGGCTCCTGGGTAAATAACTCTTGTTATTCCTTCCCCTATGCCTATAGTTCTTCTTTCTTCATTAATCGCGTAAATAGTTTAATGTTCTTTAACCATTATACTATAAACCTCCTGCAGTAATTACAAAACCTTAAAAATAACCTTAGTTATGTTATATTCTCTAGTTTTTGCTAATTTACTATAGCCTTAATCTTTTTTAGATCTATACTAAGTTGGCCTAGTTTAATAATAAATTTAATAAAGTTTGTCTTTTTTATAAAGAACTCGTATTTCTTAATTGCTACTAGCATTTATTTTTCTTATAGTCTCTTTAAAACCTATTTAACATATTCCCCATATTCTTCCTTAGTTATTAAGTAGATTATAATATTGTTAAGGTATACTATAACAAATTCGTCTAAGTGCTCTTCTAATATATTATTAATACGTTTCTAAAACATTGCTAGTGCGTTTATAGGCTTAAACTGCATAACTAATAGTTTATATAGTCCTTCTTTTAACCTAAAGGCTGCCTTCTATTTGTTGCCTTCCTTAATCCTAATCTAATAATACGCCTATCTTAGATCTATTTTTATAAAGATTTGCGCGTTACCGATATAATTTTAGATTTTGCTAATTAAGGGTAAAGGATACCTATCCTTTTAAGTGATGCTATTTAACTATCTATAGTTAATGTATAATCTTAGTTTGCTATTCTTCTTTGGTATAAATAATACTGGATAACCTACTAATAACTATAATAGTCTAATATATCCCTTTTATAATTTTTTTTAGATAAACTCTTTAAGTGCTCTAGACTCCTCTTTTATAAGCTTATAGGTTAAAAAGAACCTTAAACTTATTCCTAGTTCTAACTCTATTTTATAGTCTTATACTATATAATCTAATAGCTTTTTTCTTTCTGGTAACTATAGTTTCTTACTATACTTATAGTATCTTTTTAGTATATAGCTTAACCCTTTTTCCGTTTCTTTATAGGTTACTCCTACTTAGTACTATACTAACTTAGCTTATTATTATATTTTACGGTATTAAGTATTTCTAATATTAACCTAACCTGTAATCTAATTAATCCTTAGGTTGTATTTCTATAACTAAGGCATCCTTAATACTGCCTTATCCCGTCCTAATAGTAGGATATTAAAAGATATTCTAATTCGTCTTCCTTTAATAGTTATTTAAATAGGTCCTGTTTTCAGATTAATAATCCCTCCTTTATAGGCTATTAGATCTCCTAAAATTGTAACTAATAGGTAAGGTTATTCCTTCTATCTATAAGGTAATCCTATTCTTTTAACTACTACTAATTAGATATAGTTTTATATTACTCTACTATCTATTAGCGCTTTAAACCGCTAATCTTACTACTTAACTCGTAAATTTAGGTATTGTCCTTAAATTTCTTTAAGGGTTTAAGGCTTTACTACTAGCTCCCTCTAGTCCTATAGGCCTCCGCTTTTTCTAACTATTAGCTACTTAATCCTATTATACTTAGCTTATCCTTTAGCTAATACCTAGTTCGCTTTTTGTCTTTAATATACTATAGACACGTATTCTCTAGGTATTTTTACTACTGTTATCTGTCTAAGTATTCTTCTATAAGGAATCTTCCTAGTTAAAGTATTAAGTCTCCTTCTTCCTAGACTTCTGCTAGATGCCAGCTGTGTATATACTTAGCATTTTTATACTATTACTTATCTGGCGCCTAATATATCCTTATAGGGTATTTCTAATTCTTTTTCTTTAGGTTTTTATATATCTTATATATGTTATCTATATATATAATTTATAATAGCGTATAGTATGCTAGGTGCTTTAGGTTAACTTTTAACTTATTTTTATCTTTAAGTTTAAACCTTTATTATGCTAATCTAAATATTATAACTTTGTTTATAGGTACTAAGATACGTCTCTTACTTCTCTAGTCCTTTAATTATTCCTCTAGATCCTTTAACGTTATAATTAAGGCTCCTTTAATATAAGTTATAGCCTTCTCTATAATTAGGTAGTTTTAGATAACTTATTCGTCCAATTATATATAGAAATCTTCCTACTTATTATTATGTCGTTATCTATACTACTTCTAGTACAGCTGTTAGAGTATATATAGTTTATCCGTAAGAAAGTATCTTCTTATTACTATATTGTAACAGCCCTTTATATATTATTCTTTAAACCTAGTTAGAATCCCTAGATCCTCTTCTTATTCTAGTTTAATAAGCCACTTAGCTTTTAGTGTGCCTGCCCTAGGCCTATTAGTAATCCTTTATATTGGCGCTCTGTCCTTTATACGTCCTAATATACTAGATCTTTTATCTAGTTTCTGTTTTTGCTATGCAATAATTCTTTACCTAAATTCTTCTATAGTTTCTTTTGGTTTGCGTTTTGTAGATAAATTCTTAAAGTCTTTTTACTTTTTAATCTTGGTATTATGTTCCTTAATAGCCCTTATTCTTATCTGGAATTCTTAGTTCTATAGGATTTTTAATCCTAAACTCGCTTTTGTTTTAAGCTTTGCTTCTGCCTTAGTCTAACTAGGCTTTACTACTGTTTTTATCTTATCCTAAGAGTCTTAAATCTTACTTATCTTATCTTAAGAATCTTGTGTTTTTAGGAAACTTCGTCCTAAGCTTATTTATATATTGCTGAACTAAGCCGTTACTCTGCTCTATTAGTTATTATCCGTTATAGGTCCTTAAGCTTACCTTATCTTATCTTAAGAATCTTAGTTATCTTATATCTTATCTTAAGAGTCTTAAGCTTTTAGCCTTTTGCCTTTATTAAGTGCCGAAGTAGTTTACTGTTCTATTTCTTTTATATCTCGTAAAGCGATAGACATTATATCTAGTGGGGTTTTAATCCCTACTAATGTTCCCTATTCTATAGTGGAATTATCCTCTACCTCTTATATAATATCTTTAAGGTCTATATACTTCTAGTAAGCTACTTTTATTACCTTATTATTATAGAATATTTCGCCTACGTTAAATTTATTGTCCTTAATATCTAATCTGCGAACTGGTTTATTGGTTCCTTTATATTTTGCTAAATATAGCTTTTATAGCTAATAGCTTACGCTATACTTAGCGTCCTTATAAATTTGGTATGCGTTATTATAATAAAACGCGAAACTGTTAATTAAACATTCCTTTATTCCTTGTAGTATACTATTATTCCTCTATATATATATATCTTCTACTAGTCTTATTTCTTTTACTACGTAGTAACTCTAACTACTCTTATAGTCTTTAACGTAATAACCCTATTTTCTGCAATTTATGTAAGCTTCTTCTTTAAACCATTTTTCCTACTATAGAGTCCGCCTAAACGTCTTCTATTATTAAGATCCTTGGTTTAACCTCTACTACTTAAACCTTTAATTACTTAATCCTTGTCCTCTAGGTTTCTATAGTTATTTATTTTATTTCTTATTTTCTTTAGTACTACTTAGGTCTATTAGCTCTACGCTATACTATAGTTTTTAATTTTAACTTTGTTGTTGCGTGCTTTGCGCCTTATACGACTATAGAACTCTATTCTAACCCTTTTTAGTCTACTCTCTCTGGTAGATCCTATTATTAATTTTAATTGCTTAATTAATTAGATTCCTAAGAGTGTCCATATCTTCTATTAGGATAATTACGTCCTAGATTTTTGCCTTAAGTCCTTATTTATACTATGCTATAAGCGCCTTATTATTCTATTTAACTTATATTGCTAACGTTTAAAACTATATTATATATTTAATTGCTAAAGTTCTCTATACTAGGTTTTAAAGCTTCCTTTCTACCATTATGGTTGCCTCTAGGTCTCTAAATATTTATATTAATTATTCTGCGAATTTATTCTAACTTAAGAACATATACCTAACCTCCTAATTAGTAGTCGTTATACCGTATTCTTGCATTTTTATAAGGTAAGGTTTAAACCACTTAAGTGCCCTTCCTGTTAAGAACAATCCTATATAAGCGACTTAATCTATAGGCGTTCCTAGTTTAACTCCTTCTTACATTACCTTAAAGTATATTTATATAAGAAATCCCTTAAGCTTCGATTTTTCTCCTAAGAATTGCTTAATTAAGGGTAACTTAACCTTGGCTGCTTTAATCCCACTAATCCTTTCTTTAAGTATCTTATTAGTGTCTGTTAATTAATTAACTATTTCCTATAGCTATCTAACGGTAACTAACTAAGAATTAGTGTCTTTTGCTATACTAGTGTTGTTACCTAATCTTAATATAGTTGCTGCTGTTAACGGCGTCGTGGCTGGTGCTTTTAGTGGCATATTATTTGACTTTCTGTATTTAATACTATAACTAAGTAGTAATTATATAACGGAACCTTATAGCAAGTACTACAGTAGGCTTATTAATAGGCTAGGTATATAGGTAATGCAAATTAAAGTTAACAATGTAATAATAACTAGTGGAGTAGTTACCTAATAGATTAACTTTAATTATATTTTAAGAATTACTATCCCTTGCACTGTTGAAATCGCCCGTAGAGTTGTGGCCCGAGCTTAACCAATTAAACCACTTATTTATGGGCGGTCGGCAATTCTGCCGCAACTCCCATTGGTAGAGGTTTTGATGTTCTTGAGAATCGCGCACGGGCCACATCTGCACGGCAGACGACGGTGCAAGGGATAAAGAAGGAACTACCTAGGTAGGGACTAAGGGTCCTTAAATGCGCAACCGTACTCCTATAAAATCCTTCTTATATATAATATATATATGCTCTATTTACTCTATTATAGATTATATAGATCCTATAGATTATACAGATCACGTCACGTAACCTTAGTTACTATTCCTTGTCACATAGCTCTATTGGCTCTATTTTAGACCGTGCTTATATTAACTAACTAGCTTCTTCCGACTTCTCCCTAAGTAGTCGTAATATCGTACTTAAAGCGTCTGTAACAAAAGGGGGGTAGAAGCTAGTCGTGCATAGAGCTGTATCTTAATAGCGACTAGATAAAAAAACTTTGAAATTTTCAAATTAATAAATTAACTAGTTATTAAGATATAATATTTTATTTATATTTAAAGACTAAAACCTAATATCTTAATAATTATAAGGTTTTATCCTATAAAAATTTAATAATTACTTTTTCTAATTAATGTTTATAATCTATTAAAATTTCAGAGTTTTTTATCTAGTCGTTGTTAAGATATTTCGTTGTGGATTTTATAGATTTTAGTGAGGAATTGGTTTCGATAACTCGCTTATGTCGATACTTCGCTTGTGAAATACGTTAACGTAGTCAATTACCTAGTTAACCAAATCACCTAGTTGGCCGCCCTATTAGGGCCACCTGCCTAATAAGGTAAACCCACTAACAAAGAAGTACTCTATTGTAATAATATATATATTATACAGTTCTTTAGCGCTTTAGGCACGTCCTAGCGTTATACTTAAGCGACTAGCATACGCTACATTTTAGTAGTACTTGTTGCCGTACCCAAGTAGGCTTATTTTTAATATCCTCTATATAAGTAATCTGCTCCTTTTCAATTAAAGATTAAGCCTCAGCCCCTGTAAGAATACCTCCCTTTAAAATATACAACCTCCGCTTTACTCTCTTTCGTTTTTAATATTAGTTCTCTATATATAGCTTCTTATTTTCATTCGTAAGAAGGACAGCGCTATATATTGCTAGTTAGCAACCTTTTACTAGCTAGTTTAAGGCTTAGTTTATTAAGGAGGGAGGGCTTTACGTATAACGCTTAAGGTATTACTTTAAAAGGTCTATTTAGAGTTATAGCTTAGTAATATTATACGGTATTTCTACTACCTAGGCCTACTACTACTGTAGTTACTTTAGGGGTAATAGTATTTGGAATTAAGTATATAAGAGTAAAAGTATATAATCTAGCTTATAAGGAACGAGGCCTATAGCTGCAAAACCACTATATATATTATTCTTATATAGCGCTTCTATACGTACTTACTAGTATAGAGGTAAAAACTTTTACTTATTAATATAGTTTACGCTAAGGCCCATTTTCTGCTTAATAAGGTACCCGTATAATTACTTAAGGACTAAAAAGCAGCCAATATTAAGTGGCTGTAGAAGGTGTAATAAATAGGTAGGTATACAGAGTATAATAATTAAGTACTCTATGCAGTACTAATTGAATTTAGAAGATACGTGACTGCCGTAGCCATCGAGTACTAAGAGCCGGTAGCGACTAACTGTGCGGTCCTTTATATACCTATTAAAATGCTATAGCTACCAGAGGCCAATTTTATTAGTTATCTAACCGTTCTCGCTTACGCTAATTACCCAACCGCACAGTAAGAGTCCGTCCTTATACTAAGCTGCTTAATATATTACTGCCTTAAAAATAATAAGTACTAAAATTACAAAACCTTATACACAAATAGCCTTAATTACTGTAACCTATTCTTAGTTACCTAGCTATATTATCCTAGGTCCCCCAGCTTTATCTATTCCTATAACAACCTTTGCTATTAAAATTACTCCTATCTAAAAGCCAGTTTTATTAAAATTATAGATATTATTATCAAAAATGTCGTACTTAGCTTTAGTAAGCTATACGCGTTAAAACCAGGTTTAAATAAGCTCAGAATCCTCGCATTTTACTTGCTGGTAATCGTACTTACGGTTATACTGTGCTTTAATCTCATCGTGGTGGTTAATAAAGCGCGCTACCCAGGTCTTACTAACGTAGGTAGATTTACCATATTAAATAAGTAGGAGGCTTACTATTTAACGTACGGCATCTAATCTCAGTAGTATACCGCGTCTATCTCTTAATAAGACCCATTATAAGAGACTCTCTTCTTCAGTAGGCATAAGAAGGCGGTTTTTTAAGGTAGATCCTTGCTGCGCGGGCATACTAGCGATCCGGTTTTGTAATGTATTTCGGTTAACATCGTAGGCCTTTACGGCAGCAGTATAACTTAGAAATTGGCCAGTCTTATAGGCTTGAGCTGCTAGCTAAAGCCTGCCTTCTTTATATAAGGCTAATTGCGAAAGTGGTGTAGCCATAGTGGTGAGTGTAGGAGAAACGCGTCGCGATCTGGTGGGGCGGCCAACTAGGTGATTCGGTTAACTAGGTGATTGACCACGTTTTACCTCAGCGAGCTCAGACGCGATTTTTTAGCTAGCATCGGAATAACCTACGCCGTCTTCCGAATTGCAAAATCACGTCTGAGAGGGTTTGGCGAGTTTTGTTAAAAGCATAAGCAA
>Ga0307515_10018998_pt1 | contig 12401 bp, 10 predicted proteins | sample 17_EM_MG_FD_194513 | JGI IMG/M metagenome (GOLD analysis project Ga0307515, IMG submission 194513) | Populus trichocarpa ectomycorrhiza microbial communities from riparian zone in the Pacific Northwest, United States - 17_EM | ecosystem: Host-associated > Plants > Roots > Unclassified | place...
TTGACCATGATGGACGCTGCCCGGTGACCTGTTATATGTCCTTTAGTTAACACTATTCACACTGTATGAAATGCTGTATTTCCTCTTGGATATCTATGTGATAATTTGTTGAGTTTAATCTGGACTTACCCACGTCTCATACTGCCTTTAGAAGTCCTTGACGTTTCCAGCGCACACCCCCTTGCGTCTTCGTGTTTCCTTTCCGCTTGGCGATTCTTCTTATTGAGCTCCGGAGTCTCGACGACTTCCACGAGCTCAACCTCCTTCTCGATGTGGGCCACACAAACTCTGTTTGAGCACTTGGACCCTGGCGCTTGTGCGCTAGCTCAAGCTCCACGATTGCAATCTCACCACAGGTGCTGTTGAGCCCCTCCACTCTTGTCATATTGGCCTTGGACTGATGCTGGGTCCGCACGTGATGCAGGAAAGAAGCCATTGACGATTAATTGCCCCTATCCACAAAGCGGGGCAATAATCCAGGCAAAATCAATATCGCCTTTGACCTGCGCCTGGTCTTCAGGCTGACCTTGCGATTGTCAGCCAGGGGTTCTTCGACGAAAATGGAACTATGGTTGCCTTTGCTGCGGTACAAGCCAAAGCCAAACACATTTGAGCGGTTCTTTTATAGGAAACCGTTGAATGTCTACTCGCTCCAGGAAGTTGTCTCATGCATACTCGACTAGACCAACAGCTCTGGCCTACACCTATTCGTACCCTGCTGGCCGAATTTCCTTGCAATCTGGCCATGTGGCTAATGCTTCTTTGCTGTGGCGAAAGGAGGCACAAGAAATAGTGTGAACACGGTACTGGTTGCGGAAGAAGAGGGAAGGGGAGCGCATAGAGCAGAGCAAAGGGGAGGTTGAAGGTAAAGCCAGAGACATCTGTTACAAGGGAGAGACGACAAAGTCTTGCTCGAAAATTATCAAAGTGCCTGGAGATGCAGAGCAGAAACCCTGAGATTGAATACCGGAGTCCTGGCCGCGCATGTTCAGAACAAAGTAGCCCTTGCTAGAGACCTCTCGTCGGTCGTGTGTACTCGCCCCTTGTTGTGGTCACTTCTTGTTGCGCCCGCTAAAAGGTTTCATTCAACCAATACCAAGCGGCTATTATTGTTGGTGATGCTTTGAATTAATCGCAGCTGGCGAATTACCACTTCAGCAGCCAACTGGTGATTGAGTGTCAGAATTCTGGAATTCTGGGCCGCCGGTTTTCCTGGTGCGTGCAAATCTAGTGTTTGTTTGTTGGGGTCCACGCAGACACTTGGGATACAAGACGAGCCCAGCGGGTCCATTATATACTGGCAATATTATTCTGTTCACAGCCGAGGCGCGCTGCAGCAGGCGCGCGCTGAATGCTGCGCTTTAGCGCTATCACGTCACAAACTGACCTGGCACCTTCTACCTGCCTGCCCTGCTGTTAGTGGTCGCGCAAGGGAGGTAAGTCTTCTTATTCGGAAATCCAAGGTTGAACGGCCCTTCGGTATCAGACCAGCCGATTTCAGTGGGCCTAATGCACATCGGCAGTGTCCCAGAACAAACAAGGAGTTGACACATGTCAGAAAGAAAACCAGCCCGCAGAGGAGATGGGAGAGAAAAAATGATGGCGAAAAAATGACGAAAAAGAATTTCTAGGTGAGTTTGGTATAGTTTTCAAATTCTACGCGCTGCAAGAGTGCCTTCTCCATCCTTAATAGCATCGCCTATACGTTGTGCGACGTGTTGTGCGAGGACGAAAGACCGCATCGAATTCGCGGATCTGTTCTACGGAAACGAGACCAAAGTCGAGTTCTGTTTGAGTGTGTGAATAAGTATTTACCCTTCCTTTATTCAGCAGCGGTCAACATCTGCACTTCCCTGGTCACTCTACGCCATCGGTGCCTGCAATTTGACAGGCCTATTACATAATACAACCCCCTCCTAGATAACCATGTCGCTTACCAGTCCTATACCCATTCCGTTCTTCCCAACGCTCTTCCCCTGCAGGATCTCATACGGGACCTCATACCCTCCTCAAAGTGACTAAAAATGGCGACTCAGCGACCTAGGACAGAGGGCCTGTGAGCGATGGCTATATCGCGCGAGATCATCGTCGCTGACAATCAATCCCAGCCTCTACCTAGATAGTGTGGTGCTTCATTTTTATTCTCGTCCACACACCTGACTTCGGGGCAACATACAGAAATTACACTCCAACGCACCCAAAATCGGGTCTATAAGCTTCGGTTATTTATAGGATATAAAGAGCTAAAATTGCAGAAACAAGACAACCAAACCTGGACACCAGTCCAACGCCTGCATGTCCCTTGTTCCTCACTATGAACACACTCTGATGACTGTATATATGTAGAGATGTTTCTCCGACATCCGAGATACGCGTGGAGATCGAAAAAAAGAATCTTTTGGCACAAAATCGAGTCGCGACCGAGAAGATCAATCTTCGAGGGCTTTTCAAGGATTATTGGAGCTCCAACAAGCACGAGTTCACGGTACCAAGTCAGTAGTGGTCACCGACTAGTCTGCTTACATCTGATAGCGAAGCGCAGAGGACATGATTTGTCACGGGCGTCGTTTGTCTCTAACATTGCAATTCTCTGCAAGCACTACGGTTTGTCTCCTTGGAACTACCCACCAAGAAGCCACTAACGTTCGCATAGATGGAAAAACTGCGCTCGTCGTCCCATCAAATCCAAGGATTGTTAAAGGGATACTCCCCATTGATGAGCGGATCGATCGAGAAGGCTGTGGAGAAGGCTATTAAATATGGGACTTTACTATCTAAAAGAAGTGAATGGGATGGAAACTCTCTCGATCAAGCCAGAGTCTTCGAGATTCTCAAACAATTCGCAATACAAGGCAGTGAAGGGTATTCCACTCCTCACCTCTGCTTGAGTGACACGTATCTGACCACTTCCATACAGCACGCAAAATCTGGCCCAAGATGTGATCGCGAGTTTCAACTTGTGCTCAAACGTATCGGAGAAGGCCCATCTACTGAGTATCATGGACACCCTCGTCGTAAACTGTGATGACACCTTCCATCGACAGCTCGCAGAGGAAGGATTCTTCCAGGCGCTGATTTCAGATCAGAAGGTATAACCTTTATCACTTGTGCATTTTATAACGTCTTATTGGCTCTACCTAGGTTCAAACCGACCCGCAGTTTTGCACAGATGTACAGGCACACCTGATAACCTGGCTCGAGAGTCTATCAGGAAAGGCATCTGAAATTGCTAGTGACGTACTACAGCTCCTTTCGCACTCCTCCAAAGAAGAATCCCCGATCCACCGTCATCATGAAGGTTCAGATCTTAGTGGGCCCACGGACCAACTCTTGAATCACGGTCTCAAGGAAGTTATTACGGTACCCAAAGATGTATCAGGGGATCGCATGGTCGTTTTAACTATTTTCTTTATTTACAGCTCCAGACGCCAAAACTTAACAAGCGGCTCTGCAAGTTCCTGTTGTCGAGCTATATTCAGGCTGGAGATACCCTTCGGAAGAGTAGAAGAGTGAAGTGGTTCTCCTTCCAAGCCATTCACATCGCTCGTCAAGCTTCTCATCTCATCATTCTATTCAACGACTTTATCGGGCCCGACGGACCAACAAATGAACAGTACGATGAGGGTATGGACTTGGATGAGTAGGTATACTCTCTTTTTCGTTCTCGTCATCTAAGGTGCGATAAATGCAGTGCGCTTGAGGAATTGGAAGATAAGATCGATGAACTCGAAAATCTGGACCTCGATGAAGCGCATCGATCCGAAGAGGATCACAAGTATGATCTAATAAGGTTGTATCAAATATTCTTCGCCACTCGCGATTTCTACGTAAGCTCTCAGCCCCGAGTGTACGCTTATCTGATGACCTCCCATGAAGCCAAACGGTCGGGACTATAAAACCGACTCTGTGTTGAAGCGGCTTGTCGACTTAGATCATGCCACCCTGATCCTCGCCCGTTGCATTCAAGGGCGGGGTCCTCACACCGAAGGCTTGCAGAATCTTGACGTAAATGACGAGGACGATGGTGATAACCAGGGGCCTATTACGAATATGAGCGCGTCCCAACAAGCGGAGGCAGTTGACATAGAAGCCGTGCCGGCGCTTTGCACGGATTCAGGACCACCACCAACGGAGGAGCGACAGGAATCAAAAGCTACTCCTGCTTTTGGAGGGGGTATGGAGAACGCCGCCCTTATAGACCCACAATTTCAAGAAGACGATGAAGAGATGGATCTGGCCATCAAGTAGGTTATATTACAAGAACATCTTTGGTGCATTTCTCTTAGCCATATTTTCTAGTGACGTAGAGTCTCTCAAGCAAGGGATCATCAAGACATCGAGGAACAAGGTTCACCCGGTTTACACCATCCTTCTGGTCGGGGAGACTGGTGTCGGCAAATCCGCATTCGTGGAATTACTCGCCAATGTACTTATTGGCAACGATGTTGATCACTACAGCATTAAAACCTTCGACCGCGACAATGAGCAAAATGATTCCGAGATGCAGCGTCAGACGAACTCTGCCCGCCTTTACGAAATTAAAAGCAACAATGGTATGGTGGTAAGTGCTGAAGCTCGCATAGTGAGTATGTGTAACCTTTTCCCAAGGTTCGCATCCTCGACACACCTGGGTTAGCCAACACCCGCGGTATTGAGCAGGACGAACTCCACAAGAGGAATATTAGTACTCAGATTCAGAGGCACATCGACAACGTTACTGCCGTTCTCATCTTCGCTCATGGCGGCGTCTCGCGGCTTACAGTTGGTAGCGACTATGCGCTGTCCACTCTGTCCGCTCTCTTCCCAAAAAGCCTAACCGAGAACATTGCCCTCGTGTTCACCAATGTCCCAAGTCTCCTCTCTTGGAACTTCCCCGTAGGTAGCATCCAAGACAAGCTCAGTGAAGTTGAGCAGTTCTTCCTTGACAACCCTGTCGCTCTCCAACATAATTATCTCGTTCAGAAAGGACGTCAGGATAAAAAGAAACTGAAATTGACGGGGGAATTGCGCGGATTGGCGCTGGCTGGCGAGAGGACTGCTTTGGAAATGTTGGTGGAACTCTTCGACTGGTTGGATCGCCTGGTGCCTCGGCCCACTCGGGAGGTTGTCGCCCTTTACAACATATCCCAGGGTATTGAGGCCATGATCACAAACACCCTCGCTCAGATCAACCAAGCGGCAACAAAGAAGGCGGAAATCGACAAACTCATCGTCGCACACAGAAGTAACTCTAAAGTCAGTTTCCCATCTTGTTCCTGCTTTAGGTTCAACCTCATACCCGTTTGACATAGGATACCGATTTTATCAGCAACTTCGAGAAAACCACCACTCAGGCCGTCTGGAAGCAGCAGCGGTCACCCACTGTCAATGTGATATGCGGCCAATCCGACTGCTATTCCAACTGCCATATCGACTACACGTCCAATATTTCCCACGGTCTGAATGGTTTCTTTACCGCTTCGTGCGACGAATGCAATCACAGCCCTTGGAATCACCATCAATGCGAAGCCATATGGAAGCAAGAGACGTACACACAAGCACCGGACGATCTGAAGGAGTGGGAGTCGGCGAAGGACGGTACAGAGAAGATGGCGATACTCCTCGCGGTTCAAAAAAAGGTACTGCACGACCTCGACCAGATTATCAGCGGTGCTACAAACGACCTGGCGGTGCAGGTGGAGCGGTACGCACGCTTATCGTTGTCGGGAAGGTTTTCGACGCAAGTGGAAAGCGCAGTAAGGCTTCTGGAACAGAACTACATGGGGTTGGTGTCTAAGGGCGTCGGCCAGGACCACCTACAAAGGGTAAAAGCGAGTTTGGATGATATGGGGAGGAAGCTGGAGATCTTGTATATGGCTGAGGAGAACGTGCGGAAGGAGAGGGTTGAGATAGGTAACCAGTGAGGGCACTCTTTGGGCTATGATAGTCGAGTCGATACCTCTTCCAATTTGTACTTTATAACTCAATCGCCTTCAGATTCTGATGGCGTACTTACATAAAGACTCGCCTTGCCCATGTAAAACGTCTTTTTCAAATATGCATGTGAGGGGCCTGTCATCAACAGGAGGGCAAGCGGGAGGCGGGTCGGATACCATAGTATAGGTGTGTACCCGGAGCGACAATGTAAATGCCTATTCGGGGGAATCAAAGGTATGGCGTCCATTGACAAACATTATCGGTGGGAGTAACAGGGCAAATGACCGGCCATCTGCTAGTAGACTAAATCGCAAAGCAATTGAGTATAAACAACCTCATAAAAGTACAGTGGCCAGATACCACACGGTGAATGATTGCGCCAGATCCTGAAAAGTAAGCTTGTCAGGCGGAGACTAATCGGTAGCTCATTCTACATATTCTAAACATGAGATATTGGACTGCACTGGGTTACCTCCGCTTGAAAGTAAGCGACACCCCATCAGCCACCAGAGTGATTGAGGCCACATTGCCCTTAAGAATCCTCTCCTTCCTTCGCTCGACGTTCTCTGCAGCATACTGCGACTCCTCTGCGACTCCGATCTTATAATGCAACACCATCAACGTTAAGACAGCCAACACTTCCACTTCGGCGAATCTACGAAGTAAATGGTAAGTCAGACGGACGTGGCTAACATATATGACCTCATGGACAAACCTTCTACCAATACAAGCTCTCGGACCAGCAGAAAATGGGATGAAGGCGTCCTTGTTGTAATCCCCTTTGACGAACCTTTCAGGTCTGAATTGGAACGGTTCCTCCCAGTACTTCTCTGTAAGATATACGGATCAGCCCTTGAAAACCGTTAACAGAAATGATAAATCTACCATTGTAATGGAGCCCCGGGACGTTCCAGATGACTGGAGTATCAGCAGGAATTGAGACATGCATCGGAGAGCTGGAGTTATCGGTGGTTGTGAATTTGGAGTGGTGTGTCGAAAGTTTTGGGATGCTGAGGACCTAGAGAGGAGTTACATCCAGAAGGATCGAGAAAGCACTGGCCACCCACAATTGGGAACATGCGAAGGGTCTCGTATATTATGGCCATACCATAGTTGAGCCTTGAGATATGTTCATAGGTCTGTATCGTGTCAGGACGGCAAGCAGGCAAATGCTCCACTCACTGGAGTTTGGCCATCAGGGATGATATCCCTAATACTTTGGTAAAAGTCCTCTTGTATAACCGGATGGAGGGCTAGCAATGCGAGGGCAAACGCCATGGTATTCGCAGTCTTCAGCGGAGTCAGTGAGTGTGTGGTGACAAGATTGTGCTTGATATACATACAGTTTCGTGACCTGCAATTTCGAAGACCGAGACTAGAGAGGAAAGTCAAAACTAGTCCAGGATATTGAATCTTCAACCTACTGTTGCCTGGAAGGATGGTCAGTTGAGCCCTACTGGGAAATATTCCACAAACCCATCAGTTCAGTATCACTCAGCATAGACGCCCCGTCCTTTTCCGTCTGGCTTGCATCGATGAGCCTTGAGAAAAGGTCGTGTTTCTCCTCTAAATTGGGAGCAGCTCGACGTGCGTCAATCATCTCACGCATATATAGCTACTCAAGTGCGCTTAGTGACGAATACGCATTTGAGTGATCATACTGACCGCCATCTCTTCATGCACAATTATGGCTTCTCGACCAGTGGCATAGAGACAAAGGACCCAGTTGGGTAGAGCAACACGATGAATGAAGAGATCTGAGGCCCTTGTAATAGCCTGCTTGAAGCTCTGAATTTGGATAATTAAGAAGGTATTACGCAAGAGGAAAGCCGCAGACCATTCGGTGCTGTCCTGGACGAAAATCACTGTCCTCCCAACTGGTACGAATTCCAAAACCTATACACAGAGGTGTGGGTGATCCGTCGATTGGCAATGATGTCAGTTGCTCACCGGCGATACTAAGTACCATAACGGCGATCTCTCGCGTAACCACCGTAGCACTGGGGACTTTAATTTCATCTCCATTTCCCTGTCGGTCCCAGTGCGCAAAAAGGTCCAAGACAATTTGAATTGTCTCCTCCCATACGAGACGATGATTCGCCTCGCCAAAGGAACGCGCAACAATCTTGCGATGACGACGCCACTCTTCACCTTCACTCGCGACAATGTTGGGTCCAAAGAAAGTGAATGGTTTGTAGAGGGCAGGAGGCTTGGGGAAAGCACTATGATGGGTGGCGATTTGCTATCAAGAAGACAGGATGAGCGAGAAATTATAGTGAGCACATGAATTATTGAACGCACCTTAATAACATATGGATCCGCTGTATGCAAAACCACGCTGACTGATGGCCAGAAGGCGACCCCAGCAAAAATATCCCCACCGAATTCTTTGAACGCTGCAGGGAAAGACAAACATCATTCAGTATCTATCATATAGCTCACAGGTCAGAAAGCCTACGAGTATATTTGAGCTTCCATGGCCAGTCCGCCCTACGATTGACATATGGAATGTTGGGCAACAATCTTGCGAACGACATGCGAGCTGAGAAGAAGTATTTAGGCCCGGGCAGCCAACCGACTGCATCCATGCTACGACGGTATTCGAGGTACGTTTTCAGCGTCCAGCCGCCGAACAACGCAAGCGCGCCAGCTGCCACTGCGAGGTTGAACATGGCTGCAGAAAGATGGTGGATGTGGGGATATTGAGACGTCTTGTATATATCCTAGCTCTGATGGCCTAGTCGCTTGCCGGGATAAACGCGAATCGACGACTGTGGGCAACGAAAGGTGATGGACGAAGACGAAGGAGTCCTATATCTATACCCAGATACCTGCGTTCTGGTTCTTGGTTACCCCGCAATATGCAATTTTACGAGGCGATGCTCGGTCTTTGCTCGGTCTTTCATGTCCACGTAAGCTCACCATCACCGATCCAATCCCTGCGTTGACCGCCAACTGCAACCGCGCATTTTATGTCTCATATGCATGGAGAAGCGCCCTCGCTGTATTTGAGCCCAGCATCAACGGTGCGTGTCAGGCGCTGGTCCAATATTACGAGGACAGTTTGCAAAACTTCAGTGTCTCAAGATGAAGGTGTTATGACAACCTTTGGAGGTGATCCTCATATATGGCCACTCTCTTCTGCCGTTGTGTTTGTTCGGTCCTTCTTGTTTGTGTCGGTGTTTGCTCTAATGTAGCCATTTCTTGTTTGTGAATTGTAATTTCACTCATTGCATCATCTCGGCTTCTTCAGTGGTTTGTAATATAGACCAATTACACCTGGACGTGGCAGAGATTATGACTCGTGACATCGGCAAATACAACCTACCGCAACATTCGATTATGTTTATCTGCTACTTCCCACCATTATATTACCATCCAGCACAGAAGATATTTCTGAGGCCCTCGAGCACCCGATTTGCCGTGGAAAATGATTCCGTAGTCAACCTGCATTCTCTGCCTATCCAAAACAATGCGGACAAGCATACTCCTCCCTATCTCGGTGAATCAGTTGAAAGGCAGTAAGCATGGGCAAAGGAAAAGATGGCTACCGAGTGAGGGGGAGCCGGTTGGTTTGAGTATACCAGCTTCCACTCCAGTAAAGCAGCACCACGACTATACCAGAATTCCAAACTTAGCCTTATGAGAAATTGGTACAGTTTCAAAAATATTTGTGAACCCATCCAGGATGGGCCTTTCCTTCAAGAGAGCTCTTGTGACATCGTTTCAACTTAAGTGTCGCCGGTCGTGATGTGTTTTGGAGGTTGAGGGGTATTCATTTCAACCTTCTCGAGTGCTTGTGCAACGCGGAATGGATACAATGAAAAAGGGGCAACTATTTCGGGGAGAGCCAACAAAATGGTATACTGTACCTCCGCAGCCCTTCAAGACTGTAGCTCGTGACTTTAGAATGTTGGTACATATATGGTATCCAGAGGCTGCGTGCCAGAGAATCCGCTCAACTCCAAGTAGTTGTTGCGGCCCGATTCAGGTCAGGTGGTTGACAAAGCATCGCGCTTGCTGCCGGCCCCGAGGTGTGCTATAGCAAATCTAGTGTTTGTTGGGGTCCACCACAAACACATGGGGTACAAGACGAGAAAATCGAGTCCATTACTTACTACTTAGAAATATTGTTCCTCTACAGCCCTCGCGCTGCGCTGCGGGCTGCGACCTCCGAATCCTGACTGCTAGTATCAATGACCACGGGCTGCGCTTACACAAGGAGCAAGTGAACCTGTCCTCCCTACTCCCTACCCGCCCTGCCCTACCCGGCTATTAGTGGTTAAAAAGGCGATCGTTCTTATTGGAACGAGAAATCCAAGGTCGAACGGTTGGTCCTACAGCACCAGACCAGACTAGCCGGTTTCAGTGAGTCTAATGTACATCGACGGACAGTGTCCCAGAAGAACAAAACAGCAAACAAGGAGCGAACGATGACGATGTCGGAAAGCAAAACCAGCCTGCAGAGAACATGGTAGAGAGAGAGAGAGAGACTGATAAAACGACAAGGAAAAAAAAAACAGTCTAGGTGATCCGAAGTTTTGTGTTGTCTATAGCGCTTCCGAACTCTACGCGTCGCAAGAGCGCCTTCTCCATCCTCGACAGCGGTTTGCGTGGTGGAACATTGATTTCATCAATGTGTAGAGGCGCCTCGTCTTCGGCGTTAAGATTTCTTAATGATCTTGCCGGCCTGATAAGGGGCGCAACCACTGGTCGAGGGGCCTGAGTGGTGTTGACCTCCTTGGAGGCAGCAGTGACGATACTGGTGGGGTTAGACGGGTAATTGGGAGCCGTCGTTCCAGGACCGGCGGATTGCGCTGGCTCGGCAGTACCTCGTCCACGAACCTTGACGTCTTGATCCGAGGTAGAATACTCCTCGTGTTGGTATTCACCTAGAACGGCCGAGCGGAAGGCGCGGTCGTCCCCGGCGTGGTGTGCTCGCCTTGAGACGAAGTTCACCATCCGATCGTGCAGCGCACCCTGCGGGCCGCCAATAGTAGAAGGTTGACTACGTGGCTGCCCAGTGCTCGCAACAGCAGACGTTCCGTCATATTGTGTTGCAACCGTCGCAATTGAACTATGCGTAGCTGAGTGCGGGCTGTAGTTGGACGAATACTGATTCCCGAAGGCACTAGTATGTCTAGGTTCAGAACTACCGTGACAAGTGGGACTGGGTTCGTCGGGGTGATGAGATGATGGTATGGGTGGAGGAGGGTTTGTAGGTATTGGTACCCCTCGAAGGGACAGATCACGATGCCTAGATCGGACCCTACGTAGGTGAAAATGGCCTACATGGTCAGCAGTAGGGCTCCTGTCGCAGCCAGACGGGTGCCCTGCACTTGACAGCTGGCGGCCTTGTAGAACATCCTCGGCGATCGCACCGAGACTCCTATTAGCGGTGGCATCATCGCGATAGTTCTGGAGTCGTGTGGGATCTATTTCTGGTGATATAGGGCGGGACTCTGACGGGATTGGGCTTGGGAGGAACGCCCGATTTTCTCCAAGGCGTCCCCAGGGCGCTGGTGATGCTCGTGGATCTTGAGATCTGTAGGGAGTACCTATGGATGGTGATGAGACTGGAGAAGGCGAACTTGATATTCTGTCGGCCGATGGATCATCCCGCAGCGTTGGGGAGCCTCGTTCTGCTTGGTGTCTCTGGCTTCGGTACAGTGCTCCAGGGTTGATTGGCTCTCTTCCAGGATACTGGGTGGTTCCATAAGGCGGCGGGTTTACGGGGTAGTCATCCTGACTGCGCTCACGATCCCACCTTGACTGCTGAACATCCCTTTGAACAGATGCCACAAGTTCTTCCATACGGCGGTTCTTTGGAGAATTTAGGAGCGCAGGTAGGATGTGGACAAGTCTGGGCGAGGGTACCATCGGGAAGGAGTAGCACGCCAGGTTGAGGACAGTCTCGTCACTTGTGAGTGACCCTTGCTTCTCATGGGTTTGGGTTGTGGAAAGGTGAGGAGTGTGGGGAGAAGAGTCGGCCATGGAGCCTGGGAGTGGGGGGGATTGGGCTGCATACCGCGGCGGGTCACCAAGAGGGTCATTATGTCCACTCATAGAATGACAGGGAGAGCCTCCATCCCGGTGAGATCGAGACGGTGCTCTGGATTGAGGTTTTTGCTCGTCATCTTCCTCATGTTTCTCCGAGTACTCAGAGTCGAGGATAGGCGAATAAACGGCGACATCTCTCCTCTGATGAGTTTGTTTCTTCTCCCGTGTTCTTCGGTAAGGTAGCTCAGTTGACCTGTCGGATGGGGTTCGGACCAGTTGGCTTGACTGCTGCACCTGGAATTGCTGAGACAGTGGAATGGCGCCAGTTTGTTCACTGGGACTAGGCGAATATAGTGAAACTCCAGGGGCGACCCGTTTGAAATGCGAATTGGCCGAAATTTCGACAATATTTTCGGTTCCGCGGCTGGGGGAGCTGGGAGAGGGAAATGTGGCCCCGATGTTAGGATTTGATAGTGCTTGAGCAA
>Ga0307515_10018999_pt1 | contig 12401 bp, 6 predicted proteins | sample 17_EM_MG_FD_194513 | JGI IMG/M metagenome (GOLD analysis project Ga0307515, IMG submission 194513) | Populus trichocarpa ectomycorrhiza microbial communities from riparian zone in the Pacific Northwest, United States - 17_EM | ecosystem: Host-associated > Plants > Roots > Unclassified | place...
AAATAAAAACTATGGTTTAAAAATAAAATAGAAAGTAAAAGTAAGTAAGGCTCTGTTTGTTAGTCAGAGAGAGAGAGAGAGAGAGAGAGAGAGACTGAGAGAGAGAGAGAGAGAGAGAGAAGGGAAGCCCAAAGAAATGGGTAAGAGTAAGATAGTAGAGAAGATGAAGAAGAAGAAAGGAAGACCTTCTTTATTAGATCTCCAAAAACGCTCCTTAAAAGAACAGCAGAACCACCAGCAGCAGCAGCAGCAGCAAAAGAAACGCATACATCATCATCGTCATCGAAACGTTTCGCCCTCTCATTCTAGTTCAAGCATTTCAACAACAACCACCCCTAATTCTTCTCAAAATCACAAATCTGCCACCACCACTACAGCTCCTCCACGTCGATCCGCTCGCCGCAACCCTACCAACGACGACAGCTGCCGCGACTCCTCTGATGATGAGGACATCGCAGAATCAAACGGAAAGCGCCGCCGCGAGAAGAAGCTGAAGCTGGTTCTCAAATTGCCCAAATCAGACACTAATTCGACGTCGTTTAACTCGTCTGGAGAGGAATCGAACGGTGAAGAAGAGAAAAATACGGCGTCAAATAAAAAGAAGAAGAAGATCAATGGATCTGAGAGTGAAAAGGTAAGTGAAAAATCCGAACTTTTTGATAAAACAAAGAAAGTAACGTTGGGAAATTAACGTAAGAAAGCTCCTTGAAAAGCGGGCTTGTGTAAGTATTTGACTTGGTTCTGAATATTTCTATTTTCGAAAAATAATAATAATAATGTTGTCTAGTATAAATCTTTTTAAACAACTCGAAAAAAAAAGTCTTTTTTTTTTCTTTTCCGAATGGAATTTAATTTGTCTTTTATGAGAAAAATAAATAACAGAAATAACAGTAAGAGTCATAATTGTTTTTATGGTAACTGTAGTTTCCTTTTTTGGCGGCTTGCAAGTCCCTTTTAACACTTACTCATCGATTACAGCATAAAGTTTTGATAGTAGTTTGTTATTTCTGTTAATTTATTGTTGGGTTTTTTATTTTTTATTTTTAATTTCAGGGAGATCAGAAGTCTACAACTGGAACAAACCCTACAAGCAATGTCAAAGGTTGGTGTAGTTAATGATTTTGAAGACCAATTTGTCTAAAAGGGCTGAATTTGGGAACTTTTGTTTGATTCATGTCTTACTTGTTTTGCAGATTCTGGACCCTCAACACCTTTACCTGATAAAAAGCTATTGCTGTTCATCCTGGACAGGCTTCAAAAGTGTGTTTTTTTTTCCAGCAGCTTTCGAAGTTTTTGCATTTTTGTTCTTTTGATGTTTGCTTTTAAGGTTTTTAGTGAAGTGGGTGAGATTTATTTCTTTTCAATTTAAAATTGCAGGAAGGACACGTATGGCGTGTTCTCCGAGCCAGTGGACCTAAATGAGGTTAGTGTTTTGATGATGCATTTAGCCTTTTGGACACATTATATGCTTTTGTTAACTGATTTCTGGTCGATGACATCCGACTTGTTATGCAGCTTCCAGATTACCTTGAAGTCATTGAGCATCCCATGGATTTTGGAACTGTCAGAAAGAAACTCTTGAATGGAGCTTATGCCAGTTTGGAACAATTTGAGGTTCGTTTATCATTTTTGTAATGTGATTACGTCTTTCCAACTTTCCCTTTTTTCTTTTATTTAGGTTGATTTGTGTTTTTAGGTACCTACACATGTCCATACAAAAACAGAAGAGTCCATAGAATTAAATGTAGACTAGGTTCTGTTGATTGTGCCTGCATTTGTTTTATGGAAAGAACACATAGGTATAAATAGATAAGGAATGAACATCCTTTGATTTCATTTGGTTTCTATGAGACATGGGCATGACACCAGAAATTAATACATTCACATGAGCAGATTTTGTTTTCAACTGCTTGGTTTTTGTTCTTTTAGTATGCAGATAGATCTATAGAGTGTTCTACTAGTTGAGACATTGTGTTTCCATATTAGAGTTTAAAATACTTAAAGAATCCCTGTTCCTTCCATTAAGACTGTTAAATTGGTCTTCAATTCTAATCTATCATTTCCATTTCATGCATCGACAGATCATTGTGGTAGCTACCTTTGATTAGATTTCACATTAACAAAAAAGAACTGGTTACTTTAAGTGAGTCAGTGCCCCATAGAAATCGGTGAGCAATTTGTAATCCCTGCTTGTGCCAAACTATTAGAATTAAATATCCCTTGACAGAGGTGCCAATGTAATGCAAATAGCTCCATGCTTGGTCTGATTAAATGGATAAGTGCAAGAATTATTTCAGTAGGTGGTGTGTTTTTAATGGTTGCAAGCTAGGAATGATTTCTTGCATTTGTGGATCTCCTACTAGTAACTGGGAGACTAAAAAGGCAGGAGTACTAGTTCTGTGTTCATGTCCATTGGGGGTGTTCACGATCCAGTTCGGTTTGGGCCAAAAAATCTAACCAAACCAAATTTTTTAATTTCTAGTAATTTTAACCCGGACACAACTGAAAACCGGTTCAAACCAAACCGTTTCAGGTAGGTTCGGTTTGGGTCAATTGTTTTGCTTTGAAAACCAGGAAACCCAATGTCTTTCACAACCTTCCAGCGAAAGATCTTTCGCAGCCTTCCATAAACTGAGAGTTCCTCATGTGTCATTCCTATGTCCACTTCATCAAGCTGTTTCATGCAGAATGGGCATTGTAATTAATTTATCTCTTGGATAGAAGTATACATAATAGAGGCAGAAGCATCAGTTTGAGACATGCACAATCATGCGATTAAGATCTATAAGATCAATCGCTGTTATATATAAAGTGACAAGTGAATATGGTTAATGAAAGCTTGTATTTATACTGTTTTTTTCTTTCTCTATTTAAATTAGGTTGAACTGGTTTGGTCCAGTTCCAATTGGTTTCAACTTTCTGAAACTGAAATCGAACCAGACCAAATAATTTTTCTAGCTTTTCATTTGGTTTCTTTGGTTTTTTTTTTTTTCTCTCGGTTCGGTTTTTTTGGTTATTGTTTTCCAGTTTAATAGGTTGGTTGTTTTTTTTGAACACCCCTAATGTCCATCATATATTGGTTGATATACTGCTACTTATTGCAATTCTTCATGTTTGTTGGCCAATTGATTGTGGATCCACTCGCAAGAGGTTTGTCCTAGACAAACCTACAGTACTCCAATTCCTGCCTCATGCATGTGCATGTTGACACGTGAAATTTGCCTTCCTTGCTGCCTCTTATAAGGAAAAAGAAGATTTAATTGGATTCTGAGTTGGGACAATATCCCAATCTAATGATATTCTAAAATCCTTCATTTTCTTTTATTTGATTTTGAAAGAAATTCTTTGGATTTTGATCTTATTGCATGCAGAAAGATGTTTTCTTAATATGTACGAACGCAATGCAATATAATGCCCCAGATACCATATATTTTCGACAGGTAAAGCCATCCTTTTACCTTTGAATTTGAAATTTTAAGGCTTACATTTTTATTTTTTTGAGATTTCCTACTGTTGTCAGGCACGATCCATACAAGAGTTGGCAAGAAAGAACTTTGAAAATTTAAGGCAAGATACTGATGATAACGAAGCAGAACATAAAGTAGTAAAAAGAGGGAGGCCACCTTCGGAGAATTTAAAAAAATCACCGGGCAGGCCTTCACTAGACCCTGCTGGTTCTGAGTTTCCCTCAGGTGCGACTCTTGCTACAGGTGGAGAGAATAGACCTTCAGAGAAGCCTGGTTTTGCAGATTCTTCAGAACAATTTCATGGTTCTCGCAATGAAGCTTATTCGCTGACTGACAACAGATTTGAGAGGCATGACGAAACTGCAGGTACAGAACTTCAATAGTAGTTTGTTTTTTTCTCGTTTTCAACTTCATTTGTCGGCACTCTTCCAATTCTGTACTTAACATAATGACAAGACATTTTCACTTTTATTACAGGTTCTGTACTTAAAGGTAAGCATAGTAAGAAGCCTTTGGCAATTGATGAGAACAGGCGTAACACTTATAAGCAATTCCATCCTTCTGCTGGTGGACGAGTGCCATCTGTGCTGACTACTTTTGACGCAGAAAGGAAGCAGCTAGTCGCTGTATGTATCCCATTGATGTCCATTTTCTATTTAATTCCTTGAAGTGAAAAATAAAGCCTCATTCATGCAAGGGGCTCGTACAGATAGAGGGTGGGTCAAGGGTAATTAGAATAGAAATGAAAAAAAAAAAAATCCTATATCTCTTGGCTATTTAATTTGGTATAGGTAGTCACTTAGTTTTGCTTTGCAAAATACTAATCATAAAAGATCCTAACAATGATAAGAAGTGGTAGTAATGCTGCAGTTAAATTGTATCAGGTGTTTGGAATGGAGTTTTTACTGGCCCTTATCATGGTTGGTTGATTGTCTTTTTTTTTACATGAATTAGGTGGGACTTCTGACAGAGCATGGTTATGCAAGGAGCATAGCACGATTTGCTGCGAACATTGGACCTTTTTCCTGGACAATCGCAGTTAAGAAAATAGAGAGGTCTTTAGCACCTGGAATTAAGTTTGGTCCTGGATGGGTTGGAGAAAACGACATCACACCACAAAGGCCGTTATTTTCTTCACCCCCTCCAAGTCAGCCGGCACTGCCACCACTACCACAAAGGCCCTTCTCTGTTCTTGAAAGTTCAGCTGCTAATGCCACCCGTTGCAATGTTAAATCAAAAGAAGAGAAATTGTCAGTGAAACTTGAGAAAGATGTTTTATCAGAGAAGCAGGCGCCTTCTACTCACTTGTCAGATACACGTTTAACTCCTGTTCCTCCATCCACCTCGATGACTACCTCCTCTGCTGCCAATAAATCTGAACCTTGCACAGAAAGAGCAGAAGCACTTGCGAAATTGAATTCCCATTCTGCATTTAATGTGCTGAACAGTAGCACGGGTGTGGCAAGGCAAAGACCTCCATTTCAGCTTCATCAGAACCCAGCCATTCACCCTGGCATGATTGGATTCAATGCCACATATGGGTTTAACCTAGCAGCCCAAATGGGAAAACTAGTTGGAGTTTCTAGGCCTGCTGGGTTAAACATTCATTCATCTCAGATGGCCGACATGGTCTCTAGAACTAGTTCGAACCTGGTCCATTCAGCAAATGCAAACAGCCTAAACTCAGAGAAAACGAAGTTCCCTGAGAATTCAAGTTCAATAAATTTCAATGGTGCATTGCCAAATTCTGTGAGCGAGGCAGTGGAGGCCCCAAGACCTGTAGACCAACCTCAACCAACTTGGCAAGGGTTATATCCAAAATCAAAACCAGATTCAGGCTCATCACCACATCAGAAATCGGATGCTGTCCCACCTGACTTGAATGTCAGATACCAGTCTCCAGGTTCTCCTAGTTCTGGTCGCATTGATTCAGCACAGCCAGATTTAGCTTTGCAGCTCTAAGAAATAGTAGAGCTATTTTTTTTGCTTCTCGGATGATTAAGTTAACCATAGAGTGGTGCCAATGCTCCTTGACTGTGGTTTGGTATTGAATCCCAAACCGCTCAATCAGGATTCAAGCGTTGGCACCAACACAGAACACTAGAGTGGTGAGCTTGGCATTTGTGCTCCTAGGGATTAGACCAAGTCAAGGTCTCCTCAATAAGGATCCATCTGAGCCACACCTAACTGTACTGTAAAATTGCAGGTTGTTTCTGTACAGATTAATGTATCCTGATTCATAGATTCCTAAGCTTAAAAAAGGATTTCACTTGTAACCTTGGAAACCAAAGAAACCATGATGTTCCTAGAATTTGGTTTCAAGATGTTAGATGTTTATTTCGTATTAACTGTTTTCAACTTTGGAAAGCAATATCCGTTTGGAATTCAACGCTTTCTGGAACGCAATATGCAAGGTAGAGACTTCTTTTCTCTATCTAGTTCTTACACCAAATGGATTCTGCTTATTGGCGAATTGTGAAACATGGACTTGGCCATCAAATGTCATTGTTGCTGTCATCCAGAAGTCTTCTCATCTTTAAAAAACTTGTACTAAGTCAGCCTTAATCCTAACCAAATTCAGACAACATAAGAAGAAGAAGAAGAAGACAGGTCACAAGGCACAGAGAAGAAAATGTTAGAAACTTTTACTGTATTACTTCTCTATTCACATAAAATTTGAGATCCATCATGGTATCTGTATTCTTAGATTCTATTTGTAAGTGAATTAAAAAACACCAGCTCCTGAGTAGCTAATAATACATAGAACAGAGTACTTGAATGGGAACAGGGGACTTTGTCATTGTTTATTGTCCACCATAAGCCGCAGTCGCAGCCGCAACAGTAGTTACCCGACATTGTTTAACAACATGCAATTTCTATGAAAATCCATTATTATAGGAAAGTATTATAAGGGATAAAAATATCATGAAATGGGCACAAGGAAATTGTCTCCTTTGACAATTTTTTTTTTTAGTTTAACGTGGGTGTCCGGGCCAGCTTGCGCGCACCTCGACTAATCCCACGGGCCCTGAAGTTAACGACCATGTAAGCCTCCAGTGGCCATCATATGAGTAACCACAGGGCTCGAACCTGAGACCACAAAGAAAGCAAACCTCTTGATTTCAAGTTCTTATTACTGGACCACCACCTAGATTTTCGTTTGACAATATTATATTGTTTGAAGATGGTGGAGTTTGGCAGACTGATCGATTGGTGGCCCATGTAAGCTCGGAGGTCAAAATGAGACTCGGTCAAACTTGCTTGCTTTTATTTGAGAAATGGAAAACAGGCTGTCTCTAATAAACATAGCTAGGGTTTTACTTCAACGCAGTTTGGTTTAGCGATACCCCTTTTCCCAAGGGTCCAACTCCAAGACAAGGTTTCCGAGAAGACAGTGAAAGCAGAAGACTTTTATGATAGGATCCATTGCTAGGAGAAGATAAATCAGCCCTTGCATTGTTTTTCGTTGAAAAAATATTTTTAAAATTTTTAATTTTTAATTAATTTTATATATAACCTAACATTTAAAATAATTTTTAAAAATAAAAATATTATTTTAACATATTTCTAAATAAAAAAAACATTACTAAAAGTAATTGCTACTATAATAAATGAAACCAATATCAAAACTACTGTATTTGTTTTTATTTTTTTAGTGTATAAAAGATATTTTTGAGATATTTTTCTATAATCTAATATGATATAAAAAATAAAAATAAATTATTTTCACCGCAACACCGTACATAAACTAACACGTAATTTTTTTTATTAACGTAGGTGTCAGGACCAGGTTGCGTGCATCTCGACTAATTCCACGGGTTCTGAAGTTAACGATTATATAAGCCTCTAGTGATCATTATATTAGCAATCACATAATTCGAACTTAAAATAATAAAAAAAAAAATTTTAATTTTAAATTTTTACCATTAAACCTCCTAGATGATTACTAACACGTAACTCTTCTGTCGCTGAATGGAGGTGCATCTGGACATATATTTGCCTTTTCAATTATAACCCAAAGCAAGATAGTATGAAAAACAAATACAGTTGCAGCCTTCCCTATTTTTTTTTTTATCAATCAACGTCAATGAAAGAAAAAATATGAATAAATAATTTAATAAAAACTAATTAAAAATAAATTAATTAAAACATATAATTTAATTAATTAGGTTTTAAGTTTAATTTTTTAAAATTATAGTTCAAGTGTTATAAATATCAAAACTATTAAAAATCTGTATAATAGTTAATTTTAGGATTTTCACGGATTAATTGATAGAAATTAATTGATAGAAAATCCATTCTTTTGACTGATAAAATTTCCCTGACACGGCAGTTGACTTGGACTAACGTTCTTCTGTCTTAATTACCCGCGAAACCACTTGCCTTCTTACAAAACCACAGAAAGACTCAGTCTATCTCTTCTCCCCTCTCTCTCTCTCTCTCTCAATATTAAATAAACTGTCTTGTTCACTGAAAAAAAAAAAATTCCCATTCTTTTATATCTGATGATTAGGCTCGCACACAAAAAGAGAGTCTCAGACTTTAGTGGATAGAGAGAGGGGGAATTCTAGTCAAGAAAAGAGATTTTAGCCCATTAATTTGGTTGTTGAAGAACAAGAAAGATTTTGATTAAGGGAAAAGGAAAAAAGGGTAACCCTTTTGAAGAATCTAGATAATCAAGATCAAAGTTGTTTCCTTTTTCCTGTATCCATCTTTGAGTTCTTGAAATTAAGCTGGATACTCCTGCAAGGTTATATCTTTTGCATCTTGATAGAATCCAGCTGGTTTTTTTTAGATGGGGAATTGCTGGGGTTTTTCTGCTCATAGTCCTACTACACCATCAACCACTGGTCAACTAAGCTCAGGTAAAACAAAACCCTCTTACCTTTATGTATTTTTTTTTCTTTTCATTAAATGTTTAATCTAGTTAATCCAATTTGTAATCTGGGTTTTGCTGTTTTTGTTCTAACTTTTAAGGAATAGAATTTGATGTGATTCAGTGTCAAGTTTGTTTAGTACCAAGACAACTGGTTTTCTCTTTCCCCTTTTGCTTTTGAGCTAGTTTGATATGTCAATCCTTTCGCTAGGAGATTGCCCTGATGCTCTACAGTTTCGGTGTGGAGTCCTTTTGTATTGTATTTGGAATTTGTTTCTTTCATTCCGAAACAAGGCTGGACTTTATCTCGACTTCTGTCTGATCAATAGTGCAAATTCTTTTTTCCTTAAAGTTGCTAACTTTTTTCTTTTGGATTTCCACAAATTTGTTCATTTTAATTGAAATAGAAAATCATTTGATGTGTTTCTAACTTTCCTAAAACTTGTTGTTTTTTACTTCCTTAAATATGTTACCTAACTTCAATTTTGTAACTGCAGCTGGGATATCTCATACAACTAGCAATACCACTTCTTTTGGGGTCAGCAATGCAACATCATCTAGGGGCAGCAACATCTCTGCTCACAGCCGGTTTTCAGCTGGGAGTGGTGACGAGGAGTTTCCAAATGGGCAGATTTTGCCTACCCCCAACTTGCGGGTATTCTCCTTTGCAGAACTAAAGGTTGCCACCAGGAATTTTAAATCTGATACATTGCTTGGCGAGGGAGGTTTTGGTCAAGTCTACAAAGGATGGCTTGATGAGAAGGCGCCAGGGAGAAATGGAAGTGGAACTGTAATTGCTGTTAAAAGATTGAATTCTGAGAGCTTGCAAGGATTTGAAGAATGGCAGGTATTCAACCCAACTTGAGAAAGAACTAGTCATTGGTAGACTGTTTTATAGAAAATCATCATTTAATTTTCACACGATTGTGCAATAACTTGAAATGTCAGGATTTCTGATCATTTGGAGAGTAGGAGACTTTTGATGGTTAATAATGGTATTTCAGGAAGTGAAATCGGATCAGCTCAAATGTTCTTTATGATTTTTCTCTTATAGTTGCTGGGAAGAGGCTAGGCTCTAGAGGATTTTCTCTGTTTGTTAGGCATATATATTATGCTTGACCTATAGCTTTGAAACAATGCTTCTGTGGATCCAAATGTTTTTGTGGTTCTACTCTAGATGCACATTTATGCATATAGCACTTGAAAATTGAGTGGCCATTTTTGAGAAGTCAACCTCAGGTTGGTGTGCAAATTTCAATTGGATAGGTTTCTTCCATTGAGCTTCAATTTTACAGGTGGTGGTTGAGGTTCCTCTTATTTTACAATCAGAGTACCTTCTCTTTTCTTGGAGGAGAAAGCATGAAAACTAATGAAAAAATCAATTAGTAACTGTGTACAATCAAACTGCAGAGTACATTGAGATAGTTCTCATGTAATCATTGTCTTTTCATCTGATTTTTGACAATTTCATTAAATCAAAGATCACACCTTCAACCTCATGCTCTTTAGGTTATAGAGAATGGGGTGATGGTAATAACTGGTAAAAAAGCAAACACTATGTTGTCTCCTATTTTCTGATCAACTTAGTTTATCGCAAGTGCATTATTCTAAAAATGTACTTCCTAATTTCTTCATTTGTTGGTGCAGGCAGAGGTAAATTTCTTAGGAAGGCTTTCTCATCCTCACCTTGTCAGGTTGATAGGATACTGTTGGGAGGATAAGGAACTTCTTCTTGTTTATGAATTCATGCAGAAGGGAAGCTTGGAGAACCATTTATTTGGAAGTAAGAGCTAATAGTTAATGTTGATTTAACTAATACATTTGCCCACCTTTCAAGCTCTTAGTTAGGCGCAAAAAGGATTTTTTACTGATTTTTTGCTAGACAGTGAAACAAGATCATTTGATTAATCAAACAATATATATTTTTTAATGGCGCAGGAGGTTCAGCTGTTCAGCCACTTCCATGGGATACACGGCTCAAGATTGCCATAGGAGCAGCTAGAGGCCTCTCTTTCTTGCACGCATCAGATAAGCAAGTGATCTACCGAGATTTTAAAGCCTCAAATATACTTATTGATGGGGTACTGTTCTCATTGAATTTAATGATTCTGATCTGAAAGATATCACTTTAGACTTTTTCTTATTTGTGGTTTTAATGCAGTCTTACACAGCAAAGTTATCAGACTTTGGCTTGGCAAAGTTAGGCCCTTCAGCTAGTCAATCACACGTGACAACAAGGGTGATGGGAACATATGGTTATGCAGCTCCTGAATATGTTGCAACAGGTAATCAAGCCCCCTGGATCTTTTGTTGGTTTTGGTTGAGTGATTGATGGTCTGGCTAGGCTAAAAATTTGCACTTAGATTTTATATGTTTTGAAACCGCTGCTTTAAAACCTTACATGACACTTAACATTTTGCTAAAAACAGGGCATTTGTATGTTAAAAGCGATGTGTATGGTTTTGGTGTTGTTCTGGTTGAGATTTTGACGGGCTTAAGGGCACTTGACACAAACCGTCCAAGTGGGAGACATACTCTGGTGGATTGGATCAAGCCATTTTTATCTGATAAAAGAAAGTTGAAAAGCATCATGGATATTCGGTTGGAGGGGAGATATCCTGCCAAAGCAGCTCTGCGAATAGCACAGCTTGCTCTAAATTGTCTTGAACAAGAACACAGGCACCGTCCGCATATGAGAGAAGTTGTGGCAACTTTAGAACGAATAGAAGCAGCCAAGGATAAACCAGTAGAGCCTAGAGCTCGTCCAAAACGTTCTGTGCCTCACCAGAACGTCCAGCAACCCTTGCAATATCGCTCTCCGCATCATCCAGTTCTGACAGATGGAAGTCGAGGCCACCAATACTCTCCACGCGTAAGGTAAAAATAGCCATTGCTAATGAACATGTCCTACAAATTACGATCATTGTTTCTTCATTAAAAATTTTCATTTGTTTGTTTATGTAATTCATAAAATCTATAGCTAGTTTTGCTGTTGTAACGGGCTACTGAGCATGAGCATGTCAGCCATGAAAATGTAATTATTTTAGCAGAGATGTGGAGTGGTGGTAAGAAGAAGCATGTAAACAATGTAATCCTACTATCTAGGAGGGGAGTTCAATGCTGTCTGACCATAAAATCCCTTCTGTAGTCAGTTTTAAATAGTCAGACAAATCTCGGATTCCAATGTTGTCTTGCGGTGCAAAAGTCATTTGTTTCACTTTTTTCCCGGTCTCCTCCTATTTAATTCATCTGAAGACAGAAGATTATGAACCTTCTGCAGAACAAGATAACTCTCATGCTGTCTTAAATTGTTCCAACTAGCTCGACTTCCCCTCGTTACTAAGAACTCAACCTGTTCAGGAAGGCCGATCAACGATGTATAGTGGGAGGAATGGCCTTGTGAGTACTGAGTTGGTAATGCATTCAACTGAGTTAGCCCCACCTCCTTCCTTTACTGGACTTGTATTTATACTTGAGACAGAATAACGAAACCCATGCACGTTTCTACTGATCTTTTCACTGTAGTTTTGAAACATGATTCCGAGACAAGTACCAAGTCATTGGTAGTATCGATCGCTAATGTTACAAGTTAACTTGAGTCCATTAAAATTTTTATTTAAAAAATGAATTCCAATGTTTTGTCTAATTATCCATTGGTTTAAGTTGGATTTTTGACCGGGTTAATTAGTTTTTTTTTTTTTTTACTTTTTTAATTACGATTGATCCGGGTTTTGAGTTGGTCAGGTCTCGGGTGGACCTCCTTTCGGGTTGTAAAACAAAGCTTTGCACAGTATAAATAAACTGTGTTATAACTGTGCTATAAACAGTAAGCGTTCCTCTACCAATGAAACAATTGGACAATCATAGAAAAACTAGGCCCAGACCAGCCCACTAGACAAAAGCAAGACCAAATCTAAATTAGCAGGCTTCGTTGAATTTCTAAAGCCCATCAAGACAGCCCAAACCTGGCTGTCATTCATTCCGGCACGAAAACAAAATCACCACGTGGCAAACAACCATCTCTCCTTGTCTACCGACCCGTTGTTTAGATGATTTCC
>Ga0307515_10019001_pt1 | contig 12400 bp, 12 predicted proteins | sample 17_EM_MG_FD_194513 | JGI IMG/M metagenome (GOLD analysis project Ga0307515, IMG submission 194513) | Populus trichocarpa ectomycorrhiza microbial communities from riparian zone in the Pacific Northwest, United States - 17_EM | ecosystem: Host-associated > Plants > Roots > Unclassified | place...
TGGGGACGGGTTCTGGAAATGGGGACGGGTTCTGGAATTCGGACTGGATCTGGAAACAGGGACAGGGTCTGGAACAGGAATCTGGAATGGGAACAGGTGGATCTGGATTTGGTGTCGTCGGTAGACTCGATATCAAGGAGAGAGAGTAGACTCTAGAATCCGAGAGGGAAGATCCAATACAACGGCTGGGAAGTCTGTGTCGGCGCCAAGTCGTTGTGTAGTCGTTTCGTTGTCGTTATCAAAAAAAAAGTGGAAGCTGCCTCGCGGCAGCAACACTCGGAGACGAAGTCGAGAGCAGACGACAAGCGATAGGACAACGTCGTGGGATTCGGAAAAGAGAGAATAAGTAGCTACGAGTCGTCCGTGTCTTTTATATACTAGAATACTGCGGTTGAATCGATATGGTTGATAGGCCTCGAGGGCGAGGCCCAAAGATGCGATCGTTCCGTCGGATCCGTTGTAATCCCGAGATTACAGATGATCGACATTTTCAAGGTTGGGATATTCTTCACCGTCTTGTTGAAGGACAGGGATTCTATCCCCACTGCCATAATGACCGCAGTAGTTCTTACGCTGGCTATAGCTCTGGGCGAGACGGCCAGCTTGGATGATTTATGTGCCCCCTATACCAAGTACGCACCTACCTCTTAAGATGGAAAGGCTAAACATCTGACTTGGCGGTTCTGACCACGCGCTACATAGGGTGTTCGATCTCCTCCACCAACGCATGACTTTGTCTGTTGCTACAGACAGCGTCGACCGCAGCCTGTCCGGCATGGACTTGTTCTTTTCGACTTTGGATCTTCCCGACCTGGCCCGCTCGGGTACGCAGGATCTTTCCCTGAATTACATCGGGTGGATAGAAGCGGATCTTCGCTCTGGTCGTTCCGTAGAAGCAAGGCGGCATTCAACGGAACTTGTCATGCGGTTATTAGGACACCCGGAGAGCCCTCCATCCACGTAACAGGTCGGTCACTGACCCAACAAATGAGGATTGAGGAGGATGCGCGAATGCCAACACGTAAAGCAACTGTGCCAGTGGGGATATCGCTGGACCTTACGACCACTCCAACCTGTCAACTTCGTCTCGTGCACTTGAATTACGTCTCAAGACGCGGACCGAGCGAACGCCTTACGCTTTCCGATATCTTATTCGGCAAAGGCCCGACGCGTTCGGCGGAGACCAGGCCAAGTCCGCGATGCTTATCGGAGGTCTATATCCCTCAAAAAGCGACTGGAGATGCAGGATCCTGAACTCCTCAATTCACGGAACGGAAGACCTCTGCGTTTTTGCGACGCATACTAAGAAGTATTACGAGCTTGGCGCTACAGTAGCTGACCCTGCGTGGACATTCAGGGGGGTGAAGGATGCCCAACGTCGCCGCGTACGTACCGAGCACCGAGGCAGGACGCCAAGTCTCAAAGGAGGTCACATAGTCTGCGGCCGATTTGTAGGGTTAGAGCCTTGTATTGGACCGTTGGGTGGGATCCTACGTGGAGGGAGGTGGGTGTTTCATCGTGGTCGACATGGATCGCGGATAGCAACCGATGTCCACTAAATCGACCGATCGGCGGCTATCTTGACTTTCAAATTTCAAATTCCACTACCCTGTTGGACCACGGATGTATCCTTTCCTTTCCTGTTGGTTCCGCTCCCGCTGTGGAGGCTTGATATACATCCCCCATTGTCTTTAGTCGTGTCTTTATTGTTTAACGGTAGTATACCCGCAATCACCTAGCGCCAGCCTCTGGACGATCACACGCGTGGAACGAAACGATATACCTATGTAAGGCCTAATTAGGATCCGGCTTTGTGGCGTTGCACTTGAAGGGATATGGGTGTCTGACCGATGACGTTGACCCGTAACAGCCGGGGCGCGCGGGCCAGTTCAAACTTCAACGATTTATGACACGCTTTCGAACGTGACGGGTGTATGTGTTTAATTGACCTTGGCACCGTTCACGCGCACATCTCAGAGTTGTGGCGGCGTCTACCCTACGCAGAGTTCCATGCAGGGCTGGACGTAGCGACCCTGCATCCTGGCTCGTGGCGCGCGACATGCTTGATGTCGACGCCTACGGCGCTAGCTACAACAAAAGGCCCTGGCGCCTATGTTCCAAATCAAAAGACAATTATTGCGAAGGGTGACCAAGTCTAAACCAGAACCAGGAGCCATCAGAATCGGGAGCAGAAACCTGTAGCAGGTACATGCAAGATCCAGAACCCTTTGCAACCAAAGCTGGGGGACCCACCCCAAGGTTTGAAATTTTAAATCTGATCTAGAGTGATCAAGCGTTGATAGACGTGTGAGGGTTTCAAACGTCCAATTCAAGTCAGATTGCAAACGGTGGTGGTCGTGCCCACGGTCGAACAGAAACTCAAAGCGGACGCGGGTTTCCAAGTGGGTCCTACTTAGGCTACGGCGGTGACCGAGTCGGCAGCAGGCGGAGAGCACGAAACGAGACTTGGCAACTAGATCGTTTCAACTTTTCCGTAAAAACTCTACAAACTCACTATAAGCTTTTAAGTTTAGACCATATCAGGGTTTGGGTGTAGTGTGAGTGAATCCAAGAGACGTTGTCATGAAAAAGTTGACAGCTAGGGTAGTTTTGGGAGAAACAAGCGAGGAGCGAAAAAGATGATGGTGTACATATGGAAATCCAACAAAGATCGTTCTATATCCGAATGCTACAATTGCCTCCTACAGTAGAAATCCTCAGGCGTCCGGTGGGTAAATGACATCATCCGGACTATCGCTGAGAGTGGTCCAACCCTACAGAACACGGTTTAGAACGGCACACCAAGAAAAGCCATCAAACAAAAGGAAAACTCACCTTACAGAGCCTCTTAGCAAAGGCCACAATCTCAACATCGGATTTGCGGGGGTTGTCAAAGAACGAGGCATGGCCGGTATTCTCCCAGAGCCTGAACACAAAGTTCCCAAAGTTCGCGTCCATGAAGGCCCTGAGCTTCACTCCCTGGACGTGGTGGTCCATAGTGCCGTGCAAAACGAGGTAAGGGATCGTCTTGCTGACGGCCATCAAAGCGCTTTCGTTCTGGGTGTGGGGGATCGACCAATTCCTGACATCCGGATGCTGACCAGCAAGGGCACCCATCCAGCTGTACTTGATCCCTTGATCCAACCTATCCCCGTAAGCAACGCAAGACTCGACGAACTCCTTGGCGGTGGGTCCGAACAAAGCGAGGGATGGGTCCAGGAGTCGTGGGATAAAGTCCAGGATATACTGGGTGGCGACGGTGATTTGCATGTTCCAATGAGGGAACGAACCCATGAGGACGACACCGCCGAGGATTTCCGGACCATAGTAGGTGGAGACGTCAGCGGCGATCACACCTCCCATAGACCTGTCAACCATAGTTCAATCGGTCAGATCAAAAGTGATAACGCCACGATTTCCAAGACGTACCATCCAGCCAAGATCGGTTTCTTCGTCGCAATTCCGAAGTAGTCGATGACGGCCTTGAAATCTGCAGCGTGGTTTTGAGACGAGTAGGAGGATCTATTCATAGGCTGTCCGCTGATTCCCTGACCACGGACATCATATCGGACCTACCATAACGGAGATACGAATCAGGTTAACTGATCAAGCTCCATGGTAACGTCCCTAATGATCGAAGGGGCGGGGCATGATTTACGTACCATGAACAGGTTAGTCTTCATGAAAGAGCTCGCCCACTGTTTGTCGAACGAGAGAGAGGTGCAAGAGAAACCGGGGATGAACACGACGGCCGGTTTGGACAGGTTTCCGGTCGACTCTGCCCAAATCTGTGTACCGTCGGCGGAAGTGACGTAGACGGCCAAGGTGGAAGACGCGAGCGAGATGCAAGCGAGGAGAGGGGTGAACTTCATGGCTGATCTTCTGCGATGGGAGGGAGAGGACCGCCTGAGAGAAGGGTCGAGGAAACGACTGAGGGAAGATTTCCGGTGAAACCCCCGCCATAAGTACTCCTTGTAATCCTACTAATCAGTAGAAAGCCAAGTTAACAATAGAGATCTGGGCGAGCCCGAGGCGCCCGACTTCCGCTTCCGGGGGCGTTCGGGCCCACGAACAATTACTCCCCACAATGTTCATGCCGCCGACGTCCAACATACTTCTGTACGTCATTCTGCAGTCACAAACGGTAGGAGCAACCATAGCCGATAAGAAAATCGCAGCATCAAACCCGCCGCGCTTAGGATATGGCACAGACAACATTGGGCGTATACGAGGAGATGTGCGGGGTTTGGAAGCTTACCGTTCCAGGAACGCCGCACCCACTTTGTAGAATCGGATGTATGCCAGGAAGGTGGAAACAGTTCAGAGCGTCGTGAGTCGGAGGACCTACGTAACGAGATTCAGATATGGTTTTGATTCCGCGCCGGTCATATAGCCTCCACTAGCATGATCATTGCGCATTCGCTCTTCCCCGCATTGGAGCTCCTTGCGCCCGTCTAACTGCCTCACGTTTGGCAGGAAGTCTAACAGGGAGGTCATAGGATCGGCCTCGTGAACGACTATCTATTCAAGCAAAGGATCTTCACCGAAACACAATGATCTCGTGAGGGCGTCTTAAAAACCTCTAGTGAGATCTCTTGACTGTCAACTTGACTGGACGCTGATCGCCCCTCTGCACGGAATGTGCGGAGACGGTCGGGGTTTCCCGACCCTCCATTCTCGGCAAAAAGTCCACTCCGCATCCGGCGTTCAAACGTTCATCTCTAATGAGGTCCAGCGCTCGAAGCGTTCGAATTACCGGAATGTCCGGTGTCCACCCCATGTGCCGGCTGACCTTGTATAACAGTGGGTCACAAAAACGCAAGTCCACGGATGATATTTCTCACAGATCCCTGCACATCGACTGACATTTGGCTGCAGGGTTTAGCCAAAGCGCCGAGGTCGTTGGGCGTTAGCAGCGAGACGCAGGCCAATTAGCGTATTTTTCACTGAGACAATTGAACTGCTCACGCGGCAGGAGGGTAGGGGGTTATATTGAACCTTCTTTCTAAAAAAACGCCGAATTTGCAGGAAGAAGAATCGTACTGAGCTGAACCTGAGGTACTAGGTGTGTGAGGTATAGTTCGAGCGCGTTCATCCCCTGCAATTTGTCAAGTGTGGGTGGGGGCGTACCGGTGCTTGTTTTGCGAGAATCGCAGCTGGGGGATAAGTAGAGACCCCGCCCCGCACTATCCCTTGCATCCGAGTTCTGGTGAGAAGGGGTCGCATCGGACCGGGCTGTTAAAATATGACATTTCATGTTTCTTCGTCGGACTCCGATCATTCCGTTAGTTTACCTTTATTTGGCGCTCGCTCGGGCAGACCTTTTAAGCTTTCGGTCGCCCGATCTTTTTCTCCTCGGTTCTTTCTCTCGCACCGAGGAAATATCCTGAACTACTCTCGTGAGTTCTCAACACGGGCAGGTCCGTCCTACGGCCTCTTCGAGCTCTTGTTTAGCCGGCCACCATTAGGAGATTACTATTGTTGCTTCAGACAGGCACGTCAAACCTCGCCCTGGCTTCAAACCCCAGGTGAAGTGCAGAAAACTAGCACAGAACGGCAAATGGTTGTCGTACCTTGTCTTGACCCGTGGCCCGGGTATTGCAAGAAGGAAGCGGAAGCAGGGATCAGAAACAAAAGGGCGGAGTTCTTGATGTGCCTAGCTTTTGGATACAAGGGGAACGTATGTGGGTGTTTTTGATTGTGTGTGCGCTGATCTCAGGTACTGGAAGCACGCCACCTTGATTCCATCAGGAAAAATAAGCGCAATCTCGTTCAGGATCGTCCCACGGAGGGTCTGGAAACAAGGAATATCAACTCATTGGATCCCCAAAGTCCCGGTTTCGACGAAAACACTTGGTATAGATCGAAAGAATTGGAAAACGATCTGTCCGAGATCTAAATCTTGAAGCTTGCAGCTTGAAAGTTAAACGCGGTGACGGTAGGAAAGATCACGTCTCTGCCTATGATGGAGCGAGTACCGACGCGATGGCGACTGCCGTTTGCCTCGCGATTTTGAGTGTGGCAGGAAGTTTCCTGAGGTAGTTAGACCACTCGACAGAATGTACCACCCGCGAGGAGACGACGGAAGGCACGGTGAAGGGCAGTAATGAGGAAACAAGCAATTGCAAAATGCGATTACGGATCCGGGAGACGTTTCGACTTGGCGTTTTGCATCCGTTGTAGTCGATGTATGGAGAGTGTTGCGACGAGGATGAAGGAGTATGTGATGGTTCTGATGAAAGTTTGAACAGGCTCGCGCGCCCCGGCTGTTAGTGTTACGGGCCGAGAGGGTCAACGTCATCGGTCAGACACTCGGACACGTGCCGGGAGCAAGCGATCGGCACGACCGTCCAACGGAGGAGATGGATGCTGATTATCATATCGCGACGCTTTCTTTCCCCGCACACACGATCTCCTCTCCTATAGTTCATTCCTCTGACCCCGGTTTTCGTTCATTCGTCCCTCGTATCTTATCTTCTCAAAGCCATATCTTAGCGCACCCCCCCCGCCGCACCCTCGTACTCTGGCGGTTTTGTTTCCGTCAGTACTTTCCGGTTTAGTCATTACAGTTCCCACGTAGCAAACAAGGAAAATTGCGGACGTGACCCGCCCTCCCGGTGGCTCCTTCACGCTCCGCGTCCAACTGAGCGAGCGCTCAGTTCCACCCAACCTCTATCAGTGTGCTACGTGTTCTTCAGCTGATCATCGAATCGACGTTGGACCAACGATTTATGACACGCTTCGAATGTGACGGGTGTGTTCAGTTGACCTTGGCATGGACCGTTCATGCGCACATCTCAGAGTTATGGCGGCGTTTACCCTACGCAGGGTTCCGTGCAGGGCTGGACGTAGCGACCCTGCACCCTGACCCATGGCATGCGACGCCTACAACGCTAGCTACAACAAAAGGCCCTGGCGCCTACGTTCTAAATCAAAAGACAATTATTGCGAAGGGCGACCAAGTCTAAACCAGGACCAGTCGAAAGCATCAGAAACTGGAATCGGGACCAGAGAACTGTAACAGGTACATACAAGATCCAGAACCCGTTACAACCAAAGCTGGGGACCCACCTCAAGATTTGAAATCTGAGAGTGATCAGCATTGATAGACGCAAGAGTTTCAAACATTTCAAACGTCCAATTCGAGTCAGATTGCAAACGGTGGCGGTCGTGCCCACGGTCGAACAGAAACTCAAAGCGGACGCGGGTTTCCAAGTGGTTCCTACTCGTAGGCTACAGCGGTGACCGAGTCGGCAGCAGGCGGAGAGCACGAAACGAGACTTGGGAACTAGATCGTTTCGACTTTTCCGTACAAACTCTACAAACTCGCTAAAACCTTTTAAAGTTAAACCATATCGGGGTTTGGGTGTAGTGCGAGTGAACCCAAGAGGCGTTGCCATGAACAAGTTGATAGCTAAGGTAGTTTTGGGAGAAACAAGCGAGGAGCGAAAGAAATGATGGTGTACAGATGGAAATCCAACAAAGATCGTTCTATATCCGAATGCTACAATTGCCTCCTACAGTAGAAACCCTCAGGCGTCCGGTGCGTAAATGACATCATCCGGGCTATCACTGAGAGTGGTCCAACCCTACAGAACACGGTTTAGAACGGCACACCAAAAAAAAGACATCAAACAAAAGGAAAACTCACCTTACAGAGCCTCTTAGCAAAGGCGACAATCTCAACATCGGACTTGCGGGGGTTGTCAAAGAACGAGGCATGGCCGGTATTCTCCCAGAGCCTGAACACAAAGTTCCCAAAGTTCGCATCCATGAAGGTCCTGAGCTTCACTCCTTCGACGTGGTGGTCCATAGTGCCATGCAAAACGAGGTAAGGGATCGTCTTGCTGACGGCCATCAAAGCGGTTTCGTTCTGGGTGTGGGGGATGGACCAATTCCTGACATCCGGATGCTGACCAGCAAGGGCACCCATCCAGCTGTACTTGATCCCTTGATCCAACCTATCCCCGTAAGCAACGCAAGACTCGGCGAACTCCTTGGCGGTGGGTCCGAACAAAGCGAGGGATGGGTCCAGGAGTCGCGGGATAAAGTCCAGGATAAACTGGGTGGCGACGGTGACTTGCATGCTACGATAAGGGAACGAACCCATGAGGACGACACCGCCGAGGATTTCCGGACCATAGTAGGTGGAGACGTCAACGGCGATCACACCTCCCATAGACCTATTAACCACAGTTCAATCGGTCAAACCCAAAGCGATAACGCCGCAATTTCCAAGACGTACCATCCAGCCAAGATCGGTTTCTTCGTCGCGATTCCGAAATAGTCGATGACGGCCTTGAAATCTGCAGCGTGGTTTTGAGACGAGTAGGATGATTCGTTCATAGGCTGGCCGCTGATTCCCTGACCACGGACATCATATCGGACCTATCATAACGGGAATACAAATCCGGTTAACTGATCAAGCTCAAGCTCCATGGTAACGTCCCTAATGACCGAAGGGCCGGAGGATGATTTACGTACCATGAACAGGTTAGTCTTCATGAAAGAGCTCCCCCACTGTTTATCGAACGCGAGAGAGGTGCATGAGAAACCGGGGATGAACACGACGGCCGGTTTGGACGGGTTGCCAGTCGACTCTGCCCAAATCTGTGTACCGTCGGCGGAAGTGACGTAGACGGCCAAGGCGGAAGACGCAAGCGAGATGCAAGCGAGGAGAGAGGTGAACTTCATGGCTGATCTTCTACGATGGGAGGGAGAGGACCACCTGAGAGAAGGGTCGAGGAAACGACTGAGGGAAGATTTCCGGTGAAACCCCCGCCATAAGTACTCCTTGTAATCCTACTAATCAGCAGAGCTCGGTTGGGAAGCAATCTGTGTTCCAGATCACTCGATTGAGTTATTGAGTGCCTATTTGGAATCGAAGGCATGCGCGCGCAATGCCGGGCTGCACGCAATTCCCCCTTTTTTTCTAGCTCAGATCAATTACATCAGGTCAACAATAGAGATCGTGGGCGGGCCCGAGGCGCCCGACTTCCGCTTCCGGGGGCGTTCGGGCCCACGAACAATTACTCCCCACAATGTCCATGTCCGCCGACGTCCAACATACTTCTGTACGTCATTCTGCAGTCACAAACGGTAGGAGCAACCATAGCCGATAAAAATATTGCAGCACCGAATCCGCTGCGGTTAGGATGTGGCACAGGCAAAATTGGGCGTATATGAGGAGATGTGCGGGGTTTGGAGGCTTTCCGTTTCAGGAACGCCGCATCTGCTTTGTAGGACCGGATGCATGCCAGGAAGGTGGAAACAGTTCAGAGCGTCGGGAGTCGGAGGACCTGCGTAATGAGATTCAGATACGGTTTTGATTCCGCGCCGACCGTATACTATAGCCTCCACTAGCGTGATCATTGCGCGTTCGTTCTTCCCCGCATTGGAGCTCCTTGTGCCCGTCTAACCGCCTCATGTTTGGCAGGGTGTCTACAAAGAGGGGGTCATAAGATCGGCCTCGTGAACGACTATCTATTCAAACAAAGGATATTCACCAAAACACAATGATCTCGTGATGCGGCTTAGAAACCTCTAGCGAGATCTCTTGACTGGACGCTGATCGCCCCTCTGCGCGGAATGCGCGGAGACGGTCGGGGTTCCCGTTTACTTCCCGACCCTCCATTCTCGGCAAAAGGTCCACTCCGCATCCGGCGTTCATCTCTAATGAGGTCCAGCGCTCGAGACGTTCGAATTACCGGAATGCCCGGTGTCCACCTCAAGTGCCGGCCAACCTTGTAAAACATTTAGCTGCCGCAAAAAAATTCAGGGAAGGGAGGGGCTGCTCTTGACAGGTGGGTTACAAAAACGCCAGCCCACGGATGATATTTCTCGCAGATCCCTGCACATCGACTGACATTAGACTGCGGGGTTTAGCGAAAGCGCCGAGGACGTTGGGCGTTAGCAGCGAGACGCAGGCCAATTAGCGTATGTTTCACCGAGACAATTGAACTGATCACACGGCAGGAGGGTAGGGGGTTATATTGAACCTTCTTTCTAAAAAAAAACTCCGACTTGGCAGGAAGAATCGTACTGAGCTGAACCTGAGGTACTGGGTGTGTGAGGTATAATTCGAGTGCGTTCATCCCCTGCATCCGAGTTCTGGTGAGAAGGGGGTGCATCGGGCCCGGCAGGTCCGTCCTACGGCCTCTTCGAGCTCTTGTTTGACCAGGCACCGTTAGGAGATTACTATTGTTTCTTCAAACAGGCACGCCAAACCTCGCCCTGGCTTCAAACCCCAGGTGAAGTGCAGACTAGCACAGAACGGCAAATGGTTGTCATACCTTGTCCTGACCCGTGGCCCGGGTATAGCAAGAAGGAAGCGGAAGCAGGGATCAGAAACAAAAGCGCGGAGCTCCTGATGTGCCTAGCTTTTGGATACAAGGGGAACATATGTGGGTGTTTTTAATTGTGTGTGCGTTGATCTCACGTACTGGAAGCACGCTACCTTGATTCCATCAGACAAAATAAGCGCAATCTCGTTCAGGATCGTCCCACGGAGGGACTAGAAACAATGAATATCAACTCATTGGATCCCCAAAGCCCCGGTTTCGACTAAAACGCTTGGTATAGATCGAAGGAATTGGAAAACGATCTGGCCGAGATCTAAATCTTGAAGCTTGCAGCTTGAAACGCGGTGACGGTAGGAAAGATCCCGTCGCTGCCTATGGTGGAGCGAGTACCGACGCGATGGCGACTGTCGTTTGCCTCACAATTTTGAGTGTGGCGGGAAGTTTCCTGAGGTAGTTAGACCACCCGACCGAATGCACCGCCCGCGAGGACATGACGGAAGGCATGGTGAAGGGTGTAGCGAGGAAACAAGCAGAGTGAAATTACGGATTCAGGTTTCAACTTGACATTTTGCATCCGTGGTAGCCGACGTATGGGAGAGCGTTGCGACGAGGATGAAGAAGATAGAGGATGTGATGGTTATGATGAAACTGACGGCTGTGTGGCTAATCGTTCAGAAGTACCTGGAAACTCTCGATAGGGACCTGGACTCAATCGCTATTTCTCAAGGTCTACCCGGTCTCCACAGGGCGTTGATTGACCGTCTTCCTCCCTAGCGTCCCGGGAAACGCGGTGAGAAGTGAGATCGTGGGACATACGGGGTAGGGGAGGGCTAGGTAGCGAGGAGCGGTGTACCCACCCTCTACTTGGTCTGGGACGACGTTTCGGGTCAAACTAGACCGCTGCAGGTTCCGACGCTTGCAGCACGACTCGATTTCTTCCCTGAAGTAAAGTAGGGGCCAGCTTTTTGACAGAGTCGTTCGTGATTGCGGCGGTTAGGGAGAAGGCGGGACGTGGGCGTTAAATATGGGGATGCACCCGTTTTCTACCCTCAATAGGCCCGGTGCGTTGCCAATCCATTGACCCATTGACCCTGTTCAACTCGTTCTAAAGAAGCTCGGTTCCTGCAATAGGCACCTGAGGACCCAGACGAACTCGAACATCGGCGCGCCTGTCCACACACCGACCCATAAAGGCTGATTTCTAGGCGGAGGAAGGTATACCTCCAAACTAAATTTTCGCCCATCTCTTTGCCGGCAAACCATGCAATAAGGGGGGAAAAGAGTCAATTGAAGTAACGATATGATCAAAAAGCGAGGTCAAGGACAGAACGTTGGAACGTTAAGTAAACATCGTTATGTTCGTAAGATCCTACTGAGGGCCGAGCTCGGGACTATATATCCAAAGCTCGGAGTCGTGAAGTACACTACGGAATACCAGGACTAAAATTACCGACCGACGAAAACAAGAGCGACAGCAAGGCAGAACAAGAAGCAAATGACAGTTAATGAATAAATCAACCACGAGAGGAGACCGAAACGGAAAGCAATTCGAGCTGCTGAACTGACAGAACAGACGAGTGACATGCTACAGCGGTACGTAACCATCGAGGCCACGAAGGTATCGAAGCTAGCAGTACAGTGATACAAGGTGGTAATGCTAGAACCGAAAGGACACGTCAGAGAACCCCAAGTGCGAGAGGGAGCAGCAGACTTACCGAGGGCGGTGTCGCTGAAGTCCGTGATACAAGATACATGCCAACCGGTGGCGGAAGAAATCACGAAATTCTAGAATCTGCGGGGAAGGTAAGAATGCGCCCATTTGCCGTGCAAGTGCCTGAAACTCACCAAAACAACACGAAGAGGTATAGCGCGAGGGGTATAGCGCGAAAGGGTATGGCCAAACGGGGTACGTTGTGGCGTGGGGGAAGGTCAACAAATGACACAGAAGTTGGTTGAAAGCTGGCCCCCAACCCGCTCAGCATCAACGAGAAAGTCAAAGGGGTCGGTCGAAGGGGCGTTGGGATCGAAGGGTTCGTTTGGAGGGGTATTGTTTCCCTCAGGTTCGCTTAGAAGGAAGGATAAATCGAAGTATGTGTCCA
>Ga0307515_10019002_pt1 | contig 12400 bp, 11 predicted proteins | sample 17_EM_MG_FD_194513 | JGI IMG/M metagenome (GOLD analysis project Ga0307515, IMG submission 194513) | Populus trichocarpa ectomycorrhiza microbial communities from riparian zone in the Pacific Northwest, United States - 17_EM | ecosystem: Host-associated > Plants > Roots > Unclassified | place...
CAAATGAGATCTTTAGGAGAAAATATTATTGATCTAAGAGTTGTTGAAAAAATCCTAGTCAGTCTTACAAGAAAATATGACTCTATAGTTGCTGCTATAGAACAATCAAAAGATTTAAAACCATGTCAGTAGCTAAACTAATAGGCTTTTTAAAAACACATGATAAAAGGCTTAGTAGCTATGAGGAAGACTCTATTGAAAGTGTTTTTCAGTCTAAGCTTAATATAAGGTCTTAAAAATCTAGACATAATACTGAGAAATTTACAGATAATTCTTGAAGAGAATTAGAAGAAAATAAGATTTTAAAAGAAAAAATAGCCAGCCAAGGAGAAAATATCCTTCTCGCAACATTTTTAAAAATACAAATCATTTGGAGAAAGATTGTTGGAATCATGGCAAACCACAATATCACTTTCGTGGACGGTTCAAACATCTATAAAAGGATTGTCGCATAAAAAATAATCACCAAGCAAATTTTCATGAAAAGAAGGATGATAAAGAGCTGTTATTTTATTGCTATCATGCTACCACTGAAGATAAGATATGTGATACATTGATAGCATGTGCAGTAACCACATGACAAGAAAGGATATCATATTTCCTAATTTATACTCATCAGTCAATTTCAAAGTCAGATTTGGAAAAAAATACAGAGGTCGAGGCTAAAGAAAAAGGCAATATCACTGTGGAGACAAAATAATGTATGTAATTTGTCAACGATGTATTGCTTGTCCTGAATTTAAAAAATAATTTGTTTAGTATAGGCCTAATGTAGGAAAAAGGTTAAGCTATTTACTTTGATGGAGATTATTGCACCATATATGATAAAAAAAAATAATGGGAGAAAGATTGCCATAATAAGGATGAAAAATAGATGTTTTCCTATCAGATGACAATATATACAAAATACTGCAATGAAGGCATAAGTTGATGATTCCTGGTTATGGCATCGAAGATTTGGCCACTTTAATTTTAAGGTGCTGAAGGACCTATATTAGAAGACTATGATGAAAGATTTTTCAAAAATAATAGAAGTAAATGATGTTTGTGAAAGTTGCCTACTTAGCAAGCAATCAAGACAATAATTTCCTTTTAGAGGAGCTTATAGAGAAAAAAAACTATTAGAGTGTGGACCGATGAGGACATTGTCACTAAATCAAAACAGGTAATTCATTCTCTTCATTGATGATTATACTAGAATGGCATGAGTCTACTTTATGCAAGAAAAATAAGAAGTTTTTCACATATTCAAAAAATTCAAAAACTATACTGAAAAGCAAAGTGGCCGATATATCAAGGTGTTGAGGAGTGATCGAGGTACAAAATACAACTTAAAAGAGTTTGCAAAACTTTGCGAAGAAGAAGGTGTCGAGCGACAAATTACCGTAGAATATGCTCCTAAACAAAATGGAGTATCAGAAAGAAAGAATAGGACAATATTGGAGATGGCAAAATCAATGCTGAAGGAGAAAGGTCTTCCAAATAAGTTTTATGCATAGACAGCATCCACTACTGTATATATAGTAAATAGATGTTCAACAAAAGCAGTGGCAAATAAAACACTAATGAAAGCATGGCCAGGAAGAAAGCCTTCAGCAAAGCATCTCAAAGTTTTTGGTAGTATATGTTACACTTATATTCCAGATGCAAAAATGAGTAAGTTCAATGACAAGACCGAGAAAGGAATATTTCTTGGCTACAGTTCAACATCAAAAGGCTACTGGGTATACAATTTGTAGACCAAGAAACTAATTATCAGTCGAGATATTAAGTTCGATGAGAATGCTAAGTGGAATTGGGATGAAGAAAAAGTTGAAAAAAGAATAATCAATTTTCACTAAACTCAAGCTGATGGAGGAGATGTTGAAGAAAGTAGAAATCCACCATCATCACCATGATCTTCTTCATCAACAAGCCAATCATCAACCCCTCCAAGTTCACCTAGATCACTATCAATGATAAGGCAAGAAAGAATTTCTTCAAGTTCACCAGTTAGTAAAATGAGGTCACTAATTGACATTTATGAAAGCTGCAACTTCACAGTTGTGAAGCCTAAAAGCTATAAAGCTACATCTAAAGAAGAAGTTTGGGTGAAGGCAATGAAGGAAGAAATTAAAATGATTGAGAAAAATAAGACATGGGAGCTAATGGATTAACTAAAAGATAAAAAGGTCATTGAAGTTAAGTGGGTCTATAAAACAAAGCTTAACTCTGATGGCTCAATACAAAAGTATAAAGCAAGGTTAGTAGCAAAAGGTTACTCTCAACTACTTAGCATTGACTATAATGAAACATTTGCTCCAGTTGCTCAGCTAGACACTATTCAAGCATTATTTGCTTTAAATGCTCAAAAGAGATGGAAAATTTATCAGCTTGATGTGAAGTTTGCTTTCTTGAATGGAGTTTTAGAATAAGAAATATATGTGGAGCAACTGTTTGACTTTTTAGTAAAAAGTAACAAAGATAAAATATTAAAATTGAAGAAAGCATTGTATGGGCTCAAGCAAGAACCAAGGGTCTGGTATAACATAATCGACAGCTACTTCAATGAACAAGGATTTAGAAGGAGTAAGAGTGAGCCAACACTCTACATTAAAACCCAAGGTAACTCTAACACCCTCATTGTCTCTTTGTATGTTGATGATCTTATCTAAATGGGAAATAACAAGGAGATGATTCAAGAGTTCAAAAAAGATATGATAAAGACTTTTAAAATGATAAATTTGGGTTTGATGCATTATTTTTTAGGGATAGAAATAACTCAAGAAAATGAAGAAATATTTATCTCACAAAAGAAATACACCGAGAGCCTCCTGAAAAAATTCCAGATGACAGGATGCAAAGCAGTTGCTACTCCATTTGTGACTAATGAGAAATTACAGAAGGAAGATGGATAAAAAAATGAGGGCACATCAACATTCAGAAGTTTAATAAAAAGCATATTATATCTAACAACAATAAGACCAGATATAATATATGCAACAAGTCTACTATTGAGGTTCATGCAAAGTCCAAGCCAAAAATCCACTTTAGAGGTGTTAAAAGAATACTTAGATACTTGTAGGGAACAAAAGAGTATGGCATATAGTATATATCAATTATGGATGCAAGACTACATGGATACAAATAAAGTGATTGGACTGGATCAATTGATGATATAAAAAGCATTTCAGGCTACACATTTTGACTTGGTTTTGGAATATTCTCTTGGGCATCTAAAAAGCAAGAGTCTGTAGCAAAATCATCGGTTGAAGCAGAGTATGTGGCAGCCATAAGAGTAACAAGTCAAGCTATATGGCTTAAAAGAATATTAGAAGATATGAGAGAAAGTCAACAAGGATCTACAACGATATTATATGATAATAAACCGACGATTACTATGATGGAAAATCATGTATTCCATAGCAGGACTAAACACATATCAATCAAATATTATTTTCTACGAGAAGCAGTTGACAATAAAAAAATTGATTTTGAGTATTGCAGGACTAAAGAACAATTAGCAAATATCTTCACGAAAGCATATCCACAATTCAAGTTCAAGGGACTATAAGATCAACTTGGAGTATCAATTAAGTGCACTAAGGAGAAGTGTTAAATTATTAATGCACTTAAAGAAGATTCTAGAGATCAATTCTATAAAAACACTACAAACTACAAGTTAGTTCTAAGATAAGTTACGAAAGTTCTAGAGAAATCAAACAAACACGAGGAATGTTCTAGGAAAAAAAAATGCTTGTCCATAATTCAAAAAACTCTAGAATTTTCTAGTGTATTGACTAAATTTCCAGCAAGTTCTATGGTTGGAAAATTTGTTTAGATTGTTCCACTAAAGTTAGTTAGGAAGGCTATATATAGATAGCCATGCAACCATCATCCGTAAAGCAAGCCAAAAACTATGCTAATCTTAAAGTCTTTGTCCTAAAACTCTTCTTGTATTATATCTTCTATAAACTAAGTTCCTTGTTCACTAAACTATTACAACTAGAAATCTTAACTATCAAACTACTTTCATTTCAATTTCTAATCACTAAAACCTCTAAACTACCTCCTAAACTACCATCATCTTTTAACAGCAGCACGTTTCCTTTTTTAATTAGTACTCCTCTACATGGAGCCAGAACTTTTTTGCTATTAATTCTTCTCTTCTAACTACCTGTAATCAGTCTTTTTATATCTGTTAGCCAAAAAATTTCCACAAACACTAATTAACAGCAGGAAATTTTTACAAAAGAGATAGAAAAGTGGACTGCCATTAGTAATGGATGGAAAGCTAATTATTTTTCTTTCATGGCAGTACACGAGGCATCTGTGAAACACGGTGGTTAAGTGGATGAAACATGAAAATGATACAATCAACAATATTTTGTGTATCAACTTATTCTCCCAAGTTGGATATCTAGACCAGACAATGAATTCTCTAGAGCTCGCATGCACGCATGTGTGTGTCTGCACATGAGCGTATTTTCAGGTCAATTTCAAGTGCTCAATTATGAACATCTTGGTGACTCAATTAACATGAGGAACAACATCAATCTCTTACAGCTCACATGTGTACTTTGTAAGATTTAAATGCAAGGTCACCATTGTAGGGTCACTCCATTTCATCAAGCTAGACAGGGGGGCAATGATGGGGCAGAATTTATTTGCAAGCGTGTTTTCGTCCAAGTACTTTTTGTCTCAGTTATTCATATTTCGAAGCTAACGTTTCAAGAACGTGGCATTTATCATGTCTGTGAAAAACAGAACTTCAACTTGCTATCTTGTCCAAAAATCTAGACTTGGACTCGTTGTTCTGTCGCCCATGTAGTAGAATCTCTTGAGAATTAATCCTTGGTTAATGTAGCTAGAGTACTCAGTGAATGTTCCTGATGTGTTTCTACAGATCATCAGAGACAATTATCAGCAATATCAGTAAGCAACGAGCATTTTTCAGTGTTGCAGTGCAATAACACGTGACCTTTTAAAACATTGGGCTAGAATGCCGGAAAAGAGTTGCAACATCAGTGCCTTCTAAGTCATTGAAAAAGGCACAGAGCGGCAGATGTTTGAAACATCTGTTTCAATCTCCATGTTTCAAATATCTAGCCATGGAGGAGGACATAAAACTAGATGTTTCAAACACTCGCAGCTCTATTCCCTTATCTAGATTTTCGAAGACATTAATTGAAGAATTTATCTGATGCAGTCGGGCTACAAAACCTTAAGGTTTTAAGTAGTAAAAAAAAAAATCTCACACGGCTAGAAGATGATACACCACAAACAGATTACCTAATATATGTTTTCCTAGACTATTAGGATAGGGCTAAATATAAGAGAAAGAGAAGATATGATCAGGTTAGATCTGTATCATAATTAAAAAAAGCTATAATTTTTTATTTTATTATATATGTTGAATTGAACTTAAATTTTTCTAGGGGATGCTCAATGTCTATTTTAATATATAGAAACCACCTTGTCGGTCCAAATTTCATGTTTAATTATATATTTTTTATTATTTTTTTTATGTTTTAAAATTCTTTTTTTTTTACCCTAGCTAGTAAAGATCGGTTTTATAGCCTATCAAAAGAAATTGTAAACCTCTTTAAACTTCATTAAACTTTATTGTAGAGAATAACATTATAAATTTAAATTGCATGACTGCAATCCTTTGGGTTCATCAAATTCTGTCTTTTCTCTGCATATTTGTTGACTTTCGTATTTCCATTTGCATCACATAGTCAAGCATAATTGTTGGAAGGTAATTGAATGTTATATAATAATTATTGTCCTTTCCCCCGTTATATTGGCACATTAAGGCGTAGCCAAACATAATAGTTGTTGTGTGCTTCATTTTCTGGTTTACTTTTGATGCTTGGAATTGGCAGAAGTATATATATAAGCAAATTAAGAGGTCATCATCAAGAAACCTGTGTACAAGCAACCGATTTAGATAAATATTAGATAACTTAAACAAGAAACCCTAGACTGGGATTATTCTATTACATATCTTGGTTCCAAGACATTCCTATTCTATTCCTTCTACTTCCACTGAAACCTGAAGTCCCTATATATATATATATATGTTAGAAAGAAGTACTCATCCTTCAGTTTGGAGTGCACCATTGCTTATGACCAGGAACCCATTTCGGGCATTTTGGACTGATGTAATTTGACACAACCCTTGAGTTGAGAAGCTCGATAATCGGTGCGTATTTAACACACCTTGGAGCCTTGTACTGATTTATTGATGCACCTTGGCTTAAAGCGAAGTCCATAAGCTTGTCAAATGCCCCCCTCTCAGTTATCCTTATCTCTAGAGGGCCAATGGACTTATCTGAGACTCGGCCTTGGCGATAAACACTGTTGAGTGATTCTTCAATAGCAAGGCAACAGTCTTCAAAAACTGAAGGAGGAATAGGAGTTGTTCCACTAAGGCAGATCTCCCAGAATAATACATAGTGGCCAGGTATCTTTGATGTATCAGCATAGCTTGTATATTCTGTGAGAGATGCACCGAATGGTAAAAGATGGTTAGCTGCATTCTGCACTGCATTTTGCAGCTCAACTTCGTCAGTCTTATCAGAATCAATGCTGAGAACAACATTCTTTCTACATACAAAGTTGAATTGAGGAGCCTTGTTCTTGAATCCAGCCACACGAAGTATGTCCCCCACTCGATACCGATAAAGACCTGAAAAAAAAATTGTTATCAATTTCATTTAAGGCCAGAATGGTGCAATTTAATATTCTGTCAAGAAGTTAGCAATTTATGTATTGTGGAAACGGTTTCGCTGCTTACCTGCATAGGTGGTGACAACAAGCTCATATTCTTCACCTAGTTTGACATCAACAAGATCAACCAATTCCTGGTCTTTCTTCTGATCAAGGGATGTCGGTGCAGTGATTGAATTTATAAGTCCATTCTTTCTGTTCACGGGCAAGAACTCAAAGTAGGCCATGGTTGGGATGAGGGTGTAAGAAACTTCACTTGGCTTAGACAAAGGATTCAGGTTAAGGCCAAAGTAGCATTCAGAAGAAGCATACATGGTGCAAACTAGGGGGAGGCCATCACAGTAATAGTCAAGTGTAGGAATATACTGTGACATTGTCCCTGTGACAATAACATCAATATACTTGGTGTTGGGCCACAACCTAGTTATGATCCCTTTCCACGACTCTCTGGTACATTCAGCCTCAATAAAATCAGCTAGTTTCTGGTTGGGTTTGAGAATTTTCAAAACAGCCTCTCTTACTGAAGGGTCACTTATTTTGGGGTCAATTGTTCCATTCCGGATATCATTGCAAAGCAAAATCCAATGTTTTTCAAGGAACTTAATTGCCCTAATGAACCCAGAAGCAAAGACTGCACCGACTCGAAGAACATCATAGTTTTGGTAAAGGCCACAAAGCAATTGAGAGTACATACTCTGGTAAGAATCCTGGCAGAGAATGGTTTCATTTGGGCTAGTATAGTTCGTGTATGGATCATAAGGCCTATCTCTGAAGTATGAACTTTTGTAATAGCTAGTTAAAACTGGACGTGCCAATAATCCTCCAGGAGTCTTAGTTTCTGATTTTATGAACAAAAAGTACATCCCTTTTCCTCTATCCAAACCTGGAACAAATTGATTCATCACTGGCATCAATAGGCTATATAGCAATGATCTTCTTCCCAGCTCTTCCTCAATTGTTGGCATCAGTTTCCTTTCTCCAGCAGATGTACCAGAACTACACATCAAATAGCACCAGGTCACACACACACAAATATATATATATATATATATATATAAACACATATACCATTATATATATATATAAACACTTCTGAAGCTAAGTTGATGGAATCATCACCTTGTCAAGAACTCTGAAATGGGTTGGGAACATATGATTTGAGAAGTATCTCCATTAGCAATACGATCAATATCTGGCTTCAGATCCTCATAACTGACAACAGGCATCACTTTCTTGAAAGCTTCTCTGTCTGCTTTGTTCCCATTCAGGCCATATCTCTGCAAATACTCAACATTTGCATTCCTAGAGAGGATTTCAGCAAGAACCTTTCTTTGCACCTCATCAGCATTACGTGTAACATCTTCAATAAACTGTAAAGCCTTTCTACTTTTTTCACAAACCAAGTTTTTCATAGGAGCTTCTTCAGGCATGGTTTTAATATATAGAAAAACAAAGTGAAAGAAAGGAAATTTTGGAGGAGACAAGGAGAAGGAAGAAACTATGGCAATTGTAGCAAGTACGGCTATATTGTTTGGTGTGAAATGAAGGGGAGGGAGTATGGGGTTTATATAGAACAAAAAAATAAAATAAAAAATCTAAGTGACTGCCTGTAACCCACTACACATACAAAAACACGCAACATGTTTAACCAAATAGTGTAAACAAAAGGATATGTTGTATGTCTCTAAAAATTATCTTTCGTTATTAATTTTATTTTCCTAGGTATACCTCAATTAAGAAACTCTCTTTTACTCTTCCCTGCTTTACTTGGGTTTCGAATTCTACTCTTCTTTTGAGCCAAGTTAAGTGATAATGTAGAAATAATCATAGTGTAAACTGTAAAGCATAGTGTTATATCTTGCTGGAGGACTGACTCAAAATAGAGTCTAGATTAATAGGTTATTTAATATTTTATCTGGTTTAATTAAAAGCTCGACTTGAATTAAGCTCTAGATTCTGATTTTTTTTTCTTGATCAACACTATGGTGTAAAGCAAAAGAAGTAATATTTTTTATGTTATCTCATATTAAAGAAAATGACATAACCGAAGAGATGAACATAGTTTTGGCTAGAACTGTTGATGACTCAAAAATACTATCGGGCCTAAACTCAAATCAAAGGAGGATAAAAACTTATTTTACTGAAAATGGCTTCGCAATTTCATAGTTAACCTAAAAATCTCCATCTATTAATTGGATCATGAGTGAGTCATTAATTATTCCAATAAATGGGATTCTTTTTATAGTAAATTGAAGAAACAAATTCAGTGAAATTAGTAGTAGTTGAAAAAACAATATGGAAAAATAATAATCATCATCGTTATATATGTGCTTGGCTGGCTAGCAAGGAAAACAAGAAAATTGTTTGGAGTAGTCTACGTAAAGAAGATTTCAATCGTAAAAAGAGGTGTGAGGACAGGAAATATCTTGTAAAACTGGGATTATTAGAACTACGGGTGTTGTTAAGAAAAATTAATTAAAAATTTGATGTGGTTAAAAGGAGTAGATTAGTTTCTTAATTAAGCATCGAATAATCTTCAAACCGACACTTTAATTCTAAGTAAACTAAAAAAGCTTGGTGTCCGAGTTTATACTAATTGTTTTAAGAGATAAATTGGTGGTGGTGGTGAAGTATTTGTGATTAACATTGATTACTTCTAACTAAATATATAATAAAGCTTGGTTTTCAAGTTTTATTTATTTATTTATTAAAATGTTGTTCACAAGTTATTAAAGGCGTTGTTGGACTAGCTTTTTTATAACAAGAAAAGTTAATTCTTTTTTATAGATTTTCCATAATCAAATTTTAAATAAATTATTTGACGTATTAAAAAGACAGCAAAAATAAGTAACATAAAATTTCTGCCGAGTAAAATAGTAGTACACCTAGAGAAATATTTGTATTGAGAGGGAAAATGTTGTAGGAAAAATTGTGTTTACCAATTTAAAATACACAAGTTCATTATAAAAGCATCTCCGAACTTTTCATTTATTTTGAATCAATTCTAATTGACTAATTCCACCTAAAGTGAGAAATTGTGACTTAAAACAATTATATTGAGCAAAAATAATTTAATAAGATTGAGTCAAAATGAAAATTGGTATCCATAATCTTGAAGAAAATGGATTGTACCTTAGAGTTCAATTAAGGGAAATATATATATATAACTTCTTTGAGACGATTTATGGAGTAAAGTGCACTACTTTTTTGTTTAGCACATGTACGTATACCTTTAAGCATATAGTTTTCATAAAATCTATGGAAATTGTAGCAGCAGCACCGCAAGACAAGTTGCCGGCGCCGGCTAGGACATTCATGCATGCATGCCTCCAGATTTCTACTTTAAGATGATCATTAATTAAACAGATTCCTCCTACATGATTGTGATCAGATTTACGATTAGTCATTAATTAAGGAGGGTCCATCAGCAACTATGAAAGGAAAATAATGTAAGTTACATTATGTAACCATCATATGTAATTAATGTGTCAATTATGTTTGTAGTTTTATTTGAATCAATCACGGCTATGCCACAAAATCCATACAAGCAATGACAATCACTTGTTAGGCTAATCCTCTATGAGTTTAGTAAATAAATTAGACTATGCAACACTTGAGCTTTTTCGTTTCAACATGCTTTTGTATAATTGAAAAACTTAGGGCAAAAAATATATGGGATTGTGTGTTGTGTGAGAAATGATGTGGGCCAAAGAATTAACATATAGTATAATATTAGTATGTGGAATTGATTCATGGCCATGCCTCAACAAAAATACAATAAGTTATGATCAGAAACTGTTTGATTTCTGGTCCCATCCCCGGCCTCTTCTCTTGGTGTTCCCTATATGGCCATTCACAGTCACTTTCAATAGCCAATTGCTTTGAGCCCATTAATGGCTGTCTCAATGATAAAAAAATTTCCTGTTCATTTAATTAATTAATCTAGTCAACCACATGGAAAATGACCCGTTGCTTAAGGAGGAGAAATGCAAAGTGAAAGAGCTCCCACCAAGGCAGGGATGCTTTGTGCTTGGTGAGATTATGATAAACTGGAGATTTCGGGGAATGTTTATGTGGGATTATTGTCTTATTGTTTTCGCTTGGATGCACAGTTTTGTTCTGTACGTTAGTTTTCATTGACCTATACATATTTTTATCTTTATGAAGATTCTGAGCGTAGCTGTCGTGTATCTGTAATAATTTCTTTGATTATCCAATTAATTGCAATTTATTTGATTATAATAGTATAAAAGGGAGGGTTATCTCCTGTTAGATCTTCCGATGAATCAAAGAAAAAAACATTTGAGCTGCTATATGAAACTATTATGTATTTTGAGAAAGGAAAATGCTACCTTTACCTAAAATCTAAGCTTATTAAACCCATGCTCTAGTTATATAATTGACTCGGGTTAATTTTTTTTTAAAAAAAATATTGTTTTGAAGAATTAAATTTTTTTTATAATCAAATTAGGTTTTGATAAAGTTGTAGTTGCTTTGCTAAGTCAATTAAGTTAAATCACATCAATTTCAAGTTAATTTTTTAAAAAAACTCGATATGAGACTAGGGGTTAGGTCGGTCTGGTTCTCTAGATCGACTTGTCTAGTAAGACCATGTTTAGTAATTATGCTAAAATCTTTCTTAAATTAGTTTGTAAGAAATTATAATTATTGGTTTTTGGAATCCATTAATTAGTGAAATCGATTAATTAATGAGATATTTTAAACAAATTTTTCAGCAAAACTAATAGCATTACCTATTTTATAAATACACATATTTTTTTAACGCGTCTTAAATTGAGAAGTTAATCTTAATTTTGCATAATCAAAATAGATTTTGATTGAGTTGCAGTTGATCTGTAAAGTTAACTAAATCAAATCAAATTAAATATTAAGGTTTTTTAAAAACTCAATTTGGAACTAAGAGCTAAGTCGACCTGATCTTAGATCGACTCGATTAACAAGATCAAGTTTAATAACTATACTAAAATCTTTCTAAAATTACTTTGTAAGAATTATAATTATTAGTTTTTGAAATCCATTAATTAATGAATTGATTAATTAATGAGATATTTTTTAAAAATCTTTCTGCAAAACTAATAGCATTACCTATTTCACAAATACATTTTTTTTAACACCTCTTAAATTAAGAAGTTAATCTTCCATTATGGTATCCGAATCCTCAACAATTAATCGAGTTTGAGGCAATTAATTAGGCTAATTATTTAAGAAATTTAAGTTCATTCCCACTCAAATATAAAGAGAGGTCATGAAGTGGATAAGCCTCTATAAAATAATTAACTTTACATTAATGTTTTCTTTCTTATTATATATATGGTATACTGGACAAAATTGAATTGCAATGAACACTACTAAACATGAAATGATCAAGGAAATTGGTCTTTGGACTGGTTAAATTCTTCACTCATTGTTTGTGGTAAGGAACAGTGAACTGAGGAGAGCCTTCGCTACCTGCAAGAAGAGGACTTGAATTAATTAACAAGAACTGACGACTTTGTGGGTGAAAAGTGTGCTAATTAAGAAATCCTTGGAAATAGCACAAATCAAACCCCCTTAGTGGACTAACATAACTCTTTGACACTGATCGTTTTGCCTACTAAGAGGAAACATACTCTTTTTTTTTTTGGGCTTAGTACAGCTTTTAACACATTTTCAACCCAATCAAATC
>Ga0307515_10019003_pt1 | contig 12400 bp, 18 predicted proteins | sample 17_EM_MG_FD_194513 | JGI IMG/M metagenome (GOLD analysis project Ga0307515, IMG submission 194513) | Populus trichocarpa ectomycorrhiza microbial communities from riparian zone in the Pacific Northwest, United States - 17_EM | ecosystem: Host-associated > Plants > Roots > Unclassified | place...
AGCGATAGTGTGTACAGTACCGGTATATCAGCGAAGACTGCAGGCAGTAAAGACCAGTATAGGTCTATCTCTGGCCGGCAGCCGTATATAGTTCCATAGGCCCACGCGCACATCTCTATGAATCAACTATAGATGACGATAGGCTGCACGTCGCGCAGGGGTTTACGGGAAGCTTGCTATGAGCTGCGCGTGTGCGCGTGTGCGCGTAGCGCAGCCTATAGTCGATTTGCACTTTTGCCGATGTGCAAAAAACGACCACGACCGACTCGGTAACCTGGGGCCACAATCTAGTCGCTGACGACCACCCATGCCTACATGATCTGGACCATTTCCTTACCGAAATACTGTAGTTGTACGGCGATAAGGATCGGAGGCAGGATTCATCCACGCAGGCATACCCCGAAATAATGTAGGGTTATCACAACCCAGATGACAATGTACGCGCATACGGCAATTGACTTCAAAGCAACTGGAGGGAATCCGGTTTGGATGATGAACACCACAAGATCATGCTCTACAATATGGTCTGGGCGGGGCTGAAACTGTATTTGTGGCCGAAGTCAAGACCATGTACCAAGGTTAACGGGAGATTCGACTCCATCGACGAACTTTTCGACCAATCAGCAGACATCGAGACTGTGAGGAAATCTGATATGCAACAGCCAACTGAGAGCGGAGGCAGCAGCCAGAGGGGCAAGAAGCGACCTTGTCAAACATCAGAATCAATCCCTTCCGGAGGAGGACCAGGCTCAGGATCAGGCTCGGGATCAAGATCTGGATCAGGCTCAGGATCAAGATCTGGATTGGGACCTAAAATCCCACCGTCACCGTGGGTGAGCACAGAGAAACAACAACGACGGCGAGAAGCTGGTGTATGACTGCCCTGCGGAGCCAAAGGCCATCTCATTTTCGAATAAACCGAATACTTGCAGGCCCGAAACCCCAAGCAGAACCAACCCGAGAACAATAATCGAAACCAATCCACCTTGTCCAATGACCGCCAAATCAAACGCCAACGATCATTCGACCCCCAGCAGCAAAAAAACTAGTCTACCTTTCACGGTACCTGGCTTGGCGAGAGAGGTTGGATGTGATGGAGCTGGGCATGTAGGCGGCAGGCACAAGGGCCTTGATGGCAACACTGGAGGCAATACAACCTCATCGAATAGCACTAAAATCGAGGGTTATTCTAGAGAGCCCGAGGGCACACATGGTTAGTCAATTTCTCTGCAGCACAGAGACCCCCGAATCTGCACACATAATCCATGAAGTTAAGATACAAGATCGACACGGAGAAATGCAGAGTGTTCGAGCACTCATCGACTGCGGCGCAACGAGCATCTCTATGGCCCCAGGACTACATTGAAAACTTGGGCTACCACACGAAGCTGCACATAGAACCACTCTTAGCCTCCACGGACAACTAATGGAGCATAGAAGAGACAGCCGGAAAACGACGATTTCGGCCGAATATTTCTACCATTTGGCATCGGTTGACGCACCGGAGGTGCTGGTTGTCCCAATAACGGCATACAAGTTGGTATGAGGACTACCATTGTTCTGGGGTCGGAACCCGGAGATAGACTAGTCATGGATCCGGATATTGTTGTTCCGGACCACTGCAGGTCGGGATCGCACGGCACCGAGGACTCCCAACTCGGTCAACCTGACGGGAATGGTGTTAACATCGAGACGCCTTCGGCCACTGCATTTGGCAATTTGCTTGCTGGCAAAGTGGTTGCTGGGGCTTTCGCTCTACGAATAGAGGATTGCGTTGGATCGTTGGGAGCTACGGAAGAGCGGACTCACAAGACAGGTGAATTCCCTCGTATGCTAGATGAGCGTGAAGGAGCACCCGCGGTGATTGCAGCAGAAGAGGAACCCAACTCGGATATAGTTAAATGACTGTTGCCGGCTTGCTGAGTCAAGAAAGGAACTGTGCGCGCCACCATCATGCTCCATTGTGTCAGGCCGGCAGTACCGTGTCTCTTGGATTGCCCCAGACCGCGCCTCCCACATGACGAATCACTGCTAACGCGCGCAGATAGCTCTACGAAGGAAGAGCAAATGATACGGATGGATGATGGGAGCTACATCCCCGACAAGTTCTCGGAATACGTCGAGGTCTTCAGCAAGACAAAGGCTGACACACTCGCACCGCACCGGTCCATTGACCATGCAATTGACCTGGAACTGGGCTCCAAGATACCATATGCACAGATCTACAACCTCTCGGAAGTCGAACTGTAAACGCTCAAAGCACACATCGAAACTAACCTAGCTACTGGGTTCATCCAGCAGTCACCATCACCCGCAGCAGCACAAATCTTGTTTGGGAAGAAGAAGGACGGGGGCTCACGACTTGGTGTTGACTACTGGGCCCTCAATTCGACAACAATGAAGAATCGGTATCCCTTCCCTGTCATTTCGGAGATGCTTGACAGGCTACGCGGAGCTCGGAATTTCACCAAGTTAGACCTCCGGAATGCGTTCCATCTCATTCGGATCAAAGACGCCGACGAATATCAGACTACTTCCCAAACTTGGTATGGTCAGTTCGGATGCCAGGTTATTCCATTAGGCCTAATAAATGCACCAGCTACGTTCCAGTCCTACATTGACCATTACTTGCGAACTTACATCGATGACTTTGCCACGTGTTACATTGACGATATACTCATTTACACGAACAATGAGAAGGAACACTCGCATCACATATGAAAAGTGTTGGAACGGCTACGGAAATTCGGTCCTCATTGCAAGGCTGAGAATTTCAATTCGGAGTCTCAGATGTTGGTTTGCTAGGGATCATCATCGGTTCTTAGGTAGTCGGCAGGGTATCAGACCAAATCTCGACGATCGAAGACTTGCCTACTCCCAAATCGGTTCAGGATGTGCAGGTCCTCTGGGGATTTGCGAACTTCTACCAGCGATTCATTAGGAAATATGGTAAGGTTACTCTGCCACTTAGCGAATTGTTGAAGTCGAGAGCACCTGGCGGGAAGAAGTCAAGTAGGTTTTTGGAGGAGGCTACAACTCGATCGCAGCCTATCACCCAGAAATTGCAATGGACTCGAGAGGGCAAACTTGCATTTCGCAAACTGATGAGGGCCTTCACTGAGTCACCGATCCTACAGCATTTCGACCCAGCAATGCCGATAATTCTGCAGACAGATGCAAGCGGCTTTGAGATTGCTGGCATTCGCAATCAGTACGATGGATTCGGGACTCTCCGACAAGTCAATTTCTACTCTCGAAAATGCTCTTCTGCCGAACAGAATTATGATGCATATGATCGGGAGCTCCTAGCGATCGTGGCGAGTATGAAACAATGGCGGCACTATGTCAGGGGAGCTAATCACAAAGTATTGATACAGTGCGATCACAAGAACCTCGAGTACTTTCAAACGTCAAACGTGCTCTCCTGGAGACAGGCTGTGAGTGCGCAGATCCTTTCTTCATACGATTTCTTAATCAAGCACCTGGAAGGCAGCAAGAACCCGGGAGATTGACCCTGTAGAAGATCTGATTATGAGATTGGATATGAAAGACCAACCGCACGACTATTGGCTACTATCACAGCGAGCACTTTGGAACCTTACAATGATCTCCTACTGACAATCAAGGCAGCCCCGGCTACTGACTCACTGGCTGTCAACGTAAGCGAGAAGATAGTCGATATACCAATGGTTGGTATCCCTGATCTGTTGGTGAGCCGTGGACAAGATGGACCTATGGAGGGAGGGGACAGTCGGGGGAGTGTCATCTCAGGAGCTCTGACCTACGAAGGGAGGATATACATGCCGGCAGACAATGGTCTGCGCAGGGAAGTGATAAGTCATTTCAATGGCAACCCGGGATCCAGTCATTTTGGAGCTGTTAGAACTCCTGAACTCGAATCGAGAGATTTCTATTGGCCTTCGATGGACGCCACTATTCAATAGTACGTTGCTGGCTGCGAAGTATGCCACCAAATTATTGCGCCACACCATTCACACCATGGGATCAACCTGCCTTTGCCACCACCTTTTAGACCTTGGGAAGGAGTTACAATGTATTTCGTCACAGACCTGCCCAAATCGACAGCATCGGCATTTACTGGGATTTTTGTAGTCGTCGAATGATTGAGCAAGATGGCGACCTACCTGCCCTACCGGAAGGATATCAAGTGACCTGAGCTATCCTGGATGTTTTTCGAGCATGTGATATGCAGACATGGCGTACTGGATGATATCATCACCGATCATGGCACCCAATTCACCAGCTGATTTTGGACCCAAGTAGGCTCCCATATGAGCATCGACCACCAACTATCGACGGCATTCCACCCGCAGATAGATGGGCAAATGGAATGTCACAATCAGACCATGGAACAGTACCTTCCAGACTTCTGCAACTATGAGCAGGATACCTGGGTTGAGCTCTTGCCTCTGGCGGAATTCGCATACAACAACTCAGTTTATGCTTCGACAAGGATGACTCCATTCTGGGCCCTGTACCAGCGGCATCCCAAGATGCAATTCAGCACACCGAATGCGCCAGCCAACCTCAAATCAGAGATTCAAGCGGATACTGTGATCGAGGGATTGGAAGAGACTCACCAAATCCTGTGAGAGAATATACAAGATTCCCAGGAGGTAGAGACGAAGTATGCTGGCCGAAAGGAAATCGCCATCGAAGGAGAAGATAGAGTGTGGCTGTCGACGCAGCACTTCCGCATGACCAGTCTAACTCAGAAACTTGATTACAAGAGCGCGGGACCATACACGGGAAGTAAGATCATCAATCAGAGCGCTTATATATCAGATTTACCAAAGACGATGTGGAACCACAACGTTTTCCACGTTTCACAACTTCTTCGGGACTCAGCCACAGTTGTAGGTCAGCTGCCATCGGAGCTGCAACCGACCATAGTCGATGAACCGGGAAATGAAGAATGGGAAGTCGATCGAATTCTCGACTCCAGATGGTGATATCAGAAGCTCCATTACCTCGTGCAGTGGGCCGGATACCGCCATATAAGCACGAGTTGGGAACCGGCAGGAACCCTCGAAAATGCCCAGGAGCTGGTCGACGAGTTTTATGGAGAGAACGCAAGTAAGCCACGTTCATAGGAAGCAATTGAGGCTCGGGATTGGGTGCCGTTTCATTTCTGATTCTTGCCTTGCTTATTGGATCCCGGCCCGGTACAAATGGCGCTGCCACGGGTTTTACCACCTCTGGATCAGTCACTTGGAGGTGGGCTTTCCCTCTGCGCCGCATCCACCTAATAGTCACCATTATAGGGCTAGTCGGTAGTGGGAGATAGGAGGTTGTTTTGTTTCATTGCCGTTGAGAGTACGAAGATAGGCAGCCCAGGAGATCTGCGCCTGAGGAGGGGGACAATGTAACGGCATGGTTATACATGGCGTGTCCAGGGCCGGGAAACACCGGTTTTATATAGTCGGCTCACCACAAGTCTTAGATCAGCATCGAGAATCTTACCACTTAATTCCACATATACTCTCACTCAGATCCACATGCGCAACCGTGATCCTTCAAATACTATCCAGGCCCCTACGCGGCCGGATGCCGGCGTACACATCATTCCAGATGCACTGCAAATCAGGGATCACTCTCCGGGCACACTTTGGAGAAGTGCCATCATTGCAAAGGAAGTCATGTCGCATTCAGCAGCAGGCGCGTGAAGAAGAGGGAAGCAACCGAAGCGGCGGGGCAGAGCAGACATGGGGGGCTGGCAGGACAATCATCGACGAGTGCGGCTTGGGACATTGCGATGGGCTCAAACCGAGTGGTACTTGGCTGTAGGCCCCAGCGGGTGGCAGAAGGAGGGGGAAATAAAGAGGAGATGGCGGATGTGGACGGAGAATAGAAGGCGGTTGGGGAGGCAACATACTTCACAGTGGCCGATACGGAGACTGCGACCAGAACTGCGACAGTTTCTGAAACTGAGACTGAAACGGGAGCCCTGGCTACCAATGATTTGAGTGATCCAGCACAACTGCGCACCATCATACAGATAGACAAATGTGGCGCTGGAGGCGGGAGTCGAACGCAGGGAGGACGCCGTGTGCTTGCAAGAGCCACAGAGAGAAAGAGGACAGATTGTGATCAGCCATTCGGCATAAGAGATATGAAAAAGAACAAGAGTTTGCACGGCTATACAGAACGGGAGTGGCCTGGCGGTGCATGAGCAGACCGATGTGACCAGAGGGTGCCAACAACAATGTTATCACTACTGACGTCAGGAGAAGAGGTGACAAGATACCGAGGATGATCAAGTTCTAGGATCAAAAAATCGCGCTGTCAGGAGAGCGACCGAGACCGCCATGAAGGTTGAAATGGTAGTGAGCAATTTAGTTCAGTGGTACTCTGCCCACAGGAGACTTCAATGCCCACACCAAACGATGAAACTCAAGATTGCAAGTGTAGAGGAATACTGCTTCTGGGAAGATGTGATTGACGAGAACAGACTGCTCATTGGAAATGATGGCCGGCCCACCCACCATTGGACAAGGGAGGACCAGGAAGGCGAGTCGGCCATTGACCTGACATTGGCAAATGGATCAATAGTAAAGTGGACCGTACTGGCCGATGACCATGCCACTGGATCCGACCTGGAGGTTACAAAATGGGAGGTGGGAAAGACAGGCCGGAGCAGGCCAATCATGAGCAGGAAGTACTGTGGACTTTGGCTGCAATGACGGAGAAGAACGCAGAAGAAGCGGAGAAGCTATGGATGCAATTTGCGGAGGAGAGAGCTCAACCAAATGCTGAGTGCACAGAGGACGAGGTTGAGCAGGTGGCCACATGGGGGCAGGAAGTAATGAGCAGCGTTCTCGATACCACAGCAAAGAACATCAAGATATGTGCCAGATCAAAGAGGTGGGGGAACGCCGACATCAATGAAAGAACAAGGATGGTTGGGAGAGGGAGAAGGAGAAGACAGAACTAGGAGAAGACTGGTGGGGTGGAGGCAGCACTCCTGATGTTGATCCGGCAGTCCATGAGAAAGATGTGGAGTGATTCATTGAAAAACCTTAGGGGAGTGGAGGTGTGGTGGGCGGCACCATACGTGAACCCTCGAGCGGGCATGACTGTGGAGGCCTTAACAGACAGAGAGAGCAAACTAGCGAACATGTCATTGGAGAACGAAAAGATGCTGAGGTGCAAAACGTTTCTCCCAAATGACGGCAACCAGTACTACGAACTACCTCCAGCACGATACGCACACACACATGTCACTAAGCAAGCAGTCGAGCGAGCTGTATATGGTCAGTCTGTCAAGAATGCACCAGTACCAGACAAGCTGTCTTTTGGCACCATACGGCTGCTCTAGAAGTGGGATACAGAGAGGATCGTGAGTCTGACGACGGCGGCACGTGGCATGGGCAGGCACCCAGCAGGACAGACACGGGCTAGCAGTGTAGTGATTCGCAATCCTGGCAAAGATAATTATACCATACTGAAGGCCTACCCCTCCATATCGCTGCATAGCTGGATGGGAAAAGTGGTCAAGAAAGTAGCTGCAGAGCCGCCGTTAAAAGAGCCCGAATCAAGTGGTCTACTGAGCGACGGACATTTTGGAAGCAGAAAAGGACGGTCAGCCATCGATGCAGCTGCCATGATGCTCGACAGAGCTCATGTAGCCTGGACAAGCGTACACATAACAGGCGTGCTTCTCATGGACAATAATGTGGCCTTCCCGAGGGTGGCAAAAGGAAGACTTGTCAACTTGATCAAGGTTAGGCAAATGGATGGAGACCATATACGATTGACGGAGAGCCTACAGTCGGCAAGCACACTGGAGATGATAATTCAGGGCAACACCATTGAAAGACACCGAGTGAAGGCAGGGGTCCCACAAGTCTCACCTGTGTTACCGATCATCTGTGCGATCAACACCTCAGGACTAATCATGTGGGTTGAAGAGTACGTATCAGAACCCGAGGGGCTATCCTTCATAGACGACCTCGGCTATGTGACAACCTGAAGCGATGTCCATCATATCGTCTTAATACTTGAGAGTTGCGCAGCACTGATCATCAAGTGGGCAAGTTAACGAGGGCTACAGTTCAACACAGCGAAGACCGAGGCGGCACTGTTCACGACCTGACACAGCCACAGGAAACACGTCCGGCCTAAACTGAGAAGAACGATATGAGTCGCAAATGGGTCCATACAGTACAATGCACAGGGGACATGCTGGCTGGGGGTCTTGATGCACCCACATCTGATGTTCAAGGTGCACCATAACTGATTCATGAAGAAAGCCAGGGCAGCAGAAGCCAGACTCCGAACACATACCAAGACATACGGCATTGTTTCTGTGCGTGTAAGGGCCGTGCAAGTGGCGTGCATCCAAGCGGTCGCACTATATGGAAGTCAGTGCGGGTGGGACCCCAGAGGAGTAGGTAGGCAAGACGACCTCCAACTCCTCCTCAATTGACAAGCCAGATCCATCCTGGGTGCGCTGCCAACAACCCGACGGGGTTCACTAACGAGAGCGTCACGGCGTACACCAGAGCCGGTGACCTTATACCCCAGGCAACAGCGATTCGCCGTGAGACTAGAGAATGCAGGCAGTAGCAAGCTACAGGAGCTACACAAGAACCCCTCTTTCGGTGCACCGATATGCAGAGTAGTCAGGAAAGACCATGAGCATGGCCAGACAACCAAAGGCATGAACTGGCCGGCCCCGGGCACAGAACCAGTGGTCAGGACCACCATACTGGACGACACTACTGCAGCCAAACACGCTGCGCAGCACTGGGCAAGATAGAAAGAAGCCAAAATAGGAGCAGGAGTCGGGATGTGGTGGACAGATGGATCGCCCTCAGATGATGGCCGAGTGGGAGCCGCAGCAGTGTGTGAACACAGATATGAATGGAGGTCTCGCTGCAGCTTTTTGATCACCTGACATATGGTGGTCTTCGGAAGCGAACTTGGGGCGATCGGGCTCGCGCTCGACCTAACGATTCAGAAGAGAGCAACATTGCAGATACATGGAGCGAAGAGGGTGGTAGTCTTCAGCGACTCACAGGCCGCAATGTGACAAGTGGCGCACCTGGAGCTGGGCCCAGTGTAGCAATTTGCAAGGCGGATCAACCGAAGGGCGCAGAGTCTCCTCACCCACGCCATCGCAACCAAGATCCACTGGGTTCGCGGACCCTCAGGCTTCCCTGGAAACCAAGAGCAGACCGTCAGGTGAACTTGGCCCGAGACAAAAGCCGAAGCTCAGTGATTGAGTGGCAATACACCTCGGCCTTGAACAGGGCAGGATTAATCTCGGAGGGGTGATCAGCAGCTTAGGTGGAGTGGGAGGCCGACAAGTGCGGTAAACACTTCAGCTACATACTCAAGGGCAAGGCTCGGACCAAATGACATATTCCGATGCCAAGTGTAAAGTCACTGCACACCTAGTTCTGCTGACTAAAGTCATGGCATGCACCCGCTGGAGTCTACCTAAACCGGTTTGGCCACCGAGATGATGGCACATGCTGCTGGTGTAGAGGGACTGTGTCCCACATGCGGGAACACATCTTCCACTACTGCAGCCAGTGGAGAGACCACCAGAGAGTACAATGGAAGGCAGTGGGAAAGGTGATGGGCTGGAAAGCGGGGAGATGCCAGCACATGCAGATCTCTGAGCTTTTCACCATAGAAGAGTACGACCAACTGGTGATGGACTTCCTGGCGGCCACTGAGGTCGGGAAGTTTCCGCTCAAATGAAGTAGCGGTATGGAGCAGGCTCAGGGCTTGGGGCTCAGGGGCAGCACTGGTGGCAACAGGGTTATACCATTCTTTCGTTCTTTCTTTCCTTTTTGTCTTTCTTATATCTTTCATTTGTCAGCAGGGACAAAGGGTAGCGAGGGGAGCTCCGCGATCTAGCCGCCTCGCCCGGAGCCGAAGAGGATATCACGTTCCTGTCATACTCTAATTAGAGTCAATACTGTATAATTGAACGACAACTACAAGGCTCACCTCCGTCCATACGAGGCTCACCTCCGGCCATATGAGACTCATCTCTGGCCACAGATGACAGAGGCCTATCATGCAATAATCGAAACTAACCAAAGTACGAGTGATTATATATGAGCCCAAATTACTTTAAACTAGATAACTGTCGATATAGATGGAACTGGAGTTCAGAGGATATTTTACTACCGTATAGTTCCCCGAGTCGTCACATCTACATACCCCGTCTTGTTACCATCTATGCAAGTGGTTCCCACCATATTTCGCGCCCAACGTTCATTCAATGGCCTGTATAAATCTCACTAATGCCCTTACCCAGAGTTAAAAGAACAGACTGATTCTGGACCTACAAACTGGAAAAGCTGTGCGCGTGATTGCTGGAAATGCCGCCGAGGAGTTTGTCGCCATTTAAAATCAATATCGATATCTTGAGATCAATGTTTTTGCAGAACTAGTGGTGAATCTCCATCATGTCCGTGAGCCCACAGCTTAAGATGCGGAATTTATAGGAAAAAGTACTCACGCTAAGTATGCTTTTTAAAATTATGAAGGGAGCTGGTAGTATCTCATGGATCGTAACTTTCAATTACCGGACCATTTGGGCCTTGGCAATGGGCTCCTCCCACCCTGAAACCATGGTGGTGCAACTAAAATATGGAATGATGACTTGAGAATTTGTAAAGCTATTTAATTGTATTATAGGTGTATTCTGGCAAGTTCAAGGGAATCTGCGACACTGAGGGAGTAATAAATAGAGCTGTTCTTGTCGGGGTGTAATCCTCAGATTTGTGCTTCAGAAAAACAGAAATGTCAAGCAGAATACTGCAACAATGGGACCCCAACACCTCCTACCGACTTGTACCTCTCGAAGAAGATGGAGAAGCCACTGCTAGTGAACTTCCCATCTCAACCATATCTAAGGACCAGGGAAAAGCGAAAAAACGATGAATCGCGAAAAATCACTCGCCCACCCCAGTGGACCCAAAAATCCATTTCCCCACACCTCAGATCTTTCAGGACCCTCCCACCTTCTACCCTATCATCCCAAGGCATCACCCACATGCTGCTTACAACACCCTGCCATCCAAGATCCATTATCAGCATACAGTAGAACCCTTCGAGATTTTAAGCCTATTTTTGACACCATCACTGTTGGAGGATATGGCAGCCCACAGTCATGCATATGATGCTGCTAAAGCCAGTGAACAACAGATTGAGAGTGGTAGGAAGTGGAAGGAGGTCTCCGTGTCAGAACTAGGGGTTTGGTTGGGGATTGTGTTGGATATGGGGGTACATAGTGCCCCTGCAGTGAGGGACTACTGGAGGCATAATGGGCTGAATCCTACACACCCAATTTGCGAGTATATGGGCAAACACGATTTGAGGAGAGTAAAAGGTACTTTCATGTATCCTCTCGTGATCTACCGAACATAGCACCAACCGGAAGGCGACTATGGCACAGAAAAGTTGATCTAATTTTGGACCCACTTCGGAAAAGTTCACAGCAATCCCGCATGCCATCAACACATGTTTCCTCGGATGAATGAATGATAAGAGCTACTGGGCGGTCCCCTGACACATACAAGATGCCATGCAAGCCCATCGAACAAGGATTTAAGTTTCACTGCCTTGCTGATCATTGTTACATCTGGGATTTCCATCCAACCTCAAACCAGGCTGTTCCTGATCCTGTTCCATCAACCGATGGCTTGACTGAAACAGGAGAAGTTATATACCATCTCTTACAAATGCTTCCCAGTACCATGTACTTTATAGTCTACCTGGATAACTTTTATACAACAGTTCCCTTGTTGGGAAGATTGCGTCATGATTTGCATATGGGTGCCTCTGGAACAGCACCCCCTTCTTCAGCTGGATTTCCTCCAGAACTCAAAATTCCAAAGCAAGATATTGGAAAATACGAGTACCATGCACTGAAAGTACTCACCGTTAAGGACAGCCTTTTTGGCCAGCTGGTTGGTGCACATTTGTGGTTTGATAATGTGCCAGTTACAATTCTCAGTACTAGTGTTAGCAACGGGTCCGGGTAACCCGCCAGCGGTCCGGGTTTGGACCACAAAAACGGGTCGGTTCGGTTCCAGAACCGGCCAAAAACCCGACCCGCAGACTCTTGGCGGGCCAAACCCGGACCCGTGCCCGTCAACCCGAGGGTTTCGCCGGGTTTGGCTAGACCCGTCGGGTCCAATCTCCGGTTCTGCGTTTCGGGTTTCACATTTATGGTCGCATTCAGACATGCGACTGTTAATCGTAAAATATTGACCATGGTACGTCACGGTTCGTTTTCGACGTATTAGCCGCCTTGATGTGCAAAACAAGAATACTCAAGCGCCTAACTACATCCTGAAAATGAGCGTCAACAGAGCGTCAACGATATTTGGTCTTGCATCTTCGGTAATATGAG
>Ga0307515_10019004_pt1 | contig 12399 bp, 12 predicted proteins | sample 17_EM_MG_FD_194513 | JGI IMG/M metagenome (GOLD analysis project Ga0307515, IMG submission 194513) | Populus trichocarpa ectomycorrhiza microbial communities from riparian zone in the Pacific Northwest, United States - 17_EM | ecosystem: Host-associated > Plants > Roots > Unclassified | place...
GTCGCTCTCCTTTCGGGCAGAGGTCAGGAGAATTCCTATATTGAGTTGTACTTTTTAGCCTCCGTTGACCACTCCTTTCTAGCTGTCGCAAACAGCCCTCGATCATCTTGTCAGACTAGGCTCACTGGGCGAGGTCGATTTATCGGTTTACGTCAGTTCCGAGCGATTGCACGACTACGACTCTGAAAGAACCAAGATTGAAGACAACTTCCGAGAGGTTCTCAAGCGCTCCATTCGTTTCAGGTGGCCGCAATTTACGTGTTGGGATGCATTGGAATGGGAATGCGAATGAATCGTGACTAAGGTGCCTCCAGTGATTACCCTGTCTGATTTGGGCGATGTATGAGTGGAAATTGACCTGGGTTATATACCCACGCCGCATGATCATGATCGGGGAATGAAAACAAACTGGCTTTGCCGGTAAGGCCTTACAAAGATCTGCATCTAAGGGTAGATGAGATAACCATCGTCAGCGGATACACAGGGCAAATGATGGGAATGTGAGGCGCACAATGAGAAGCGACAGCTAGCGAGCAGAGCGCTCGTCCATCCAACCTCGAGTGTGGTTTATGGAATCCTCAACGAGCACCATCTGCTCGCAAAAAGGCTCCGACGTTTTCAACTTGAAAGTCGTGGGTTGCAGTCGCAGACAGACTTTGGTTTGCTGTTTGGTCATCGCCGCCTTGATGTTGGCCAGCACAAACAGCCCACGTTTCACGGTTTTGTTTTCGCGTCAAGGATGATGGCTGAGGATGTGCAGATAAACGACGCGTTTGCGACCATGCAACGGGCCGCAAAGGGCAAGGCAAAGGCGATCCGCCACCATTCAGAGCAAGCAATAAGTACGTTTGGTACGGACGCTGCATATGCTGCACGTATGCTGCACGTTGCTACTCGATTCTCGATTTACCCAGGGTCGAAAAGTATAGACCGATGACGCTAGACGACGTCTCGACAAGAAACCAATCCACCTCTGCCTAAACCCATATTTACCTACTATTCAGAAGAACCTCGTTCCTCATCTCTTCTTCTACGGCCAGTACGATCATTGCTGCACATCGCATCTATGACGACCGGTTCAAAAAGTACATCCTCGAAGTCAGCCCTCTTCCACATCCCACATTCCTTAGCTCAATGCATCCGACGACCGTGGCATCGACATCATCTGCGAGCATATCAAGACCTTTGCAGAGACGAGCGCTCTGCATACCAAACCCGGCTTCTTCAAGCTCATCGGCCTCGACGAGGCAGATATGCGCACAATCCGCTCTACGACGGGTGGTCGAGCAGCAGACACGCAACGTCCGCTTCTGCATAATCTGCAATCACGTGAACAAGATCCTCCCTGCCGTCCAGTCCCGCTGTACTCGCTTCAGATTTTCGCCCCGTCCCATGACCGAGGTGGAGAAACGCATGCAGACGGTCATCAAGACCGAGAAAGTCAACATCACGAAGGATGGGAAGGCGACGCTCCTGGAACCCTCCAACGGGGACATGCGACCCGCCCTTACGACATGACGGACAAAACGGCGGTGTATACCTGCACACCTGCACAGGCAACCCGCACCCCGAGCTCGTGGTCAACTCGATGATGACTGACAAATTCGGAACGTGCTATCAGAGTGAGTTGAATTCTGTTTGAGTCCGCTCTGTCCTGATTCTGTTTGGCTCTCCGCAGAGCTCAGTGCGCCCAAAAACAGGCCGTGGGTTTGTGCTACAGCACGTTATAACGGGAGCACATGAACACGTAGACAGTATCTAGCCTCCCCCCCAGTCTTCGATTTACTTGCTCGACCATCTGACGACTGCCGAGTACGTAGCCACGCTCGTCTGAAAGCGCGCCCTTTGACGAATCGGCTAGCTATCATCGTTCTACTGGCGGATCAGAAATGATTCAGTTGACTGCGTTGATTTGCGCATTCAACGCGCTGTCGAACTGGCTCCGCGGAAAAGAGCCGCGGTAATCTGTCTACAGATGTTGATGATCGTACTCCCGTGTCGATATCGCACTCTCGTGTATCTATCCCTGCCTCCTAGGTCCCGTTGTGTAGTGCCAAGCAACTTCATCGGCACTCGCATCCCGCCTTCTCTGTCATTTATAACAAGAGCCTTACTGCCCTACCCGAGACGATTCCAGACGACGACGATGACGCCCAGGAAGAAGCCCACATCCTATTCTATGCACGTCGGCAGCGCACGGTGATAAAGGATCGCACGAGCCCACAAGTTGGGCCCCCGCCAGTTTCTCAGAGCAAGTACAAGCGGATCGGCCTACGAATGCCAAACCGTTGTTGACATATATCACAATGACAGGATGTTCAACGGGACGACTAGCACAAGGATACGAGAATGTGCATTCCATGAAAAGCAAACTTGTAATGGTGACACCAGAGGAACGCTACACCATACATGTCGTAGGTCTATCCCCTCATATACATTGGGAGCAACGCTGCTCACTCTCCGGGCCAGTCTGTCAACTTGTTTTTTTTGACCCACAAGGGTAAGGATGGCAAGTTCGAAACACGATACTAGTACCATAATGAGTCTCTCCATGACCTCGTCCTCTGTCTTGGTCTCCTCAAAGACTACGACGGGTTCAAAGTGAATCTATCGCCATCCTCACTCCCTTGCACTCACACGATACGAGCAACCCCTCTATTGCACTTTAGAATCCCTGTTACCAAAAGGAAGAAACATTCTACGGCATAAGCTAGAGCGCTTCTTTGCGGTATGGACGCACAAGTGGGATTTTGATTCCCCTCTCGATTTTGTTTCGCACTTGGGTATTTTTTCGTCCATTACGTCAACTCGAATAACCCCCTAACCGCCCTGTATTGGCAGGTGTACCGATCCACCCACGTGCCAAACGATTTGCCCCACTCCTTCAAGACTCAAAAAGACAATTGCCTTCCGACATGGCTCTGCTCCTTCTCTCCCCTCCATACGTCCTTTTCGGCTCTCCGAAACCCTTTCATCGTCTCTGGTCTATCCTCCCTTCCCATCTTATCTCTCTCGTCCCCCCCCTCCAGAGCCATCCATTCGCCCATTGGCCTCCAATTCCGTGTCGACTGTCTCATCACTAGTCCTGACCACGCCCCAGTCAAGCGATGTACTCGTCACTACCAGTAATCACACACGAAGCTTGCTTTCGCCCTCTAGCATGGATTTAATTCTCCGGGCGAATGGGTCCGCGATAATAAGCTTCTTAACTGCGGTTCCCAATGTCGAAAAGTGGACAAATTTACTGACTTTCCGACGATCGTCGAGTTCCTCGCCCCTTCCAGACCATCGTCCTCCACTACCCCCCCGCCTCTCGATCGATTAGATGACAAGGCGCTTGGAGATCTTCGACCGCACTCCTCGAGAGCTAGAAGCACCATTCCTTGCGAAACCGAACTGGAACCGCTCAACTCGCCAACTCGCCCGGCACACCACCAATCGACCAGACTTCACTGAGGCAATTGACTCCATCAATATAGGGCTGCTCGGCCTTCCGGACCCTGATTTACAGAGGCAAATACAGCAGCAGCAGCCCCAAGCGGACCGACCACCAGCCGAGTTCGGAGTGCTGGACAAGACCAAGTACAGAGCCATCCGTCACCGACGACTATCCCAGCGATGTCGCACGTGAGTGCTCCGGGTGCAATAATCGATGGCCTATGTCAATGTTCATCTCGCACTCCTGATACACGAGCACTTAGAATGCGCAGAGCATATTACATGTCGGTAGGTCCGATGTGGAAAGGTGGTTCCCGTGACTGATTTGACATTGTCGTTTAGCTAAATGTGGCTCTCTTTACTGCCGCCGAATGCGCCAAACGAGCAGCAAGCGGAAACGAATCACTTAGATGCATAGTGGTCGTTCAGTGGCACTGGTATAGAGGACGCCAATGGATTCCCGTCATACCAGGATATACCCCAATGGTTTGAGGGTACTGTGGTAGACCTATTGAACGTACGCTCGCATTCAGTTGTCAGGGCCTAAGTCCGGCCAAATCCAGATGGCTCCTCGACTGCGAGCACCAAGAACTTCATTGTCGGTAAATCTGAAAATAACGCGGGGATATCCAGGGCCATTGTCACGAGGCCAGGTTGAAGCAGTACCGCCGGATGGCTGTACGTAAGTGCAGAAGCAATACGGTGGGAGCTCTTTCATTCTATAGTCTGCCACTTTATCAATTAATGGCTTTGTAAGAGGGACAAGACGATCTTAGAACAGTTCTCCCGCACTGCAACTTCACAGACATGGCACATTGCAAAAGAGTCTCAACAAACGATGGAGAGCAAGATGTACATATGGAAATTGGGAGGGAGCAATCAAGCCTTGTGGATGTGGACAATGACCTTGCCTCACTCGTACAATGGCTAAACATTCAAGCGGATTCGCTGTGGTGCACTCTGCTTGGCAAATGTAATTTTGTACGCAGAAACCTATGCTTAAGGGCTGGAAACGTTGTCAATTCCCCTTCTGTGACAAACAGTTGACCCCTTTTGTCACTTCTCTGCCTGCACTCACATCCCTTTATCCAAGACATTGCGCTGTGATCTCGTGTCGACCTATTAATTTGTGCGCATCACTTTGTCGTGCCTTTTTACTCTTTCTTAAGTGTTTTAATCCAGGATATATTTATTGGGAGGACTCACAGTACTATATCTGATGTATCCAACATCGGGAAGCTTGAAGTCTTCATTTATTTCTGTGCGCATTTTGTTTCTGTATTTGAACCTATAACCTGGGCCTCGATCACCGCCAAACGAGGGCTGGAGGAATCGCTGCCAATCACTCGCTTATCCTTCGTTTGGTATACCGAATGCTCCACCTACTTCCTGATGAGCTTCTGGTCGCCATCGTAGAGTATTGTGACCATGAAACTCGCAAGAATCTCTCCCTCGTCTCTCGTAGACTACGCAATCCTTCTCAATACATCCTTTTCAAAGTGGTACTCATTTCAAGAACCACTGTTGAAACTATGGTGGCCGTCAAGGGCGGGGTACATCTCCCTGACGTGCTTCAGAACAATAGGCTCTTATCCTATATACAGACATTCACCATCAAACCGGAAACAGCCTTTTATCACCTGGATACGAGTATTATGGTGCCGATATTCACAGCACTTCAGCAAATGCAGCCACTCAGAGACATCAGACTTTCCAGGATTCCATTCACGACGACAATGCTTGATCGGCTCTGCGAAGTACTCTCCACTCGACTCTACAATGTCAAACTGTCGCGCTGCTCGTATCCTGCGGACTACACGATCCAACAGGCGGCCTTGAGGATTCATAGGCTGGTGCTGTGGCTCCGGATCTCACGGGAGGACGTCGCACCGCCGCATACGACTATCAAGGTGCTTGCTGCGATCACTCAGAGGTCTCTATCTAATATTGAGAGCCTTACCCTGTTATCAAACCTCCCTCTGTCATCGGACTTGGGTGTATTGGCTTACCTCGGCACAATGCCACGACTTATAAGGCTCAAGATCAAGCTGAGGTCAGGCAGTAATGATGAGGGGCTGAGCAACTTCTTGGTTGCAAACCCACAGCTCGTCGAATTCACATTGGACGCCGCCTTCTATGGTCTTACTCTTCTCCCGCCCTCAGCACTCCCGAATCTGAGAACAATCGGGGCTTACAATGCTGAAATGATTGAGCATTTGGTACCAGGGCGTCCAGTTGCAAAAGTTAAAATCCTCAAGTTGTGGAAGTTCAAAGTCATGGTGGATGGATTGCCCGCTCTGTCACGTTCGGCAGCACCAATAGTCGAGCTCACTCTGTCCTCCCATAATTACGTTACCTATTTATACGACGTACTGGGTGCTGTCGTGAAGGTGGTTCCTCGTCTCGAGAGAATGTCGCTCTCTTTTCGGGCAGAGGTCAGGAGGATCCTATATTGAAATGCACTTTTAGCCTCCGTTGACCAGTTTTTCTAGCTGTCGCAAGCAGTCCTCGATCACCTTGTCAGACTGGGCTCACTGCGCGAGGTCGATTTATCGGTTTACGTCAGTTCCGAGCAATGGCACAACTATGCCCCTGAAAGAGCTAAGATTGAGCGTGACTTCCGAGAGGGTCTCAAGTGCTCCATTCATTTCAATTGGTCACAATTTACGTGTTGGGATGAATGGAGTTGGGAGCACGAATGAAGCATGACTGAGGAATTGTAATGTGCGTCCAGTGGTTACCCTCTCTAAATTTGTATTGGGCGACGTAGACTGGAAACCTTCGCGTTTGACCAGGGTTATATACTCCGCAATATTTTCTAATGGTTCGAGTTTGCACTCACTCTCAGACGTTGTCCAAATCGATTTACATACCACTTCGGGATGCCTCTGATCGCCGATGTCGACCTATTTATGCCTATTCGCTGCCCACAAAGTGGTCTCTAGCGAGCGTGTGTCATGAACGTGTGAACCCACCTCTGTACGAAGTAATCTAGACCGTTTGGTAGGGTTATTTTGCCAAGGTACATTGGTAACATATAACCTAGGTCTCTGTAAGCAGGGTATGTATGGTCCACGTGTATTAGCGGACCAATATCAGTTTGGTGCTGAAGGAGGAAGTGACTGCAGGGTAACTGACACGCCAGGGAGGTACCGAGTTAATCTAAAGTGTGTAGGGGGGCGCAGCTCAATGACGCAGCAAACCTTGCAAACAACTCCTAGGGAATCTAGCATCTGAGGCAAACGGATAGCATCTCAGAAGTGCCTCCCAAAGCCCCCTGGAGGACGATACGGAGTCGAGCAGATGATGTGAGAAGCACCTCTACCGAAATGCCGAGGTCATTATAGGTTCAACCTGCTGTTCAATTACATTTTCAAAATTGGATCTCATCCATCCATTTCGGGCTATATGCTTGATGTTGGGTCACCTTACTTGGTTTCTCCCATTACGCATGGTCGATGCATATATTCGTCATCGGGTTACACTGGTGATTAAAAGACGGGGATTAGCAATGGTGACCTGAGGCATCCCTTTGAGGGCGTCTTAGTTTTGTTGCTTTCCTTTGATGAGGCGTGATGCAACCCGCGCGCATATCAGTTCATGTATGCGTAGTACATCTGTGGATATACTTGCAGTTTCATTCGTGGGTACCGCCTACGTACAGACGGGTCATTAATATCCGCCAGATGTCATATATACGCAGGAGAGGGCCGGTATTTATAAAGGGAGGACTCACGATCCTATATGCCATGTATCCAACATCGGGAAGCTTGAAGTCGTCATTTATTTCTGTGTACATTTTGTTTCTGCATTTGAACGTACGTATAACCTGGACTTCACCGCCAAACAAGGGTTGGAGGAATCGCTGTCAATCACTCGTTCATCCTTCAATTTTTATACCAAATGCTCTACTCACTTCCTGACGAGCTCCTGGTCGTCATAGTAGAGCATTGTGACCAGATAACTCGCAAGAATCTCTCCTTCGTCTCTCATAGACTACGCAATCCTTCTCAATGCATCATTTTCAAAACGGTGTTTCAAGTAGCACTCTCGAAACTATATATTGTGGCCGCCGAGGACGGGGGACAGCTCCTTGAAGTGTTTCAAAACAATAGGCTCTTATCCTATATACAGACCTTCATCATCGACCCGGGAATAGCCTACCATCACCTGGGCACGGGTATTATGGTGTCGATATTCACAGCGCTCCACCACATGCAGCCACTCGGAGACATCAGACTTCACAGCATTCCATTCACGACGACGATGCTTGATCGACTCTGCGAAGTACTCTACACTCAACTCTGCAGCGTCAAACTGTCGTGTTGCTCGTATCCTACGGACTACACGATCCAACAGGCGGCCTTGAAGATTCATAGGCTGGAGCTGCGGCTCGTGCTACCATGGCAGGACGGTGCATCGCCGCATACGACTATCAAGGCGCTTGTTGCGATCACTACGAGGTCTCTATCTAACATTGCGAGCCTTACCCTGTCATCGGGCTTGGATGTATTGGCTTACCTCGGCACAATGCCACGACTTACAAGCCTCAATATCAAGCTGAAGTCAGACAGTAATGATGAGGGGCTGAGAAACTTCTTGGTTGCAAACCCACAGCTGGTCGAATTCACATTGGACGGATCCTTCTATGATCTTTCTCTTCTCCCGCCCTCAGCACTCCCGAATCTGAGAACAATCGGGGTTTACAGTGCCGAAATGATTATGCATTTAGTACTAGGACATTCAGCTGCAAAAGTTGAAATCTACGAGTCATCGGAGGTCAACTTGATGGTGGATGGATTGCGCGCTCTGTCACGTTCTGCAGCACCAATAGTCGAGCTCACTCTGCACCTCCATCAATATTGGACCCATTTATACCAGATACTAGACATTGTCGTGAAGGCGGTTCCTCGTCTCGAGAGAATATCACTTTCCTTCCATGCAGAGGTCAGGAGCATCCTATATCAAGATGCAATTTTAGCCTCTATTGACCGCTTCTTTCTAGCTGTCGCAAATAGTCCTCACTCATCTTGTCAGACTGGGTTCGCTGCGCGAGGTCAATTTATGGGTTCACGTCGATTTCAGGCGAAAGGATGATTACAGCTCTGAAAAATCTAAGATTGAGTGCAACTTCCGAGAGGCTCTCAAGTGCTCCATTTACCTCGATTGGCGGCTATTCCAGCGTTGGGATTATTGGAAATCGATTGCGAATGAAAAGTGACTGGGGAATTGTGATGTGCTTCCAGTGGTACCAACTCTAGCTTTGTTTTAGGCGATGGAAACCTTCGCGTTTAGCCTGGGTTATATGGCCTGCCAAAAATTTTAATGGTTCGAACCTGCACTTACCCCCAGACAATGGCTAAATCGATTTACATACCACTTTAGGATGCCTCTTATATGTCAGAATGAGCCTCTGATTGCCGATGTCGACCTATTTATTATTCCCTGCCCACACATTGGTCTCCAGCGAGCGTGTGGCATGAACCTGTGAACCCACCTCTGTACAAAGTAATCTAGACCGCTTGGTAGGGTTGTTTGGCCGAGATACATTGACAACGTATAACCTAGGTTGCTGTAAGCAGGGCGCGCGTGGTCTACGCGGATTAGCGGACCAGCACCGGTTTTGTGCTGAAGGGTGAAGCGACTACAGGATAACTGACGTGCCGGCGAGGTGCGGGGTCAACTTAAAGGGTGTAGAGGGGTGCAGCTCAATGACGCAACAAACCTTGCAAACAACTTCTAGGAAATCTAGCATCTGAGGCGAACGGAGAACACCTCAGGCGTGCCTCCCAAAGCCCCTAATTTGATCTGGAGGACCACATGGATCCAGGTACATGCACGATGCGAGGAGCTACCTCTACTGAAGTGCCGAGGTCATAGTAGACTCAAGCCACTTTTCACTGACGTGTCCAACTTGGGTCTCATCCATTTCTCTTCGATTATGAGGGAATGGTTCATAAGCATGTGTCACATTGGTAACCACAATCTGTAGTTATAGATACATCGTGTGACATCGGAATCATAATACTGCGGATCGCGTAAAAAGGATTGTCCGTGATAGAGCAGTGTGCGTAGCACACGGAGGTTATATCACTTTGCCTCCAATAATCAGGCATAACTATTCGAATAGGGCATGGCAGACGCATAGGGATTTTACCGAAAATTCCCGATATCCAACAATTTCAGGCTATATATTTGACGTTGTGTTGGGTCACCTTACTTGGTACGGTTTCTCTCATTACGCGTGGTTAATGCATTTGTCATCGAATTGCAAGCCGGTGATTAAAGACGGGAATTAGTAATGGTGACTTGAGGCATACCCTTGAGGCACTTCTTGGTCCTAGCCTTCGAGTTCTGTTCAATTCAGGTTGCGTTGCTTTCCTTTCATGACGCACGACCCAACCTGCATACCAGTTCATGTATCCATAGTACATCCATGGATATACCTGCAGTTTCATTCGTGGATACCGCCTACAGACGGGTCATGAATATCCGCCAGATGTCATACGCAGGAGAGGGTATTTATAAAGGGAGGACTCACAATCCTATATCTCATGTATCCAACATCGAGGAGCTTGAAATCGTCAGCTAATTCTGTGCAAATTTTGTTTCTGCATTTGAATGTATAACCTGGACTTCACCGCCAAACGCGGGACTGGAGGAATCGCTGCTAATCACTCGCTTATCCTTCATTTGTTATACCAAATGCTCTACCTACTTCCTAATGAGCTCCTGGTCGTCATAGTAGAGTATTGTGACCATGAGACTCGCAAGAATCTCTCCCTCGTCTCTCGTAGACTACGCAATCCTTCTCAATGCGTCATTTTCAAAACAGTACGCATTTCAAGCAACACAGTCGAAATTATGGTGGCAGTCAAGGGCGGGGGGCATCTCCCTGAAGTGTTTCAGAACAATAGGCTCTTATCCTATATACAGACCTTCGTCATCTCCCCGGGAACAGCCTACCACCACCTGGGCACGGGTATTATGGTGTCGATATTCACAGCGCTCTACCAAATGCAGCCACTCAGAGACATCAAACTTGTCGACGTTCCATTCACGACGACAATGCTTGACCGGCTCTGCGAAGTACTCTCCAACCGACTCTACAATCTCGAACTGCAGGACTGCTCGTATCCTGCAGACTACACGATCCAACAGGCGGCCTTGAAGATTCATAGGCTTCTGCTTAGGTTGGGCGGGCACGAATGGGTCGACACCGAATCCCCGCCTACGATGACCAATGCGCTTGTTGCAATCATTCAGAGGTCCCTATCTAGTATTGCGACCCTTATCCTATCATCGGGCTTGAGTCTATTGCCTTACCTCGGCACAATGCCACGACTCACGAGCCTCGAGACGGATTTGGGGTCAAAGAGTGAAGATGAGGGACTAAGAAACTTCTTGGTTGCAAACCCACAGCTTGTCGAATTCACACCGAGGGGGCCCTTCTATGGATTTTCTCCTCTCCCGCCCTCAGCACTCCCGAATTTGACAACAATTCGGACGTACAATTTCAAAGCGATTCATCAGTTAATATCAGGACGTCCAGTTGCCAAAGTTGAAATCCGCAAGTTATCGACGCTCAAAACCATAGTCAAGGGATTGCGCGCTCTGTCACACTCAACAGCACCAATAGTCGAGCTCACTATACCCCTCCATCATCATTTTACCCATTTAAACGACGTACTGGGCGCTGTCGTGAAGGCGGCTCCTCGTCTCGAGAGAATGTCGCTTTCCTTTCGGGCAGAGGTCAGGAGAATCCTATATTGAGATACACTTTTAGCCTCCGCTGACTACTCCTTTCTAGCTGTTGCAAACTGTCCTCATTCATCTTGTCGGACTAGGCTCACTGCGCGAGATCGATTTATCTGTTTATGTCAGTTCCGAGCGATGGCACGACTGCGACGCTGAAAGAACTACGATTGAACATATCTTCCGAGAGGTTCTCAAGTGCTCCATTCATTTCAATTGGTCGCCATTTTCGCGTTGGGATGCAGAGGATTGGGAACACGAATGAATCGTGACTGAGGAATTGTTATGTGCGTCCAGTGGTTACCCTCTCTGAATTTGTATTGGGCGGTGTATGACTGGAAACCTTCGCGTTTGACATACCCCGCAATATTATTCAATGGTTCGAGCTTGCACTCACTCCCAAATGATGTTACAAACCACATTGGCATGCCTCTTACATTTCCGAATGAGCCTCTGATTGCCGATTTATGTCTATTCGCTGTAATGCCAACAACTGGTCTCAAGCGAGCGCGTGATGCTGAGCGTGTGGGCCCTCTTAGAGGTACCTAGTACAAATCAATCTAGACCGCTTGGAATGGTTGTTTGACTGAGGTACATTTGTAACATACGTACCTGTGTACCGTCGCCGACCAAGGTTTGTTGTTTGGTCAACGTTGACTTGACGTTGGCCAACGCAAACAGCTCGCGTGTCGCGTTTCGCGTTTCTTTTTTTGCGTCAAGGATGCGCATGACGGCTACGAACGATGATGTGCAGATAAACGACGCGTTTGCGGTCATGCAATGGGCTGCAACGGGCAAGGCAAAGGTGATCAGCCACCATTCAGCGCAAACAGTAGACTTCCCTTGGTACTTTTGGTACGTATGCTGCGTATGCTATACGTATGCTACTCGGTTTACCCGGGTCGAAAATTACAGACAGATAACGCTGGACGACGTCGTATCTCACAAGGACATCACCTCGACAAGTAAACCAAATCCACCTCTGCCTAAACCCACATTTCCTACCCAGTCGAACCGCGTTCCTCATCTCCTCTTCTACAGCCATCGCGCTGCACGTCGTATCTATATACGGCGACCAGTTCAAAAGGTACATCCTCGATGCCAGCCCTCTTTGCAAACAAAGTTCATTACATATCCACTCGCCCAACGCCCAAATGCCCATGCATTAGCTCAATGCATCCGACGACCGTGGCATCGACGTCGTCC
>Ga0307515_10019005_pt1 | contig 12399 bp, 15 predicted proteins | sample 17_EM_MG_FD_194513 | JGI IMG/M metagenome (GOLD analysis project Ga0307515, IMG submission 194513) | Populus trichocarpa ectomycorrhiza microbial communities from riparian zone in the Pacific Northwest, United States - 17_EM | ecosystem: Host-associated > Plants > Roots > Unclassified | place...
CCAAGCTCTTTGACTGTGCGACTGCACAGACAACCTTCGGGACGAACTCAGTACGTCCCATCCCAATATCCAAGACACCGCTCTGTCTGAAAATGGCTCTACGAATGTGGGTGGGATTCTTGGGCGGTTGTGTAGACCGGGCTGACGCCACCATTGTCTTTGATCGTGTTGCTGTCTGGGGCTTCGCTCTCCCGTCCGTTGTGTCCCTTCGGTCTTAGAAACCCTAAAGTCACGACGGCTCAATCCCCATTCGACCCTGACCGCTACGCTCGTCCTGATCCGCCACCGCAAGCGAAGGGGGTCCTTCCATCTACTTCTGTGTGCTCCTTCAGAGCGGTAAGTTCTAAGGAGTGGGGACACGAGAAGTATTCTGGCGGGTATGGTACCGCTGTGCTCCGATGCTGGGTAGGACCTTCGCACACGAAGGTATACGGTATGGATGACGATGTCACGACACCAGGGTCCATTTCTGAGGGTGCCCTGCGGCTTGGCGGTCGTTCCAAGGAGGCGGGAGTCATCCAAGTTACAGGCATAGGTTTGTCGCTGGGTCGCCGAGTAGGTCGTTAGAGGAGATCAGCTCCCATTCGTCACCAATGGGTTTGGGCTAAAGTTTCGGTTAACCGAAGACTATCCATTCACAGAATCGCCACCCCAACTCACCTGAAGTCTATGGGCTGTGGATGGCCGGCTGTAGTATGACCTAAACATTGATGGCAGCGCGTATTATGGTCAGGGGTCGAACTGCTTCACTTCCTTGCGCTCGACGGAAGGCAACCGACAAAGGTAGGGAAGTTCGATGGAAACAGGCGAGGCCCAGGGGACGGGAGAGTGTACTGGATAACGCCTCCGGCTGGTGACGTTGGGAATCAACACGGAGCGTGAATTCCTAAGGCGTAACCAATCGAAAAGGAGCCCCGCGGGAGCTCGTTGTAAAATGGGGCCCAACTCCCCTACAACATCTCTCCAATTGCCTCCGTTTTCCGAGCCCGCCGCCAACATCAGCGCAGCAGATGGATGAACATACCAAGCGCTAATCGCTTAACAATATGCCTCGGAATGAGGATGCAACTAGTGACTGCGGGTCATGCTCTGGAGGGTGAATCGATGGAACGCAGCCCTATCATTGCCATCGATTATCCCGGTCCTAGGGTTGGCAGTTCCAGCGAAGTACTTATCAGAAGGAAAGAACGAGCCGAAATAACACCGGAGGCTGTGGATTCTCCAAAGCATGTGCGTTGGTAGAATTTTTGGACCAGGCTGTGCCTCGCTCGTCCCCCCTCAGTCGCCCCCGATGAGGCTTTTACGCTGGAGGTTTTTCATAACTTGCGTAGACCGTTGGGTACACTCGGCCCTCCAAGAGGTCATATTCTTTCACCTACAGAAATCGGTTTTGAATACGAGAGAATCAACACACCAAACCGTAAATCCAAGGAATCTGGATGGCGATCCGGCCGCCCAACGAATTCGGCTGTGATCCTTGGGCGCCTGGGCATTCAGTCACGAGGGATTGATATCAGACTCATCCGCTGCGGAGTGCCTGAAGGGCGCCTAAATCTGAACGCTACTTATAAGTCGACCCCCAAGTCGCGGTCTCAGCTCATCCACCGCATCAGCAATGTCCGACCCCAAAGACACCCTCAACACCGCGAACGGTCGTAGCTTTGAACGCAAAGACCGCGCGACGTCTGACACTGACTCGGGCAACGTAGTGGATCATTACGCTCCCCATGGTGAGTCCTCGCTGCTTGAGAAAGGGGTAAAGAACGTAGTTGAGAGGTTGGGTCCTGATACGCGTTTTTATGTAGTTACCGCCGAGCAGCCATCTACCTCGACTATGAAGAGGCCTGACTTGGGCAAGCACGTCATTCACGTCGAGCCCCTAAAGAGGAGCGAGATGCAGCCTTCTTACGCTCAGGATCTCGGCTCGGGAGAGGTTACGCATGGTGTCTACGGCTCCATGATGCAGTACTTGGGTAATTGCATCGGTTTCTTCGGTGCCATTCCGTGCTGCCCCCTCCCCAACCCATTCCGAAACGTCGAGCAAGGATCGGTCGGACTTGTCCAGCGATTCGGACATTTCTACAAGTCTGTGGATCCAGGATTGGTCCAGGTGAACGTCTGCACCGAGTCCCTTCGCGTCGTGGATGTCAAGATTCAAATCACCCATGTTGGAAGGCAGAAGGTCATCACCAGGGACAACGTCGACGTTGAAATGTGGGTATAAGCCGGTTGTCCCGCCCAGGTCACAAATTGAACGGTCTCTTTCACAGCGACTCGGTTATCTACTTCCAGATTACCAACCCATACCGAGCGGCCTTCGGGATTTCCGACCTTCGTCAGGCTCTGGTGGAGCGCTCCCAAACCACCCTTCGTCACGTTGTTGGTGCACGCGCCGTTCAGAGCGTCGTGACCGAGCGTGAGGCCATAGCTTTCGAAATCGCTGAAATTGTTGGTGATGTCGCCGACAAATGGGGTGTCTCCATCGAAGGTATTCTCATCAAGGACATCATCTTCTCCCCAGAGGTCGCCGCCTCTCTTTCCTCGGCCGCGCAGCAGAAGAGACTTGGTGAATCCAAGGTCATTGCTGCCCGTGCGGAGGTAGATGCGGCTAGACTTATGAGGCAGGCTGCCGATATCTTGGCCTCTCCTGCGGCTATGCAGATCAGGCAACTGGAGGCTCTTCAAAACATGGCCAAGACTTCCAGCTCCAAGGTTGTCTTCGTCCCGATGCACCTCCAGAACGACGTCATGTCTCAGCTGAGCAGGAACGAAGGGCAGAGCAACTTAACCGGAGGCGAGCTAGGGCGGGCTGGCGTCATCAGCAGCATTGCCGATGTTTGAGTGACCAGTTTACGAAAACCTTATCTGCCAATGTGGACACGGGCATCGTTAAGCTATCCATGTCATTTATAACCCGCCCTCAGGGCATCATGCTACCTTATTCTCGTTCTTACCCTGCTTGTAAAATTAGCGTCACGCGTCTATCTTTCAATGTGTATGTTGTATGTCTTAATCTTCGTATACCCGTAAAGATACAGCACGTCAATATGGTTTGAATCTGCGTTTTTCTTTTTGAGCCGCAATTTTCTCCACGTCCTGTTTGAACTTGGCTTGGAGGTCCAAAGTTGCTGAGAAGAACGTCAGCACGAAAATGAACGGAATCACGATTGTGATGCGTGCCTTTTCGCCTCTTTTCGTGCACCTGGAAGGCATAGAACGTCTCCCTCTTCTCCTTTTTCTTCTTAGAACGCTTCCCCTTGCTCACTTCAGCCACAAACTTCTTGTCTGCAACGGCAACACCACCTCCCAGTGTCTTGCCGTACGCTCCCCCACGGGTGACAAGGGTGAACCCATCTTCATCCACGATGGCCTCGCCTTTCTTGTACTTGGACTTGCGCTTGTCCTTTTCCTTTTGGTAGTCGTAAAGGTCTATAGCGGTGCGGGCATGTTCACGGATGACGTCGAGCGGGGGTCGAATGGCATTGTATTGAGCGAGATAGTGGGACAGCCCGGTGGGAACTTCAGGGTCTAATGGCCATGGACGAGGTTTTTGGATGTGGGAGGAAGCGAGAGCGGATTCTGCGGATGAAGAATCGAGGAAGACGACGTGACAATTTTGCCCGGACCGTCTAAAGGTGCGCAGAGGAGCGGTGGGTAGAGGCACCACCTCTGGGGGGCGTTTTTTGTGCTCCTCCTTCGAGGTTTTTCCTTTTTTCCGAGGTTGTGAGATGTCATGGTCCGCCTCCACATCTTGTTCGACCTCGCTATCCTCGCTGGAGGATGTCGAGATATCCTCCTCGGGGAAGTCCGCGATAGAATCCCCGTGGAATTCTACTTGTTCGACGGTCCCGGCATAGTTGAAAAAGAGCGATAACTGTCGCTCGGTAGCGTCTGGGGGCACATTGACAAGAAAGAGAGTTCTTCCCCCCGGTAGCGTATCCCTAGCTTTGGTCTTTGCTTGTTCATGAATGCGCGCATAGATATAGTGGGTTGTGGATTTGTTGTAGAGGACAGGGAGGACGGTGAAGCCGGATATCGAAAGTGGTTGCGACCGGGCGAAGGCCATACTTCGATCGTGAACCGAACTCGTCCAATAACCACCCACTCCACCGCTGCAGGCTCAGGACGGAGGACATCGAACGACACAACGCTAATCCATCCTTTTCAAATGCAAGTAACGTCTCTTTCAAACTATCGTGCTTATCTAAGACACCCGCAGGACTTCAGCAAACTACTTTCCAACGCATCCAATCCAACCACAAGACTCCCAGTCAAGCATCGTCACAACGACGACTGACGACCTAGATGCTCCACGTCCCCGTGCTCCAGAATCACCCCTAACATCAAGTCTACAAGATGCTACAGCTACAATTGACGATCTCACATCTGAGATGGCCAAATTCTCCAGAATTCCCAACCTGCCACTCCTGGACAGCCTAAGTTGTTGCTGTGGCCAGGACGAATGCACGAACCACCAGGCGTGGATGGAGCTCAAAGCGAAACTAGAGGGACGACTGATCCTTTGTGCTGGTGAGGTTTATTGCCTGCGCTGCCGCTTGGTTGGTCGATCGCTGACCGGCGTCGGGGCGCGTGTGTGCTGCGCCATGGAACATGCGTTTAGAGGTCGGCCAGGCTCTGTTACAGAGACACGAGGCTTACGTCCGCCGTCACCCGAGAATCGATGAAGATAAAACACGACTCGAGAGTGAGGTAGACGAACTTCGTTTGCAGAATGCCTCTTTAGAGAAGGTAAATCCAGATTATATGCTACCTCTCCTTAACTCTGTCGACATCGACTAACTCTAAGCTTCTTCCATAGCGGCTTGCGAGGGCTTTGGTAAACAGTGAAGTCTCTGAAGCCTCGAATAAAGTGGTACTCCAGGAACTTCAAGACACCCGATCGAACCTCAGCCGTCTCACCACCCAACATACCAAATGCGCCGGCCTCGAGTCTCGTTTGGCACGTGTGACGATGGAGAAAGAGGATCTCCAGCAGGAGAGGGACAGTACAAACCAAAGAACCCGTGCGGCCGAGGCTAGGATCGTGTCTTTACGTGGTCGGTTGTCGAGGTTACAAGAGCAACTCACTACGCTACACACGGAGCTGGACCAACACAGGAATCATAGGTTGGAGTTGTCTGAGGAGATTTCACAAGGAGCCAGGTCACAATTAGAGGCTTGGCTCAGGTCCAAGGTGAGTTTCACGTGGTTTTTTCGATCGTTCGCAGTGAAAGTGCATACAAGCTTACTCACGACCTATTTTAGGTAGAACCCGACACTCCCATTACTTCCAACGACGAAGTCACCAAGATGCTCGAAACACTCGTGACGGATAATGAGACGCTGAAACACGACGGAGAGGAACTTCAACGTCTCCTATCAGAATCTCGGGAGGACTTCCGTACACTGCAAGAAGAGTTGGATGAGCTTCGCGCTAGCGAGAACAGGAAATACTCAAGACACCGCTCGGGTAGTGGGAAATCTTCGTTACAGCTACCGCCTTTGAACTTGACTCCGTTGTCGCCCCGGTCTACCCAGTCATTCTCCGGAGGAGCAGGGTTTCCGAGGCTTGGGAGGCGGGCAGCCAGTGCCGAAAGGAATTCATACGTCAGTACACAACAATCGCTCTAATTCCCGATTATCAACCAAACACTTCTGTTTCTTAGGAACCTTTTACCCCGAGCTCTGACAGGCACCCGACCCCCCCTGATCCTTGGGGTAGGAACACGCAACTTGATGCCCTCGCCACGCCATCCCGACTTTTACTGGAGTTGGACGGGGAGGCTGTTGCAACCACATCTGCGAATAAACGGCCATTGCTCCTACTTACCCGATCCCGGGGTGTACAAACTGACCCACACCAAAATTCAAGGTCCTCACTTGCTCCTTCCCCATTGCCGATATTCGATGGTCATCTAAGCGCGGATGCGAAATCGGAATCATCTTCTGTGACGGACTCGGTCCCTTCGGTTCTTTCGTCGGTCTTAGGCCGGGCCTCTTCATTGCTACATCGATTGGTTCTCTCGGACGCCTTAACTTTGACGAATAGGTTGAAGAGGCAGCACCTCACGGGTGACGTGAGCCACCTCTCCAGGACTACCGTCGGTTCCATCGTCTCTGAGGCTACGCTCCTGCGGTCCAACTTCCGGTCATTACTCGAGGACGACAAGATTATCACCATGTGTACAAGAAAGGACCTACGGGCTCTTTTCAACCTCTTAAAAGACGCATTCAACGAGCTCGGAAATTTGAGGACGACGCTCAACGACGTAATTTTGGACCCATCCCTCGCACCGATGATCAGTGAGGCGGCGATGAACCCTTCGAAAGGTTTAGCGGGGAAAGAGGACGTTGGAGGCGCGGCTGGATGGATCGCCCCGATCGTGAAGCTTTTCCAGGGAGGAGAGGAGAAACCCACATCTTCGTCATCCTCAAACGCCCAGAGCCACAGATTTCTCAAGGCGAGTGGTCGGGGAGGTGCTGCCACAACGCAGAGACCGACACCAAGGATGGCGCCAAAGTTGAGCCCTGCATTATCCGCCTCGACGACGACCGTAAACGTCGAGTTCCAAAGCGGAAGCGCTGGCCGGGCGATCACGAGTACACATTCGGCGCACCCTTCTTCGAGCGAGGCCGCGAATTATGGAAGACAGAAAACATCGGAAGAGGAAATGAGGGCAAAGACGAGTGCTAGTGTTATGGGAATCTTTGCAGGAGCACCGAAACCCGTGTCTCCCCAGGACCCTTGGATCGTTATTCCGAAGCCGAGTAGGAAACCGCCCTCCCCACTGTCCCAACTCGCGGACCAGGGGATGCACGATGGTCCTGAAACCGGGGAGACGAGACCTGGCCTTGGGAGTGGAACCTTGACCATCGGGAGGAACACGCTGAAGGTCACCGCTCAGCTGTCAAGAGTGGTGGATGCTGTCATCGATGCGCAGTCCCCAACAGTAGCCGCTACACCGTCGGACTACCAGGCGACTTTGACGCATCGGGGATTAAGGGCTCGGGGACTTTCAGAGTCGTCGATCCACACTGCCTTCCTCAACCAAACGGAGGATCGGCCGGGTCCGAGTGAGGGGCAGCAACCTGAGGGGAGCGAACAAGTCGACCGGGAGCCCACGTCATCGGGGATGTTGGTTTCGTTCGGGAAGAAGGTTCTGGCCTTGCGGGGCGTGTCCTCTTCCTTGGGTCCGCTCTCGAGGGGGACTCTCAAACCCACCTCTTCCACACCTAAACCTTCCACTGCGAACACCTCAGCTGTACCACCCCACCTGCGTTCGCCGATCACTCCGACGAGCGGGGTACAAGAGGAATCGGACGATGACGACCTCGGCAGTCCGGCAATTTCGAGAGGACATTTTTTCCCGATCGCCGGAACGAGAATGAACGTTGACTCTTGGTCGGGGAACGAGCCGTACGTTGGGAGCATGAGACAGGAATGGATGACAGCGAGAGAGTGTGGTCCTGGTGCGAGAGATTATTGATTTCTTCCCTCTCTCTTTCTTGAGTTATTTGCCTATATTGTATATGTATTATTCATCTCTTTTTATCTGAGCCGCGGCGGTATCCCAGGGTTTTGTGCATTTTGCGTATTCGGTTCTCTTTAGCCCGATCTTATGTGCAGGGTTTATTTCTCTCTTTTAAATGTACGGAGCTGTGGAGGGCCTATGTTACCGTCGTATGCACGCGACTTAGTTTTATGGGATGCCCCCATCGAATGGTTCCAACGTGGGCTTTGCAAGGAGAGAACTTGGTTACGGGGTTTGCGGGATGTGGATGTGGATGCGTGGGTTTTTCCGACGCGGCGGGCTCTCTGCGGTTTTGAGCTCACGTCGAGTTTCGCATACGAACTCCGATTCAGCACCCCCGAAAAGTCTTCTGGTGGTTCTCCTCGGATTTAGATGTACCAATGACATCCTTGGTCCGACGCTCCTCGTTGATTGCCTCATTGTTCTGCCTGCGACCATAATTTGCCCCACCCGAGGCGAATAAATCGTCGCCGTGATCCCGATACAATGCAAAAGTGTGGCTGTCGGCGGTGGAGTTCCCCAGCCACACCTTTGTCGCTTATAATGCGGCTGACGGTAAATCGTTCAGCGTCCATTCCGACCTCTAACTCGTCTAAACGCACCCCACCCCCCCGAAAGTGATGCGTCCAAAGGTCTTCTGTTCCCCCCCATCCCCATCCAGCACTGACGCTGGGGGGTTCACCCTGGAAGATGATATCTCCAGTCTCCCTAGCCCAGTGAGCACCCAGCTCATTCGGTTATTTTGTTTGTCCATTGCTGATATTTGTTTTTCATTAGGCAGAGTTCGAGTTTTTAAGTGTCACGTCCCCCGCGGGCCTCCTGGACTCTTTTAAGCACCAACTCGTCACCGCTCCGTTGTTTTCAAGGAATGCGTATGAAACACACAAGGAAGACATTGGCTGCCAATACGGTGTACTTGGCAGTATCCTAGAAATAGGGTGAACAATGTGCATTTCCATCATAAGCAATTATCTAAATTTTTTTGATTTAGTGGCCAAGAGCCCGGACCTTTGCCTAGGGATCCACGGCTTTACCTGAATACGGTATTTGTTTCTAACCGAAAATAGTGTTCTTTGTTAACCAACGAACTTTTCAGAATGCCCCGTTCTCAGCCATTGTGTGTGGTGTGCAGGGGAGCGGGAAATCTCATTCGGTTTCTGTCATGTTAGAGAACATGATGGTACCAGGTTTCGACGCCATTGGGAACCAGAAGAAAGCGCTTTCCGGTCTAGTCCTACATTTTGCTGAGGCCGTGACTGTGACGCAGCCGTGCGAGGCTGCGTACCTCGGCCTCCCCAGAGTAGAGGGATTCAAAGCTCCAAAGATTCGCGTTTATGTTTCCCCGACGTTGCTGTCGAAGATGGAGGTGGCTTACAAAAGCCTCAGGCATGACGTGGAGGTTTTGCCATTCTTGCTCACCCAGTCTGAGTTGGATGCCAAATCGTTCCTGTCGCTTATGGCGGTTGGAACTACCTCTACCGACCGTACGCCACTCTATATGAAGACCGTCTTGGTGCGTTTCTAGCGAGCTCGCGGTTTGTCTGTCGCTAACATGACTGTAGATGGTATTACGGGAAATCGGCGCTGATAACTTCTCGTATAACAAGTTCAAGTCCACCCTGGCCAAAAAGAAGTTCAACCAAGACCAACTTTCCGGACTCGAACAAAGGATGTCGCTCCTCGAGTCCTTCCTGGGGGAGGAGTCCAAGAGAACTTTGGTTGAAACAAGGTTCAAGGAAGGGCAGCTGACGATCGTTGACCTCACGGATCCATTCATAGATGCTGGGCAGGCAAATTCGTTATTTGAAATCGTCACGAGGCTCTTTGAGCGTACTGATATCGGCACGGGGAAGGTTTTGGTTGTGGATGAAGCTCACAAGGTTGGTCGATTGTTGCAGGCATACCCAGTTTTGTTGATGAACGTCGTTCCTTTAACAGTACCTCGCTGAAGGGACTCCCCTGGTCAATTCTTTGATGACAATGACTCGGGAACTTCGCCACACTGGGATCCGCATAATCATTAGCACCCAAGGTAGATCGACTTTGGTCAGAGTGTGTATGCGTTTTTTGCTCACTCGTTTGCAGAACCAACATGCGTTCCACCCGTCCTGCTTGACCTTTGCGGAGTTGCTATTATGCACAGGTTCTCCAGCCCTGCCTGGTGGAAGCACGTTTCGAAACATTTCTCTGGCAACTTCACCCTCGGCAGCGTTCCGGCCTGCGAACGAGTCGTCACCCTCCAAACCGGGGAGGCGATCATCCTTGCTCCATCTGCATTTATCACGTCGCTTTCTCCCTTGGACGGAATGGCCGCCCTGGAACCCCTCGGAAGTCGGTATTTCGTTGCTCGAACCCGAGATAGGGTAACAAGTGACGGGGGGGCATCTGCCCTCGTGCTTTAACCACTTCGCGCGTACGTCTTGATTTGTAGTCGTGTACACCATATCGCAATACCATAATACCAACTTTACCCTTCTTTTCATCAATCACGATTTGACCTGTACACTGGTGGATATTCGGAATGTCCATCGATTTGACTTCTCGGAAAGCCGCCACAATGCTCGCGACTTTGGATTCCGAATCGATCGCATACGCAGTTGTCATGTACGGGGTAGATCTATTTCGAGGGAAACAAATGAGGCCGGACAGGCCACCACGACGCTCACAAAGGGGTCCGGAAGGACGGGAACAAAGAGGTTAGTTCCAACCTGTGTTTTTCTAAAAGGATTTGGTTGGGGTAAACTTAAGACCTACGCGGAATTCTTCCGCCTCTGTGGGCGCGATCGCGAGCTTAATTTGTTGGTCCCCGACGTGCACCTAACCTTCGAACCTATCCAAGCCCGACGTAGACCTTCCATACAGACGAATTCTCGTGAAGTGTGGCTGCATGCATCATACGACTTCACACCGCCGAGTCGGCGGCCACCCCTCGTTTGTGTGAAATTCTGCCGTATTAGTGCCTCTCACTCCGCCACACATACGCTTACAGACACACAGCGCGGCGGACAGGATGATCGTTCCTCCTTTCGGACCTATCTCCGGTCTCGAGCTCGTGTCGTGCTCCTACCAGAAACTTCTCAACGCATCCGACAAGACTTCTGACGGGATTGGAAAGCATCCTTTTCCAAGGCCCGGTGTACTTCATCGTTCAGTGCCTTACGTATTTCACCTTGCCTGTGACCGTAATTTGTCCTGCTTGGGGTGGACGCGCGTTGCCCGCCACGGCCCCGACATAGTGACTCACGAATGTGGCCGTTGACAATGCTGTTTGACCACCCCGGCCACACTTTTGTTGCTTATAAAGTGGTCGAACTTACCTTGCTCAGCACCAACATCAACCTTTAACCCACCCAACGTACCCCCATTCCCCAGAGCATGAGTCCGATTCTTCTCCCAAGTATCCAGTCCCCATCCAGCACCGATACCGGGAGATCCACCCCGGAAGACGGCATCGTTTTCCTACCCTCCACTCTCCCCAGCCCAGTGAGTACCCATCTCATTCAATTATCTTGCTCGTCCTGATCTTTGTTTTCAATTAGGCAGAATTCAAGTTGTTAGGAAATCAATCCCCCACGGACCTCTTGAACTCGTTCAAACATCAGCTTGTCACCGCCCCACTATTTTCGAGACAGGCGTACGAATTATGTGAGGCAGATAACAACTGCCAATACGGCGTTCTCGGTAGCATCATCGATATAGGGTGAGCAATATGCACCTTCCCCACCCACTGAACAGCAATGACCGGATTTCTTTGGTTTAGCGGTCAAGAAGACGCGTCCCGACCAGATGATCCGAGACTTTATCTAAATACAGTATGTGTTACCAACCCAACGTGGTCCACTTCATTTATTAACGGAGTTTTAGAACGCGCCGTTTTCAGCGGTCGTGTGCGGTGTACAGGGGAGTGGGAAATCCCACTCGGTTTCCGTCATGTTGGAAAACATGATGATACCGGGTTTCGATCTCATCGGAAACCAGAAGAAAGCGCTTTGTGGTCTAGTCCTCCATTTTGGAGAGGCCGGGACTGTGACTCAGCCGTGCGAGGCTGCGTACCTCGGCCGCTCCAGAATGGAGGGATTCGAAGCCCCCAAGATCAAAGTTTACGTTTCCCCGACCTCCTTGTCCAAGATGAAGACAGTTTACAAACGTCTCGGACTCAACGTATTGGTCTCGCCATTGTTGCTCACCCAGTCAGAGCTGGATTCCAAATCGTTTCTGTCGCTCATGGCAGTTGGGACTGCCTCCACAGACCGAACGCCTCTTTATATGAAGATTGTTTTGGTATGCCTTCCTTCGAGTTCTTGACGAACTATCGTTAACGTGATCGTAGATGATACTACGGGAAATCGGCGCTGAAGACTTCACGTACGCCAAGTTCAAGTCCCGTCTGGACACCTTCAAGAAGAAGTTCAACCCTGAGCAGCTTTCTGGGCTGGAACAGCGGATGTCACTCCTTGAGTCCTTCCTAGAGAAAGGGTCCAAGAGAACTTTGGTTGAAACCCGGTTCGATGAAGGACAGTTAACTATCATCGATCTCACGGATCCGTTCATCGATGCCGGCCACGCCAATGCCTTGTTTGAGATCGTCACGAGACTCTTTGAGCGCGCTGTGGTCGATACGGGAAAGGTTTTGGTTGTAGACGAAGCCCATAAGGTTGGTTAGTTGCCGTTTGAATTCTCGGTTGTCGTTGATCACCGTTGTTCCTCCAACAGTACCTCACAGAAGGGACTCCCCTCGTCAATTCCTTGATGACAATGACCAGGGAGCTCCGTCATACCGGAATCCGGATCATCATCAGCACCCAGGGTGGGTTGGCTTTGACCTTCAAGTGTGAATCCGTTGCTTATCCATTCACAGAGCCAACAT
>Ga0307515_10019006_pt1 | contig 12398 bp, 15 predicted proteins | sample 17_EM_MG_FD_194513 | JGI IMG/M metagenome (GOLD analysis project Ga0307515, IMG submission 194513) | Populus trichocarpa ectomycorrhiza microbial communities from riparian zone in the Pacific Northwest, United States - 17_EM | ecosystem: Host-associated > Plants > Roots > Unclassified | place...
AAAATATTAATTAAAAAATTAAAAAAATTAATTTTTTTCAAAAACAATTTCAAAACGATAAAACAAACAGATTTAAATATTTGATTTACGTACCCATGAATCGGTAAAAATGCATTCATAATACATATGACTTTATATCCGTCGATAAGAGATAATTAGCATGAGAGATAAGAAAAGAAACTATCCCATTAAACAAAAGGGGGTAAAAACTTGATCCATGTTTTGCGGTGGGAAATAATCCATAGCCACATCTTTTCATTTTGCCACGAAGAAGATGATTTTTAAGATATGCTCACATTCTCACGTGTTCTTCGGTGGGATTCCACCGACCAGTTTTTTCGTTGGAATCCAAACACGATAGCACCAACATTAATTAATTTCTTTTTCCAAAGGAATTAAAGAGCTAGAAACAGGAGTTTTGTAGCCTTTTTTTTAGGAGCAGGAATTATCTTAGCAAGATTTTAAATAAGAAATATCTTGCTAATTTAAAATAATGTTATTTCAAGAATTTTTTAATAAAAAAATATTATTTAAAAAATGTATTATTTTTCAAAAAAATCAAGTCAAGTCTCATTTAAATTCAGATGATTTTAACCGAAAGCCTATCTAATTTAATATATAAAACTCAGTACAGATTAATTAGATGGAACCAAGAGAGAAACTTAAAAGGCAAATTCAGTGCCAAAAACATCGTTGATTGATGTTATTAATTACGTCTGGGGCTAAAACTCGATCGTGGGTCCAAAAACAGGAACGAAATAAGAATAATTTATGGAATTATATAACATTCCAGATAACTCGTGAAAAAAATATATATATCATATTATTCAGGAACTAAAACAATAAACCAAGATTTTTCATATATAAAAAAACACGAGATGCGTGCATAAAAATACAATAATCTATGCATTTTATACAATTTTCTAGCAGCGTTATTAATTTCCACTAGCTTTTAATTAGTGCTATGATTAGGGTCAAAATACAATCAGACATCTTTTAGAAATGGTGTTCACTCTTCAATGTATACCACAGAACTCTCTGCAGGCTTCATGCTGGAGCACTAAACCTAGATTTCATTTGATGGTCAATGTCTAGAGTCGCCACTGCTTATAAATTAACAAATTTGTACAGCAGGGGAGGGGGGGGGGATGTTTTATACATAAAAATCAATTAATCCACAGAAACTTTCATCTATCTTTTTTTTTTTTTTTGTTCGGATTCTAGATCACACCCCAAATCGAGGATTCTAGTTGCTAGGAATACAAGTGTTCTTAGTTAATGGATAAAGGAATCTTCTTAAAAATGGAGTGAGAGTAAGTGCCCTAAGCGTAGAGGACAAATATTGGCATCGCGTTGCTTTAGCTTTTCTTGACTATAAAGAAGGCCATTTCTTGCTTCAGTCTTTGCATAGAGAAGTATTGAGTGATTAAGGGATACAGAGGGATCGAGTTAGGAAGATACATAGAGATCAGATGGGAGACCAAACCCCATGTGAGAAGCTGTGCCTAGGGCTCAAGAAAGTTAAACATTACCTGGCTATGGTCTCCCTTCAATTTGGATATGCTGGAATGTACATCATCACCATGGTTTCTCTGAAACATGGCATGAGTCATTACATACTAGCAGTGTACCGTCACGTAGTTGCTACGCTTGTTATTGCACCTTTTGCCTTTGTTCTTGAAAGGTCTCTTTCTAGCTCCCACAAGCCAATTCACACCCGAATCACATTTCCAATTTTCTCACTTTAATTTTGCTCAACTCTGATTGTTTTTTACATATTTCCTTCTCTTTTTGGCAGGAAAATAAGGCCAAAGTTGACACTCTCGATTTTCCTAAGGATAATGGTGCTTGGTTTTCTTGAGTACTGCTCCTAAAAGCTCCCTGGATCTTTGTGTTTATACTTCATAATTAATGTAACCTATATCATACGTATGTTTAACTATATATTATTTTACTGGAAATTAATTACCAGGCCAGTGCTTGATCAGAATTTGTATTATTTGGGGATGAAATACACCTCAGCTACATTTTCATCTGCTACAACAAATGCCCTCCCAGCTATAACCTTTCTGATGGCGCTTTGTTTCAGGTGAATTGAAGTCATAAATCGCTACCTCCTCATGTACGTGTATATATAGTGTTATCAGCTGTGTTTTAAAATATTTTTTTATTTAAAAATATATTAAAATAATATTTTATTTTTTAAAATTTATTTTTAATATAGTATATTAAAATAATCTAAAAATATTTTAAATTTTATTTAAAAAAAATATTTTTGTACTGCAAAAATAATCGGTGCTAGCTATAACAACGAAGACGGTAAATCATGAATATTAAAAGTGTGTGTATGTTGCAAAATTTGTTGTGTGAAATAAAAATTACCACATGTATTCATGACGCCCTCATACATGGGCATATAAATATCATGATTTAACTATCTAGTAGATGGCTCATTGATAAGAATTTGAGATTAAGGAGTTTACTCCTCCTGTGGTCTCATATTCGAGCCATGTGGTTACTAATATGATGGTCACTGGAGGCTTACATGGTTGTTAACTTCAGAACCCGTGGGATTAGTCGAGGTACACGCACGTTAATAAAAAAAAATATCATAATTTGAATTAGTACGACTCCTTTTGATTTCACATATTTTTAAAACAAGTTAATTACGTGACTCTAAAAAGCATTCTAATCAATTTAATTAGCGTGATCCATGTTTGAATTATAAATCACAAAAGGATAGTACGTGCTAGCATGCACGATGGGAAAGAGTATAATGCATGCTCAAGCATAATTGAATAAAATTCACAAGGAGCAAATTAATGGAAGAGCTAATTAAGCTAAACAAATTTGTTTTGTTTAAATATGCTATGCTATATTATAAATAGGTTGGAGACAGTAAACTTTAAGAAGCTACATAGCGCAGCCAAGGCCATCGGAACTGTTATCACGGTCACAGGAGCAATGGTTATGACCTTGTACAAAGGTCCGGTCATCGATTTTATAAGATCACATGGAGCAGCTCACCATGGAACAAGCAATGAATCCGGTAATCAGCATCTGCTTACCGGAACACTAATGCTCCTAGGTAGTTGCTGTGCCTGGGCAGGTTTCTTCATATTGCAAGTGAGTATTAACTTCTCTTTACTGCTCATGTATAGTTTCTTACAGGAGGGTAGAAGGCTTTGACATAAATTAATACTAAGATTTGTTGAAATGTGTCGATTTTGGTTCAGTCATTTACTTTGAAGAAATACCCAGCAGAGCTTTCTCTCACAGCATTGATATGCGTGATGGGCGTGGTGGAAGGTGCAGCAGTGTCCCTTGTTATGGAACGTGACATGGGTGCCTGGAAGATAGGCTTTGACTCTCGGCTTCTTGCTGCTGCTTACTCTGTGAGTACATATGTTTTTCTTAATTCATTGTTTCAGGTGAGTGTTGGATAGTTTCTTAACAAATTTTTTATTTTTTTTTAACACCTTCAATCATGTAATTAGGGAGTGGTTTGTTCTGGAATTGCATATTATGTGCAAGGTGTGGTAATAAGGGAACGAGGCCCTGTCTTTGTAACTTCTTTTAGCCCTCTTTGCATGATCACCACTGCAGCTCTTGGATCCCTTGTTCTAGCGGAGCAAATCCACCTTGGAAGGTATACATGTAATTGTCTTTTTAAAAAAAAAAAAATTGGGTGCAGTATTTTTACGTAATTTAAGTTAATAATCATCTTTTTCTTTTGTGAATGTGATACTCTATGTTTCTATGACCTCAAGGATTTCAACATTATTTGTATTAATGTGTATATATATTTGTTTGTTGGCATCTATTGCATTGCAGTATAATTGGAGCCGTTCTGATAGTTTGGGGGCTTTACACAGTGGTGTGGGGCAAAAGCAAGGAGAGGATAAACTCATCGAAATTGCAAATGACAAATGAGAAAACTGGAACCCAAGAATTGCCTATCAAAGATAGTAGTACTAAGCTATCATCATCAATCAATTTTGCAAATAGCATCCAAGGACCTGACGATGGAATGTCGAAGATTCCACCCAAATCTTGAAGATTCTTCAAAAGATTTACGTTCAAAAGATACCACACTCACACACACTCTATCTCTCCCCTCTCCCCTTTGCCAGTGGAAGAAACTCTATCCGAAATTAATATGTATCACTCTTTAGTCCATGTATGTTGAGACGTTAACGTGGTTATAGATTATTTTGATGTATTTTTAAATAAAAATATTTTAATAAACAACTGCTATGACACTTTCGGATATACTCTCGGTGCAGTCTTTCAAGATATCTGGAAAGGAAACATCAAGAATCTATATCTAGCCAGCTTGCTTGAATTGCATACGCTAAGCTAACAATATGATAATAGAAAAGAATCGAGTTCTCAGTGACTTGGATGTGGATAAAATGTATGAACATGGTAAAGATTGCTTTGAAGATAAACATATATGGCAAGAGAGAGATTATGACCTCTCGCGTTATCACTCGAGAATCTGAATCTTATACCGTATACATTCTTTTTATTATGGGATGAGTATCAACCTCTTGAAAGCTTTGTAGCCAAGTTTTTATTGGCTGTTAAGAATAAGAGCATTAGAACCTAGTCGTCCAAGAACAAAGTACAAGGAAATGACTTTCAGACAAGATCCCTCCCCTCCCACAAAAGCTCCTCTGGTCATCAAACAAGAAGCACGTTCAAGACAGGTTAAAAAGATGGTGAGAAGTATAGAAGTGTTGTTTGTTTTTTAAAATATTTTGGGCCAATTAAGCCCATCCAGTAAAATGGATCCAATTTATCCTCAGACGCAAGATTTTATTGGATCCGATATCCACCAAACAGCCCTCATCCCATTTGCTCTAGTTGCTCAACAATTGGATCATTTTGCTTCGCGAATTTCTCTCTCGATCTCCCTCCTTGCTGTGTGTTCTAGAGAGAGGAAGTTAGAGAGAGGCAGAACGAAAAGGGAAAAAATGGCGATGTGGGTATTTGGATATGGGTCTCTAATATGGAAAGCAGGCTTTAACTACGATGATCGTGTCGTTGGTTTAATCAAAGGATATCGCCGTGTATTTTACCAAGGTTTATTTCTCTTACTCGTAAATACAAATATATTGTAGGGAATATTTGTTAGTGAAATGTATTGCTGGGTGATTTTTGTTCTGGTAATAGGCAGCACTGACCATAGAGGCACACCAGAGTATCCAGGAAGGACTGTGACTTTAGAACCTGCTGATGGGGAAGTCTGTGTGAGTTTTTTCAACATTTTCTTGGTGGTTTAGCAATTCTATTTGCTTTCAAAGGCTAGCTACGCAATAAGATAAACGAAATTGCTGATTCTCTTATTAATAAACCAGTGAGAGTTGAGTTTGCCCATTGCCATTTAACATTTTGTTGTCAATTATGTTTCTTTTTTTGTTGTGGATTAAAAAAAATCATCAAATGATATGAGGGTTCTTTTTGTTTTTATCCTGCGAGGTTATAGTGGGGAGTTGCATATAAGATTTCCAAGAAAGAAGATCAAGAAGTAGCTCTGACGGTATGGTTTTTCTACTCAATTTCTTGAATTGCTGTTCTGATTCTTTTGTTCGTAGGAGACCTTTTATTCTATTGTCCCTGTACACTTGTACTCTTGGACATTTCAGCTATTGAACAGAGTCTTTTTTTCTTTCACATCGTGCACTAGCTTGGGATCAACTAAACTGATACACCGTGATATCACAGTGGTGGCATTGTTATGGGGACATTTTTTTTTTTTTTTTGCTTGTATTCAGATTGGGGTGGAGAGGGATCATGGATGGTGCATCTGTATTTTGGAATTGATACCTGAATAATTGAATCCATCAATTGCAAATTGCACAGTTCTCACCCTCCAACGATGCTGGAAAGTGCTTTAATGTGTCTCATCTGTATAGTTTTTTTCACTTCAAGCTGTTGTTTCAGAGCTTATTTATCTCAACCCTTTTTCTTAGGCTCCTGCTTAATATATCTTAACAGAGTGTTTTTCTTTTTCTCATTGTGGCATACAGTATTTAGAAGTAAGAGAGAAACAGTATGATGAGAAGGCATATCTTGATTTTTTCACTGTAAGTTCTAACTCTAGGTGCGAGTTTTATTCTATTTTCATCAGCCCTACAGCTGTAAAGGCATGTTCTGAAATCTATTTTCAGGATCCTGCTGCTACAACTCCAGCAGTTTCAGGAGTAATGGTGTAAGTGGCAAAAACCATCACCAACTGTTATCTTTTTCGCACTCGTCACATTGGGATTTAACCAGTTCTATTTAACAATTTCTTATTTCAGATATATAGGATCTCCAGACAAGAGACATAATCAAAACTATTTGGGGCCTGCACCTCTCGAAGAGATAGCCAAGTAAGCATCTTCAATCTTTGCATTTCAGTTCTAAAAGGTGCTTCATTTTTGCTTTGATCAAATCCTCATGTCATTTCACAAAATCTTGAATCCTTCCTGTGTATATACAAGCACATCCGACTCATGATCAAAATCTCAGAGAAAATGCTATGATCCCATATCATGTATTTGAATAGTCAAAAGCCCGGAGAAATTATTAAAAATCTTACATATATTAAATTACTGTGGCCTAAAAAGTTGATTCTGGTTAGTCAATTCTACTCTGCTGGTAGTTGCTCAACTGGGCTGTGGTGCTTGAGTTCTCTCCTTGGATCTAAAGCTCAGTTGCAAGTAATTCTCAAATTCTGTCCTTTTGCAGACAGATTTTTTATGCTGAAGGCCCCTCAGGACCCAACAGAGACTACCTCTTCCACCTTGAATCGGCTCTTCTTCAAATTGGTAACATTTTAACTTCTATTAGTTAGTTCCAGTAGTCTGGTTCTTTTTTATTTGTTAGTTATTACTGCGAAGGAAAAATCATTTCAATCCCTTTTTCACCTAGGATGTAAAGACAAGCATGTAATTGATCTTGCAAATGAAGTGAGGCGCATTCGTCCAGAGACAGGGCTGGCTGATTCCTGATGCCCTGGATAACAGGCTTCAAGATCTACTTGTTAATTGAATCAGCGCGGTTATTTGTAGCCAACTTTCCCAGAGAAAAGATGTTGATAAATATGAAGTTATGAACAACAGGCATAAAAATACCATGCCGTCCTTGGATTTTTGCCGTTAAGATGGTTAAAGATCCATGTATTCCTCGAATTGGAGCAATCATTGTTTGCGGCCAAGAAACATCTATGGGACTCGATTATTTAAATGAATTGAGTTTTAGAGCCATTTCTCGTGGGTAGAGTTTTGAGTTTTTCATCCTTTTGTCATGAACAATCAAATTGTTGCCGATCTCAAAATCTTTGGAAGAGAGACTAGCCTGGTCGAGAGCCCTCGGAGTTGCCCTAAGATGGACAGCCTGGATAATATAATTAATTCCAATCATCCCAAAACAATTGCTGTAAAGATCACATCGCCCGAACAATGATCCCTTAGACGGTGTCTAGCATAGAGCTGGATGGAACCCGAAATGCACGGACTCACGCATGATTTGATTCATGGAATGTTGATAAACAAATTTAGCTCAACTCGGAGCCAAAGAGCCTGGGGGCGTCAAATTCTGATGTTTTCGATCGGAAATCTTTGGTAGCAGAAATTAGCCTACATCGATATACAAGAATCTGAGCTTATAATTCAGGCTAAGTTTTCCAGAGAAGAACCCTCCCCAAGTCACTAAGGCTGCTGCGATAAACATATCCTAACGGGCATAGCCGCAAGCAAATTTCCCATCAAAGCTAACTATTCCTACACCCAGAAAAAGTCTGACGAAATAAATTTGAGTATAGTACACATAACACACCCACATAATCTAATGGCTGAGGCTTCTAATACACCCATTTACTCTAATTGTTTAAGCTTCGGTCATGCATGTCAAGTCAGCTTGCACCGGATTCAGTCGCTGCCATCATCTTGCTCTGCATAAGCAAAAGAGAGAATTATAAAAATGAAATGATATTGAAGCTCATGGCATGCAACCAATATAATTCTCCCAGCTATTTCAACCAGTGATCTATTCCAACTACCTTACACACATTGTAGTAGGCTTTGATTTGAGAAGGTATTGAGGCACCTCAGTTTAGCTGACATTGTTCTGGTTTCAAAGAGATTCTAGTCCAGTCACTTTAGAGGTCTATTATTACAGGGTATGCTGTGCCAAATGAAGGCTGACCCCCGCATCTATGAAATTGAGTAACAAAATTCTCTCACGGGAGACCTAAATTCAGCCTGTCAGAACTAGTCAAATAGATCCAAAACACGACCAGACTAGATATCAGAATCAAAGTAACATGCTGATATAATTCTTAGCAAAACACATGTGCTGCAATTCATGGTGCTAGGACCACATCCAAGGCAACACTTTCCACGGAAAATTGCAAAAGGGCCACTAGTCACAGGTCCACATTTCCCTCCAAGTGTCACCCACTAACAAAGGACCCAATCTTGTCTATATGGTCACTTACCCTCATCAGCCTCTTCACTTGGGCTGTCAACACCCCCATTGTCATCTCCATCATCTTCATTGTTGTCCTCACCATCTTCATCATCCTCCTCTGTATCATCAGTGTCATCACTCTCACTTTCAACTAGTACTTTTGGCTTTGGAGCTACAAAACTGGTTGCAGACCTTCTACGTGAAGTTGTCACAATGTTGCTCAAGTCAATGCCCTCAAGTTCTTTTGCCCTTTCCTTTCTCTTTCTAACTTCTTTGATCTCTGAGGATACAATAATTAAAAAGTTAACTATATTAGATCAATTCATGTTAGCAGGTATAACTTGCATTTATGTTAAGTACTGTCTTGTGATCAATAAAACAAGAACTTGGAAATAATTTTTTTTATGTAAACAATATTAGGTTCATAGAGTAGCATTTTTGTTATTCCTAGTTCATATAGCTAGAGTTTCAATAATAAAATCACCTTTTTCAGATGGATTTGATGACAGTCCTTCTCTAGAAAGTATGTCTTCAAGTTCCTTTATTAGCTGAGCCTCTCGCTTGTTCTCAGCCACTTGCTTCACCTTCTTATAAATCACAGGAGGCACACTACAAAAGAAATAGCAAATGTTAGAATGTCAAGCCTGACAACGCTCTGATTTAGGTCTAAATGGCAAGTAAAAGAAATACCTCATCCCGCAGGATTTAATGACTGATTTCAGAAGCTCCACACGTTTCCCATATGCTGGAGTAGAAGCTTCCTTCTTCTACAAGAAGTTCAAAACATATTTTACTTAAACCATATTTTACAATTTAAACAAAGGTCCTTTTCTTTGTTTTTTTTCTTGCAGGAGGTGAGTGGGTGTGGGGGGCGAGACCTTGAGTGGTTTTTCTGCAGATGATGGAGAATCGTTGTCTTCCGAAACATTTCCGCTGTCTTCCATGTCATTATTATTGTCCTCCGACACTGTTTCCGAGGGCTTGATCCGCTTCTTGGCAGATACCTTCATTTCCTTTTCAGGTCTTCCCCGTTTCTTGGACCCTTCTGCGTTCTGCATCTTTCGTTCTGCACCGGTTTTCTTTTTCTTTGGTTTTACTTCTTCCTCCTCATCGCTCTCTTTATCTGAAGAATCTGCGCTCTCTTCACTGCTTACCCTTTTAGATGCTTTAGCATGAGAATTATTCTTAAGATTTTTCTTCTTAGGTTCAGAAACTCGAGAAGATTTTAATACCTGATAAAAAATAATCATGGCAAAATTAGGTGGTATGAGATATGACTGCAAGCTAAGACGTAACACCTAAACAAGAATATGCACCTCATCTAACTGCTTGCTAATGAACTTCTTGTAGGGATCTAGTGAAAATTTATCGAGTTTAAGATCATCCTCTAGGAGTCGACGAAGTCCAGCCATTGTAATTTCCCTGAGAGGATAAAGGTGACATAAACTTCCATAAATCACATCATACCACAGAAAAATAATGGGCAAGGATTGCTTCAACCAAAAATCATAGGCACAGAAACAACACACAAATATAAAGGTTAGTAAAAGAACCAGACTGGCCATAGGAATTGACAGCCATTACGAAAGAAACAAAAACATACTCGGAATTAGCTTTGATATAAGAAGCCCGTTTCATCATGGCTTTCTTTATGCTGCCTTCACTTGGAACTTCTTTAATCTCGTTTGCTTGAGCATCCTTGGTTTTTGATTTTGTTGTCTTTTTTCCTGTCATAAGGCCCATTACAGGAGAGTCTTCCATTTTTTCCTCTTCTTCAGAGGAAGGTTCTTTTATATTGTTTTTTGACTCTAGTCTTTCAGGTGACTCTGTGCCTTCTTTTGGAGAACCAACATGTTTTCCCCCCGTTCCCCCAAAGTCCTTGGAGGCATGGTCACTTGGAACTTTAATCGCATTTGCTTGAGTATCCTTGGTCTTTGATTTTGTTGTTTTTTGTCCTGTCAAAAGGCCCGTTACAGGACATTCTTCCATTTTTTCCTCTTCTTCAGAGGAAGGTTCCTTTATATAGTTTTTTGACTCTAGTATTTCAGGTGATTCTGTGCCTTCTTTTGGAGAACCAACATGTTTTTCCCCTGTTTCCCGAGAGCCCTTAGAGGCATTGTCAGCAACAGCGCCATCTAAGCACTAACATGGACAGGCACAAGTATCAAGTCAGAAACAAACAGCAAAAATGAGTGAACATTTCAGAGTTCAGAAACCTTTTATCAACAATCAAAACTAGTACTGCAAATCAGAAAGCATGTATGGGAATGATACCAGCAGTGGCAGCAACAATAACAAAAACCGTTTCTGGGAATCCCAGCTCTAGAAAATAGTTTGTCAAATTAACACACATCTCTAATTCAAATTCCCAAAAGCAATGAACAGCTAAAGTCCACGTCATGATTCCAATGCACCCTCTACATCCCTTACTTCTTAAGATTGGAAGTGTTAATAAAACAGTCCACGACATGGTTGAGATCAGTATCAGCAAGTGAAAGAGTTAAAAGTTAATTCCTAAGATAGACATGGATTAACAGTTAAACATTCTGCTAGAATCAGTCATAAGCAAATTAGACAGTAAAACATCCAAAATAAGTACAATATAATTGAAAAACGCGCACACAGTGCTCTAATTCAAAACTACCAATATCATGAACAATTATAAAATTACCGATACATCAAACACTTCACCAAAATTTTCGGATTCCCCGATTTCCAGAAAAGGTTTTTATCTTTATACACGGTTGTTAACTTACTGGGCCGCCTGAGCAATGCAGACAAACAACACAGCATAACTAACTTTTCTTTAATAGTAAACCGACATAGAATAGCTCGGGAACAAAAGAAACTAATGGTAATAATTACATTTTAATAAAAGTAAAAAAAAAATCAAATAAGTGGCATATATTGGGATGAACATAAGCAAAATTACCAATTACCAAAGACAGTCTGAAGATTAAAAATATATATATATATATACACACACACCTCAAACAAACACTGCTTGACAAATCTCTTATGCACATCCAATGCAAATTTTTCCAATCCCAAGTCCTTCTCTAGCAGTCTTCGCACTCCCTCAAACGTCAAAGAGCTGCAATTTAAAATTCAGTCACAACAACAGTTCTCCTCAATCCTTCACCCACCAAAACAATATAATTCACTTCCTTTCTCAATCAAATCCCAAACACAATTACATTACACCAACTGCAATAAAAACCCTAGCCCTATAATTGCATTTAACTTCGCAAGTGAGCGAGAGAGAGAGAGGGTACTCACTCGGCTTGTTCTTTGAAGTGGCTAACGCGAGAGACCATAGCTTCCTTGACTTGTGACTCGATGTCGAGCATTTCTTTTTTCACCGTCTCGGTGCCTTGCTCTTGCATCTCCTCTGCCATTCTCGGCGCTACAGAGAGAGAAAATATAAAAAAAATACGAATTTCTTTTTCTTTTTCTTCTTCTCCTCTTTTCTTTTAATAATTTAACTTCGCGAGCTGTGCTTTGGAAAAGTGACGCTCTTTTTTACACACAAGTCTAAAACCTCAACTCACACAGACACACACGGGAAGTGGAAAAAATGCGGAGAGGAATGGGACATCGTGTTTTATGTGATTAATTGATTCATAGATCTGGGCCGTCCGTGTGTACAATAATACACCTCTCAACTGCACGTGTCAGTGTTTCCGTCTTTCCATCAATGATCATTTTACTTTTTACCCCATGATGTGCATTTGAATTTGGAGGCGTGCTTTCCTTTCCTTCGGTAATATTTTGCTTTCATGGCGTTACTGTCAAATATCAAATTCAAGAGTTCTCAGTTTCGTTTTCTTTTCGCGGATCATGATTCCAAGAAATAGAATATAACAGCGTTATTGTTCGAAGCTCTGTCGCGTGAAATTTTTATGCATCTATAAGACTAATAAATTTTTAAAAAAAAA
>Ga0307515_10019008_pt1 | contig 12398 bp, 7 predicted proteins | sample 17_EM_MG_FD_194513 | JGI IMG/M metagenome (GOLD analysis project Ga0307515, IMG submission 194513) | Populus trichocarpa ectomycorrhiza microbial communities from riparian zone in the Pacific Northwest, United States - 17_EM | ecosystem: Host-associated > Plants > Roots > Unclassified | place...
TCTCCGGCGGCTTCACGAACAGTTTGGTGTGGTGGAGCTGGACGTTACCCGGAGCGCCGAGCACGGCGGCGGCGACTGAGGTGAAACGGTCGTCCATGAGCAGCCTGGAAAACGCCGCGGAGTAGAACTGGGCGTCGTGGAGATGCATCAGCCGGGTCGCTCGGTCACCGGCAACCGACCTCGCCGACGCCCACGTCGGATCGCCCTGGTTACCGAGCGCCGCGAGCAGCCGATGACTTTCAGTCCGGTAAGCCGCCGCCTCGTCGGCGGTGATCAGGTTTTTGACCAGGACAAAGCCCTGGGTGGCATAGTGCGCGGCTGCAGCGTCGAGGTCGACGACTCCAGGCTCGGCGACGCCTGCGGTGGCCATGCTGATTCCCTTCTCCTTCAGGGGAGATCGGCCGTTCTCCCCTGAAGGAGACCGGCCGGTTCTCATCGCAACCCTATGGACAGCCGCTCATGATCACGACGTGTCAGAATGACGCCGATGTTGGTGCGCCGGACATCGACAGACGCGGTTGCCCCACGTGCCCACGGGACCCTGCGGGTTGCACCTGACCGCGTGGTCGGGGCGGGGCCGGGCAGGACGAAGACTCGGACGCCACCCCGAGCGGCGACGCCCGCTCGGACGCAGAGTCTTTGGCGCTGATTTTCCTGAGCCCGGTGGCGCAGCCGGAAGACGACCAGGACCGCAGCGGGGCGGTAGGTCTACATTCGATGCTGTTAGGGTGGATCCGATGGAACCAATCAGCGAGGCGACGATCCGTGGGTCGTTCATCAACTGCAGCCGCGGCGAGGCGACGCGGGTCAAGTTACCGGCCGATTTCCGGGAGACGGTCTGGGCTGACCTCGACTTCTACGGATGGGTTGACCCGTCGGCGCCGCTGCGGGCCGCGATCGTGGTTCAGGACGACGACGGTGTGCAGGCGGTGATGTTGCGCAAGGCCCAGCAATCGTCCAGCAGTGGCGCGCTCCGGTCCAGCATGTGCCAAGTCTGTTTGACCAGCCACGCCTCCTCCGGAGTAAGTCTGTTCACCGCGGCCCTGGCAGGCGCACTGGGGCGAAACGGCAACTCCGTCGGCGAGTATCTGTGTTCGGATCTCGCGTGCTCGTTGTACCTGCGCGGCAAGCGACAGCCCAGGATGCGGCTGGTGCAGTACGAGGAGACGTTGACACTCGAGGAGAAGATCGGGCGCGCGATGACGAAACTGCACGGCTTCACCCGCCGCGTGGCACTGAAGTAGCGCCGGTCAGTCGCCGTTCCGCGCGAGGAGGATCTGGCCGGCCGGTCGGTAGTGCAGAAGATCCACCGCTCCGCAGGCAGACCTGACCGCTGACGCCTTGGCGAGCAGTTGCGGGTCGTCAGCGTCCACCAGAACGCCCAGCATCGTGCCGCTGTGTGCCGCGACCACGCCGTAGCCACCCACCTCGGCGCACGCCCGGAGCATCAGCCGGATCGCCGGGCGGCGGCGCCGGCGGGCGTCCCGGCAGGCACTCCAGGTGGCCACCTCGCCGACCGTGCACAGATCCGTGTCCGCGACGGCCCGGGCCAACCGGTCGAGCTGGGCGGCATACTCGCGGCGTTCCGCGGCGCTGACCGCAGGACGACGGCGGTTGAACTCGACGGTGTCCACTTGCCCGCCCTCGTCGTAGCCGATGATCGCCAGCGGCGACAGGCTGCCCAGGCGGCTGTGGAGCCGCACCTCGCGGTGGTAGAAGGCGACGATGTCGTCATGCATCACTCCGTCGGACGGCTCGATCCCGCGCAGGAGCGATTCGATGGCTGTGGCTTCGAGAACTGTCCCGAACGCGTCGGCGACCGCGCGGGCCGTGGCGACCAGATCGGCGGACGAGCTCGCCAGCCCTTTGCCCTCCGGCAGATCGCTGATGATGCGCAGCTCGCCGCCGCCCGGCCGGCCCAGGCTCTCGAGTGCCAGGCGAGCCAGCCGCGCCGATTTGCGTTTGTCCGGCGGGCTCAGCCGGATCTCCGGCGAGCCGGAGTCGTACCGGAAGGATGCCGTCGTTCCCCTGCTGATCGGCAGCGTGACCAGGAAGTGCCGGCCGTCGGGGAGCACACCCTGCATGAGCTCGCCGAAAGTTCCACAGGCCCAGCCGCTGCCGGCCGGTACGCCGCCCGTCGATTCCGCTCCCACGAGAGGCGCTTGTCCCACCGGTAGTCCTTTCTAAGCGGTTCAGCCCAGCAGGGTCTGAGCGGTTCAGCCCAGGAGGGCATGACCGTCGGAGACGGTGACCTGCACGCGACGGCTGGACAGGACTGTCATCGCAGCCGGGTGGCCGGCGTCGGGGTCGACGTCGTATAGCCGGGCAACCTCGGCCAGCTCGGGCGGAGTCGCGCTCAGCAGGCGTGGTGGCGCCCCGGGTGTGCTGACAGTCACGGCTCGCATCGGGGTGCGCAGGCCCGAGCCGGTCGCCTTGAGCACGGACTCTTTCCGGGTCCAGTACCGCAGGAAGGCCGGCCGCCTCGCATCCGCGGTCAGTGCCCGCAGCTCCGCCGCCTCCGCCGGTACCAGCGCGAAGGACATCAGGTCGTCGATCTCGGCCGACCCGGTTGTCTGCTCCACATCGAGGCCGACCGGGCCGGCGTCGGTGACCGCCACGCCGACCCAGTCCCCCGCGTGCGACACGGACACGTGGATCTCTGCATCCCTGATGACCGGTTTGCCGTGCGGGTCGGAGCAGTCCGGACAATTGCGGTCCACGCGTACGGCGGAGACCGGTTGACCGGTGCATTCGGCGACGGTCTGCCGCAGCAGAGCGTTGCCGACGACGAAACGGTCCCTGTCGACCTGCCGGAGGTAGCGCGCCGCACGGACCCGCTCCGGACCGGTGAGCAGGCACTCGTGGCGATGGCGAGCCGCGGTTCTCCTGGCCCACAGCACCACGCCCGTCGCGGTGGTGGTGACCGGCGGGGCCATCCTCACGGTGCCGGCTGAAGAATCAGATGCGGGAACTCCGCGGAGCACAGCAAGGTCCGAGCCCGATAGACCGTGGTGAAGTCCGCGGTCAGGCCGAGGCTCGCCAGGATCTCACGTCCGCTGCGTTTTCCGTTCGCCTGTTCCCAGATCGGCCGGACCTCGGCCGGGGGCTGCCAGCCGGCCAGCGGACTGGTCTCGTCGTCCAGCTCGTAGGCCCCGCCGCCGGCGTGCACGTAGCGCCGGCGCACAGCCGTCGGCCGGGTCGGCACGCTGTCGAGGAACCGACGGTTGCGGTCCGCCTCGGTGACCCGGTCGGCGTCGCCGCCGTGCCGCAGGTAGAACCAGAGTTTCGGCGAGGCGTTGTGGTGCAGCAGATTGACGATCTGCCAGCGGGTCCGGTCGTCGCCGGCCAGGAATCCCTCGTGCAGGCGGTCGTCGAGACCGTCGAGCGTCCACATCAGAGTGCCCTCGACCTTGTCGAAGGGGTTGACGACCGGCGCCTCCAGAGTTAGGCCCTGCTTCTCGGCCAGCTGCCAGAGCGACGCAACGTCGTACGAATGCTCGCACGGGTTCACCCAACGGTCCGCCCAGGACTCCTTCGGGCTGTTCTCCGTGTTTCGCAACTGGGCGGTGAGCGTGTTTTCGACGGCCGTGGAACCGCACAACGAGGCACTGAGTGCCCGCGCATCGGCCAGCCTCGCCTGGGGGTCCGCGGCGGTCCCGGGAGACAGCAGGCGCAGCGCTTCCTGGAAAGCCGCGGTCTCCCGGCGGTGGAATCGGTTGTACACCATCAGCTCGAGCACACCGCTCTCGCCGAGCCCGGCCGCCAGGGTGCGCAGGCACTGCCCGGGGTCCGGATTGTGATGGATGACGCCGGTGCAGATCACCAGGTCGAACCGGCCGTCGGGCGGGTCGCCGAGCAGCCCACGCTGCTCCAGCCGCAGGTTGGACACGCCCACCTTCGCCGCGTTGGCGCGGCAGATCTCCAGCGACTCCGCGGAGACATCAGTGCCGAGCACAGCGGCCTCGGGATAGCGCAGGGCCGTGATCAGGGCCTGGTTTGTCCCGCAACCCGCGACCCAGATACTTCTGATGTCCGGAAGATCCACCCGCCCGGTCTCTTGGCGCAGCATCGTGGCATAGAACGACGGCTCGCTCATCACATCGAAGTACATCGGCCGCCATGGGTACGGGAACGTGCCGTAGAAGGTTGAGACGGTGTTCTCACTCGTCGTCAGCATGTCGGTCGCTCCTGGAGATCAGATGAGGTGCACGCCCCGGTCGAGCAGGGCGAGCGCCCCGATGCCCACCCGGATGCTGTCGTTGGAGTGCATGAGACTCGCCGCCCGCGCGTCCCGGAAACTGCGCTCGATCGGGATCGGGCTGCCTTTGGCATAGCCGAGCCGCAGGCCGGCCAGTTTCATCAGGTTGTCCACCGCCCGGAACGTCAGGTCGGAGGCGACTACTTTGAGGGTGTTCAGTTGCAACTGCGTGCGCGGATGGGCGAGTGAGCCGCCGGCCGCACGGGTCTGGTCGACCTCCTGGCGCACCCGGGTCAGGTAGGCGCTGACCAGCTCGAGGTCGACGCGGATCGCCGCCAGCCGATCGTTGAACAGGTCACCCTCGGCCGCGGGCGTCCCTGCCACGCAGCGCAGGAACGCACCCAGGGCCCCCTGTGCGGCTCCGAGCCAGCAGGCCGACCAGCCCAGGTGGGACATCGGGATCATGTTCTCCCGGGCGATGTCGGCGAAGCGGCCGGCTTCGCCGATCACGTTGCCGGCCGGCACGTCGCCGGTCAGGTGCGCGGCGAGGCTCTCGGTGCCGCGCATGCCGAGAGTGTCCCAGTCCCCGGCGGTCTCGACGCTCAGGTCGTCGCGATCGGCGTAGATCAGGGTGACTTCGTGCTCGGTCGCCGATGGTGCCGAGCGCATGGTGATCACGAAGCCGTCGGCGTGCGCTCCCCCGGTCACTACCGGTGCCGACCGGTCCAGGGCGAGCCGCCCGTCGACCGCTGTTAGTGGACTGTGCGCCGTGAACAGGCTCGCGCCGCGGCCCTTCTCCGTCGTCACCGAGGCGAGAAACAGCTGTTCGGCGGCGATGCGGGGCAGGATCCTCGCTTTCAGCTCGGCGCTGCCGTACTGCCTGATGACGTCGACGTGCGCGCAGTGCATGGCCCAGACCTGGGCGGTCGACAGGCAGGCGGTCGCGAGCCGCTGCGCCAGATCGAGGAAGGTCTTTAGGGAGGCACCGGCACCGCCGAACTCGGCCGGCACCAGCAGACTCATCAGACGGTGCTGGCGCAGCGCCTCGAGCGATTTGACGGGAAACGCCGCCAGCCGATCCGTCTCCGCGGCGCCGGCCCGCAGCACCGGCAGGACCTCGTCGACCAGCGCGGTGAGCTCGTCCGGCGTCACTTTGCCACGTCCTGGCCGGAGAACGATGGGGCGATCGCGGCCCACAGTGTCGACGGAGTGCGGAAAATCCGGAAGTTCAGCAGATCGAAGTCGAATTCGACGCCGTACTCGCGCTCCAGGCGCATCATCAGCCGCCCGATCCCGACCGAGCTTAGCCCGGCCGCGGCGAGATCGAGGTCGGCCGTCACCGGCGCCTGCCCGGCCAGCGCCGGCACGACGTGGCGTAGCGCCGCTTCGAACCGAGGATCCCACGCCGGCGACTCGGAAGCGGGCTCGTCCGGCTCCGCCGCCGTGTCGGCCGCCATTGCCCGGCGCAGGCTCAACGGGCGCATGTCGGTCCACAACTCGGTGATCCGGGCCAGGCAGTCCTTCTTGACCGCCGTCGGCCCCACCGCGGTCCAGCCCGGAGGCATCTCGCGGTCGGCCAGCCAGATCGAGTACTGCTCCTCGTGGTTGACCACGACCCGGTACTCGCGCCGGTCCTCATCGGTGTCGGTGTCCATGCTCTCTCCTGCCGTATCAGATGTGGCTCGGTGGATCGAGCAGCGCGGCGACCTCGTCGCCGGAAAGCCGTTCGACCTTGTCGGTGACCAGGGCCACCATCTCTTCGGCGAGACGCCGAACGGTGGGCTCGGCGAAGACAACTTGCGGGGCGACCTCGACGCCGTAGCGCTCGCGCAGGCGGACGGTGAGCCGGACGACCGTCAGCGAGTCGGCACCGAGCGCGACGAGGTCGTCGGTCGCACCGATCTCGGCGATGCTCAGCAGTTGCGAGCACATTGCGGCGATGGCCGGCTCGACCGGGCCTTCGCACGGCTCGAGGCGATGGCTGATGAGCTGGCCGCGATCACGCGCCGGGACCCGCAGGGCGCCACGGTCGATCTTGCCGTTGCTCGTCAGCGGCAGACGCGCGAGCGGGACGATCTGGTCGGGCACCATATGACGAGGCAACAGCCCGCTCGCATGGGTGCGCAGCCCGTCGGCGTCAGGCCGGCGCCCCGGCTCGCCGACGACGAACGCGACGAGCCGGTCGGTGTCTGCGCGGTGCACCAGGACCACGGCCTCGCGTACACCGTCGTGGCCCCGCAGGACCGCCTCGATCTCGCCGAGCTCGACCCGCATGCCCCGGATCTTCACCTGGAAGTCGTTGCGGCCGGCGAACGTGACGGCCCCGTCCGGACGCAGACTGCCCCGGTCGCCCGTTCGATAAAGCCGTTCACCGGGGCGGTGCGGATGCGGCCGGAACGACTCCGCGGTGCGGGCCGGGTCGCCCAGATAGCCGCGGGCCAGCCCGACGCCTCCGATGTAGAGCTCGGCCGTGGCGCCGGCCGGCACGGGACGCATCTCGTCGTCGAGAACCTGGACCTCGTTGTTGTCGAATGGACGCCCGACGCAGACCGGCCCGTCATCCAAGGCATCGTCATCGTTACACAAGTGATGTGTCGAGTCGATCGAGACCTCCGTCGCGCCCCACGTGTTATGCAATGTCCCCGGCATCAGCTCGTGGAAACGGCGCACGGTGGCCGGCATGAGCGCTTCCCCGCTGGACGTGGTGGCGCGCAGGGACTGCGGGGTAAGGCTCGGATCGGCCGCCACGGTATCGATCATCATTGTCAGCATGCTCGGAACGACCTGGAGATAGACCGACCCATGTCGGCGCAGCGCCCGCAGAATGGCACGAGGGTCGCGGTGGGCGCCCGGTTCCAGCACGGCGACCCGGCCGCCGGCGGCCAGCGGCCAGAAGATCTCCAAGGCCGCATCGTCGAAGGTCAGCGTGGTCTTGTGCAGGACTGACTCGCCGGCGCTCAGCCTGTGCCGCCGTTGCATCCAGGTCATTCGATTGACCCATCCGGTATGAGTGCTCGCCACTCCTTTGGGGGCGCCGGTGGAGCCGGAAGTGAAGTAGACAGAAACGATGTTTTCGGGCCGCACCGGTACGCTCGGACGATTGTCGGCACTGCTCGCCACGGTGGCGTCGACGTCAATCAGATCGGTTTGTGGAGACAGCTCGTGCAGATCCTCCGAACCGCCCTGGACAAAGCAGTGACCGGCGCCGGCGATAGCGATGATCTGAGCCGATCGAGCGGCCGGATAGTGCGGGTCGAGCGGCAGATAGGCGGCTCCGCATTTCAACGTCGCCAATATCGCCACGATCATTTCAAATGACCTGTCGAGGCAGATCCCGACAACGTCGTCCACGCGCACGCCACGCTCGATGAGCGTGTGGGCCCATCGGTTGGCGGCGTGCTCCAAGTCCTTATATGTCCAGGTTTGCTGGCCGAAAATGACAGCTGTGGCATCTGGGCGAGCGTCGATCGAGGCCTCCACCAACGCGTGAAGGCTCATCTGCGGAAACTCGCGATACGAGAAACTCGAGGGCGCGGTGACATCGGGATTTGAGGCATCGACCACGCATTGTTAATACACGCCTGTCATCTTTGGCGCCGCCCCGTCCACTATGACCTGGGTCACATCTAGCGGGACAACATTGATTTCTGACCGCTGCTAACATCCCGATTCAAAGGTCCTCCGCACGGTGAGGAAGTGATGGCCAAGTGCAGAGCGAGCTAAGCCGGTTCGATCTCTTTCCCGCGTCCCGTGCGCAACGTCAAATCTTTTATGTCGAGAGCATCACAGGCGCTGGGTCCACTTATCTGGTCGCGATGTGTTACGAGGTGAGTGGCGAGACCGATGGCGAAGTCCTGCGCCGGGCGGTGACCTACGTCGTCGGCCGTCACGAGGCGTTGCACACCCATCTGACCCTCGTCGACGAGGTCCTGCACCAGGCGGTCGATCTGGAGTGGGAGCTGGACTGGCGCGAGCTGACGTGCGAGGACGAGGCCGACTTCGCCGCCCGCCTGAGCGGCGAGACCCGGCGGCCGTTCGACCTCGCAGCCGGGCCCCTCGTGCGCGCGGTCATGTTCCGGCGGGCCGCGGCCGATCCCGTCCTGCTGATCACCATGCACCACGTCGTCACCGACGGCTGGTCGGTCGATGTGCTGCTGAGCGAGATCGCCACCGCCTACCAGGCGTTTGCGGCCGGCCGGGAGCCGGGCCTCAACCCGCCGGACTTTCAGTACGGTGACTACAGCATCTGGCAGGACGCCTGGCTCCACAGCGACGGCGCCGCCAGGCAGTTGAACCACTGGCGCGAGACGCTCGCCGGCGACCTGCCGGTGCTCAGCTTCGACGGAATCGGCGAAATCGAGCCGGGCGCCGCCCCGGGTGCGGCGGGGACCGTCGTGTTCCCGTTGCCCGGCGGCGCCGTGGCTGCTCTGCGGGCGGCGGCCCGCCAGTGCGGCGCCACCCCCTTCTCCGCCCTCCTCGCGATGTTCCACGCCCTGCTGCGCGGCTACACCGGCTCGGAGGATGTCGTCGTCGGCGTGCCGGTGGCCAACCGAGTCCGGCCCGAGTTCGCCCGCACAGTCGGCTTCTTCGTCAACACCGTGGCCGTCCGGGTGCGGGCCGCTGGCGATACCACGCTTGCGGAGCTGATCGCCGCGGTGCACGGAGCGGCCCTCGACGCGTACGACAATCAGGAGATCCCGTTCGAAGCCGTCGTGCAAGCGGTCAACCCGGCCCGCTCGCTCGACGTTCACCCGATCTTCCAAGCGCTGTTCATGGCCGGAGATCCGGTGCGGCCCCACCTCACCGCCGGCACCATGACTCTGAGCGAGGTCCGGCGCGAGGCCGAGTCGGCCAAGTTCCCCCTCACGCTGCAGGTGTTCGAGCAGGAGGACCCGCCACGTGCGGTACTGGAGTACCGCGCGGATCTGATCGGCCCGGCCTGGGCGCACCGGTTCGCCGACGCCTACCGGACGGTGCTCGAGGTCGCGGCCGGGCCGGGCCGACGCCTAGCCGACCTGCCCGCCGTCTCCCCCGCCGACCGGCTCAGCGCCGGCTCCGGCCGTCGGCCCGAGGCGGATCCCGCCCCGGCGGCTCCCCCGCGCGACGCGGTCGAGACCGAGCTACTGCGGGTGTGGGCCGAAGTGCTGCAGAGTCCGGCGATAGGCATCGACGACAACTACTTCGGGGCCGGCGGCGACTCGATCCGGTCGACCCAGATCCTGGCCCGCTCACGGGCCGCGGGCCTGCAGTTCTCGCTCCGCGACCTGCTGACCTTCCAGACCGTGCGGGAGCTGGCGCCGCACGTGCACCGAGACGAGACACCGGCGCCCCGCGACCCCAGCCCGTTCGCGCTCGTCACCGCGGCCGACCGGGCAGCCCTGCCGGATGACCTCGCCGACGCCTATCCGATGACGGCGGCTCAGGCCGGCATGATCTATCACGGCGAGCTCGCCGGCGGCCAGCGCGTCTACCACAACGTCGCCCACTACGACCTGCGAGCCCGCTACGACGCCGCGGCTTGGCGCACCGCGGTGCGCGCGGTCCTGGCCCGGCACGAGGTCCTGCGGACCTCGCTCGCCCTGGACGGCTTCAGCGTGCCGCTTCAGCTGGTTCACCGGCGGGTGCCGGTGCCGCTGACCTTCGAGGATCTCCGCGACCTCGACCCGGACCGGCGCGACGCCCGGCTGCGCGAACGCTTCGCGGAGGAGAGCGAGCAGGGCTTCGATCTGGCCACCGCCCCGCTGATCCGGTTCCACCTCCAGCGGACCGGCGAGGACCGGATGCGGTTGTGGGTGGTCGAACACCACGCGATCATGGACGGCTTCAGCGCGCGGCTGCTACTGGGCGAGTTGCTCGGGGAGTATGCCGACGCGATGGCGGATGCCGCTGCCGCCGCGCCGGCGGTACCGGCGACGAGGTTCCGCCGGCTGGTCGAACTGGAACAGGCCGCGATCGCCGATCCCGCCGAGCGCGCGTTCTGGTTGGAGCAGCTGGCCGGCATGACGGCCGCTACCCTGCCGTTCCACGCCACGGGCGCGCCATCGGTCAAGCGAATGGCCCAGTTCCCGCTCGCGGACGATCTGTCGGCCGGTGTCAGCCGGCTCGCCGCCGAGCTCAGCGTGCCGGCGCGCCTCGTGTTGCTCACCGCACATCTGCGGGTGATGGCGCTGCTGACCGGCCGCGAGGACGTCGTGGCGGGCACGGTCTACAACTGCCGGGTCGAGGAGCCCGGCGGTGACCGGGTGATCGGGTTGTTCCTCAACACCCTGCCGTTCCGGCACCGACTGCGGCCCGTGAGCTGGTCGGAGACGATTCGCGCGGTGGCCGAGACCGACCTGGCCATCGTGTCGCACAGGTGGCTTCCCATGCCGTTGATCCAGCAGGAGATGGGCATCGCCCCGCTGTTCGACACGTTCTTCAACTACACCCGGTTCGACGAGCCGGCCGACCGGACCGCCGAGGACGTGGAGATCCTCGACCAGAACGCGGTCGTACCGACCAACTTCGGTTTCGGCGCGGAGTTCTTCTGGGACAGCGCCACTTCGTCGGTCACCCTCGGTCTGCGCTACGACACCGGGCGCTTCACCACCGACGACGTCGAACGGATCGGTGGCTACTATCTGCGCGCGCTGCACGCCCTGGTCACGGATCCATCCGCGGACGTCACCCGGGTCCAGCTGCTCTCCGAGCCGGAGTCGGCGCGGCTGAGCGCGGCGAACGACACCACGCGCCGCTATGAGCGAGCGCACCTGCTGCACGTTCTCCTCGCCGAGCAGGCCCGCACCACGCCCGGGTCACCGGCCGTGACGTTCCGCGACACGACGCTGAGCTACGGGGAGCTGGACGCGCTGGCCAACCGGCTGGCCCATCGACTGCGCGCAGCAGGGGTCGGCCGGGGAGCGTACGTCGGGGTCTGCCTGCCGCGTTCGCTGGAGATGGTGGTCGGCCTGATCGGCGTGCTCAAGGCCGGTGCCGCCTACGTTCCGCTGTCGCCGGAGGACCCCGATCTGCGCATCCGCGGTGCGCTCCACGAGGCCGGGGCGCTCACTGTGCTCACCACGGCGCCACTCGCTCGCCGGCTGGGTGATCTCGCAGCGCCGGTCGAGGTCATCGACGCGGGTGACCTGGGCGGGTGGCCCGAGTCGGCCCCCGTGACCTCGGTGACACCCGCCGATCCCGCCTATCTCATCTTCACCTCCGGATCGACCGGCCGGCCGAAAGGCGTCGTCGTGCCGCACCGCGCGATCTGCAACCGGTTGCTGTGGATGCAGGAGGAGATGCCCATCGGCGCCGACGACTGCGTGGTGCAGAAGACGCCGTTCACCTTCGACGTGTCACTGTGGGAGTTCTTCTGGCCGCTCATGCAGGGCAGCCGGCTGGTCGTCGCCGAGCCCGGCGGGCACCGCGACCCGGAGTATCTGGCGGGCCTGATCCAGCACGAGCGGGTCACCACCGTCCACTTCGTTCCGTCCATGCTGCGTGCCTTCGTCGATCACGGCGCGCTGCAACCCGGCACGAGCCTGCGCAAGGTGATCTGCAGTGGGGAGGCGCTGACGCCGGAGCTGAAGGACGCGGTGCACGCCCGGTACGACGGCGAGCTGATCAATCTCTACGGGCCGACGGAAGCGGCCGTCGACGCGACCTTCTGGCGATGCGAGCGCCAGCCGGGTGGGCCCGTCCTGATCGGCCGGCCGATCGCGAACATGCGCGCCCACGTGCTCGACCCGGCCCGCCAACCGTTGCCCGCGCTGGTCACCGGCGAGCTGTACCTGGCCGGCACCGGACTCGCCGACGGTTACCTCGGCCGGCCGGAGCTGACCGCTGAAGCGTTCGTCGATGTCGACGGTGAGCGGATGTACCGTACCGGTGATCTGGTGCGCCGATTGCCCGGCGGGGAGCTGGAGTTCCTGGGGCGCACCGACGACCAGGTCAAGATTCGAGGCTTCCGGGTCGAACTCGTCGAGATCGAGGCTGTCCTGGCCACCCAGCCCGAGGTCGGCGCGGTCGCGGTGCTCGCCGACGGCGACCGGCTGGTCGCGTACGTCGTTGCCGCCGCAGGCCGGTTCGATGTCGGCGAGCTGCGGGCCTTCGCCGCCGACCGCCTGCCCGAGTACATGGTGCCCGCGCACTGGCACGAGCTGGCCGAGCTGCCGTTGTCCCCCAGCGGGAAGGTGGACCGGGCGCGACTGCCTCGTCCCGA
>Ga0307515_10019009_pt1 | contig 12398 bp, 11 predicted proteins | sample 17_EM_MG_FD_194513 | JGI IMG/M metagenome (GOLD analysis project Ga0307515, IMG submission 194513) | Populus trichocarpa ectomycorrhiza microbial communities from riparian zone in the Pacific Northwest, United States - 17_EM | ecosystem: Host-associated > Plants > Roots > Unclassified | place...
CCTTAAAGCTTAACTTCTAAGGCGTTAAGACCTAAATAATAAAGGCTTATAGGTCCTAGATAACCTAAACGCAGATACTATAAATATATATCTTCTTTTAAATCTAGATAAGCGTCTCTTAATAATGCTCTGCGCTTCTATTAGTATAGTAGTTAGCTTATATTAAACGCTAATAGACTTCCTAATCGGACGTATTTAATAGTCTATTATCTATAACGTTTTTCCATTTAATATAGGACTAAGTTATCCTTTTAAACTAGAAGATTATTCTCTCCTTTATTGTCCTAGTAGTACTCTTATTTTTAAAGTAGACGAAATAACACTAGATTTATATTAAAGTCCGTATAAAAGGCAACGTCCTTAAGACGTAGGATTCTCTTACTCTTATCTAGTTTTATAACTTAGATAATAACGTCGCCGTAGCCTAGTATAGGCACTTCTAAGCTGCTAGCGATAATGTATTTAAGTCTTAAAGCTTTCCTAAAGTTATAGAAACGAGAGAGGTTATTAAAGATATAGAAAGTGGTTCCTAAGTTAAGAATAGTCGATAGCTTTAGTGGATGGATTTAATGTAACGTGGCCCGCCTCCACGTCGCCAAACGGCCAAAAAGACTGAGAGTGCTTGCGAACTTGTTGCAAGCGCGGCGGGACCTAATATATATACTCTTACATTTAACCTATATGGTATAATTCTAAAAATATTATATTAGCTTCTCCCTTAATCTTAACTTCCTAACTCTTATCCTATTATTATTAAGCCTTATCTTCTTATTCTTTAAGTCTAATTTTTAAAACTTAGTTAGCGAGATTCTTATTTTTTTCTACCTTCTTTAGCACCCTTTTAATACGAGTATCTCCGATTATAACTCCTTTGGGTCTTTTATCTTTAAATAAATACTAATAATCCTATAGGGAATGTCCTTATTTCTCGCACGCTAAGTATATAGGTAGTAGCTTTTTATAAGACATCTCCTTATCTATTAGTAACCCGGCTCTCTTTAAGCGTCTAGTATATACTAAGGTTCCTTTCCCTAGACCTTTAGTAGTATTAGAGTAATCTATTATAGCTTACTCTGCGAAGTCTGCATTAAAGGTACTCCCTCTTATAGTAGTATTAGCTTTCTTTAAGGGTATTCTAAGTCCTTCTTATAGCTCCTTTACTACTCTGCGGTATTTAGAAGATTTTAACTTTTAAGGGTTATTTAACTTGGTAGTATACTTTATATAATAGGCGTTGCTAAAAGGTTAAATAACTTCTATTAATTCTTAAAGCCAGATTCTATCGGATATTTAAGGGATCTTATACTTCTCTCCTAGTACTATTATATATTCCTATTAATCTAACCACTAATTTAATTTTAATAAGTATTTAAACCCCTTAAGGGCTTTTGTGTACTAGTATTATACCTTCTTCCTAATAAACGACGAGGTAGATTCTGTGTTCTCCTTTAGTTAAAATAGCCATTCTTTAACTGTTAAGGAAGGGTTAAGCAGTAGCTTCTTCTAAATTAATACTGTAGATATAATTTGGGTGCGGATCTGTTAAAGGTGCTCTTCTTATTTTAGGAAATACTTTATGTCCTAGTCGTAGTATCGTCTACTGTTCTTGTACGCCCTCTATTGATTCGTCAAGAGCTATATATATGAGGTTGTATTCTCGTTAAAATCTGTGACTTCTGGATAGGCTGGTTCTTGTAATAGACCTTGTTGAGGTGCTTCCTTGTCTGGGTTAACGTGGGCCCAAATTCGTTTGTCCACAAGGGCTTATAGTTGCCAGATCCATTGCTCCCAGTCTTCTGGCTTATTGAGGATGATCGTGGTAGACGAACTCAACCTCGGTGGAGTCATTTGACTGATAGGCAGATGGGAATTGAGATGGAATTCGTCGTCAGGATCGTCCTTGTCGTCAGGATCGTCCTTTGACGATTGAGGTGGAATCTCGTGGAATCTCGTGGAATCTCGTCCTGTGACAATTGAGGTAGGATTTCGTTCAGGGTCGTCTTGTGACGATGAGGTGTCAGAGTCTGACGATGAGGTAGAATTTCTTCAAATGATTGAGTAATAGCTGAATAGCTTCTTGTGTCGGCGGACCGGGCTTATAACTGTCAGATAACTTATATAGAGCTATTCATTGATGAAATGGGTTGATTGATTGATGATCTTGATCGTGTCTTGACCTAGGGCCCTTGGGCTTAGATGAAGATATTTACAAAGCACGGGCCCCGTGCACGTGACTCGTGCACGTCCTACGCCACAGAGGATACAGATTATCTGACAGTTTTTGCAGTGCCAACTTTTTTGTCCACAGCGTGCCAGCCACCCAGCCGAGCCACCTGCCGATCGCGATTCAAATCACCTCCTTTTTGATGCATACTACCTTTTCCAACACCACAACCATGGGCTCAACGGCCACCGAATCGCTTGATCTTGATCAAGACGCTCGAATAACACTTACGATTTCGCATCTACGAGCCAACCCCGATCAATCTATTCGTCAAATTGCCCGAACTTTTGACGTACCGCGATTAACCCTCAACCACCGTTTCATCGGCCGTCAATCAGTTCAACAGTATTCGCAGGCTCAGCAAAAGCTCTCAGTTATTGAGGAGGACTCTTTAATTAAACGGATCAATACAATAGTAGGCTGGGGGTGGCCACCAAGAGTATAATACCTTGAGTCTATGGCCAAAGATATTCTTAAATTGAAAGGGGGTCGGCACCACCGGAGCTCTCGGCAACACCATCCGAGGTGTATGCTCATGTTTTAACGGTTCCTAGTGGTTCCTATCGGTGCCAGGTCTGATTACATGATTTGAACGATACTCTTCTTTCAACCTCAGCATCGAAAGCTCCATGATCAAGCACTAAATAAGTAATTAGTCGAACATTTTCATGGCATTTGCGATCAGCATGTGGTCACCCTCTTCAAGAAATGAATCGTATCGTCTAACATAAAAAGTATCTTTCGCCAAGAATGTTGATAGCGGCTGGGCCTTCAGCCTAGCCCGTACAAAATCATACGCAATATCTATACCGCGATAGGGCCACTTCTGCACCCTTCAGTTTTCGATTTTTTAGAGTCTTTTAGCGTCCTTCCATAGGCCACGCCAGTGATCGATAATGGCGGAGCGGCGGTCGAGCGAAGCGCCCGAAGCGGTGCCCTATAGTACTCTAGAGTATATACTCCAAGATGCTGAGGTACAACCCATCTACGTAGAGACTGGGCAGCAGCCTGCAGTTCCGGATCGTAAATCTCCTCGCAAGTGGATGTGGATCGCCATAGTTATGCTTGTGCTATTGATCGGTGCTATCGTAGGAGGGGCTGTGGGAGGGACATCTGCGAAGAAGCGCCACGATAATGCTCAGACCAAGTAAGTCGCAGCGTTTCAATGAAGTTTCAAAGTTACAGCAATACTTCCTCGAAGTAGAGAAGTATATTGCGAGGATCGTCGTATCATCAAATAAGCTGCACTGCCTTCGCCCGTTTATTGCAATTCAAACCCATATCTACCCTCCACTGGACACCACCTGGGCTCTAGGCAAAAATATTATCGACTCGGAATAGGAATGGATGGGTTCTTGTGCTGACAACACTAAGCAGCGAGATGGAGACTAGTACAAGCATTACCTCTACGGCAAGCCACATTCCGACGGCCACCTCAAACCTGGCCACCTCACCAACCGCGACGTTACCGGCCAGTGTCTGCCGCGGCACAGTCTGTCGCAGAATGTTGACTGCAATTGAGTGGTCATCCGAGAAAGCAATTATTCTTGGGGTTGGTGTAAACAATGGCCTATTCTACAAGAACGGAGATGGAATAAATTGGGATAGTAACTGGACGCCTCTTGGCGGCAATTTCACCTATCCGCCTGTAGCTATCTCCTGAGGCTCTGATCGGATAGATATACTAGGAATCGGCATCAAGGGTATTCCTTACACTATGTACTATGACAGCGGCCAATGGAGTGGGGTATGGGAGTCCCTGGGCGGCTTTTACTCTAGCCCTCCCGCCGTCGCGTCTTGGGGTATTGGCCGATATGACGTCTTCGTGATTGGAGCAGGCGGAAATATGTATCACAAGGCCTATGGAGGCGCTGAAGGCCAGCGATGGGATGCAGAGTGGTATAATCTCTCAGGAAACTTTTCAAGTCCGCCGGCAGTCGTGTCTTAGGGTCGCGACCGGATTGATATGTTTGGGCTTGGGACGAACAATTTAATGTATCACCGAGCCTGGCTAGGCGATCGGTGGAGCCCAATATGGGACAACATCGGAGGCGACTTTCGAAGTTCACCAGTGGTTACTTCTTGGGCATCAGACCGGTTGGACGTTTTCGCGCTTGGGAACGACTACGCGCTGTGGCATAGAGCCTGGCTTGGTTCCACCTGGAGCGATTGGAAATCTCTTGGCGGTATCTTTGAGAGTGAACCGTTTGCGATTTTGTCAGATTTCAACCGTATCGAAGTTCTTGCCATTGGAACGGACGATCATCTATGGCATAATTCGCTAATTGCCTTAACGTGGGGTGATTGGGATAAGCTAGGTGGATCTTTCAACAGTGCGCCAGTTGCAGTTTCCATGAGTGCAAAAGTACTTGACGTATTCGGTCTTGGGCTGGATGACGCCATGCATCACCATACATGGAGTGGTGATACTTGGGCTGAGACATCTTCTTGGGACCAACTCGGCGGTGTCTTTGCAACGCACTTGTGAACATGTGGATCGTTAACGTAGCTGACCGGGAAGCGAGCCACCCCACGTAGCGAGCCACATACAGGTGATATTTGATCAATTTATAATAAAATCAACAACGAGCTTATATATATTTCAAATAGGCCAAATTGAAGCTTTTATATTTCTATTTCGATCGCGATATTGCTTAAATTAATTTAACTACGTTATGGTGGTGATATAGAACCGCGCGCCGACCAATTGCACGGGTGTCACAGTACTGCAATGAAGTAGACTGAATAACTACGTTGTGCTATAAAGAAGAGAAGAAGGTAAAAGGGGGTATCGTATATAAATAGTAGGGCCAGCCGCCAAGGCGCTAGTGGTGGGCCAGCCAACAGTAGGAACAGTATGCGTTAGGTCAGTGCCGTAACAGTACTCCCCTCCTTAGAAGGTTTGGTCCCCAAACCGAATAAATAACTTTAAATAGGCAGTACGCGGGACCACCTGTTTTTGCTGCAAAAATATTAAAAATCCTAATTAGTCAGCTTAATAAATAAAGTTAGCGCGTGGCGCTCTTAGCGAGAATTTTAACTAATTAGACAACTTTAACCGGCGGTTAAAGTTCTATAACATCTTAACCACCATAAATTTTTAATATGGTGGTCGGCTACGACCTCAGCGTGACTTTTCCTTATCTTATGCTTAATTTGGGGGTCCTAGCTTTTTAGGGTGTTGCTTATAGAAGCGCTGTATAGCTTATTTACAACCCTTTAGGTCCTCTTTTAGCTGCCAGGTTATGTCCTTATAATATTTCTATTTAATCTTATAAGTTAGGCCTTAGGGGTCTTCGTTATATACATTAAGGATTTTCTTAAACTCCTATTTATCTTCTATATTGCTATTATTATCTCTCTCTATTACTCGTCCTTATATATTATAGCGCTCTATAGTATTAATATTTGCTTAACTAAGGATCTCTTTAGTAGCCTAAAGGCGGACCTTAAATATATAGAAGGATTTGTTTACTTAGATGTGGTCTAAGAGGTCTATTATAACTGCCCCTTAGTATACTACAAGTACGGGGTATAAGCCGTCCCATTTATCGTCCTATTTCTTCTTAGGTCTATTTATCTTTATATTTTCTAAGCTAACTATAACCATATTACCTTTATAGAATAACACGCTCTTATCCCTACGGGTATTAGTATTATCTTTATAGCGTTGCTATAAAATCCGGGCTAGGGCCTTAAGCTATATTAATATCCGCTTAAAGCAGTTGGCTACAGAGTCTGCGTAGAAGAACTCCTTCTTTACTTATACTAATAGTGTTAATAGGTAGGGGCTAGTAGGCTCGATTCCGAGGCGAGGGTTAAAGCCATAGTTGGCAAAAAATGGGGAGATGCCTGTGCTCTTGTTAACTTAGTTATTTATAGCAAACTTAGTAAGCGGCAAGTAGTTAACCTAATTATCCTATATAAAGCTAACAAAAGCACAGAGGTACTTATTTATAGCAGCATTAACAATTTTAGTTTAGCCGTCCGTTTCTAGGTGCTAGGCTAAGCTTAGTTATAAGGTTGTCTTAAGGCGTTCACTTAGTTATTACTAGAAGTCGCTAATAAATTATATACCGCAATTAGAGATAATTGTGCTTAGTGCACTGTGGAGCTTATATATATTATTAATAAAGCCATTAACTAGCTCCTTTATTAAGAGTTCTGTTACTAAAATAAGGTATTATATTTTAGTTAGGCGGTCTATAATAATAAGGATATATTTATATACCTTACCGTAGTATTAGTATACCGGTAGCGTTATAATATAGTTAATCGAAATATTAGTCTATAGGTAAGTAGGTAGTTCTAGTGGCTTTAGGAAACCGGGCGGGGCAGAATAGGGGGTCTTAGTGTAAAAGTATAGGGTATAGTCTTTAACAAAGGTAGCTATAAACTAGGAGATTCTTAGCCACCAGTATATTTAATTTAAAAGGTTAAGAGTCTTAACCCAGCTAGGGTAATTAGCGGGGCCGCTATTATAAGAGCGATAGATAACTTCTAGGCGGAGGTCTAGGGCATTAGGGACGAAGAGGCGTTAGCGGAAGTAGATCTATCTATTAACGATACTGCATTCTAACTTATCGCAATAAAGTAATTTCCTAATCTTCTTTAGCTAACGGCGAGCTTTCTAATTATATAGGGCCGCCACTATATCTCTTACGAGTTCGTTCTTCTAGTATCCTAACTAGATTAGCTTATCTAGTGACTTTTCGGCTATTTTAGGGTCTAAAGCGGCTATAAACTCTACGTTATTAGAGTTACGGGACTTATATAGTAATTCTTCTAAGATTATAGGGTTAACTTTCTAGGGCGGTATAATAACTTAGGCTTAGTAGCGGAGGCGTTCGTTATTAGTATCCTTAGGTTTTATTCCTAGTAGTTAGCTTAGGGCGTTAGGGAGCGTAGCTTTACTACTAGGTTTATATATAATTACAAAGTTAAACTATAAAAGGAACTCTGCCTACTAGACTTAGTGTTAGTTTAGTTGCTTAGTAGTTATAAACGTCTATAGGTTCTTATAGTTAGTAATAATTTTAAATAGCTCCTTAGTCCCTTATAGCTTAGGACGCTATTCCTCTAAAGCCTTAATAATAGCTAAGAGTTCTTTATTATAGATCTTGTAGTTATACTCTAGCGTAGAGTGCTTTACGGAGAAGAATGCAACCGGTCTTAGTTTACCGTCATTATTATATTGGGAAAGGACTCCGCTAAAAGCCTAATTTAATGCGTCTATCTCTACCACTGTTTTCTTTATATAGTTATAGTATACTAGTACTAGTGCTAAAGTAAAGGCTCTCTTAAGGGCCTTAAACGACTTAGCTTATTCTAGTCCCTATAGCTATCCAACGTCCTTTTTTAGGAGTTTTATTATAGGTGTAATAATAGCAGAATAACTTTAGATAAACCTATAGTAAAAGTTTGCAAATCTAAGAAACTGCTGTAATTCTTTAACTAAGGTTAGGTTCTCCTATGCTTGTAAGGCTTAGACCTTTTTAAAGTCTATACTTATTCCTTTTATTAAGATAATTAAGCTAAGGTACTTTATCTTTGTTATATAAAACTCTAACTTATTAATATTAATTTAGAGGCCGGTAGCTCTAAGGCGGCAAATTACCTCTTTAACGTGCCTAGTATACTTAGCTTAAGTTTTAGAAAATATAAGGATGTTATTAAGGTATACTATACAATAGTTGTCTAGTATATTATAAAGAATATAGTTAATATAGTTTTAGAATATAGCTAGGGCATTATAAAGGCTAAATAGGGTTATTAGTATCTCGTAGAGCCCAAAGCGGGTAATAAATGCTATAAGCTATTTATAGCCCTTAGTAATACGGATTCTATTAAACGTGGCGATAATATTAAGCTTAATATAGAATTTAGCGCTATATAGGGCATTAAGTGTCTCCTAAATAAGCAGGAGCGGGTATTAGTTCTTAACAGTAACGTTATTAAGTCCTCTATAGTCGTGGTAGATCCTTATCCCTCCTTTTAGCTTAGTAGTGAGTAGGAGCGGGGCTATAGCGGGGGACGTTAATTCTTAGATAAAGCCTTTATTAAGTATCTTATTAATCCATTTCTTAACGTATTAGAGCTCGGTAGGGGAAAGTAGGCGGTTCTTATAGTATAGGGGCTGCTTTCCTAGTATAATTTCAATTTTATAGTCCTATAGGCGATATAGTAGGAGCTCGTTAGCATTCTTTAGGAGAAACCCCTTAATATAGTGCCTGTGTTCCCTTAGGAGGCGTTATATAATATTATCCCTAGTTAGAGTAGGCTTGCCTTTTATAAACTTTTTAACGTCTATATCTATAACTTTGCGGCGGAAGAACTTAGTATTTATAGTCTAGAGGTTTTCCTTAAGGAAGCGGTAAAAATAACTAGGGAAGACCTTATAGGCTTCTTCTATTATATAGTTACCATCGACTAAGTAGCGAAAGGATTCCTCTATTAGGTCTGGTATTTTAACCAGTCTAGTAAAGAGTTTATCTATTAATTATTTCCGTTCTTTTTATTCTACTAATTCTACCAGCTCTGCTATATAGATCCTCGTTACTTTTACGCCTTTTTATTTATAAAACTGGGCGAAATTTATAGCGCGTACGTTTATAATATCGTCTAGATTAGGGCATATTTAGTCTTCTCCTAACGTCATGGCGGGGCTGGCTTGTCTTGGTCGGCTCTTAGGAGCGGTTCCTAGGCGGCGGCCTTGCACGAGGCGTACGGAGAGTAGGTACAAGGTTAGGCGTTATAGTGGCGCGGTTTCTATTATCCGGGTCTTAGTGGTTTTATAGCTAGTCCTTACTATAATATGGGCTATAGTATACGCATATAGTATATGGCTTAGTTCTGGGTATTGGGCTAGGCGGTTAGGGTTTAAAGGGTGTCTGGGTTGGCGTTAGATTCTTAGTAGTAGCGGCGCGAAGCGGACCTTCTTTCTTAGTCTTAGCAAGGCTGGCTAGCCCGTCATTTTGGTCTTAAGTGCTAAAGTAGTCTAGTTTTCTACTATCTTGTTGCTTTATAGCTATACAGATTCCCCTTTATTAGGAATATCTTCTACTATTAGGGCTTTATATATAGTCTTAGGCACTAGGCTTAATAGTGCCGAGTATCCACGCGGGGCGTCCCTGCTACTATCGGCTGTCCCCTATAGGAGATAGTTCCTAGAGTAGTAGTCTAAGTCGAAGCGGATCTTAAGCTCCCTAAAACTAGGGCGTGGCTTGTGCTTCTAAAGCCAAGGCATGCCTAAGATAATTAGGGTAGTAGGTAAGAGTTTAGTAATAAGAAAGTGTCGACCGTTGAGGTCACTCTTAGGTATTACCTTATGACTTACCACCCTGTTCTCGTATGTCTTACTACTGTCTTGGTTAACGACTCGGTTAACGACACAGTCTACGACTCGGTCTACGATACGGTTAGCGAAGTAGTCTACTACCTATTTTCCTTATGTATTTATAGAGGCTCTAGAGCCACATTTAATAGACAGAGTTCTTCTAAGTGACTTGTCCGTCCGACAGTTATGAGCCCGGGCCATCTACTGCATCATCTTTGATTTGAAACCCTGATTACCCTATCGTTAACTGAATAGTAGAGGCCTTAAAATGTCCTCTTAGCAATCCGAAACCCTTATTATGACGCACACTGTGATCCTAGCAGGCCTAAACGATTGGGACTAATGGATTGGTGTTGTTAAGTATAGAGCCGACGGTGAGAATGTATGGGAGTACATCGATCTGGATGTTGAAAAAAATGATCTACCTAGATACAGAGCACCGTCAGAGCCATTACCATTAGTTGTTAATCCTCAGAAGACTACGTTCTTAGCCCTCGATGAAGGCGAGAAGGAAGAGCTTCGAGCTTTGCGAAAACAGTATGATCGTGTTTACAAGCGATATGAGAAAGAGGAAGCAGCCCTTAAGTCTCTACGCACCTATATTATTAGTACTATTTCCCGTGACTACATCGACTACACCTTTGAAGGAAATACCGTCTATAATGTCCTTGTGTCACTTAAGGAGGCAGTCGCTCCGACTGATGACGCTTGGAAGGTTGATCTAGCCACCCAATATTTGAAAATGAAGAAAGCCCCGAAGAGTTAGAATATCGAGAAGTGGCTCCGCGAGTGGGAAAAGGTGTACAACGATTGCAAGAAGGTTAAACTACCTGAGGTAGATGGCGATCGACCAGTTAAGGACTTCGTGTATGCCGTCGAATCTGCCTTATTAGGATGGTTAGAATACTGGAAAAACGAATTACAGAACCTTGAGAGGAAGAAGGAAAAGCTACCTACCCTTTGAGTTATCATCGAGGTCTACCGAAATCACCGTTGCTTGGAGTCTGTTTAGGAGGTAAGAAGCCAGGACGGATCCTATACAGCCAGCTTTAAAGGAGAGCCAATTAGTAAGCCCAAATCAGACGCTGAGTTAGAGAAGGAGGAGAAGAAGGATTGGAAGTAGTGCCTGTGCGGAAAGCAGCACCCGTTCAAGTACTGCTGGTATTTAGTTGAGTTAATTCGACCGTCGGGTTGGAAACCAAACGACTTAAAAATGCAGTCAGTAGAGCAGAAGCTTGCTGAGGCTTCACCCGAATTTAAGGCCTTGATCGACCGATTGAGGAGCTAAGCCTTATCCGACAAGAAGCTAGAGAATGCAGAGAATGCAGAGCAGAAGAGCTTACCTAGCAACCTACTTGGAAGCTTCGCAGTTTATTAAGCAGGAGCTTATGTTGCATCAGATTACGCTCTTCGTGACAGCGTAATTCTAGACCCTGCGACGACCTTGCATGTTATTAACGACAGAGTAAGATTTATAGGTGATATCCAACCGGCCAGTAATCAGTTGTATACAGGATCCGGAACGGAAACTATTGAAGGCTTCGGAATAGCTGAAGTCACAGTTATCACCCCATTAGGAAAGCAGAAGATCCATCTGAATGAGGCTGCGTACGTACTAGGATTTCACACGAATCTGGTCTGCAATCGAAGACTCAATAAGAAAGGTGTCTTTTGGCATAATGAAGGAAACTACCTCTACCGTCGCGGTGGCGAGAAGTTTGCATATTGCGGATATCACCACGGTTAGATAACCCTCGAATATAACGAATTGAAGCCGAGCACGACGGAGGACGCGTCCTTCGTGGCTCGACTGACGGAGCCTCTACCGAATTAAAAGGTAGACGGACGGTTTTTGTATAGTCGACTCGGATACGCAGGAATTGATGCGGTCGGGCGACTGCCCAAAGAAGTGACTGGAGCGGTTGTGGAAGGCTCTACGACCGTTGAATATGAGACTTATAAAGTTAGTAAAGCTCACAAGACAGTATTAGAAGGGACACCTACGGACAACGAGACATCGTTTGGAGGTGAATTTAATGACTGGATCGCCGACCAAGGCATTACAATGGATTCGATGAAAAGGACGCCCCAGGAAGAACTTGACGAGACGTCAAAGGACGAGGACGAGACTCGAGTGGATATCGGTGGAAGTCGACAGGTGGATTCCGGAGGAAATCAAGTTCAAGCGACCGATCGAGAGGAGCTCAATCCTTAAGACGATGACGCAATAGGCCCGCGAGCCTTAAAGGACGATCCTCCACCCGGCCTTCCTACCCCAGCTCAGTCACCAGAGCCTCAATTAACCGCATCAACCAATTAAGGATCACGATTCGAATATATTCCAGAAAAGGAAGCCCGCCCAAGGCAGGAGATTCGAGACAATATAGGCGACGGCAATATTGTAGAAGGAGGACGACGGAAGAAGCAGTTAACGCGACACCATGCCTACCTAACTGATATTAATCAGCGAATACACAGCGATAAGTTACTGCCTTTACCTAAGAACTGGAAGGAGCTTTTAAGTCACCTATATAAGATATTAAGGATCTAATTTAATTCGATTTGGATAACATTGGACAAGGTAACTCTATGGAGGATTTCTTTATCTTAACACCAAATTGCTATCGTGACTTTTCTATTTTCTATCCAGCTGTTCAGTCTTGACTGAGCAGCTGGGGGGGTGTGTCGACCGTTGAGGTCACTCTCAGGTATTACCTTATGACTCACCACCCTGTTCTCGTATGTCTTACTACTGTCTCGGTCAACGACTCGGTCAACGACACGGTCTACGACTCGGTCTACGATACGGTCAGCGAAGTAGTCTACTACCTATTTTCC
>Ga0307515_10019010_pt1 | contig 12398 bp, 5 predicted proteins | sample 17_EM_MG_FD_194513 | JGI IMG/M metagenome (GOLD analysis project Ga0307515, IMG submission 194513) | Populus trichocarpa ectomycorrhiza microbial communities from riparian zone in the Pacific Northwest, United States - 17_EM | ecosystem: Host-associated > Plants > Roots > Unclassified | place...
GGAATACGAGCTGAGCCACTTCGGGGTCGAGGGCGTTCACTTCACCCGGGCCGCCGACGGTACGCCGAACCCCACGGCCCTCTGGACCGGCGGGGAGAACAACATCAATCTGCCGATCATCTATCTCGCCGAGGCGCCGCGGGTGCTCTTCTTCCCCGGCGTTGACGCCGAGTCTGTCACCCGGCTGCACACCTGGGAGACCAAGGTGGTCCCGGTCGCGATCCGCAACCCGGCGGTCGGCCTGGTCTCCGACACCAGCAACCGCTCGGGCGTCACGCTCAACCAGAACGTCAACGACGGGATCAACGCCATCATCAGCGGGCGGGCGTCGCTGGACAGCTGGGACGCGGTGGTCAAGAAGTGGCGCAACGACGGCGGCGACAAGGTGGCCGAGGAGTTCGCCAAGGAGGCGGCCGGCTAAGGCCCCGCGTACGGGCGTACCGAGTCGCGGATCACCAGGTGGGTACCGAGCATCACGTGCTCGCGACCGGAGATGTCGCCCTGGGTGGCCAGCCGTACCGCGGTGCGGCCTAGCTCCTCCTGCGGAACCCGCACGGTGGTCAGCGGTGGGTGGAAGTCGGCCGCGCTGGGCACGTCGTCGTACCCGACGATCGAAACGTCGTCGGGGACGCGCCGGCCGGCCTCGCGCAGCGCGGCCAACGCCCCCGCGGCGACCCCGTCGTTGCCGGCGAAGACGGCGGTGAAGTCGGTCCCCGCCTCAAGCAGCTTGCGCGTCCGCTGGTAGCCGCCGGTCCGGCCCCACGGGCCATGGTCGATCAGGGCCTCCTCGACCGGCAGGCCGTAGGCCGCCAGGGCCGTGCGGTAGCCCTCGACGCGCTGGTCTGAGGTGGTCAGGCCGACCGGCCCGGCGATCATGAGGATCTTGCGGTGGCCCGCGGTCAGCAGGTGGGTGGTGGCCGCGTGCGCGCCACCGACGTTCTCGTACTCCACGGTGATCGCCGGGAAGTCCGGGCCCAGACTGGGCCGGGCACACAGCACCAGCCGGCTACCGGCGTCTTCCAGCCCCTGGGCGTAGCGGCGCATCCGGGTCCGGTAGTCCTCGTTCTCCACCACGCCGCCGGCCAGGATGACCGCGTCCGCGCGCTGCTCGCGCATCAGCATGACGACGTCGAGTTCACGGTCGGGGTCGGCGTGCGTGGTGCAGATGAGGCAGAGCCGGTGCGCGGCGCTGGCCTGCTCCTCGACGCCGGCCGCGATGCGGGCGAAGAACGGCGTGACCACCTCGGCCACCACCAGCGCCACGACCTTCGCGGTCGTGCCGTGCAGCGCCCGCGCGTGGGCGTTGACCACGTAGTCCAGCTCGCGCACGGCGTCGTGGACCCGGGACCGGACCTCGCCGGAGACCGGGTAGTTGCCGGAAAGCACCCGCGACACGGTGGCCATCGAGACCCCGGCCCGGGCCGCCACGTCTTTGATGCTCGGCCGTTTCTTCAATACGCACCGGGTCCAAGATATCGAGCGAACGGAAAGAGTCGAGGAAAAGCTTTACCCTATCAGGCACGGCCAGGCTCGACCTTGGGTTGCGGACCGTAACTGCTTCGATTCGACGAGTATGACGTAGCTCGGGGCGGCCAGAGCGACGTCCAAAATTGGTCGAGTGACCCGCCGCCCGGCCATTTACCCTGCGCGTTCGGATCATGTGCCGAGGGTCTCCCGGCATGACCTTCGGCGGCCTTCAGTGGACGCCGACCTGGCAAAAAGCGGCCCGTGACGCAGCACCGGGCACTTTTGTGCAATCTGTTTCGGGTGAATTTTCTCCCCCTTGCATCCAATGTCTACGCCGAATCGGGGTTGCGGAGTCCCGCTACTTTGTCGTTGCGTCGAGCTGAGATCACGATCGTATTTTCACGGATCTCATTTCAATGCGGTGATTGACGGGGAGAAATACCTGGGCCGCTTACCGCAGCTAAGGATCCACCGACGGATACGTACGCGTCACTCGCAGGAGGCAAAGTGAACGGTTCTCGCGTAGGGCCAATGCTGTCCGATCTCGCCGGCCGGGCCGGGCCTGACCGGACCTTGCCTGACCGGACCTTGCCGCAACTTTTCGCCGCACAGCTGGAGCGTGGTGCGGACGAGGTGGCCGTGGTTGCCGACGACGCCTCGCTGTTCTTCCGGGAGTTGGACGAGCGATCCAACCGACTGGCCCGGCTGCTGATCGCCCAGGGGGTCGGCCCCGAGGTCGCGGTGGCCCTGCTGCTGGGCCGGTCGGTCGACTTCGTGGTGGCGGCCCTCGCGGTGGTCAAGGCCGGCGGCGTGTATGTGCCGGTGGACGTGGGATATCCCGCTTCGCGCGCCGAGTTCATGATGTCGGACGCGCGGGTCCGCTGCGTGGTGACGACGGTCGCCACCCGGATGTCCGTCGATTTCGCGGCCACCGAGGTGGTGCTCGACGACCCGAAGACCGCGGACGAAATCGCCGGGTACGCCGAGGATGCCGTGCGGGACGCGGATCGGCACGGCCCGCTGCTGCCGGATCACGCCGCGTACGTGATCTATACGTCGGGATCCACCGGCCTGCCCAAGGGCGTCGTGGTGACGCACCGCAGCGTGGCCAACCTGGCGCAGGCGCAAGCGGACCTGCTGGACCTTGGTCCCGGGAAGAGGCGCTTGCAATTCGCGTCGGTCAGCTTCGACGCATCGGTCTCCGAGCTCTGGACGACGTTGCTGTCCGGTGCGGCTTTGGTCGTGGCAGACGGGTCTCGGCTCGTGCCGGGGCGTGCGCTGGTGGAACTGGTGACCGGCCGGGGCGTCACCCACGTCACGCTGCCCCCGTCACTGCTGTCCGCGGTGGAGGCCGGGGGCGGCCTACCGGATCTGGTAACCCTGGTCGTGGCCGGCGAGGCCTGCCCACCGGCGGTGGTCGCCCGCTGGTCGCGCAATCGGCGGATGTTCAACGCGTACGGGCCCACCGAGGCGACCGTCGCGGCCACCGTGAGCGACCCGTTGACCGGAGCGGGTAACCCGCCGATCGGCCGGCCGATAGCCAACGTCCGGGCGTACGTGCTGGACGAGATGTTGCGGGAGCAGCCGGTCGGGAAGCCCGGTGAGCTGTATCTGGCCGGCGCCGGGCTGGCGCGCGGCTATGCCGGGCGCGCCGCGCTGACCGCGCAACGGTTCGTCGCCGACCCGTTCGGCGCGCTGGGCGATCGGATGTACCGCACCGGGGACGTGGTGCGCCGGCTCGCGGACGGTCAACTGGAGTTCCAGGGCCGGGCGGACACCCAGGTGAAGATCCGCGGCGTACGGGTGGAATTGGGTGAGGTCGAGGCGGCGCTGCTGGGTCTGCCCGGGGTGGAGCAGGTGGTGGTGCTGGTCCATGGCGAGGGCGTGGACCGGCGGCTGGTTGCGTACGTGGTGGCCGGCGTGGGTGCCGACGCCGAGGGTTTGGACGCGAGTCTTCTGCGCCGGCGGATGGCCGCGGAGGTGCCGGATCATCTGGTGCCGTCGGTGTTCGTGGTGCTGGATTCCTTGCCGCTGACGGTGAACGGCAAGGTGGACCGCCAGGCGCTGCCGGATCCGGGCGCGGCCGCCGGCGCACGGGAGTACGAAGCTCCGGTCGGCGCGATGGAGCAGACGCTGGCCCGGTTGTGGCAGGAGATCCTGCACGTTCCACGGGTCGGCCGCAATGACGAGTTCTACCACCTCGGCGGGCATTCGTTGCTGGCGACGCAGCTGGTGAACCGCGTCCGGACGGTGCTGAAGGTGGAACTGCCCGTTCGGGACCTGTTCGAGACGTCAACGCTTGCCGACCTCGCCCGGCGCGTGTCGGTCCTGAAGGGCGGAACCCGCCCGGTGCTGCGGCGTCAGGTACGCCCGGCGGTGGTGCCGTTGTCGTACCCGCAGCAGCGAATGTGGCTGACGGCGCAACTGCGCGGCAGCGACGGGGCGTACCACATTCCGGTCGTCGTGCGCCTGACCGGCGGCCTGGACGCCGAGGCGCTACGGGCCGCCGTCGCGGATGTCGTCCGGCGACACGAGCCGCTGCGCACGGTGTTTCCGTTGCTGGATGGGCAACCGCAGCAGCGGATCGTGCCGATGGCCGAGACCGGTCCCCTACTCGTTGCCGAGCAGATCGAGGCCGCCGACCTCGAGAACGCCGTGGAGCGGATCGTTCGCCAGGGTTTCGACCTGACGGCGGACATCCCGCTGCGGGCGCACCTGCTTTCCCTCGGGCCGGGCGATCACGCGCTGGTGCTGGTCCTGCACCACATCGCGGCCGACGGATCGTCCATGGAACCCCTGATGCGTGACCTCGCCCAGGCGTACGAGCAGCGGCGGGCCGGGCTGGCACCACAGTGGACAGAGCTGCCGGTGCAGTACGCGGACTTCGCCCTGTGGCAGCGGGAATCGGTGCGCCTCGCCCAGGCTCAGATGACGCACTGGGGTGACCTGCTGGCGGGCGTTCCCAGCGAGCTCGCGCTGCCCACCGACCGGGCCCGGCCGATCGAGGCGACCTATCGCGGCGAGTCGGTGGCGGTCGCGGTGCCGGTCGCGGTCCACGAAAACATGACGGCGCTGGCGCGGCGCAGCGGCGCCACCGTATTCATGGTGGTGCAGTCCGCCGTCGCGGCGCTGCTGTCCCGGCTCGGCGCGGGCACCGACATTCCCCTCGGCTGGCCGGTGAGCGGGCGGCTGGACGAGGCGCTCGAGGATCTGGTCGGCTTCTTCGTCAACACCCTGGTGCTGCGCGCCGACCTGACCGGCGATCCGTCCTTCGCGGAACTTCTCAGCCGGGTACGTGAGCAGGACCTGTCCGCGTTCAGCAACCAGGATGTGCCGTTCGAGAGCGTGGTCGAGGCGCTGAACCCGCCCCGGCGGCCGGGCCGGCACCCGCTGTTCCAGGTCATGGTGGCGTTGCAGGTCGGCCGCTCGGCACGCTTCGACCTCTCCGGCGTCCAGTTGGAGCGGATGGGCGTCGGGTCCGGTTCGGCGAAATTCGATCTGAGCTTCCAATTCGTGGAGTTCCTCGATGCCGCCGGCCGGCCCGCCGGCCTGGGCGGCGAGCTGACGTACGCGGATGACCTCTTCGACCGGGAGACCGCCGAACGGATGATCGAAATGCTCGGCCGGCTGCTGGCGGCGGCCGTGGCGGACCCCGACCGGCCGATCGGCCGGCTGCCCCTGATGAGCGCGCAGGAGCACCGCGCGGCTGAGGCCGCGAGCGCCGGGATCGTCCGCGACTGGACCGGGCAGTCCTGGCCGCACCAACTCATCGAGGGTCATGCCCGGCGGAACCCGGCCGCGATCTCGCTGACATTCGAGGGCGAGAGCTTGCCGTATGGGACGCTGAACCGCCGCGCGAACCAGTTGGCGCATCGCCTCATCGCGCTGGGCGTCGGCCGCGACGCGCTGGTGGGCATCAGCATGGATCGCGGGTTCGACCTGGTCGCCGCCGTCCTGGCGGTGTGGAAGACGGGCGGCGCCTTCGTACCGCTGGACCCCGATCTGCCGGCCGCCCGCCGGGCCGCGATGATCGCGGATACCGGGGTGCCGGTGGTGCTCACCCACCTGGCCGCCCGGGACAGGGTGTCCGGGGACGGCGACCTGTTGCTCTGCGTAGACGAGCCGGGCAGCGACCTCGCGGCCGAGCCCGCCCACGATCCCGGCGTGCCAGTGGCCGAGGAGGACGCCGTCTACGTGCTCTATACCTCCGGATCGACCGGCACGCCGAAGGGTGTGGTGAACGTGCGGGCCGCGGTCCGCAACCGGCTCGCCTGGATGAACGAGAGGTTCGGCCTCGGCGTCGACGACCGGGTGCTGCAGAAATCCCCGTTCACCTTCGATACCTCGGTCTGGGAACTGTTCTGGCCGTTGATGAACGGGGCGACCCTGGTCATGGCCCGGCCCGACGGGCACCGCGACACCCGATATCTCGTCGATGTCATCCGGCGGGAGCGGGTCACGTTCGCCGACTTCGTCCCGTCGATGCTGGAGATGTTCCTGCGGGAACCGGGTGCCGATCGGTGTACCAGCCTGCGCCACGTCATCGCGGGCGGGGAGGCGTTGACCCGAAGCCTGCAGAACCGGTTCGCCGCGGCGTTGCCGGAGACTCGGCTGTACAACCTTTACGGCCCAACGGAAGCAGCCATCGGGGTGACGAGCTGGCAGTGCCACGCCGGCGACGACGGGCGCGGCACGCCGATCGGCTTCCCGATCGCCAACGCCCGCGTCTACGTGCTCGGACCGTACGCCGAGCAACTGCCACCGGGCGTGCCCGGTGAGATCTGCATCGCGGGACGGCCACTGGCCCGGGGCTACCTCAACCGGCCCGGGCTGACCGCGGAACGGTTCGTAGCGGATCCCTTCGTTGCTGGGCAGCGGATGTATCGCACCGGCGACCGCGGCCGGCGTCGCGCCGACGGAGCGATCGAGTTCATCGGACGCGACGACGAGCAGGTGAAGATCCGCGGCGTACGGGTGGAACTGGGTGAGATCGAGGCGGCGCTGCTGGGTCTGCCCGGGGTGGAGCAGGCGGTGGTGCTGGTCCATGGCGAGGACGTGGACCGGCGGCTGGTGGCGTACGTGGTGGCCGGTCTCGAGGGTTTGGATGCGGGTGATCTGCGCCGGCGAATGGCCGCGGAGGTGCCGGATCATCTGGTGCCGTCGGTGTTCGTGGTGCTGGAGGCCTTGCCGGTGACGGTGAACGGCAAGGTGGACCGCCAGGCGTTGCCGGATCCGGGCGCGGTGGCCGAGCGGGAGTACGAGGCGCCGGTCGGGCCGGTGGAGCCGATCCTGGCCGGGCTGTGGGAGGCGATCCTTGGCGTGCCGCGGGTCGGCCGCGCCGACAATTTCTTCGCGCTCGGCGGGCATTCCCTGCTGGCGATGCAGATCGTGAGCCAGTTGCGCTCGGTGCTGCGGGTGGAGCTGCCGTTCCGTGCCGTCTTCGAAAGCTTGACCCTGGCGGACCTGGCCGGCCGGATCGCCAGCCTGTCGCGGCTGCCGGAGGCAGCGCCGCGCGCGGATCACGAGGAACGGATGCGGGAGCTCGTCGCCGACGCGCTGGGAATCGACGAGGTAGCCGCCGAGGACAACGTCTTCGACCTGGGCGGCGACCGGGACACCGTCGAGCGGCTGGCGCGGGCCATCGAGACCGAGTTCGGTGTCGCGGTCAACCCGCTCGTGGTGGCCGCCGTCCCGACCGCCAAGAACCTGGCCGGCTGGGTCGCGGCGGAACCGGAAGACTCGACATTGGACGTCATGGTTGCGCTGCGGCCGCGTACCGGGCCGGTCTCGTTGTTCTGCGTTCATCCGCTGGGCGGCCTGAGCTGGCTGTATTACCCGCTGGTGAACGCCCTTCCCGATCCGGTCGGCGTGTACGGCGTGCAGGCGCGCGGCCTGCGCCCGGGCGATCCGATGCCCGAGACGCTGGCCACGATGGCGACCGACTACATCGGACAGATTCGCGGCGTCCAGCCCGACGGGCCCTATCACCTCCTGGGACTCTGCGCCGGCGGGGAGATCGTGCACGAGATCGCCGTTCAGTTGCAGGCGGCCGGCGAGCAGGTCGAGCTGCTGGCCATGCTCGACTCCCGGCCGACCCCGCATCGCCGGGCGACCCAGGTGGCGCGGCTGAACGCGGTCGCCAGGCACTTCGACCTGGACGTCCCCGCCGAGGAACGAGCCAAGCTCACCGGCGACGACCTGTACGAGCAATTGCGCCAACGCCAAGGCCCCTACTCCTTCCTGATGCGGCAGAAGGGGCGCGCGATCGTGGACTTCTACGAACACATGATCAAGCTGGTCGACAACCATCAATTCGCCGTTTTCGACGGAGACGTGCTCTTCGTCGAGGCGGCCGCGGCCAGAACGCCCGAGCAGTACTTCGCGCCGATGTGGCAGCAGTACGTCACCGGTCGCATCGACGTCATGGCATTGAAGTACCTGCACCGGCAGCTCGCCCGGGCAGAGGTACTGGAAATGATCGGCGCGCGGGTGGCCGAGCACCTTCGCCCCGCGCCTCATCCGCAAACGACCACGGAAAGGCCGACAGCATGAGCAACCCGTTCGAACGCGAGGACATCCGCTACTTCGTGCTGGTCAACGACGAAGGCCAGCACTCGCTGTGGCCGGAAATCGTCGACGTGCCGTCCGGCTGGCGCAAGGTCTTCGGCGCGGAGACGCGGGACGCCTGCCTGAGCTACGTCGAGCAGTCCTGGCCGGACATCAGGCCGACGAGCCTGATCGAGCAGATGGCCACCGAGTCACCGACCAGACCCGTCTGATCAGCCGAACAGGAGTCGCCCGTGCTGCCTTCATCGGCCACAGATCAATCGAATCTGCTCTTCTTGTGGGGAACCCCACGCTCCATGTCGACAGCTTTCCTGCGGATGATGCTCGAGCGCGAAGACCACGAGGTCTACCACGAACCGTTCTCCAGCATCGTCGTCCAGGGCCACACAACCGTTGCCGAACGCACCGCGACCAGTCATGACGAGCTCCTGAAACTCCTGGAGGAGCGAGCCCGCGAACGCCGGGTATTCGTCAAGGAGACGACGGAATACGACTACCTCGGCAACGGCGGCGAGCGAATTCCCGAAGTCGGGCTGCACACCTTCATCATCCGGAATCCGCGCTCGGTAATCCCCTCGCATTACGCGATGAACCGCGATATGACCTGTGCCGAAGTCGGCTACGGCCACCAGTCGGCGTTGGCCCGGCGAGTACTGGAGACAACCGGCGTTCGGCCGCTGGTCGTCGAAGCCGAAAACCTGGTCGCGGACGCATCCGGTGCGGTATCGCGGTACTGCCGGCACGCCGGAATACCGTTTCTGGCTTCGGCCCTATCTTGGCCGCCGGGTGATCAGCGGGTCTGGAGCCGGACCAGCGAATGGCATCGCGACGCGGCGTGCAGCTCGCGCTTCACCGAATCGCGGCGCCTATACGCGCAGACGGTGGACAACAACCGGTTTCTGGCCGACTGCTACCGGCGGCACCAGCCGCATTACCTGTTCCTGAGGGCCTGGGCCCGCAGCGTCGCGGTGACCACGAACGCTTGAGATGTCACGCCGGGGCCAGCCTGCCATCGCGGCAGGCTGGCCCTTGCGGTGAACCGGCTGTCACGCCGTGAGTGCCGCGTACCGTCCGCCGACGGAGAGCAAACTGTCGTGGGTGCCCCACTCCAGGATCTGGCCGTGGTGCAGGACAACGATCTGGTCGGCCTCGCGCACCGTCGACAGCCGGTGGGCGATCGTCACCATCGTGCGGCCGCGCGCCAACTCCTCGAAGGCGCGCTGCACCGCCCGCTCCGTCGAGGTGTCCAGGGCGCTGGTCGCCTCGTCCAGGACCAGGATGCGCGGATCGCGCAGCAGGGTCCGCGCGATGGCTATGCGCTGCTTCTCCCCGCCGGAGAACCGGTGCCCGCGCGAACCGGCCACGGTGTCGTAGCCGTCGGGCAGGCCGACGATCATGTCGTGAATCTGCGCGGCCCGGGCGGCCTGCTCGATCTGCCGGTCGGTGGCGTCCGGGCGGGCGTACCGCAGATTCTCGCGCAGGGTGGCGTGCAGCAGGAACGTCTCCTGGCTGACCACCCCGATGACGCTGGCCAGATCGCTGAGCCGCAGGTCGCGCAGGTCGATGCCGTCGACGGTGATCCGGCCGACGGACGGGTCGTAGAAGCGCACGATCAGCGCGGCGAGGGTGCTCTTGCCGCAACCGGTCTCACCCACCAAGGCCAGGGAGGTTCCGGCCGGCACGTCCAGGCAGACGCCAGCGACCGCGGGGGCCTTACTGCCCGGGTACGAGAAGGTGACGTTTTCGAAGCGCAGGTCGCCGCGCACCGGCCGGGGCAACTCGACCGGGCTAGCCGGGTCGTCGACGTCGACCGGCAGGTCCAGATACTCAAATATTCGTGCGAACAAAGCCATCGAGCTGGCCAGCGAGACGCCGACGCCGAGCAGGCCCATCAGCGGCTGGAACAGCCGCGCCTGCAAGCTGGTGAAGGCCACGAGGGTGCCGATGCTCAACGTGCCGGCGGTCGGCGGCAGCCCGGCGCTGAGGTAGATGACCGCCGGGATGGTGGCGAAGATGACCGACATCGTGGCCATCCGCCACCGGCCGGCCAGTTCCGAGCGCAGCTCCAGGTCGATCAGCCGGGTCGAGGAGGTGGCGAAGCGCTCGATGAGGGCGGCGCCCGCACCCATGGTCTTGCTCAGTTGCACGCCGCTGATCGACAGGCCCTCCTCGATAGTGACGTTGAGGTCGGCGAGCTCACGCTGGCGCCGCGCGGTGATGTCCCGACGCAACCGCGCGACCCGGCGCGCCAAGTAGAGAGCCGGGGGCAGAACCGCCAGCGAGACGAGCGAAAGCTGCCAGGACAGCACGGCCATCGCGGACGCGGTGGCGACGACGGTGGTGAGATTCGAGGCGATCGAGGTGGCGGTCGAGGTGACCACCGACTGCATGCCACCGATGTCGTTGGTGATCCGCGATTGGATCTCACCGGTGCGGGTGCGGGTGAAGAACGCGACGGACTGCCGGTGCAGGTGGGTGAAGACATCCACCCGTAGCCGATGCATGACCCGCTGGCCGACGGTGGTGGCGATCCAGGTTTGGACGACGCCGAGAATGGACGTCACCGCGGCGACGGCGACCATTCCGGCGACCAGCCAGGCCAGCAGTATTGCGTTCTTCCCGGGCAGCGCGCGGTCGATGACCTCGCGGAGCAGAAAGGGGTTGGCCATACTCAGCACGGACGACGCCACGATGATCACGGTGACCCCGGCGATCTGCGGATAGTGCGGCCGAAACAGGCGGCCGATGCGGCGCAACGAGACCCCGCTCGGACGGGCTCCCGCTCGATGGCGGCCGCCCCTCCCGGCGGTGTGCGGATAGATGCGGCCCGCCAAGAGCATGACCTTCTTCCGGTAGAGGTCCGCTCACGTTACTTGGCGCTGTCACCTTGCCCGGCGCTTCGAGAGATTGATGTGAGTTTCTCGGCATCGGTCCACAACGACCGGTCCAGCTGCGTCAGGTACGGCAAAGGGATAGTGGATCTCACTGGTCACTCACCGGCGACGTCGCTCAATGTTGATACATTAATTCGCAAATTGGTTTGCAATCATCAAGCCCGCCGCGAACGATCTCCAGCGATTATGCTCTCACCCATGCCGGACCGCCATGTCACGCAGAGTTACCAATGGCCGAATCCCCGCGGCGCAAGCAACGCCAACTCAAACCTCGGAATGAGCCCTTCCGCAGCCTCGAATGCCGCCCACAGCGAGCAGCACCGGGGCGGGAAGGGCCTCGTCGCTGTTCTATTGTTGTTGACGAGCTTGCACGCACTCGGCGGAATTTCCATGATGCCGATTCTTTCGGCGCTCCACACGCAGTACGCAGATCATCCGCACGCCGACGTACTCGTGCCCATGGCGATGTCCGTCTATTCGCTGGTGACCGCGTTGTTCGCACCGATCGCCGGACTGGTCGCGGACCACTTCGGGCGCCGTTCCCTGGTCCTCTGTGGCTTGGTGGGGTATGCGGCCTTCGGCACGGCACCACTGTGGGTAACTTCGCTCGAGCAACTAGTCCTCAGCCGCGTGCTACTGGGTGTGGCCGCCGCAGCCCTGTTCACCGGCGTCCTGGCGATGCTCGGCGACACCTGCCATGGGACACGCTATCCCAGAGTGATGGGCATAATGGCATTGATCGATAACGCGGCGGCCATGGGCCTATACCCGTTGGTCGGCTCTCTAGGCGAGACGAACTGGCGCTACACCTCGTGGCCGTACGCCTCCGCGCTCGCGATGGCGGTGTTGCTCGCGGTCGCGTTGATCCGGCGCGGCCCGGAGGTGCCCGCGGAGACCGATCTCACCCGCACGCATCGTCGTGGGCTGATCCGCTGGGGACGGCTCGCACCGGCCGCGGCACTCACCGTCCTAGGCACCATCATCTTCTACGCGCCGACGGTCGGGAGCGTCAGCGTGCTGGAGCGGATCGGGGTGACGTCACCCACGACGCTTGGCATCGTCAGCGGCGTCACTATCGGGGCAAACGTCATCGGTTCGGGCATCTTCATCGAGGTGGCGAAAGCGCGGCTGACTTTGACGATCACCGTGGCGCTGGCGTTCACCACCACTGGATTTCTGATCATGGCCGGCTCGGGCGCCCCGGACAACAGTGTGGTTGCCGGTGTTGTGGCCATCGTGGGATTGATCGTCGCGGGTCTCGGGTGCGGCCTGCTGCTGCCGGCCATGAGTACCTGGGCCACCCGCGACTTCACCTATGAAAACCGGGGCCGGAGCGCCGGCGTTATGTTCGCCAGCTTCTACCTCGGCTCGTTCCTCGTACCGATCGCGGCCCAGGTCCTCGCGCCACGTATCGGTGGCATCCTGGCCTTCTTTGCCGGGCTGTCCGCACTGTCGCTCACCGTGGGGCTT
>Ga0307515_10019011_pt1 | contig 12397 bp, 4 predicted proteins | sample 17_EM_MG_FD_194513 | JGI IMG/M metagenome (GOLD analysis project Ga0307515, IMG submission 194513) | Populus trichocarpa ectomycorrhiza microbial communities from riparian zone in the Pacific Northwest, United States - 17_EM | ecosystem: Host-associated > Plants > Roots > Unclassified | place...
AATTATAATTGTTTTTTAAAATATTTTTTATTTAAAAATATATCAAAATAATATTTTTTTTATTTTTTATAAATTATTTTTAATATCAGCGCATCAAAATGATTTGAAAACACTAAAAAAATATTAATTTAAAATAAAAAAATAAAAAATTTTAATTTTTTTAAAAACACATTTGAAACATAAAAATAAACATAACGTATAAGTCAGTTTAATCATGTCAAACCAGGTTATTAAGAGATAAAACTTTCCAAATAATAATATACTATATTTATAAAATTCAAACTTAATATTTTACTTAAAAAAAACAAACAATTTCAACTTTATTATGTAGATCTAATTACATGTGAGATGTGAGATATCTTGAATATAAAATTTACAAGAAAAAAAAATCAAAATCTAAAATTTTTATGCAAGTAAAGTGCTCACCAAGTGAAGCACTCGTTAAGTAGAATCAAAATTAATGAACTATCTAATCTTGTCTACATCGATAATTAAGCATTTGTATCTTCCCAATAAAGAACGATGACAAGCCATTTAATGAGAGACATCATGAACATGTACGCGTGAAATAAATATCTACGTCCGCATCAAAAAAATATAACCCGGAGAAAAAACAAATAGGAGACTGTTATATTTTTTAAAAAGTAAAAGAAATTTAATAACAAAATTAATATGATAATATAATAAAAAATGAGACAGAAAAAAAATAATTTTTTTAAATATTACCATGAGAAAAGCTGCAAAAAAAAAAAAAGACAAAAAAAATATGTCAATGCTGTTAATTTTCCAAACTTGTAATCTAGTTTGTCGGACCATAGGCATTATACATGAAAAAATGGGGAAGCCCAGTCTCTAGAAAATGAAACGTTGAAAGATTAGATTGAAAACAAATATATAAAAAAATTCAGAAATAAAATTAGCAACTAGAAAAATAAGAGTTTAGATTAAATAGATCAAGAATCACCATGTAAAGAATTTTTTTTTAAAAAAAATATTAACGATAAATAAAATTAAAATTAAAAAAATCAAGGAAAAATATAAATCTAGACATTTAATATTGCAATACGGGTCATTTACCTAGTTGTGTTTGGTGAATTTGTTTATTAAAAATATTTTGTAATAGGAATTGACACACATAAAATTTATTGAATTAAATAAAAAGAAAAGGTTATTATGCAATGTTACATATATTATAAATATTATAAATAAATAAAAATTTAAATAAACTTAATATATAAAAAAATTTAAAATAAATCACAGATAAATTGTAGTAGTCCCTACAAATATTAAACACGTCTAATATAATTAAAAAATTATTATTATTAAAAAAATGCTAAATAAAAAAAACACATATAAGTAAAATACAAACTTAAAAGATGATTTTAAAAGGACATATAAAAAATCAAGAAAAAAAAAAGATCAGGCGCTGTTGAGTCTGGTAAGTTAGACCAAGCGCATGACACATGAATAATGGACCCTTATACGGGCTTGCAAGGCTAGACCCATGCACGCCGGTCTTTATTTATTTTTTTGTAAGTTAATGGAATGGACGAATCCAACTTAAAAAAACATAGAAGATGCGTCGTCTAAAATCCCTAGAATCTAACCCCCATAGTGGACTGAAAAAAGGGATTGCTAGATTTTTCTTTTAAAAAATCATTTTCAATCTATTTTTTGCATAGTTTTTTAACCCGTTCTGGTGGTCGACCTGATATAATGATCGGGTCACGGGTCAGATGAGTTGACCCGGGTTAGTCTAAAAAAAAAGAGGTTCTCCAAGTATCTGATCGTTGGTTCGCTTGAGCAATCAGTAAATAACAGAGATACAAAAGAGAAGAATGGTTTTAAAAAAATAACCAGCATGGAAGAATCAACCAATAAAAAACAAAATATAAATAGTTTACCTGCAAAAATGAGGTTCTCCAAATGTCTAGTTACAAATTAGCTTAAGCAATCAAATAAAAAAATGGAGCTTAGAGAGAAGAATGGTAGCACAAAAAGTGTGGAAGAGACTGAATGTTAATAATAGGGTTATGCAATTGCTTCGTTGGCTTAAGCAGACATATTAGGTTTTCTGTCTTCTACTCTTCAATGAAACAGTGACGTTTTACTCATATATATATATTAAAAAAACACTCGGGTCTCATATGGGTTTACTCGGGTCCAGGGTCGACTGGGTTTTTCCGGGCCAAATTCTTGGCTGATTTTTTCTTAAACCCAGTCCGGTTTTAGTCTTGGGTCGACCCGTTGGGACGGATTTCAAAACTATGATTTTTTGGTCTAAAACATTTAAAAAATACTCTAAGAACCTTGGTAAACCAACATGTAACCTCCAAAAACACAAAAGACTTGCCTCAAAACCCAAAATCAACCCGAAAATAAAAAAAAAATCTTTATGAGTTTATATTTGTTTTTTAGGCACTTCTAATGTAAAAAAAAAAACACATAACTTGAACTCTTCTCGTCACATGAAATTATCTGGTACAAAAATTAATTGTTTTGGTGGCTGAAATTGTTGCAGCAACAACTTTCTTTTTCTAAATCGGAATGCAACGAGCCCTTCTCTTCCCCCACCCATAAAAGATTGAAAAACAATGAAAATGAAGTTTGGTACATAAATTATTCTTTCTAAAATTAACACCTAATAAATAAAAAAAATGGGGGGTTAAAATGTATTTTTCAAACAAATTCTAAAGCATCACCCATTCTGCATGTATTTTATTACTTTAATCATTTGTCTTTTAATTTAAACCTTCCTAAAAAAAACATGTAATTAGATGCTAATTTGAGTTTAATTGTATAAATAAATAATTTAAGAATTAAAATGAAAATTTTAAAAAATATATTGTTATAATCCACAGTAAAAAGTAAACTATGAGAAGAATAAAAGTAAAAAAACTACAGTATTTTTTTACCACGCTTTATATTTTTAATAATTTAATTCGTGTAATTTAAAAATATGATAATTTAATCGAATTCAGGGTGTCATGGCTGTGAAAGTTTTGCTTTGCATAAGACACCCTAGTTAAAAATCTTATCAATTGAGCTCCTAGCTATTCAAATCACCCAACTTGGATGATAAGATAAAGCAAACTCGAGCAAAAGAAAAATAATTTAAATTGAGTAAAGGAAAGAATGATGATTTTTCATCCAAATTATCATCAATCTTGTTAAAAATGAGCTTATATCATGACACGTATCAAATATGTCCGAATATGAATTCTTAACATTATCTAATCTGTAAGTGATTTTAATTTTGTTTTGTTTTTATCTTTTTAATTTCTTTTCAAAATTTGATAATATAATTTAATGATAGCTGGAGATAACATATAAATACGATATTACAGGCAAAACCATGTAAAAGAGGCAACAGAGATGATGATATCGATGAAAAAACTTTTAATGTTTGAATAATTTTATTTTTTTTGGATTATGAGAGATTTAGTAGACTGTCTTGAGGAAGAAAAACCCCTTTTCATCTTTATTTTTGTTTGAAAGTATATTTTTTAATAAATTTTAGAGAGAGAATTGAAATCTACACATATCTTACTGCAATGGACGAAGGAGAGAATTGAAGCTGAAATGAAAGTTGAGGGAGCTACCTGACACAAACCAAACACCCGGGAGAAATTTAGACACCCCATAAACATGGGGATGCTGGGGGCAAATTTAAATGATTAAATCTACCAAAAGACGAAGAAGAGTAAAGAAGAAACAAAGTGCAGGGCAAGACTGCTGGATGATTCAAAGGACAACACCACGTCTCTGATCTCCCTGCTATAAAGCTGGATCTGAAAATTGCAATTCAGATCCTTTCTCAATTGTTTGAAATTTATTCAACCCAATCTTTTTCTCTACATAATACAAAGAGAGAATCGAAAAAGTAAATGGCAGCCGTTGAAGTTCATCAGTTCGCTCAGTGCATCACTTGCCACGCTTGGAGCGCGGATCGATCTAGTAAGTAATTTATTTCTATTTTTTTTTAACTCTGTTTGATTGCTATGAAAATCCAGGAGAAATTAAATAATCATGAGAAGTTTCTCTCGTAACTTTTTTTTTTCTTGGTTCTCTTGCAGTGATTGCATTTTGTCCAAACAACAATGAAGTTCACATATATAGATTGTCCCAAGACAAGTGGGAGAAGGTCCATGTTCTTCAAAAGGTTCGTTTTTTTTTTTTTTTTAATTTAATCGGAAACAATGAAATTATATTGTTTTAGCTTAATTTTTCTTTTCTTAACTTGCAGCATGACCAGATTGTTTGTGGGATAGATTGGAGTGCGAGATCAAACAGAATTGTTACTGCATCTCATGATCGAAATTCGTGAGTGTCTCATTTTAGCATTACTGTTTTTTCTTTTTCTTTGTAATGATTTCATTTCTGTTGCCCTGTTGACTGTGTGCCGTTTTTCTTTCAAGATATGTCTGGAACCAAGAAGGATCAGAATGGGTACCGACCCTTGTTATACTCAGGCTAAACCGCGCTGCACTTTGTGTGCAGTGGAGTCCAAAAGGTACGAAAGCACCATGTTTTTCAGTTATGGTTTTTAGATTTTACTCCTTGTTGTCTGACCTAAATGGCATATCTTTTTATTGGCACCAGTTGTTGCATGTTTAACCTCCCTATATGTTTTACTAAGCCATTGTGGCCTCTTCATGTTGATTGATTCCTCTTCTTCTTTATGTGGTTCACCTTATGTTGTTGTTTTTATTGTTACAGTAGATATACATGGTTGTTTTTCCTTCGTGCCAAATCTTAAGTCTTTGATGTTTCTGGAACCTTTCACTAATAACCAAGCATTTTGAGAAACCCATAACATTTTTCAGAAGTGATGGTGGTTGAGAGCTTACTTCTAACAACTTTAATGAGTATTGTGTAGGTTCTTCTCTCCACTGGAACAACAGGGCTGTTGTAGTCATTACTAAACTTGCTGAAGAGATAAATATAACCAGGCAGATCTCTTTGATCGGAGGTTGAATCGATCTTCATCAGAAGAATTAGGCCAAAAAATTAGGATACATTATAGGAAATAAAGCTTCCATCGGATATGCTCTTACTATAAATAGAAGGTTGTTAAAAAAATATCTTTATTTTGATATAGAGAATAAATATGCTTTGGGATGGAAGGATTCGAACCTCCGAATGGCAGGACCAAAACCCGTTGCCTTAATATGAAATGAGCTGCCAAATAAGGGGAGTTTTAAAACTGGGAGTAGTGATAGAGGCCCTGTATTTCCCATTGTTTATATTTTTACAAAAATGGAGGTTCTAAGAAAAACTGAGCAATAGAGCAATATAAAGACAATATAGATGCGAAAAAAGAAATTAAAAAGGTTATTCTTGGTCTCACAAAATCATATTCACCCATTGCCCATTCTATGACTTGGAAGAAGTGAAAACAAGAGGATACTATGATATGAACTTCTAGGGCTTGCATGGTTGATGGTTCTGGCCTTAGCATGCTAACCTGATTGAGCGGCTCTATTATATGTAGATAAATTTTCTCCATGAAGCTTAAAGTGAGGTTGGTTAATTCTTCAGCAATCAAGAGGTCCTTTTGGTCTAAATGAAATAATAGTTTATGAATTGTTTAGTTCCTTTTATCTACAGTATATTTCAATATTTGATTTGCTTAGTTTATTAGTATTTGTATACAGAAGTTTAGATAGTCATAGCAGTACTTGAAATTGAGCTGAAAGAGAATTGCTGCAGTTGTTTTCCCCCTAAAGACATTTTTCTGGACTTAACAACCAAGGCCAAAGCCCCCGTTTGTCTCTGATTTACAAGGCACCTCACAGTTACTCTCTCGTTCGCTTTTCCTGTCCTCCTGTATAAAATGCTACATCATTGTCAATCCATAGCCACAACAAGAATGCTGAATAAAGGCAACTGATGGAGGGGCATTCTAGATGAAGTAGTTTGGATAAGTGTGATGTGACATCATAAAGAAGAGAAAGCTCCTTTCCACCCATTTTGATACATGGAAATCCACTCCAGTACAGGACCCCAAAAACCCATGAACTACAAATTACCTGCAAATATATTTATTTAAATATTAGACTACTTGATATCATCTATTAACATGCACAGATGTATTTATTTGTTTTCCATGCACATATATTTTGTTTGTGTATATATATGCGAAAAAGAACTTTATTGAACTGGTTAGAATATTGGGTGGAAAACCTGTTGGGTTGAGTATTCACCAAAAATAAAAACTGTGACTTTTGCCTGTTCTCTCTCTTCTTGGTTTTGTTTGATTCAGAAAAGCTACTGATATCATGTTTACTTCATTATGTTATCTAATTATTATGGCCTTGCCATAATTTAGATTTAAAACCATTTTGGAAGGATGCATTGCTCATGACCACACGTATTTGTATGGATAATTGCTCATGTACTAGGCATACTTGCTTCTCATTTTACTGATACTAGCTCCCATATCCATAAAAAAATGTGCCTTGTTGGAATTGATGATTTTTGTGTTCTGGCTGTTTCTGTTTTCAATCTTGATTTTTTAATTATTGTTGAACCATTTTACTTCCAGAGAACAAGTTCGCTGTTGGAAGTGGGGCTAAAACTGTTTGTATATGCTACTATGAGCAAGACAACAACTGGTACTTGCCCCATAATTTGGAGCTTCTTAAGCACTTAGTTCATATTCTCCATCTATCCTTACGCTTGATATTGATTTGAATTCTGCTGAACCAGGAAGTATTTTATATTAATATGTATTTCTGTTTAGTATAGATTGGAGCTTATACTTATCAATTTGATGCAACCTTGTCCATGCTAATTGCTTTTGCTTGCAAATTTCTACATCAGCGACATTTTGGCATGACTGTGGTCTCAACACCTTACTATTTTTAGGCCTAAGATGTGAAGCAGCCAAAGAGAAAGAAGTTTCTGATTTACCTTATTTAGATTTTTAATTCATGCATATTCTAGTTTTTTTTTTTTTGCTAAACTTAAAATTATTTAGGAGTTTGTTTTACTCAGGAATTCTATTAGTTATGGCTAGCAAAATGGCCTATGCATGGACCACGCTAGTGGCCTGAGTGTATCGGTCATATTAGAGGCCTTCATACTAAGATAAAATCTTGCGCATAAAAAAAGAAGAAAATAAAAGGCCAGAATTTCCTTACTATGTTCAAATTTATCATGGGATCATGCCTTATCATATTGATGTTTATTGACCTCAATCAGGGAAAGTGTATGTGTAGCCTGACTTCAATGACCCTGTTTAGATCATTGATCAAACTCCATACTTCCTCTCCTATGCAATTGCTTTAATGTTGAATACTGCATGCAATTTTTTCTGTTCTTATGCTGATCTATGTTTCCCTTTTAACAGGTGGGTCAGTAAACTTATCAGGAAAAGACATGATTCCTCGGTGACAAGTGTTGCCTGGCATCCTAATAATGTATGTGTTTCTATCCCATGTTTTTTTTTCATAATTTTAGAGAAGTTGTGTGCATTTAATGGATTATTCAATTTCATTGAGAGGATGAGTCAAACCCTTCTTAATTGGAGTATACTATAACATGTACACTAATTTAATTAAATCGATAGTGAGATTTTCTCATACAGTATGTTTGAGAAACTTGGAGGGGAGGTTTGGAAGAGGAATTCAGTAAAGGGAAGCAAAACGATTTTCCTCCATTTGTTTGGATTATTAAGGAGGGGAAGTTAGGCTAATGATTTTTTTTCAAGTTATTTTTTGTCTTCCACCCCCCTTTCCTCTACTATCATCATACCTGTAATTGTGGGTGTGTGGGACAGTAATCTAAATATACAATAGTAAGGAAAAGAAAGAATTAAAAATAGCTATATGAAATTTTTTAGGTGACTTGTCACTTTTCATGGTTACTTGTCCAGGTATGTGGCATGTGTCACTTTTATTGTAGGACAAAAAACATTAACTGACTCAAATTTTAGTACAGGATGAAATCCTTAAAAAATAAAGGGTAAAGGGACAAATTGTGCTATTAAACTATGATACTGATCTTTGTCATCCTAACAATGTGTCTGTTAGTTGCTGAATAATTGTTGTTATTATTTCTGATACATTAGTTGCCTAATAGATACTTTTATAATATATGTCCATAAAGTAATGCATTGTGTTTAATATGTTTTTTTTTTAATATTTAACAGATTCTTCTTGCGACAACATCTACAGATGGAAAATGTCGAGTGTTTTCCACTTTTATTAAAGGTGTTGATACAAGGTATGCTTAACTTAAATAGCACCTTAGCGAACACTCGTTTCCAGAAACTAGTCCCCTTTATGGATCTAAGCCCTTCTTTGTCTGTGTTTCCTATATGCCAATGATCCAGGGATTCCAAAGCAGGCTCTGTCTCAGATTCAAAATTTGGAGAGGTTTGATTTCTTATCATTTTACTTCGCCATGGAATTTTGGTTTTCAATACAATCTTTTGGGAAATTTGCGAGCAATAGTTTTGAACTATCATATCTTTTTCTTTGAACTTTGGATAAAAGTGTTTCTTTTGGGTTTTACACTTCCACTGCCAAAACAAGACAACCCTTAATTTTAAAAGCAGGTTTTTCTAATATCATCACATGAGGGCTAAATGATTTTGATTTATGATGGAGGTGGTATAGTTAATTTGGTTGAGGATTAAAGCTGATCTTGAAGTGGTCTAAAATTCTAAGGAATCGTTAATAAGGAGACATGGTGGTGTAGGAGAAGGTAGGAATACAATGACAAAGGTAGAAATGAAAATGAGTATCATAAAATTCACCAGGCAACCCTTTGAATTCACAAAAACTAGTGTAACATTATCATGTGAATCTATGCTTTAGATACATATGCATAGCTCACAAGGACAAGTAAAGAGTTCATACAAACAAAACTGATCCAAGCACAAGATGTTTTCATCACAATGATTTGAATTTGACTTTCTTCCTTTGCTTATGAAATTTTTTTCTAAATCATCATCCCAATTTCCAAAGACACCATGATAGCTGCAGTAAATGGGCTGTTGCTCGCTTCACAATTTTTTCTTGTCACAGAATTGTAATAGACTTGCAGTGACAAATCTGCTGGCAGCAACGTTGCTTATATATGCCTTAAAGGAGTCCTAACTAACATAGGAAATAAACAGATTCTCCTATTTAATATTAATGAGCTAGTTTTCTAAATAGCGTAAAAAAATTAAATTTGGAATCTAATCACAATATTTGTAAGATAGAAAATAAATTCATGAAGCATATTCTTCTCGCACTGCATCACATGGAGTTGATATTATGGGAACAATTTTTGTAAAGGCTAGGAATATATTATGGGGCTCGTAGTTTATGATGGTTTGGGAACTAGAGGCTTGTTTGTCATCCCAAAGTCCATTTTAAGAGCTTTAATCCCTTTTCATTTTCTGTTGAATCAGCAAATTGTTCAGCTTGATCTCTCGTTTTCCTGGGCATTTGGTGTGAAGTGGTCGCCTAGTGGCAATACCTTGGCTTACGTAGGTCAGAAATTCACTTTTCTGTCATCTTCAAAGATTAAATTTTTGCATGACATACATTCCATGAAGTTTGGGTTATTCGTTTACACTCTATTCATTGGATGGATTTATCTCTTATTTGGCACAAGCTCTTGATCAAATTTGATTAACAAATTAACAATGCATTTGTATTTGGCTCTGAAACCCACCATTGCCTGAAATCAAGACATTGCTTTAACTCAATTAATAAATTTCAGGGAGTTCATTTGTTGGAAACTATTGAAGTTGGTTATTCCTTATGTATCTGCCATCTGTACTGTTACAGGACATAATTCCATGATTTATTTTGTTGATGATGTTGGTCCATCTCCATTGGCCCAGAATGTTGCATTTCGCGATTTACCTCTCCGTGATGTGGGTCAGCATCCACTCTTGTTATATATATGTGATTCAAGTTATTTTCTTCATAATACTTGTGATTTTAGTCACCTGAAAATTGTGGATCAATGCGCTGCTTATTTTCAGGTCTTATTTGTTTCTGAGAAAATGGTCATAGGAGTGGGATTCGACTGCAACCCTATGGTTTTTGCAGCAGATGAAAGAGGAATATGGTATGTATTTAACAAGAAAAAGAAGTGCAAGCCAATCGTGTTGTCCTGGCGGGCTTAGATTCGTAGCCAATTTTCATTACTCATTAGAGATGTCAGGCAGCCTCAAGTAAATTTTTTTTTATTGATGTATTTATCTCCCACTGAAACTAATGATGAGATTTCTTTGGTTAACAGGAGCTTTATCAGGTTCCTTGGTGAAAGAAAATCAACACTTTCAGGTTCAAGATACAGTTCACAGGTACAGACATGGCTACAATTTTTGCCAATTATGTTCCTGTCGCATGATATCTCAGTTTTATTGGTTTACACCAGATTTTTCCATTTTATAACTGGATGGAGCTGTGATAGATTACCATATGGTTTCAAGACATGTACAGGACTTCAATATGCCACTTCTGAAGTTATTATATACTTTAGTTTGAGTTGCTCGTAAACACATTAGCTACTGCTTTTTTGCAAACTAGCAAGATGCGAAAATGGATTGCTCAGAGATGTGACACAAGGCAGTCAGCCTGATGAAGTGAAAATTCAATATCCCAATTTTTTTAGGATCTCGACTTTTTTATTTCTGTCGTGGCCATTTCAGCCAAATTTCAAACTTCTTGGTCCTCCTTACAACTGGTTTTTATATGTTATATGCCTTAAGCTTATTCGTACAGTTACTTGGTAGAAGCAGATGTTACATTAGATCACTAAAGTGGAAGTACATTTATAGAATATCAGGTGCTGTTTTCCTATTTTTGTAATTGTCTTCGGGCTTTTCACATGGTCAATAGAACTTTCTAACAGCAGACTGGCTTTTCCACTCTCTTTGGCAGTTTTCTGAAGCATTTGGAAAATTTTATGGCCAATCGAAGTATGGAGCGAGCAATGATGGCATTGAACCTTCAAGGTCACGTGGAGGCATTCACGAGAATTGCATAAGGTATGCAATTACCTCTCAACTATACTACTAAGGTTCTTACAATTATTTGTTAGTTTAATTGTTCCTCCATATTTTTTAAATTTCCTGTTGGGGTCTCCCACGTCCACTTCAACTGTTGCTTCTCCACTCCATCTGCATTTGCATGATAAATGACTGCTATGTGGAGTGCAAAAGCAAACATTGAGGTGGGCTTCTGTTGACCTCTGATCATCTCTGAATTTTGTGGAGCAGCACTTAACTGTGTGTTCTGGAACTGTAGTTGTATTATGTCTCTTACAGAATCAGGGAGTTCTAGAAAAACACGCTTCAGCACTTCAGGTACGCGATACGGGCAATTTGTTGTTCGGATCTCATTTAATTAGATCATATATACATAAAAAGTCTTGTTGTTTTGTCCTATTTCTTAGGCTTGTCTTCCATCTGTGCATTTTTCTTACTATGCAGGATTGGATGGTAAAGTAGTTGTTTGGGATTTGGAGAACCAGGAAGATCTATCTGGATATCTGTAAGCAGTTTCTGATATGGAACGGGACGATGCTCAATCTGGTACAAAGTAGTTGGGTGGGTAGTTCTCTCATAGAAAGTCTTGAACAATGGTTTTTGTCTAGAACACTTGCATATGTATTTGTAAGAAAACTTTTGCCAGTTGTATTTCATCACCGGTTGAAATAATAATCTCTTTATTAAAAAAAATAAATCCCACTCCCAGCTAGATGAAGAAAAAAAAGATGTGAGACTTGAGATCATTAGTAGGATTTTCCATTCATAGTACAGAATTGGCAAATCCTACTAATTATTTTCTTCACATTTACTGATTTTAGAAAGTATTGTTTTCAATTTAATGATTGTCAATCATTTATGTAGGTTTTTCGATGTTGTGAGATATCTTTCAATCATAATTGTTTGTCTTCTTCTTCATGCTGATAAACATAAACCTTTTACTTGTATTATTATTTCAAGTTACTATTACTACCTTTTTTTTTTATTATTATTATAAAATAAAAAGGTAAAAAGTCATCAAAACCTTAGAATGGCTAATTTTTTTTGACCCCAAGGTAATATTTTTAATTTTATTAGTATATTAAAAAAATAAAAAAGACCAAAACATTCATGCCCCATGGTGTTAGTTTTTTTATGAGTATTTTGATTATTTTATTGTTTATTAAAATATATAATAGATGAAAATATGTTCAAATAAATTTACAATAACTAATGAGCTGCGAAAAAAGATAAAAATACTCTTGGTTCAAATGCGAATAATTGTTTGTGCCAAGATTATAGACATTATTTTACTATTACAATAAATAGTAATATAGACTAGCATGCATATATATATATATATATATATATATATATATATATATATATATATATAAAAAATATAAATAATATATATAA
>Ga0307515_10019012_pt1 | contig 12397 bp, 10 predicted proteins | sample 17_EM_MG_FD_194513 | JGI IMG/M metagenome (GOLD analysis project Ga0307515, IMG submission 194513) | Populus trichocarpa ectomycorrhiza microbial communities from riparian zone in the Pacific Northwest, United States - 17_EM | ecosystem: Host-associated > Plants > Roots > Unclassified | place...
GAAGGGAGCCTGATTTGAGTGCTCTGCAGCTTCGAGTCAAGTACGGTAACACCTCGCATCGCTGGGTTAAGCAGACCAAGGTCACATTGAGCGGCGCAATCGAGAGAAAAAACAACGTCGGCTCCGGAGATCACATCTTCGAGGTGAACCCCGGAAATGTGGATCTGACTATCGAGATCCCGCCGCAGGGAGGTCTCGCCAATTCCATCTACCTGATCCAGCAAAGTTTGAATATTTTGAGCGCTCCTCCTTTCATCCATTCGGTTGGAAAACCCTATGATGAGCGGCTGATGGTGACGACGCAGAGCAGCAAGCGTGGCCATTTTATCGAAATCAAGGTCGACAACAACTTCATCGACGTCACCGCATATGCGCGCAAGGTCAAGTTCACGAAGCCGCCGCCCCCGCGCAAGCCGGGATCGCCGCCGAAACCACCGCCTCCGCCGACTCCGATCTTGCAGCCGTACGACGACATGACGCCCACACCGCTGCCGCCGTCACCGGGACCGTCATCTGGGCCCGCGCCTCCGCCTCCTCCATCCCACTGGGGCAACAAGCTGGTCCTGCTGGAATACACCGCTGGAGAGGCGGGAGCTCCCGTGTGGATGGTCTTCATCCCGCCCAAGCTGCAAGGAGAGATCATACGGGCCCAGGCTCACAACTGCCTCTTCTTTCGGCCCGAGGACTTCCAATACAAGAACACCGACGACGTCCAGCCCAACATCGAGCGCGCTCTCCGCTATCTTCAGGATCCGCCGGCGTCCGACCCATTCGACGTAAGCGACGAAACCCCCTACCGTGATTGCGGCTTCGAGCGTCAGATCGCTCTGGCGAACAGGCCTGCCCTGTTCATCTATCCGATCCCCCTCGGAGCCGCATTTGGAGATGCCAGCACCAAGATCGACCTGGTCGATTCCGTCCAAGCGCTGCTCATCGCCACCGGATTGATCAGCGTGATCGACCGCGACAGCGGCTTGCGCTCGCCGCACAAGCTAGCCGTTGCCGGCTACAGTCACGGCGGAGACGCGGTGTTCCAGCTCCTGTCGAGGACAAAACACCAGGCCAAGATCGACGAGCTCTATTTGTTCGATCCCAACGCCTTTGCTGAGAACATGAGCACGCTCGTCAGCTGGATGGAGTTGGGAAACAAGCGCTTGCGCATGATCGCCGGCGCGTTCCGACAGGACAAGATGATCGAGCTTGACGCCAAGTTAAAGAAACACACCGATCTCAAGGGTTCGGAGTGGTCGCTGAAACAGGGCGACCCGGGCTACTGGCAAAGCGATGCGCTCTACCAGGCCGCGCGCTCGGGGATCCCTGCCGCCGCGATGCGGCTGGAAGACGCCTCGGGGACCACCGCGCCAACGACCACCACCGGCTCGCTCTCCGATCAAACCGGGATCTTCGTCGTACCTGCCTCCAATGCGGGCGCCGGCATGACCTTTCGCTGGTTTCCGCCGACCAAGCAGGCAGTCGACCGCACCCTCGGACGCTGCAGCAACGGCGAAGCCTCGGGCGTGATCGCCAAGCTGCTCGGCCCGATCAAGAAGGTGACCACCGCCGCCGAGTTCGACGTAGCGATCAAGAGGATCGAATTCTTTTTCGACGGTGACCATGACAAGCACCGGATCGGCGAGTTACGTCATGACTGGACCGTCGTCGGTGGAGAGGACGCGGCCAGCGCCACCGATCGCGGCAGCACGTTCAAAGGGTTCCTGCATCTATGTCTGGAAGCGAGCGGGTTCGACTGAGTGAGTCGTGCCGCTATTCTCTCGGGCGTCGAGAAGCGAGGCACTCGTCTGCGGCTTTCCTGACGGTGGTTGCCGACCGGCAGGAGGCTGCAGAATGCCATTCGTAAGCCTTGGGCTTCCGCGATATATAAGCCAATTATGAGAATTCTTGGAGAGACCGAGTAAATCCCTATGTGTGATCTGGAACGTCGCCTTGGTGCGGCGGAACGAATGCGGTGGCATTCGCCCCTCGTTGCCATGTCGTGCTGCTGAATTAGTTTCGGCGCGCGAGCTGGCGAGTCTCCGGAGATACACCCAACGAAGCGGGGGCCATTCGGTGGTGCAGCGCAGCCGTGGATCGCAACCTGTGGCGATCAAACGGGAACCCTCCGGAGAGCGAGTTGAGACCTCCACCAAGATCTCCGGAGGCCGGGGCGTCGCTCTCCGGAGAACGCCGGGAGAGCGGTTGGTGTAGCGGAGCGAATGCCGAGCCCTTCATCGCGAGAACATCTGAGCGTCCCGCGATGATGGCTCAATGGGCCGCGAGCACCGCACCGCAGTCCGTCGCTGGTTAGCGGGTCAACGAGCTGCGGTACGCCTGCAGCACAGCCTGCAAGCTACCGAAGGCCGACGACCCGCTCGCGCCGTTGCTCATTCACTGTCCGCCCTGTCTGCGCTCGAGACCATGGGCCGGTGCCCGGTCCTCGCGACGCCGTGAGCGAGCGCGCGGTCCAAAAGGTGCGGCGCCGATGGGCGCGCATCCAGCAGCATGCCCGCCGCGCGCGATCGTGACCGGTCCCGGATCGAGGACGCACTCGCCACGCGGGATCCGGCGCTATCCGAGCTCGGTTCGCCGTGGATGGTGATCGGGGCATCGCCGTGATCGCCCCACGGTGTTCAGCGCATGACCACAGATATCGACGTGGTGATTCAAGGCGACACCGTACCTGTCCGCAGCCTTGTCGCGGCGCTCCGCCGACACCGGATCGTGCCGCGAATCGACGACGACGACGACGCCAGCCTGGCCGGGACCCAGATCTCGGATTCGAGACAAGCTCGGTAAGCCCATCCGCCACACCCGCCAGGTGCCGCTGGAAGCGCATCGCCAGCACGGAGGCGGGGGACGAGTCGCCTCCTGTAGTAGCATCGGCTGGATGAAGCGCGTGGCACTTCTCGGGTTGGTCCTCGGCTGTGGCAAGGTGGCGGAAACAAATGTCGACGCGACAATGTCGAGTGACTCAGGTGGCGGAGCTGACAGCGCCTCCGCCGCGCGCTGCGATCCGTTGAAGCCGTTCGGCACGCCGACGAAGCTGGCGAACGTCAATTCGGCGGCGGACGACATCACACCGTCCGTCACGGCCGACGAGTTGCAGCTGTGGTTCAGCAGTAGACGCGCGGGCGGTCCTGGCGCGTTCGACATCTACATGGCGACACGCACGTCGCCGACGGCCGATTTCGACTCTCCGGCCCTGGTCGCGGGCGTCAACTCGGCGGGTGGCGAGACGCGCCCCGTCGTGCCCGGACCGCGTGACGATCCGGATCCCGCGACCATCGATCACGTGATCCGTCGCATCCGCGATCACCTCGACAGGGACCAACGCATGCGTGCGGCCCAACTCGGACGACGCCCATCGCCGGAGCGTGTCCGCACCAGCCGACGATCGCATCGCGGGACTTTGGGCAGCGGGGAGTGCTGCGCGGCCACGGGCTGGCAGATCGACGATATCGCGATGACGGGGATCACCAACACGCCGTTCCCCGCGTTCGTGCCCGAGCCGACGACGTGTGCCGCGTCGTCGGCTGCGAGCGAATCCGAAGCGGGCGTCACCAGCCTGCGCAGCATGCGGCGCATGAGCCTGGACGGAGTCGCCGGCGCGGCCGAGCCCTGACTCGAAGGGCGGGCGGCATCACTCGGCGGCAGCGGCCGCCCACGCGGCCCAGTAGCCGCAGTCCGAGTCGCTGTCGATCTGGGCGGCGGCGGGGCGAGACGCCCCGGCGCGGTCGGGGGAGTAGCCGGTGGCCTCGGCCTTGAGCGCGCAGCTGACGAACACTCCGGCGAACAGCAGCGCGGTCGAGACGACGATGGAGCGGTTCATGTTGTCCGGGGCTCATCGCACGGCGCGTGCCACGCAGCTCCGGGGCGATCACCGAGGCAACCACGGGATTCCCGTGACCGAGCCTTCCGTCGATGCTGGACGCCGCGGCGTCCAGGCTGGACGCGTCCGCGGGTCCTGCGGCGCGTCGCGGCGGGTCAGAACCCGACGGCGAGGCCGAGGCGCATGTCGGCGCTGACGCCGGTGTTCAGGTGCACCGCGGTGCCGAGCTTGTCGACGATCGCCAGGCCGCTGATCGCGTCGAGATCGATCAGCACGGCGAGGCTGCCGCTGAGGTGCCGGGTGTAGCCGATGCCGGCGCCGAGCAGCAGCGGGCCCTGTGCGACGACGTCGGTGTCCATCCCCGGCGTCTCGGTATCGAGCTTGATCGTGTTGCGCAGGATGCCGAAGCCGAGCTCGGTCATGACGTGGAGGCCGTCTCCGGAGTCGGAGAACGCGTAGCCCAGGCGCAGGAACCCGGCCGGGGCGATGGTCGAGTGGCCGGCGATGTTGGCGCCGAGCGGCAGGCCGATCCGGGCGACCGCGCCGACCGACAGCCGCGGGCTCAGCCGGTAGCTCAGCTCGGGCGAGATCACGATCGGGCTCGAGCCGAGGCAGCACTTCTGCACCATGTTCTCGCCCTCGGTCTTGCCGGTGACGTAGCCAAACCCGGTGCCGCCCGAGACCGCGAGCACGATCCGCGAGCCGTGGACCGCCGGCGTCGCACGGCCGACCACGCCGCCGTCGCGCGGATCGGGCGAGCTCGTTGTCCCGGCGCTGCCGAGTGGCTCCTCGGTGTCGCGCGGCGCGGCGCCGGCGCTGCCGCCGCCGAGATCGAGGATGTTCGGCGCGCCGGACGAGCCCCGCGCCGCGAGCACCTTGTTGTTCGCGTCGTACGCGGCGACGTAGTAGTGGACCAGGGCGCCGTGCATCGCCGCCGCCGGGATCGCGCCGGCGTAGCGGCAGCCGCCCTGCCGGGCGAGCTTGACCTCGGTGAAGTCGATCGCGCCCTCGGGCCGGTACATGACGACCACGCGGGCGGGAGACAGATCGCCGCCGATCTGGACCTCGATCGGCTGGGCGACGCCGCGCCGGGCGCCGTCGGTGGCCGACAGCTGCAGGCCGCGGACCGACCGGCACTCGTCGCTCGCCGGCTCGGCCGCGTCGCCGGCCGCCGCGCGCGCCTCGTCGAGCATCCGGACCAGCTCGGCCGACTTGTAGGCCGGATCGACCGTGATCCGCGGATCGATCTGGACCGCGGACAGGAACGCGACCTTGGCGCCTTCGGGGTCCGAGCCGGCGAGCTGGGCGATGCCCAGATCGAGGTAGACCCGCGCGACGATCGGATCCTTGTCGAGCTTGGCCTTCTTGGCGATCGCCAGCGCCTGGTAGAGCTGGCGGCGCGCGGCCTCGTAGTCCATCGCGTCGTAGCTCGCCATGGCCGACCGCGCCTTGGCGGCGATGTCGGCCCGCGGCTCGGCGTGGGCCGGCGCGGCGAGGGCCAGGACCACGCCGGCGATCACCGCGGCCGAGCAGCGCGTACGCATCCGGCTTCTATACCAAAGCCCCCGGCGCGTGCGCCAAGGCTTTCGCTCCGAGCCAACCACCCGGAAGGCCGCGGAAACCCTCGTCACCGCGCGGTGATCACGAACTCGACGCGGCGGTTCTGCGACCGGCCCTCGGCGGTCCGGTTGTCGGCGATCGGCGTGCTCTCGCCGTAGCCCTTGGCGACCATGCGGTCGCTGGTGACCGCCTTCTTGATCAGGTAGGTGCGCACCGACTCGGCACGCTTCTGCGACAGCTTGAGGTTCGCGCGGTCGCTGCCCTGGCTGTCGGTGTGGCCCTGGATCTCGACCTTGATCGTCGGGTTGTCCTTGAGCGCCTGGGCGACCTCGGTCAGCAGCGCGAACGACACCCGCTTGATCGTGGCCCGGTTGGTGTCGAAGAACACGGTCTGCTTGAGCTCGATCTTGGTCTCGGTGACGACCACCAGGTTGTACTTCTTGGGGCAGCCGTCGGGCGGCACGCCGGGCTCGTCGGGGCACTTGTCGGTGACGTCGGGGACGCCGTCCTTGTCGTTGTCGGGGTCGGGGCAGCCGTCCTCGTCCTGGAACCCGTCCTTGTCCTCGGGCTCGTTGGGGCACTGGTCGGCCTTGTCGAGGATGCCGTCGTTGTCGTTGTCCGGATCGGGGCAGCCGTCGGCGTCCTGGAACCCGTCCTTGTCCTCGGGCTCGTCGGGGCACTGGTCGGCCTTGTCGGTGATCCCGTCGCCGTCGTTGTCGTCGTCGGGGCAGCCGTCCTCGTCCTGGAACCCGTCCTTGTCCTCGGGGACCCGCGGACATTGATCGACGTCGTCGAGCACGCCGTCGCCGTCGAGATCGCCCGGGCCGGGCAGCGGGACGTCCTTGTCGACGCAGGTGGCCGGCGGCGAGCGGTCGATCGCGAGCTGGGCGTTGGTCTCGGCGACGTCGGCCTCGGTCCGCGCCTCGCTGTAGTTGCCCTCGTCGAGCGCGTGCCGGGCGAAGTCGTTGTGCGACTCGGCCATCGCGAGCTCGACCGGGGCGCAGCGCTGCGCGCCGTTGTGCCGCGCGGTCGCGATCAGCCCGCCGGTCGCGGTGGTCTGGACGCGGACGCGGTTGCCGGCGCAGCCCGCGGCGAGCGCGATCGCCACCGCGAGCACCGCCCGGAGCGAGCCGGTCACGGCGGGTCCTTGGCCGGCGCGACCGGTCGGGGCCGCGGCGGCTTGGTCGGGGCGGGCGCGGCCGGCGGGGTCTTCGCCGGCGGCGACGGCAGGGTCTTGGCCGGCGGCGCCGGCAGGTCGCGGGCCGGCGCGATCGGCGCGTCGGTGGTCCGGGACGGCACGGCGTCGGGAGCGGGGACGCGCGGCCGCTTCGATGGATCCTTGGCGGCGATCCGCGCGTCGCTGGCGGCCTGGGTCGCGGCCTCGGTGGCGAGCCGGCCGAACCGGTTGGCGCCCTGGAAGTCGGCGTGGGCCGCGACCTCGCGCGCCTTGTGCAGGTACTGGATCGCGCGGGTCCACCAGTACGGCGCGTACTGCTCGGCCTGGGCGGCGCGGGCCGCGTCGACCGCGTCCGAGGCGCGGCGGGTGACCTCGCCGACGTAGGTGACCGGCCCGCAGCCGCCGGTGGCGACCGCGACCACGGCGACCACCGCGACCGTCGCAACCATCCGGCACACGCGGCCGTACATCGCGGGCGAGCTTATCATCGCGACCGCACGCGGCGGCCATCGCGGCCCAGCTCGATCGCGACGTAGATCCCGGAGCCGAACAGCGCGAGCAGCGACACCACGAACGCCCAGCCGAGCTGGACGGCGAACAACGTCGCGCCCTGGCTGTCCTGCCAGCCGGGATAGTCGGTCGCGGTCGACAGCCGGTGGATCCCGGCGACCGCCAGCACCAGCAGGATCAGCGCGATCGCGCCGGCGGCGTAGAGCAGCGCGACCTGATAGCCGCGGCGCAGCAACAGGCCGGCCCCGTACCAGCCGCCGATCACCAGCGCGGCGTGGCCGACCATCAGCGGCAGCACGGCGACACCGGCGAGCTTGCGCGGGTTGATCCAGTACATCCAGCTCCACGCCGGGTGCACGGCATAGAAGTACAGCGCGATCGGCGCGACCACCGCCGCCGCGTGCAGCGCCACCAGCGGGAACGCCGGCGCCGCGAACGGGCCATCGGCGCGGATCCGATCGCGGGCGATCAGCGCGAACCCGATGCCGAACAGCAGGTTGACCAGCGCAACGACCGGAATGTCGGCCTCCGCGGACACCGTAACACGGCGCGTCCCGCGCTGCGCCCGCCACGGCTGCTGCCGTCAGCGCCTCTCGATCGGCGGCGTCCGCGATCCGGTGTCGGGGTCGGGGTCCGACGAGCCGAGCATCGCGCTCGCGGCGGTGAACTCGACCGCCGGGGTGTCGTGGTCGAGGTCGCGGTCGCGCGGCGGCGGCAGCGGGGTCGGGACGTCGATCTCGCCGGCCACGAACGAGGTCTCGACCATCGGCAGCGGCGGCGCGATCGCCACCACGCCCTCGATCGGCGTGCCCTCCTCGATCAGCATCTCGGCCTCGAGGTCGTCGGCCTCGATCACGCGGACCGCGTGGGCGACGTTGGTCACCACCCAGTCGTCGTGGCCGGCCGGCATCGGCGGTGCGGCGAGCACCGACACCGTCCAGCCGCTGGCCTCGCGCGGCCGGGCGACCGGCGCACGCTCCATGGTCTCGTCGGGCGGCGGCGGCGCGATCACCGACTCGTTGCTCGTGGTGCCGGTGGCGTCGCTCTCGACCAGCGACTGCAGCGCGTCCTCGAGCGGGTGCAGCTTGTTGAGCGCGGTGTCGACCGGCGGCGGCGCCGGCGCCTCCTCGAACACCGTGGCCTCGAAGTCGTCGTCGGCCAGGAGCTCGATCTTGGGCGCGTCGTCGGCGGTGGCGTCGAGGAACGGCACCACGAACCGCTCGGTCAGGATCTGGTAGGCGGACCGCAGTGCGCGCCGGGTCGCGCTCGCGGTGAACTCGCGGCGCACCCGCTCGTAGGCGTTCTGGGCGAGCCGGCCGCGCAGCAGCGGCTCGCCCAGCAGCCGCAGCACCTTGCGCGCCAGGTCGATCGGATCGCCGGGCTCGAACAGCAGCGCCTCGCGGTTGTTCTCGACCACGTGCGCCAGGGTCTCGCGGCGCGGCGCGACCACCGCGCGGCGGCACGCCATGTACTCGAGCAGCTTGGTCGGGAACACCACGGTCGGGCTCGGCGTCAGGTCGGCCGCGGCCGGGACCACGCACACCGTGGCGGTCGCGAGCAGCGCCGGCAGCTGGTCGTGATCGACCGGCCCGGTGACCTCGACCTTGTCGGTCAGGCCGAGCTCGCGGATCGCGGCCTGCAGCGGCTGGTCGAACCGCGGCGCCATCGAGCCCGCGAGCACCAGCCGGGCGTCGACCTCGCGCACGATCGAGGCCATCGCGCGGACCAGGACCCGGACGCCGCGGCCGGGGTCGATCGTCCCGACATAAAGGATGCGGGGCGGGCCCCCGGTCGGCGGGTTCTCCCAGTCGAAGCGGTCGATGTCGACGCCGGGCGGCGACAGCACGACGCGCTCGGGCTTGCCCCGGCCCTGCAGCGCCTTGACCGCGGCCGGGGTGGGCGCGAGCACGAGATCGGCGGCTGCCAGGCAGGTGTCCTCGTCGCGGGCGTACTGGGCGTCGAGCTCGGCGTCGAGCGTGGTCTCGCCCAGCGGCGAGCGCGCCAGGTCGTAGACCATGGCGTAGCCGAGCCGCGACCGGGCCTCGAGGACGGGGATCCCGCTCCAGCTGTCCCGGCAGTGCACGACGTCGTAGTCGGCGCCGTCGAGCTGGCGCTTGAGCGCGCGCTGGAACGACTGGATCTGCGCCTGCAGATCGGCCTCGTGGGTCGGCACCCGCAGCACCCGGACCGAGCCCTGGCGCTCGACGTAAGCCTGGTCACCCTCGCGCACCACCAGGAGGTCGACCGAATGCAGCGGGGTCAGCGCCCGGATGACGTGGCGGAGCTGGACCCCGGCCCGCCGCGGCCCCGGCACCGCGCAGAATCCCGTCAGCAGCACCCGGGGCATCGCCGGGCGATCCTCGGGCAACTCGCGGGCACGCGCAAGACCGAATGCTCGATCGTCGTCGGTCGGTTGCCTTGATCCGGATCGGCGGCTGCGTTATTCCCCGTGGCGTGAATCGGTTGATCGAATACCTCCGGCAACATCTGATGATCGACTTCCAGGGTGATCTGACGGTGGGGAAGGTGCGGGAGTTGCTCGCGGGCGACGACAGTCGCGAAACCAAGGTACTGCTCGCCAAGCTCGTGGCTGAAAAGAGCGTGGACGAGATGTTCCTGGTGCTCGCGGATTGTCTCCTCGAGCACGTCCAGCGGTCGCTCACCGACGACGTGGTTCGCGAGCAGATACGGATGTACGCCGAGAGCTAGCTGTAACCTCGATCACGACCAAGGTCCGACCGGCGTGCTTGTGCTACGGTCTGTGACATGGGGAACCCGGTGCCCGACACCAAAACACCTGTGGTCGTCGCCTTCGTCATGGTCGTGGCGGGGATCGCGATCTCCGCGACGCAGGGCCTGTTCCACGGATCGCTGCTGGGCGGCGTGATCGCGGCGGCCGGGGCGATCCCCGCGTGCTTCGGGATGTGGAAGGGAATCCAGCAGGAGACCCAGGGCACGCTCGCGCTCAGCGTCGCGGCCGTGCTGGTCTCGCTCGGGGTCGGCGCCCTGCTGATCGTGCTCCGGTTCGTGTCGCTGCTGCACTGAGCGAGTCCGCGATGCGTCGTCGAGCATTCTCGATTGGATGCCTGAGCGTGTGCGCCTGCCTGGGCCTGGGGCGGGCGGATGCCGAACCCGCCGGCGGGACGCCGTCGAAGGTCCAGTACACCGATCACGCGATGGGCACGAACGTGACGGTGTGGCTGTGGACCGCCGACGAGCGCGCCGCGGCGCAGGCCGCCGAGGCGGTGTTCGGCGAGATGAAGCGGCTCGACAAGGAGATGACGACCTGGACGCAGACCTCGGAGGTCTCGCAGATCAACGCCGCGGCCGGCGACCGGCCGGTCAAGATCTCGGCCGAGACCTACGCGGTGATCGAGCGCGCGGTCGATATCTCGAGGCGCTCCAAGGGGCTGTTCGACATCACGATCGAAGCGTTCAAGGGCGTGTGGAACTTCGACCAGGACATGGACGGCTCGCTGCCCGATCCCGCCGAGGTCAAGAAGCGGCTCGCGCTGGTCAACTGGAAGGACATCGTGCTCGATCGCAAGCAGCGCAGCGTGTTCCTGCGCCGCAAGGGCATGGCGATCACGCTGGGCGGGATCGCCAAGGGCTACGCGGTCGACAAGTGCGCCGCGCTGCTGCGCGCGCGGGGCTTCCATGACTTCATGATGCAGGCCGGCGGCGACATGTACGTCGCGGGCAAGAAGGGTGATGACTCGTGGACGGTCGCGATCCGCGATCCGCGCGGCGAGACCAACACGTACTTCGCGGTCGCCCCGGTCGAGGACCACTCGTTCTCGACCAGCGGCGACTACGAGCGCGGCTTCGTCAAGGACGGCGTGCGCTACCACCACATCATCGACACCCGCACCGGCCAGCCGGCCCGCGCGTCGCGCTCGGTGACGGTCCGCGCCAGGGACGCGTTCACCGCCGACGCGTGGTCCAAGGTCATGTTCATCATGGGCCCCAGGGACGCGCTCGAGCTGATCAAGCGCGAGAAGCTGACCGACTTCGAGGTGGTGTGGGTCGACGATCAGAACAAGATCGTCACCACGGACGGGCTCAAGAGCGTGCTCCGCGTGCTCAAGGAACCGACGCCGGGTCCGTGACCGGGACGGGGACAGGGACGCCCCCGGGGACGGTTGCGCTGCCACGCGCCGCGGCCACGGTCTCGATCTCGACCCTCTGCCCCGGCGCCAGCCAGCGCGCGACCGCGCGCTCGATCGTCGCCGGCGTGACGCCGCGGTAGCGCGCCAGCTCGTCGGCCAGGCCGTCGGGCTGGTGGCGGTACAGCATGTGGCGCTGGATCAGCGACGCGCGGCGCGGCAGGCTGGTCAGCCCCCAGATCGCGCCGGCCTCGCGCCGGGTCACCGCGCGATCGATCGCGCGCTGATCGACCCCGGTCCGGCACACGTCGTCGAGGATCGCGCGGACCGCCGCGGGATCGGCGCCGCCGCGCAGATCGACCGCGACGTGGACCTCGCCGCCGAGCCGGCCGTTGCTGGTCCACGCCGAGACCCGCTGGGCGAGCTGGGTCTCGTAGACCAGCCGCCGCCAGATCGCGCCGGTGCCGACCGCGGTCCACGCCGCGGTGGCGATGTCGAGCTCGGGCTCGTCGTCACCGAACGCGACCGGCCCGGGCCACGCGCGGTGGATCCGGCCGAGCGCGGCGAACCGGTCGACGACCCGCTCGGGCCCACGCTCGGTCACGCCCTCGGGCACGCCCTCGGTCACCCCGTCGCCGCCCGGCGGGCCCCGGCGCTCCGGGCGGCGCGATGCCGGGAAGCTGCCGAAGTAGCGGTCGATCAGCGCGTCGAGCGCGCCGTCGTCGCCGACGTCGCCCGCGATCACCAGGGTCGCGTTGGCCGGCACGTACCACGTGCGATAGAACGCGAGCACGTCGTCGACGGTGGCGGCCTGGATGTCGTCGTGCCGGCCGATCGTCAGGTGGCGCAGCGGGTGGCCATCGGGGTACAGCGCGAGCGCCACCGCGAACCGCTCGGCGCCGTACGGCACGTCCTCGTAGCGCTGGCGGCGCTCGGCGCGGACCACCGCCTGCTGCGCGACCAGCCGGGCGCCGTCGAAGTCGCGGGCGAAGTAACCCATGCGCTCGCTCTCGAGCCACAGCGCGAGCTCGAGCTGATGCGCCGGGACCACCTCGTGGTACGCGGTGCGATCGATGCTGGTCGACGCGTTGGCCTCGGTGGCGCCGGCGCGACGCAGGACCTCGTAGTGGTGGCCGCCGATCCGCTCGGCCGGGCTCTTGAACAGGTGCTCGAACAGGTGGGCGAACCCGGTGCGATCGGCGCGCTCGTCGGCGCTGC
>Ga0307515_10019013_pt1 | contig 12397 bp, 12 predicted proteins | sample 17_EM_MG_FD_194513 | JGI IMG/M metagenome (GOLD analysis project Ga0307515, IMG submission 194513) | Populus trichocarpa ectomycorrhiza microbial communities from riparian zone in the Pacific Northwest, United States - 17_EM | ecosystem: Host-associated > Plants > Roots > Unclassified | place...
TCACACACTTTTGTATTGCTCATATTTGCGTGAGGCTGTATAGAGAAGGACCTGTGGCGAAGGACCTAACTGTGCCTTCTGTGAATTGTATGATATGTGTGAACATGTGTGAGCCACCTTAGGCACACGGCCTTCCACGATGTGCAAATTAAAGCACATTGTTCGGGTGCCTGATGAGACAGCTGCAAGGCAGCAGACCACAATAAGCTGAGATACTTGTGGGTAAAACAGTACATACCATGACAAGAATATCTAAGCGTGCGCACTGCATACATATTTAACAAGACAGAGACCATACACGAAACAAGCAAGACCTTACTCGACCACCTCCATGTCATCCTCATCCTCGTCCTCGTCCTCGTCATCATCCTCGTCATCAGGCTCACCATAGTCGAATTCTGAGTTGTTCTGCGAAGGTTCCAAGTTGTACTCCACCTTGTACGGATCCACTTTGATGCCTTGAGAGCCGTCAAGCTCCATTTCGTCCTCTTTGACTTCGGGCATCGCCATTGCGTAGCTCTCCTGTAACCTCCAAGTGCCGTTGTTTGGCCCACTCCTCTCCAAATGACCAATCTCAGCGAGGACTTCCTTGAGATATGCCTCAGGTTGCTGGGTCTTTGCCCTGAGGTCCTTGAGTGACCAATACTGTTGTTTAGAGAATAGCTTAAAGAGCATATCGATAAGGTCGTTTCTGGCGATACGTGCCATCCGCTCGAATTGGCCCTTCGGTTTGGGAGGTTGTTTACCCAGGGCATGGGAGAATGCAGCGCTCGATGCCGATCTAGAGACGATTCCGGCGTTGAGGCGGTTAATACCAGCTTGATCGAAGTCTTTTTGCTTCTCGAGAATCATGACACGGCCCCTTGGCTCCGCTTTCTCCCGTCGTGCGCGCATACGAGCCGAGTAATTGCGATTGTACATAGCTTCGATGTTGAAATCATGTTCAAGGGCGCCGCGCAGGACGGTCAATCCTAGAACCCGGGTTAGCACGTTTTGCCTCCTCAACATTCAGTTGAGGACTCACGTGCGCGGTTTTCTGCGTCAGGGGACTTGGCTTTGTCTGTGAGGACAAGGGAGTTCTTTACAGATTTGTCAAGCATGCGCATCTTGTAATGACGCAGAGAAGGCTCGTCTGGATCCGCGCCTGGTGGCTTGGGGACGATGAGGCGCATCTTTTGAGATTGCTTGTAGATACGAATCGTTCCAAGCTTGATACCAGGCTCTTTGTGCTTCTGCCATTGCTCAATCAATTCTTCAGGAATCTGCAAGAGACCGTCCTCTCAGCGCTCGTGAAGAACGTTGCAATTTTAGCAATGGGGTTAACGAAAGGATACATAGAGCCTCGAGTAGAAGAGATATGCAAGATAGGGTTGATTTATCAGGAAATGCGAACCTTTAGCGACCAAGTTTGTGACAGAAGACCAAGGTGCAACTTTTCGTTTGGGTCTTGTTGCTCCTTGTCTTCTTCCATATCATCTATATCCGGTTTGAATTCTCCGGGCGAGCGTGTCTCGTCAACTTCCATAATTGCTCAAACAGGTGGTGGTGGTTGGCACTAAGGTGGATGACTTGTTTGAGCCGCCCGACTCGATGGCGCATGGCACTTCTCCTGGAACCGTGACCAATGATAGTAGAAAACCCGCGAAGTAACCGCGACTCCCCAATGACTCAACACTAGAGCAAGGACAACAGATCACAATACATCCTAAATAACAACAAATACAGCACATATGTTAACATAAACCTGCACAACTAACGCGAGCCACAAGAAACGACTTTCGACCTTCGTTCCATCGTTTGCTATGTGGGTGGCCGTACATTGTTGAGTCGAATGACCAATGCGAGGAGCGCCACGTTCTCGCTCGAGGCGTAGAATTGCACACAATCAAGGTGGACCTTGGAGAAATGCTTGAAGTTTGTTTCAAACTTCTCAAGAAATTCCCATCTACGTCGAAGGTTAGCAGGAAATCGTCGTCGAGAAGATGGCACAGTCGCACCGCTTTTGCATTGGTACACTATCAGGGTCCCCATCTGACTCCTTGAGCGCGGCGATGCCTTGGTTGACAGATTTGGTAAAATGCCCCGAGTACAGTGCAAACGTTAGACAAGTGACGATCATCCTCGAGTACACCTGTACTCCATGTGAGTCCGTAATATGTGCAGGCAAGACAGAACAACGCACCCTCAGCAACTTCGAGCTCGTCAGCATACACTCCTTCAAGCACGTATCTAAGAAGTCCACGTGGTCCCTCAAGAGCTGATCGACAGTCTTGACTTTTTCCAACTTTGCTTCGAGACTCCTCCAGTTCGGTTCGAGGACCTCGAACGTCGCAAAGGCAAGGATCTGCTGGACAAAGGCGAGCATCCGAGCACGCAGGATGAACACTCTTGTGCGCCACCGTTCGAACTCCGTATGCGTAGGTACGGGCGTGCGCCAGGCAGAAGACTTGTGGTCGGCCCACATAGCCGTGAGCTGTTGTTCAACGTGTTTAAGGTGGAGGAGGAACCGGAAGAGGAGTTGGTACCGAAGGATCGTCTTGCGGGAGATGACGAGCGAGAGAGGGAACTTGACCGTGTAGTCCAGTGCCAAAGCGTCAATGCCTGGGGTTCCGGTCATCTGTAACGAAAAGGCAAACAGAGTGGGGAGTAACATACCCTGGAGCTGCTTCTTTTCCTTCTCTTTGTCCTTTCCGCCTTCATCCACCCCATCTACTCCGGCCGCAGCTCCGGCCAATTCCTCACCCTCCCCGCCAATAGCGCCACTAACACTGACAACCTTTAGTAGCCAATCGTATAACCCACTACTGGCCATCGTAACCTTCACATCCTCGCGGAAATGCGCAAAGGGGTCAAACGACCCGCTGTTCAATGCCAAATCAAGGAATGACTGAAGTTTGACGATGGACGCCGACTTGGCGGGCTTGCGCAGTTCGGAGTGGGCGAGATCAAGGAAGTGTGTCAGGAAAGAAGATTGGGAGAGGAAGAAGTAGTGTTTGAGAGAGCGGAGCCGCGGGACGAGTTGTTGGTCCTCCAGCAGGAGCTTGAGGAGTGTTCGATTGGCATACGAGTAAGCATCTTCTATGCTCTTATAGAATCTACACGATGGTGTCAGGAGTGAAGGACGGAGAATCGATTTGTGGCGACTTACTTCTCGTCGTCCATGTCCATTTCCTCCTTGAGAAAGTCTTCATTGGCCCCTCGTACGTCAATACCACATTCACGTATGACGTTTAGGTACTTTCCGGCTAGGAGGATCTTGTGTTTCCATCCCTCGATGAAGGGAGGCACGCAAGCGCCCCCAGGTAGTCGCCCACCAGGTGTTCGCGGTAGTGGTACACCCGCTTGATGTCTCTTTGATGGCGCAGAGAGACTCGATCCATCGCGTAGCTTGAATCAAACGAGTCAAAACCCCAAATCACCAGTTGTACATCTGAACGCACCGTATACCGTCTTTCCCAGTACTCATCCGTATAATCCATTTCCAGTGTCCCGCGATTGATAAACTTGCTCTCCTTGACCATAAGCTCTTCACACGGATCCTTCAAATGCCCCGTCCGAATCCACCGCTGTAGCATCTGTGCATACGGTAGGCTCGCGGCTCTCAACAGCTTCCGGTACAGCTGGTGAGCAGTAGGATCGCCAGACATGTTCGCCATCCGATCCCAGATAATCGCGACGACCTCTCCACCTTTTGCCACGCCACCACCTCCCATCCCCATTTCGCTCAGCACGGCTTTCAGGCCGGAGCCGAGACCGAGTTCCTCGTTTCGTGCAGCGTCGGAAGACGAGCTAGAAAACTCGGAAGAAGAATCACCATCTGGGTCGTCTGCTTGGGCTATTTCTGTGACGAGGGAGTACAGTAAGGAGAGTGTGTGTAGGGTTGGATGGACGTAGAACCAGAACTTTTGGAGGGTGAAGGAAGGGGAGGTGGCAAATGCGTGTTCGAGTTGCGAGAGCAGGGTGTGGTAGTCCTGTAAGACAATGAGTGGGTGGAAGTGGGAGAATGGAACAAAATGCTCGTACCTTGAGCATGTCACGGATAGCTGCACATAATGCGTGGTTTACTAGACCGTAATCAAGGTGGCTTCGGAGTTGAACGAAGGCAGAAATTGCACTGTGGTAGGTCGCCAATGGGACGATCCTTTCAACTAGATCCCGTAACGATGGATCCAGGGATGGTGATATTCTAAAACGGATGCCTTTTAACAAGGCGTGGTCGTCTTCGGGAAACTCTTCTTGGTCGTATGTGATGTGCGTTCCCTCGATACCCTCATATACCAAGTCAGGAAGGGATGCAGTGGTACGGGAGATAGCGAACCATAAGTACAAATAACAAATCTTCCAATGTCATCGCCTCCTGCACCTGCAGCGGAATACCTTCAAGGGAATCGGTGTGTCCCTTTTCTTTTCTTCGAAATGGCTGCAACCGAGCTGCTACACGCGAGTTCAAAGGTGCCCGAACGAAGGACGCTTCCGCGATAAACGACGGTTCCCCTGCAAAAGACACCTGTTGAGCGTTGCTTGCACACGAATCGAGCGGCCAAGGAAATGAAAAAGGCCTCATACCTGGGGCGTGATGATCGGGCGAACGAGCTCCGTTCGTATATTCATCTTCATCATCCTCGTCCAAATTGTCGCCGACACCGCCGCGTCTCGTGCGTCGGACGCTCGCAATGGTACCAGCGATCTGTTACGCGTGGTCAGACGCGTCGATATTCCCCTAAGAGTACTCAAGACCTTTGAGTATTGTTTGTGCGATAATATTAGGTGCGACTTGCGCGATCCGCTCGGCGTGAAAGGGACAGACATTGTCGCTGGCTAGCTGTGTCCAAGCTGCATCCAGTTGTTGACCAAAAATATACCTGTACTCCGTCCCGTGCGGCTATTTGCGAGCAGTGTAAAGTCCATCTTCCTGCTTCTGCAGCCAGTCGTTGCACTTGTGCCTCCGCTGCCGGTGTCGTCTTCGATGATAACGAGCGCACTCTGGCCGCGCAAGAGAACATTCAGAATTCTTTGGGTATACATTCTACAAATAATATATGACGTCTATCTTTTGTGTGTTTCCATATATATAGCCCAAGGCTGGCGGCTCGGGCCATCCTCCGCGTCGCACATGGGTTACGAGGTTGCACAGGTGTAATGATCATGCCGACAGAAGGGGACACAGCGGGGACTGGCGGGGACAGTGCGGCGTTCGCGGGTGGTATATTTGGATGTTGTACAAGTTGGACCCTGCTTGCATCCGCGTGACGACGGGGAAAATGGGCAGACACATAACCGCTGTACAACGTAAGAAGGCGTACACGAAGCCGTCGAATGCTCTTGCCCAATACTTCTGGCGTTGGAAAATGTGGGTAGACTCCACGTTCGTCCTCGGTATGCTCGAGCCTTGGGAGAATTTTCTTGTTGGTAAGTATTTGCTATCCACTCCTCTCTGTGGTTTGATTCATAAAAATTTGTCTCCACTCAGTCGCGTTCTTCCTCCTTGTCACTGGCTTGCTGGGGGCTGGTATTATCGCCTACCTACCTCATCACCTAGCGTTCCTGTCCAGGAGAGCTAGGTTCTACTTCTTCGGAAACGAGAAGGAGGCGATTCATGTCGACTGAGCCCACCGCCTGGAGCGCTAGCTGCGGTTGTGGAATACTTATTCTCGGTCAGTACGTACCATGATCGCACTCTTTTTTGAATCAAACCTGACACTCTTTCTGCCTGTCACTCTCATTTAGGCCGCTTGTCTGTGTCATTGACCCACTCTGGCTGCCCAGTTTTCGATAAGCTTTGCTAGTCGGAAGTAGTGTCACGTAATGTAGTGGATAGGATCACTTAGGAATCGTAAGCAAGGGGCAGGAAGCAAGTCACGAACGTTCCCGACGGTTCTTGCATTCGCATTCAAATCGCTAGTCCTTGATTGGCTAGGACAATTACCGCTCAATTTGCTTTCAGAGAAAAGCCTAACACCAGTGACTATCGGCCGGTTCGCACGGACACTACACTTGGCATGTTGACAAAGTTCATGCCCTTGACCTTTGAGAGACGGCATGTGCAAAAGTAGTACGATGAGGCTGGGTGGCAGAAGGGAGTTCCCCAAAGCCAAAGGAGATGGTAAATATGTGTATTTACGAGCTTCTGGGGGTGGCGGCGGAACCAGCCTCCGCCTCCTTCCCGCAGGGCGGGCGTTTCGAAGCTGGTCACGAGCTGTCAATTGCAATGACAGCTTAACGGAAGGAGCGGGGCGAAAAACCAGCTCCACCTGGCTTACTACAGCTAGTTGCAGATACAGTAGATGCAGTATGCTAGATAAGATATATATGAGTATTGGATGGATTGGATGGATTGGATATTGGATAGAGGAAGGAGGCATGCTTCCCAAGCGAGCGATGTATGCGATGTATGTATGTGATGGTGTTGTATTGAAAACCCCACTGCAATTCCCGCCCAGGGAATCACCCGAAGCTGGATGGCGGTATAAGACCGGATTCCTCGGATGCGGATGCTTGCCTGATGCCTGATTCTGATTGCCTCGCCTCGCTTCGAATTTGAGCAGCTGAGCCGCGCTCGCCGTCCTGCTCGTGCTTGACCACCGCCGCTGACGGCCCGGGGTCTCGCACCTCGCCCGCACAGGTCTCGCACTGTCTGTGCGCGACGACCCTGAGCTTTTTCAGACCACATCCCCTCCAGGATCTTTTCCTTTTTCTCCAGCATCCGCTCAGCGCTCGCGCTCACATGGAGGTCCTCACTAGTTCGAACACCGTCCAGGGTTTCTCCGGCGGTTGCGATACTAGTACATCGCTCCGGGACCCTCTCTCAGCCGTCGAGGCGTGGCCAGAGCGTGCGGAATGGAGAGTCCTGGTTTCCCAAATACACAAAGTCATACAAATGGCCTCTTCTTCACCCTCTCTATTTGCCTACCATCCTGCGCATCCCGCGCATGGCGAGGCGTGGCCCCCCAATCCCGATCGTCCCATCAGCCCACTCCTCCGGTGCGCACTCCAAAGCTCCCTATCCTCCTTAGTCTGTCTTACTGATATCTCCTTTTTCTTCTTCTTTGCTTTCCATACAGGCTCCTCCACGACCTTTCCGCCTACGTACACACCGAAGGCAAACACGATTCAGACGCTGTCCGGAGATCCGCACTGCTCGACTACAGACGCCGTTTGGAATTGGAACTCACCCCTCTTGTACGCGAGCACATCTCATTTTAATCCTCAATTCACTTATGAGATTAATCCATAACCGCCCAGGATGCACAAACCGAGCAGTCAATGTCCTCTCGCTGTCCTAGCCAGGTTCCGTCCTCCTCTGGGACCTCCACGTGGAGCAGCCGTCCTTCAATGCAGAGCTCAAACTACGAACAGACAGCCAGCAGTGACTTCCTGTTCCCCAGTCCCAGTCCGTTCTTCCCACGCCGTTGGGCATGCTGATTGGCGGCTTCAACCTGACATCATCCTTCCCCAGGTCCCCTTACGTTTACCTTTACCAAGACAAGTCCAAACTCGTTTGCTCTTGAAGAAGAAGACATCCTCCCATCGCCGGCCCGCGGCCGTGCTGCCAACTGGCCATCGAGCGCGTCCTCCAGTTTGATCTCTAACCCAAATGGAAGAGCCGGAGCCGGTAGCGCTCGTCTGCAGCAGACGTCCACAACACGCACTATTCGCAGATCGAGGTCCGATCTTCCTCCGAGGGCACTGCGCACGGGCGCTACCCCTGCGTACTTTCGCCAGGGTGGGTTGTTTGACCTCCACGAAGGTGACCTGAAGAACGAACATGTCCGTCCGCCCGTCTCCTCGCCCCAAAGGCCAGTGAATACAAATGACATGCCTTTCCCAACCACTGGCGAATGCAAATTTACCCCGCCCCAATCTCTCCGCCATCGGCACTCCACTTCTCTCCCCACTTACCCTCCCACTTCCATCCCTCCTGAAAGACGTCGTCCACCACCTCCACCTCCTAAATCGGCCTTGCGGTCGGCTGTCAGTCCCATCCTTCCATCCACAACGTCCCGAGGTGCGTGACACTCCCTTCCGTCTCTTTCATTCCATGGGCCCTAACTGTACTCTCGCAGGCATGCAGCTTGTCCCCGATCAACTACCACTCTCCTCTCCACCTAACCTTCAAGCATTCAGCTACGCATCGACCCACGCCCTCTCCACCAGCGACTTCTCGAGCTCGACTTCCGCGATCCACCCTTACACGGAGCCCATATACCATCATCCTTATGCAAATGACTCATGGGAGGTCATACACGAATCCAGAATCTTCAAGCCAATCATTCCGGGAACTTACAAGCGGCCGAAGACGCCTAAGTCGTCTAAAACTACCAATCCTTCCAAGTCGCCAAAGTTGCCGCTGCCGCCGATCACTCCACCCACGCAGCGAATGCCTATCCTCCATGCGGGGTCCACTCCGCACCTGTCCATACCCACTCCCACAGCCACAGCCACGCCACCGGTAATTACCAAGGGTTACGACTCAGAAGGGCTTGCGCCACGTCTACGAGATCTGAGGCAGCGAATTTCAAAGGGCGCGCAATTGCACATCCGCACTGGGTCCCTGTCGTCCCTTGCCACCCTGGGGTCTACACTCTCCTCACCTGTGAAACAGCCTCACAACCTAACGCTTATCAATGTCAACATGGTTGTCATGGGCCCGCAACGGTCTGGCGTGTCCTCGCTCATCTATAGGTTCATCAATGGCACCAATGGGTGGGTCGCACCCGCGACAGTGGACGACTTTTGGCATCACGTTGTGAGGAGCAAGAGCGAGGAGCGTATTACTTATTACAACATCACTGAAGTCACCGGGGAGGAGGAGTACGAAGGTCTTAGGAAAAGCATGTTGCGCCGTGCGCAGGTTGTCGTGCTCTGCTTCAGGCTGGACAGGAAGGTGCAGTTCAAGAGAGATTGCAAGCGGGTATGGCCTTGCTATTCTTCGAACCACGACTGGTTACTCACATGGGCTGTGCGTAGCTGCTTTTTGACATCGCCACCATTGGCCAGATCCCAATCATCCTTGTCGGAACATACCACGACTCGCCACAGAGAGCAGTGTCGTATGACGAGGCATGCCACTTGCTATATTGCTCCCGTTCCACTCTCTGACATTTACACGACAGGCCTCGACGTTTGCTCGCTCGATCCAAGCCACATACTTCGAGACCAGCGCGCCCCTCGGTCGTGGTGTGAACGAGATCTTCACCGCCGCAGCACACATCCAACATGCAAATGAGCTACAAACTACGCCTATTTCTCCGCCGCCATCGGCGTCCAAATCTTTCTTTGAACGGATGCGACGCAAGACGACCCCGTCAGTGTCACCGCCTGCAGGCGCGCATGGTACGTGGGCGGGGCGAAGGGCGTTCAAATGCGTCGTGTTAGGAGGGAAGAGCAGCGGGAAGGCGAACATGGTTCATCGCTATCTTCACGGGGTATTCGAGGTCCGCATCCACCTCACCTCTTGACCGGTCTCATTCCTACTAACTAACCCTTCCCTTCTCGGTATCTATAGTGGCTCCCCGAAGTGCCGTGGATGACGTGGAAGGCCTCTGTCAAGCTTGACGATGACGACGAGGGCGAGCTGCCGTACGCGCTCTCCATCACCGAAGTCGGGTCCGCTCGGCAGTTCGATTACCTCCGACAACAGACGTACGCGGGTGCCAGTGCGTTTGTGCTGTGTTTTGATGTTGGAGACTACCGGGACGAGACGATGAAGGAAGTGCGGGAGCGGTGGGCGGCCGAGTGCAGGAGCCACGGCGGGCACATCCCCATCATTCTCGTTGGGACGAAGATTGATCAGCGCCAGGGGACGTTGAGGGCTTTCACGCCCGAACAGGTGAGCAAAGCTTTCGTCCCCGACGCCATTTATTCTTCTTTCGTTCTCACACATGGCAAAAGGGACGAGCTCTCGCCGCCTCGATTCGCGCGGCGGCATATCTCGAATGCTCGGCCCTGAATGGAGAAGGAGTGGATCTTGTCTTCCAGACCATTGTACGTGTTGCATCTGGCCTCATGGTTTGAACTTTTTTTGTCTGTCTCTCCAGTACAAACGGGACTGTTGTCTTCTTTTTGTCGTGACTGTTGCAGATACAGGTACACTTACGATCATGTAGGGTCTTGAGCATGTATTTTTTTGTACATTGTCCGCGCTGTGTGCTGTGTGCTGTGTGCTGTGCTGTGTGCATTGCTTTCATTGGTAGTAGTTCGTCAAGTGACGTGTAATATCAGAAGATAAGCATCCAAAAATCCAAAGACAAAGTAAGGTCGATTAGGCGTTAGGCGTTGACGTTGGATGGGGCCGCACATGAGGTTTTGGTGCGGCTGGCAGTTTGGTAATGTTACACCGAAGCCTCGGTGATGAACCAAATGAGTTACGATTACCGGATCTGCTACGCCCTTATGCGATCTCCTTTTCATTCAGGGCTGCATACAACGAGGTTTGAGCGAGGCGAGGCGGCCGGCCGTCCACCGCTCTTGTGTCATAATGCAACCAAGTGGGCTAGCCACATGCCCTCCGCTCGATGATATAATGTCGACTAATAATGGAATAATGGAATAATTGCCTGTGTGCTTGTTAAATCATTGAACGGAAGCGATTGATCTATCCGATACCGGATCATAAGTTTGGGGAATTCCGACTGCCTCATAATAGGGACGCTACGATTGACGTACTGTTTGGAGTGCATCCAGGCCCAAGCGCCACTTTGTCCAATCCCAATATCAACTGCCCAAATGTGTCTGTCTCAGCACATTGCAACTTGCTACTCACCTTCCACGAGCAATTACGGCCCATATGCCTTTTCTCGATCTCTCGGTCAGTACAAATACCGGACCCATAGCCTGTAAAGTAACTCATGACGCGGACAGAACTTCCGTGATTTCCCGGTGGCGAGCTCGCAGCTCCAACGAACGGCCAGGACGGGCGACCACGGCAAAGGGCGAGGGACGAGTACACCAGTCCCACCGACTGGCTTCGATTTCACGCGCTTCTTGGCCGCATTTGACAATCGGAGCGACGTCTCGCTCTACCTGCCTCAGAAGAAATTCGAGCCTGCCCGGTTTTTGGCCAACCTGAGGGTCGCTGCATCGCCCATTTTACCGTCTTCCGCCCCTCCTTCACGGACGTCATCGCTGTCGTCCATCATCATGTCGCCCATTACGAACATCTGGAGTAATGATGCCAATAATAATCTTGCGGGGCCGAGCCGTTCTTCCGCTCGCCCGCCCGTGCGGAGGGATCCGAACTACGAGAGGCGCCTGGAGGAGAGGGAACAAGCGCTTGAACAACTTAATGACGACCTTGCGTCGCTGGAGTTGTGCCTCCACCGAATGGAAGAAGCCGGCGTTGATGGGGTAGCGCAGCTCAAGCAGGACCTTGCAGCAGCAAAGACCTTCATCTTCGACGCCGTGGCGAATTGTAACGTCCAAGCATTAGACGTCCACATCGAGCTCAACGACGACGACAACGATGACTGGGACTGCGGCGAAGATGGTGGTGGAGAATATTTCGACGGTTTGGAACTCCTAAAGGATCGCGTGCGAACGCCTCCGCCACCCAGTCCGCGGATGAAACCCATCCCTCTACCGGAAATCACACCCGGATCGACGCCCAGGGGGTGGGGCCGCGCGACGCCTGTCGGGGGGCTAGGCTTCCGTATCGTGGCGACTCCGCGCAAGGTGGGATCGGAAGAAGCCTTTTCGTATTTCTGCAATATGATCCCACCTAGCCCGCTTGGAGGGCCCAAGTCGCCGGCGATCAGGTCCGGTGCATTGACTCACAGTCGCAGTCAGAGCCGTACGCAGTCGTATAGCAACTTGTTCCAAGCAGAGGGAGTGAGTACTCCCAAGGTGAATCGATGAGACTTTTAGCATGTTAGAAATTCGATGGAGTGGCGAATTTTTGGAGGCTGTTTTTTTATGTGTGCGTTCCTCTATGACGGCTATGTCATGACTCTTTCATATTTGTTGCATGTCCGTTACTCTTGTCCCTTGTCGCCTTAGGTGTTCTTTATAGGATTTGGGACTTCAAAGGTCCATCACTTGTAGATGATTTATTACTTTGCGCCTTTGTGTACCAATGGAACGGCAATCACCTTTATATTCGAATACGACTGCTTGACTTCAACGCCTTCGATCCTGAAGGCTGGCATCCGTGACTTACTTAAGGTCGTAAGGTGTGTCGCGAGAATTCGAATAAAATCGTATTACTCTTCATGGCAGATCACACTAGGGCAGCTGGTCATTCATTATTATCCTGAATCCAGGAGCGCGCGGCGTTGTGGATTTGGGAACGGTGGCAAGCCCGCAAGGCTCGGGATCCGTCGTGATGGAGGAAAAGGGCCGTGTGTGGGAAGATTTAAGTTGACCTATGGGGATGCTATCTCGGGTGGAGGAGCGAGGAATG
>Ga0307515_10019014_pt1 | contig 12396 bp, 9 predicted proteins | sample 17_EM_MG_FD_194513 | JGI IMG/M metagenome (GOLD analysis project Ga0307515, IMG submission 194513) | Populus trichocarpa ectomycorrhiza microbial communities from riparian zone in the Pacific Northwest, United States - 17_EM | ecosystem: Host-associated > Plants > Roots > Unclassified | place...
GGTTCAAGGAGTGCGGTGCGGCTTTCAAGATCAAAGCCGCTTGGGGTCACCCGGAAATCGTGAGGAAACCTGGAGGATCAGGCCTGCCCTGTTTTCCGAGGACCCGCACCAATGCTTATGCTGACTAAGGTAGGCGGCGTCACAAAGGCGCCAGCACAGCCACACCCAGCCTCAATGGTTCAAATCCCTGTGGTCGAGATTTTTTTTTTTGTATCTGTAGCTAGCGTAGCATTTCAATGGAAATAACTATCTTAATTCTATTCAGGCGTGTGCTCTGGCCTCCTCAATAGCGGCTGGTGGCAATGTGTGGTGACCGCGGTACCTGCTGCGGGCCTATGGCCCATCCGATCCAGTCCCGGTAGCTGTTCATGAACCTACCGGACCAAATCGAGAATGTGATCCAAGCACTCACACATATTCCGCATCATCTCTTCGTCATTGTCAGTGAGCGGCTCCATGACACTTATGGGTCGCATCTTTGAAATGTTACTTAGTCGGGATTTCGTTGAGTTTTTAGGACGTCTCGTCCCCTTGATAACGTGTGGTTTTTTTTTGCCACCAGCACACGGCTGAACTTGGAAACAAAGCAAGAGTTAAAACAAAGCAATATCACGTGACCTTGTTCCCAAAAATTTTTATCCGGAGGACCAAAATCTCCCAAATGACGTGTTTCGCCTAAAAATACAAAAACATTTGTCGGGCCGGCCAACAACATTTTTTCTATAGACGCCGAACGAGTGCAGCGGGCACGACTTTGCCTTCAGAGAAACTTTTATTATAAAGATCTACACATTTTCCAGTTTCTATTCCAACTACAGGGAGCGGCCCCGACGAGCAGTAAAAGGTTGTGGCTGTGGTAGCGCCTTTGTGACGCCGCCTACCTTAGTACTGTAGTTAGTCATGGGCGATACTGGGGGACTTTCCCACATGTACACAAAGAACACATACAATTACCATCACTCGCCCGTTATCCGTTCTCTCCTCTTCCGCCTCGGTGGCCGCTCTCTCGGCTGGGTTGAGGGTGAGAAGGACCACAAGCGCATGCGTGGTCTCGTCGCCCCCGCCTTCTCGTCCGATAACGTCCGTGAAATGCACGCCGACATCTACCACGTCGCCACCGCCCTCCGGACCCGCATTGCCAACGAGATCCATGCTTCCGGCGAGTCTTCCATCCAACTGAACATCCTTGACTATACCGCCCGCGCCACCATGGACATCATCGGTCGCGTCGCTTTTGGTCACGACTTCAATTCCATTGGTGACGCTCCCGATGCCATCAAGATCGTCGACACCTGGAGGGCTCAAAATGAGATGGGCTGCGAACACTCTGCCTTCATCGCCATGCTCGTCCTGAAGTGGTTCCCTTCGATCTCCTCCCTCCCTCTCCCCGCCCTTCAACGGCAGGCCGCCGTCGGCGACACCATCCGAAAGATTGCTAAGGATATTGTCGCCAACAGTCACATTGACAACAAGGGCAACGGCAAGGACCTTCTGTCCCTCATGCTCAAGGCCAACACTAGTCAACACGAAAGCAAACGGTGTGACATGGCGGAAATTTATGATCACATCGTCACATTCGTGTACGTGTTGATTTGCTGCTGCTGCATCTACTGCACAATTTTAATCGTAATTTGTTTCATAGCGTGGCCGGCCACGAGACGACATCCACGGTACTTGCTTTCACCATATGGGCCCTTGCGAAGTACCCTGACGTCCAGACCAAACTCCGCGAGGAAGTCAGTACCATCGCCGGCGAACCGACCTACGACGACTTGATGGAACCAAATCGTCTCCCCTACCTCGATGCCGTGTGCAAAGAGGCCATGCGTATGTATCTACCTGTGGCTCGTAACGAGAAGGTCGTCGAAGAGGACGATGTGATCCCCCTCCGCCATCCCATCCGCGGTGTTGACGGCTCGTGGATCAAGACAATCCCAGTCAGGAAGGGCCAGGTCATCCACATTCCCTTGATTGGCATCAATCGCGACGACGCCGTCTTCGGAGACGCCGATGTCTTCCGCCCCACACGCTGGCTCGTCGGCCGCGGTGATGCGGCAGAAGCCAAGTACTGCACACCAGGAGAGCACGGGATCCCTCCCACGAACCAGATGTGCGGTGGCTGGAGTGGCCTCTGCACCTTCTCGGAAGGTCCCAGAATCTGCCTTGGCATGAAGCTCGCGCTATTCGAGTACAAGGCGATCATCACTACCCTCATCCGCAGCTTCCAGTTCCATGACATTGGCGTTGTCATCTCCACGCGCAATAGCACAACGTTGTCGCCTCGCGTCAAAGGTCGGGAGCACGAGGGCATCAACTTGAAGCTGACCCTCATCTGATCCAATGATTCGTTTTCCATCACCCAGTATACACCCCTATGCTAGTGTGGCCCTTTTACACATTCATACACATTCTCCCTGTCGACGATACAATGTTCCGTCTCTCACCTCATTCCTGCATCCTGCATCCCTCATCTGCATCATAAACGCCACGTTCATCTACATATCTCCCGTGATGCCTAGTAATCCTCTCCCAACCATATTCTAGCGCATCGAATGTCGAAACGTGTCCTCTTATTCACAACAGTCATGTCACGAGCTTCTTTCTGTCCACAGTAGAGCAACGGAATTCCGGGCGGCCCGTCACCAGTCGTCTACAACAGACCGGACTCTCGTCGTTCCCCACGAATTCAAATGGAAGGACATATCTCTGCTGTCAGTTTCCGCCTCGAATTTTCTTTCCTGGAGAAGCGGTATCACGAGAGACAAATGTAACTAATCTTCATTCACGAACTCTACCTAGCGATGATTCCTCTCGTACTTATGTGTAATCCTATATAGCACCCTCCAGCACTTTTCATGCGAATGTAGGTGGTTTTCACCTCCACGAGCACTATATATTCTCAATATGTCAAGGTTCATCCCGGCTGAGCTTGAGGACGATGACAACATCATCGTCGAATTCAACTTCCACTTCTTTCGCTGAGGAGATGGGTACCTGCCGGACCGCATAATATCGGGTTAATGGATGGGCCGAGTGAAGCTGGAGCGGCCAGCAGGAAGCTTTGTGAACCACCTGACCGGGATCACGCCGTGACACTGTCACGTCGTCCATGGGCATAGCTTACAACCTCTTATCTTTCATTTTGTGAAGTAATGGTACACTGTAATAAGCAAAAAGGGAAAGCGAGCAAAAAATCCCCTAGCTAATCCCACCAAGTCAAATCCGCACCGCCGCTCAGCCGCTTTGCCAGTGGAAGAACCGCTCATAGGTTTGCAAAATGAAGGTCACCCTGAGATTCGCCGCTCGGATTTGATCCAGCCTACCGTGCCTGCTGACGGCTGGACCGCCGACCATCTTGAGGAGCACTCGATGGTTGAGCAACGATCGAGGGAGGGGGACCGGGTTACTTAGGATAGGCGCTATTGGCTATGGCCGGTTGAGAACCCGTCCACGTAAAAGGTACAATATAGCATCTCCAGTCTCAAGGTTGGCGAGGTCCAAAGGTGACGAAACGTGCTTCTTTTGAGGCAGAAGAAGGGGCGCCGGACCGCACCAGAGACAGTAATAGCCGAAGCAGTAACAACCACAATTGAGACGAGAACATTGGTACTGAAGCAATTATGACGAAAACACTGGCACTCCAATTAACGAAAAACAAATCGAGTTTGAATTAGCACCTAGCAGCTGAGGGAGTTGTCCGATGCTCATAAGGGTTGCCTTTCTTATTCATATTTGTCGGCGTGAGGTGAATGGAAGACTACTGAGGCGCAAGACATGGCAATTCCCACAAACCCACCTCGATCATATATCAGCATCGGGTACATTTAAGAAGCCACCTGGTCACCGAACTAGATCGAGAAGGGGCCAGTGTGGTCCCACTCAGGCTCTCTTCTCCATTGATGCTACCCTGAATTCTGCGGAAAAGGACAAACACGCACGAAGCACACACGTTTGGCAATTAGCTTTCGTTAGTTATAAATCGGGGATCTGCACGTCCTAATCTATCTCCACGACTACCCACTATGTCACTGCCCCATTACATTGCCGCTGCTCTACCTATTACTCTCATACTCTTCCTCACCACCGCCTGGTGGGATCGGCACTGGAAGCTGCGAAATCTGCCAACACCTGTATGTTTGTTGGTTCATGTGGCCGCTTTTCAGATCCGAATCCTTCTTGCAGGCAGGTCCATCTCTCGTCTGGGGCCATGAAAAGTACGAGTTCGAAGACGACCAAGGCAGTCAATTCCGCGCCTGGTTCAAGGAGTGCGGTGCGGCTTTCAAGATCAAAGCTGCCTGGGGTTACCCGGAAATCGTGAGGAGGAAGATCGGGCCTGCCCCGTTTTCCGAGGACCCGCACCAAGCTTATGCTGACTAGTACTGTAGTTAGTTATGGGCGATACTGTTAGATTTCTTGTTCATTATGACGATTCTCTTTCCTTTATTACGTATATTCCCCTATTTTTCTTTGTTGTATTTCTGTATTTCAAGCTTCCACATGATTTCACATGCCTCAGACGCTTGTCTTCTTACATCGTCTGAGGTATGTGCTATCAGTTCCACTGTCGCTCACCAACTCACCTATCTATAGTATATTCTTATTAGGTGATTCTAATATACAGACGCTTGTCTTCTTACATCGTCTGAGTATATTCTTATTAGGTTATGAGCACCTCTGCGCTATAAAAAAGCCTGAATACTCAAGGAGAAGCATCCATACGCCGATCCCATCCCTTCCCCTATTGCATCATACCGCCCGATCGACTCGAATCGCCCTCCCCCCTCACCACTATGAGCGACTATAAGCCGGACTCCTACGTCAAGCTAGGCTACGAGAACTGGCAGTGCTGGGAGCTCTATGTACAGAGCGCCATGTTTCGGAAGAACGCGATCGTCGCGTTCGATCCCATGCCTGTCGATCCGCAGGCACAGCAGCAAGTTATTGTCCCGGCGATGGTTATGGGCACCATGACAACACCGAGCGTGACGGTGAACGCACAGCCGACAGCTGAAGAGCTGAAGAAGTACCGCGATAACCTCGAGAAATGGTGTGCGGCTAATAACATAACAAAGGGTATTATCCTGGGCTCGATCTCGTCTGAAGTACGTCACGTCGTCTCTCTGGGAGACTCAGCGAAAGAGATGTACGACAAACTCAAGGCGGAGGTTGTTAAGCAATCAAGCAGGAGCAGCGCGTTTGGCGCACAAGTCGAACTCATACGTAAGGTCTTCAAGGACGTCCCGACGATGGAAAATTTCGAGCAACATCTCACCTTTTACCACACTAAGAATGTGACCCTCATTGCTGCCAGATCGGGCCTCACAGACTCGTTCCTGGCGTTTCTCTTGCTATACTCGTTCAGCGCTTTGGAGGACCTGGTCTGGAAGCTGACATGCTCGAACATTTCCACATCCGATATCCCTATTGGACAATGGTCGTTCAACCAAGTGGCCAGTAAACTACGCGAAGCCCTTCAAAGCATGAATCAGTCTGCAGAAGCATCGACCCCTGCCACTAGCCAGTCAGCTCTCAACGCTGCGACAAACAGGGCTAAACCTAGTCGTTACAGCGGACCGCCGTGCACATACCCCAACTGCCTTAAGCCGAAGACTCATCCTATCGATAAGTGCTGGGCGAAGGAGAGGGACGAAAAGGAGAAGGAGAGTGCGAAGAAACACAAGGCCAAGAAGGCCAAGAAGGCCAAGAAGGCCAAGAAGGCCAAGAAGAAAGCCGCCGTCAACTCTGACTCTGGCTTGGAGTCAGGCTCGGAATCATCGGATTCGAGTGCAGGCAAGACTCGGAAGAAACGTCACCATGCCAATCGATCGCAGGTGAAAACTCTTCGTGTTCTCAAGGTGACCACCAGACGAGTACGTTCCTATAAGGGACGTGCGACTGAGGATGGACTTTTCATTGTGCATCCGGATTCCGGGGCGTCGAATCACATGACCCATAAGCTTGAGCTATTCGACTTGTCATCGTTCAAGATGCTGAAGAAGCCTATCCCAGTGAGCCTCGGAGACGACTCGGAGGTATTTGCAACCGGGAAGGGGACGATCCGCGTCGTGTTCAAGGTCGATGGCAAGAACAAGGAGGGAAAGTTCAATGATGTACTGTATGTACCCGATCTCAAGGTCACACTCCTATCTGTCGGTCAGTCTGCACGTCTTCCCCACTGCAAGATTACATTCGATGGCGACGTATGCGAATATGTCGACAAGAACTCCGGCGAAGTGATTGCTCGCGTGTACGCATCGGGCGAATCTGATCTCTACACACTGGACGCGACTCCGCTGGCGCACAAGGTAGATGCGAAACTTGCCTCCTCTTCCTCGATCAACGTTAACATCCTACACAGGAGACTGGGACATCTCGGGTATGACAACTGTCGCCTGATGATAAACCGTCAACTGGTAGATGGGATCGATAGAGTTATTGGAAAAGAGGAATTCTGTGAAGGGTGTGCATATGGAAGATCGAAGAGGAAACCACACCCACCGACTGGAACTAAGACTAGACGCAGACTAGAACGAATACATGTTGACATTTGTGGACCGTTACCGAGTTCGCTTGGAGGAAATCGTTATTTCCTTCTGATAGTTGATGAACACACCCGGTATATGTGGACCGAATTCCTACCAAAGAAGAGCGATGCATTCACCCGCCTTAGAAGATGGAAACTGCGGGCCGAACAGGAAACCGACCTCAAGCTCCAGCACCTAAAGTCAGATGGAGGCATGGAGTTTGGCAGTAAAGCCTTTGAGGAGTGGTTAGCGGCCGATGGAGTGACACACGAGAAGAGCGCTCCATACGAACACGAGCAAAACAGCCTGGCTGAGCGAGGGATTCAAACCGTCTCTCAATGGGCTATGTGCCAACTGTTCGGTGCAAACATGACCGTGGGGTTCTGGCCGTACACTGTTGAAACCGCGACATATCTCACCAATCGCAGCCCGACCACAGCACTCACTGGAAAGACTCCTTTCGAAGCGTGGACAGGAGAACGTCCTAACATAAAGAACCTACATACATTTGGAGAAACGGGGTATGTACACGTTCCACCAGAGACACGCAAGAAATGGACAAGGAAGGCTCATCCATGCCGTTTTCTCGGATACGCACCCAGGTCGAGGAACTACAAATTGTGGGATCCTGACAGACGCTGTGTGGTTGAGAGTCCGAACGTCGACTTCGACAAGTCGTCTGCAGCGCGGGCCACGACCGAACACGATTGAGGTCTTCGTGACCTGAAGGAAGCACTGGACGTTCTCAATGATTCCCAGGCTGCTAGATTGCCAAACATTGGACAGGCTGTGGAAGTCGGAGGTGGATATGGAAGTGCGAGTGAGTGGGAGTCGGACGCCGAGATATTGCGACCAAGGGCTACCAAAGATGAAGTTGTGCCCAATGGTCCCAATCCAGTAGCACCTCCGATTCCTAGGGGGCCTGACGCGCCTATTCGGCGTCGACGCTCGGAGGTTGAGAGGTTGGCGGACACGGCAGGACCACCGCCCGCTATGGAGAGGAGGAGACTGAAGGCTGCCGTTGGTACTGTCGGTGACATTCCGAAGGCCGTGGACAACCATCGCACTTCAGTGGGAGTTGTGGAGATCGGTGAGAAAGATGCGTCGAATGCAAGGAAGTATGCGTATTATGAAGCACTACTGGTCGCTGAAAACACTCACCTCCATAACGAACCGATAGATGTCAACGAAGCGAAACGGAGACCCAATTGGCCGAAATGGAAAACCGCAATGCAAGAGGAACTAGACTCACTGGATCGACATGGCACATACGAGCGAGTGAACGAACTTCCGATAGGCAGAAAAGCTGTCGGATACAAATGGGTCTTCAAGCTGAAACTGAATCCGGATAACTCGATAGCCCGATACAAAGCTCGCCTAGTCGCAAAAGGATACTCACAAGTTCCTGGTCAGGATTTCACTGAGACTACATCGCCTGTAGCACGACTTGCATCATATCGCGCCCTACTCGCATTAGCCGCGAAACTGAACCTCGAAGCTCATCATCTCGATATCGAAACTGCATTTCTTAACGGAACGCTAGATGAAGAGATATATATGAAGGCTCCAGACGGATTCGATACAGAGAAGAACGGAATCTGGAAACTTTGAAAATCTCTCTATGGACTAAAACAAGCATCGCACGTATGGAACAAACTACTAGATGGCACCCTGAAGAAGTTAGGCTTCAACCGATGTGGAAAGGACACATGTGTCTACCTATTCCAATCGGAAACGAAGTTCATCATTCTTGCAGTTCACGTGGACGACATGCTGATAGTCTCAAACTCGGGGTCCAAACTTGCCGAAATGAAACTCAACCTCACCAAGCACTTCAAGGTGAAGGACCTAGGCGAAGTGAAGTTCCTTCTCGGAATCGAGGTTATCCATGATAGAAAGTCGGGCTCGATAGATCTCTCACAGCAGGCATATATAAATCAGTTGCTCAAACGATTCAACTTGCAGGATGCGAACCCCGTAACTACTCCACTATCGTCCGGTACTCATCTCACTCAGGACGACTGCCCGGTAACTGATGAGGAAAAGAAGGATATGGAAAACATTCCGTACGCAAGCCTTATCGGAGCACTTATGTATGCTGCTATAGGCACACGACCCAACATTGCGTTCGCTGTGGGAGCCTTAAGCCGTTTTCTCGGAAACCCTGGCAGACGACATTGGAACGAGGCGAAGCGCGTTCTTAGCTATCTCAAAGGAACATCAAGTTATGCGATCCGATATTACACCAACAAGTCCAAGATCGGAGAGGTTTTCGGGTACTCACGGGGTGTAGGAATGCGGCCGACCAATGGATCAATTGAAGGTTTCTGCGATTCGGATTGGGCGGGATGTGTGGATACCAGACGGTCGACCTCTGGGTTTGTATGGATGATGGGAGGTGGTGCGATTTGTTGGAGGAGCAAGCTTCAAACGATCGTTGCGCTCTCGTCTACGGAAGCGGAATACGTTGGCGCTACTCTGGCTGTTCAGGAGGTGATATGGCTCAGGGACCTGCTATGCGAATTGGGGATTGCAGGTACTGCTCCATCGCTTCTAAACATGGACAACCGGGGAGCCGTGTGCCTCACTCATGGAGCTGGAGATAGTAACCAGACGAAACATATCGACATTCGATATCACTTTATTCAGTCACACGTCGAATGCAAACGCATTGAGGTTTGATACTTACCAACGGACAAGATGGTTGTGGACATTCTCATGAAGAATCTCGGGCATATCAAACATGACTATTTCGTCAGGAAACTAGGTATAGTTTCACGATCGAGTGGGAGTGTCTGAAATCGTGTTTTGCTTGAGTGGGAGTGTTAGATTTCTTGTTCATTATGACGATTCTCTTTCCTTTATTACGTATATTCCCCTATTTTTCTTTGTTGTATTTCTGTATTTCAAGCTTCCACACGATTTCACATGCCTCAGACGCTTGTCTTCTTACATCGTCTGAGGTATGTGCTATCAGTTCCACTGTCGCTCACCAACTCACCTATCTATAGTATATTCTTATTAGGTGATTCTAATATACAGACGCTTGTCTTCTTACATCATCTGAGTATATTCTTATTAGATACTGGGGGACTTTCCCGTGTCTACACAAAGAACACGTACAATTACCATCACTCGCCGATTTGGCGTTCACTCATCCTCCGCCTCGGTGGCCGCTCTCTCTTCTGGGTCGAGGGTGAGAAGGACCACAAGCGCATGCGTGGTCTCATCGCCCCCGCCTTCTCGTCTGATAACGTCCGCGAAATGCATACCGACATCTACCATGTGGCCACCGCCCTCCAGACGCGCATTACCAATGAGATCCATGCTTCTGGCGAGTCTTCCCTCCAACTCAACATCCTTGACTATACCGCCCGCGCCACCATGGACATCATCGGTCGCGTCGCTTGGTCACGACTTCAATGCCGTCGGTGATGCTCCCGATGCCATCAAAATTGTCGACACCTGGAGGCCTCAAAATGAGATAGGCTGTGAACACTCTACCTTCATCGCCATGCTCGTTCTGAGGTTGTTCCCTTCGATCTCCTCCCTCCCTCTCCCCGCTCTTCAAGGGCAGGCTGCCGTCGGCGACACCATCCGAAAGATTGCTAAGGGCATCGTCACCAACAGCCACATTGACAACAAGGGCAACGGTAAGGACCTCATGTCGCTCATGCTCAAGGCCAACGCTCGTCAGCACGAGAGCAAACGGTGTGACATGGCGGAAATTTATGATCACATCGTCACTATCGTGTACGTGGCCATTTGTTGCTGCTGTATCTGCCGCACAATTTTAATCGTAATTGATCTCATAGCGTGGCCGGCCCTTCACTATATGGGCCCTCGCCCAAAACACTGACATTTAGACTAAGCTCCGTGAGGAGGTCAAGACCATCGCTGGCGAGCCGACCTACGATGACTTCGTCGACCCCAAGTGCCTCCCCTATCTCGATGCCGTGTGCAAAGAGGCCATGCGCATGTTTCCTCCTGCAGCCCGTACCGAGAAGGTCGCTGACGTGGACGATGCCATTCCCCTCCGCCACCCGATCCGCGGTGCTGACGGCTCGTGGATCAAGGCGATCCCAGTCAGGAAGGGCCAGGTCATCCACATTCCCTTGATTGGCATCAACCGCAACGACGCCGTCTTCGGAGACGCCAACGTCTTCCGCCCAACACCCTGGCTCGTCGGCCGCGGTGATGCTGCCGAAACCCAGTACTGCATCCCAGGAGAGCACGGGGTTCCCCCTGCAGATCAGATGTGTGGCGGCTGGAGTGGCCTCTTCACCTTCACGGAAGGTCCCAGAATCTGCGTCGGCATGAAGCTCGCGCTATTCGAGTACAAGGCGATCCTCACCACCCTCGCCCGCAGCTTCCAGTTCCATGACACCGGCATTGCCATCTCCACGCGCAATAGCACAACGTTGTCACCTCGCGTCAAAGGTCGGGAACACGAGGGAATCAACTTGCCCGTTAAACTGACCCTCATCTGAACCAATGATTTCGATCTCTATCACCCAATATACACTCCTATGCCGGTGTGGCCCCTTTACCCTTTCATATCTTTTCTCCCCTGTCGACGATAGCATGTTCGGCCCCCTCGCCTCATGCCTGCATCCTGCATCCCTCATTTGCACCATAAACCTCACGTTTATCTACATATCTCCCGTGCTACCCTAATAATCCTCTCCCAACCATATTCAAACGCATCGAAAGTCGAAATATGTCCTCCTATTCACAATAACCATGTCCTGGGCTACTTTTCGTTCGCAGTGAAGCAACGGGATCCCGACCAGTCCATCACCAGTCGTCGATCTACAAAGACGAGACTTTCGCCGTTCCCCACGAAATTGACACGGAAGCATGTATATCCGTTCTCGGTTCACACCTCAAATTTTCCTTCCTGGAGCAACGGCATCATGAGAGGCAAATGTAAATAATCTTCATTGACGAGCTCTGTTTGATAATTACCTAGTTGGTATTACTCTCTTACTTCTGTGGAATGTTACATAACGCCTCCCAACACTTTCTCATGCAAATGTAGGTGGCTTTCACCTCCGCGAGCACTGTACACAACGGTGGAGGTGCTGGGTTTGAGGTCAGGAGGGACCGATCCGCCGAAGGGAGGGTGAATTCAATCGTTTGGATCGAATACTCGCTGATGGAGCTGAATTTGGAAGGATGTATTGCAGTTTAAATATTTGTAAGTCATCTCTAATGATACCTTTCGAATTCTTGACATAGGTCCGCTACCAATCACTTCAAAACCAAGACTGCGGATATTGCCCAACACCGTAGTTCGAAAGGGGGTCGACATGCGAAGTATGACCAGACTCGGAGAGGCCATTCTCCTGAAACAGTGAGTACTGTTTCCTGACTCGGTGGTCCTCCCCGAACATCTGACACGGTAGTTCTTCCTACAGAGAGGTAAGGAGGCTTGTAGCATGATCGCGAAAAAGCGGTAACTCATGAGACGATTAAGGTTTAAATATCATCGAAGTGTATGTGCTCTCTCCATTAAGTATGTGCGGCTCGCTTCTTCTCGCTCTGGTGTTCGTTGAGGTCGATGACTTTCACACCTCGCCCTTGTCGGAATATCCGATCTCTGAGCGTAGTAACAGCCCAGATGATAAGGAACATAACGATTCCTCCAACAGCGATCCCAACGATATGTGCCGCAAGGCGACCTGTTCCCTTGACAGGATCCAGAAAACCATATACTGTGGTTTGAATCATGAGTCCAACAATTTCGTAGAGGGATAAACTGTAATTATAACCGTACCATACCAGTTCTGGATGGCGTGAACCAGATACGCGAGACCCAAATAGAGCCCGAGCGTGATTACGCAAAGCAGGAGGTGACCCCATGGCATTG
>Ga0307515_10019015_pt1 | contig 12396 bp, 14 predicted proteins | sample 17_EM_MG_FD_194513 | JGI IMG/M metagenome (GOLD analysis project Ga0307515, IMG submission 194513) | Populus trichocarpa ectomycorrhiza microbial communities from riparian zone in the Pacific Northwest, United States - 17_EM | ecosystem: Host-associated > Plants > Roots > Unclassified | place...
ATTAACGATTGATCGCTTTATGGCTTCTTCCTCAACCTCTGATCACGGCGAAAAAATGGACGCGAACGCCGACGAGACGTCGAACTCCACTCAGCTTAGATTGACCCCTCGGGAGGGACAGCCCCTGTGGGGCATCACAGCGATGTCTCAACAGCAAGACGAGTCGACGGAGCTCACCGGTCTGCTTCGAGAACAGCGAGAGGGGTAAATCATTTCTATTTGTTTCTGTGTGCGATTGGTTGATCATGTCGAGTGCAGAACTGTACCAGGTTTTTCGGGTGGTGTTCGAGCACGTACAGTCTCACTGCGAGTTTCTGTGTCATGCGAAAGGCCTGGACCAGCACCTTCAGCGGGGGATGGAGGCGGGGTGCCGTCCATTTCCATATACAGCCGCCTGCCCCCGTTAGAACAACCGCGCAACGTACCGCCAAATCACTCCCAATCATCACTGCCTCTCCACGGTCCTGCTACCCTCGCTGGTCCCAACGCTCTGCTTCTGCAACAAAACCAAAATCACGGGGGACCTGTACCCGAACGCCCCGATCGTCAGCAGTTCCCTCCTTTCCAAGGTCAAGGTCGACTTCTGGGACAACCACCTCTCCATCGCCGGGACCAGAGTGGACGACAACCAATGAACCCCCCTCCTCCCCAACTTCCGTTTCCGTTTCCTCCCCCCTCTTATTCCGTTCTCGTCTTTGGCCAAGCCCACGATCGGATGGGGCGAACGGCTGGTCTTGCCCATCGGAACTCTGTCACTCTCTCCGCGGGTAGAGATATGGGTCCCGGTGCTCGCCAGCTTTTGCCAGGGTGGCCTTATCCGGTGGTGCTCCAGTCTTCGATGTACTTATCAACGCGACCTCAGGTGTATTCGCAAACGTCATTTCAGATAGATTCCCAGATGTCGCTTCGGATGCAGATGCGAGGTCCAGTGCCAACGAACTTGGGTGCACCGTCGGGACCACCACCTCCTTACCCTGGGCCAAGTCGGGCTCCCGGGGAACCCATGCCTGCGACGAACCAAGCTAGCCCTTCAATAGACCGGCGCCAGATACCCAGGACATCTAGAACGTCTGCAACCCCGGAGCAACGGAGCTTGAGGTCGGATCCGAATGATGGGCCGGAAAACGATGGTACTGGATTAGATATTGGAGGTGAAGCGGCGGCAAGCACTCGGACGAGAACTAATCCTCCTCGGAAGGCTCGACCGACGAAGCCATATGAACAGGATTAGTTGTTGGGTCTTGAATTTGTAATAGTTTCCGTCCTTCACTCCTCTTCATTTCACTGTCTCTAATGGGCTTGTGTAACGTAGTTCCATTTTCTACCCACCGATCTGCAATCTGCTCCACTACACGACAGCGTTTGCCAAAACGGACCATGCTCCGTTGCCCTCAGAGAACGTAGATACAGTCTAAGTATGCTCTGGGTTTCCCCAGCAGCCTTCTATTTATTGCTCCCCAATTCTCAGCCACTTCTTTACTATCTTTGATGGATGTTCATAAGAACAGGTCTGCGCACTCCGGGATCCCCGATAGTACGACGCCGTCAACGGTCATAGTTCTTATCGGTCGGTCTCCTTCGTACTTGGGAAAACGCCGTTCGTCAAACATGGAGCAAGAAGTTACGGCAGCAAATCGCGACTCTCGAGGATCAACTTCGTATCGCCCGAGAGCCCATCCCGAGTGTAAGTCTGTTTGACTTCGTTGTCTGAGAGACCTAACCCTCCTTGCGTCGTCGGGTACCATATCAGCCCCTAAAATAATTACACGTCAGCTTGGCGTGTGATAGGCAGCTGAACTACAGGAGAACAGGCTGAACCTTCTTATCTCCACGTCTTCTCCATCTCAGAAAGATAATACTCAAGAAGTAAGCAGGAGTCCAAAGGTACGCCTACTGCTTCTCCATACTAGCCGCTCATCCACCAATTCAGCGCGGCGCCCCACGGTTTCGGGAAAAAAGAGCGACGCATCTCCCCCGACCCAGACGCGGTCATCGTTCGGAGGTTTTTTTTCTTACAGGGGTGTGAGTCTGCATTATCCAAGGAACCACTCAGCGTGTCAACTTTATTTCCTGCGCGCACTGGGTGCGTTGATTAGCCGAGGTCGTGAGACTCCACATAATAGAGGAGGGCGTCGACTCGGAACTGGTCTTAATTTAGTCAACAAAAGTACCTCCTTTTTTGATAACTACCCCCCAGGCAATAAGCCCACTTTGTCCTGGACAAGTGTTCGGGGACGCTGCAACCGCGGCTGGCCTGGGAGGCCCACGGGAAAAAACAACAAACCGAATCAGCAGGCCGCCGGCCGCCGGTCATCAACAATTGAGTCTGCACTCTACCAGCGTGTTCGCAGCCCATTTCCTACTTCCCCCATGTCTTCTTCTGCTCATCCAGACCAGGCCTATTATCCACCAAGTCAGTGGTGCCCTACGGTTTCGAAAACAAAAAGAGCGTAGCAGTACTCAGACCGTCCAGATCCAGACCCACCCCGTAAACTCGAGCCATACCAGTCCAAGCCCCAGCCTCGGGTCACCGATGCAGAACGCAGCGAAGATCCTCCCGACCCTTACCCCATCAGATGTGGGCTCGCATTTTGGTCAGTTTTCGACCGTTTATCGGTATTAACCGTTAACCAACAAGCTCTCTTCAGTCCATGCTATTACTGTCTCGTTCGCGCGAACAAGTCCAACGGCTAGCCCCCAGCAAATCGTGGAAAGTCCGGTACAATAAAAGCATTATAACCGGCCGTCAACCTTGCGATTCCTCAACCGAGGGTTATAACGCCTTATAAAGGAATGCGTTGGCCTATTATGTTCGAAATACTGGTAGCACTTCATAAGGCGCTACCATAGTCTGTAAGAGTTATAACACAATATATTATGTACCCTACGAGTTTCGCAAACATCGGATTCTACATCGAGTCATGGTACTGTAGCGTTTTTTTTTTTTGGTGGAGCCACGTGACGGCGCCCTTCCTCGCTGAACACGATCATCGCGTTTGCTCCTTCCGTTCCCCCCTTCTCTCTGAACCATACCAAAACCACCCACCATGGCAGATATCGAATTGGGAGAGATCACCGTCCAGCGGTGAGCTTTCCAGCTCCTCGCTATATACCTTGACTGATTTGTTCCCACCTGCAGTCGAGAAGCTGGAGTTGAAGGGCAGGCCCATCCGGCCGATGAAGACCCTCCTGTGAGCACCAGAAAGGGAAAAAAAAATAGCCAGTACGTTTTGTTCTGCCCCACCGCTTACCTCACTGACAGTGTGAACCCTGGATCTAGCAAACGGCGGGATTCTGCATCGGGGCAAGATTTACGGGAGACCCAGCAACACGGTCCTTTGATCTCCAATGGCAGCCAGGATCATGGAGGAGTACCGAGGGGAGATGGAAATGGGGAACCAGACACGCGCATAGCGGATGGGTAAGTTCACTCTCGCACCCCGCAGGCCACCGCCGCTCATGTACCCCACAGAAAGGAAAAGGGTCGGGAACTGCTGCAGGAAGATTTCCGTGCCCAATTCTACGAGCGTTACCGCAAGGAGGCCGAGGAGTATGATAAGGAATTCATGAAGAAACATGACGAGGATCTGAACACGACACTCATATTCGTAGGTTGTACACATCGCTCGGATGCGCATGTACTGACTTGGGTCTCAGGCCGGTCTGTTCTCCGCCGTCACCTCTGCCTTCATCATCCAGGTCCACCCTCAGCTCCAGCCAGACCCAACCGATGAGTCCGCCGCCCTCCTTCGAATCATGCTTTACAAGATGGATAACACCATGTTTGGTGGCAACCCTCCCCCTCTCCCTCAGTGGACTGGCGCTCCGCGTGGAATCATTCAGGTCCAAGCGATGCTATATGCCAGTCTTGCCGCTTCACTCTTCTCGGCCTTCCTCGCGATGCTCGGGAAACAATGGTTGAATCGATATGCATCGACCGACATGCGAGGGACTGCCGTGGAACGTAGCCGGGATCGGCAACGGAAGCTGGATGGGATCATCACCTGGTACTTCGACCATGTGATGGAGTCATTGCCACTGATGCTGCAATCTGCGCTCTTGCTGCTCGGTTGCGCCCTGTCCATCTACCTTTGGGAGATTCACGTGACTGTCGCATGTGTTGTCGTCAGTGTCACTGTGCTCGGAGTCATCTTCTATATTTTCTTCGTCGTCGCGGGGGCAGCTTCTGCAAGCTGCCCATATCAAACCCCTGGTGGTCGTGCCCTCCGTCATATCTATCACCATACCCTCCACCATATCTATCACCATACCCTCCCCCATATCCTCCGTTCCACCCCCAGCCTGCTTTATTCAGCCTTCCGCCGTTTATTTTTCAGCTCTATGTTCATTGGTCTGTTCAGAAGATGGGCATCGGAGGAGTCGCCCTACAACGGATTAAATATCATCATCTGGATTTCATCCATCCCCTTCATTCCATTTGTTTTGATCCACGATGTCTGCCATTTCATCCTGGCAGTGGTCAAAGCGCCTATTGTTCTTGCCTATGGGGTGCTCAGCCGGATTCTGAATCGTAGTCCACACCCTGCCCAAACCCATAGATCAAACCAACCAATGGCCATGTTGGACTCGCGGTGCATTTCATGGATACTTCAGACGTCATTGGAAAGGGGTGTCCGCCTCTCAACCCTGAAATTTCTTGCAACGATACCAACACTGGTTGACTTGGACCCAGCCCTCGTTTTGGAATGCTTCAATGTCCTTATCGATTGCGTTAAGGTCAACGAAGGGAGTCCAGCAGTCGTACAAGGGATGGAACAGCTTGGGGAGGCATCTGCCATGTCTTTTTTCCTTACCTATTCTCACCTCATGGCTATGGGTCCAACATCAAGCATCCTTTCAGGCGTTGTTCAGCGTTACGAAAGGATTTTCCCACCCCACCTTACTTCTGGCAACCTTCCATTCCCTCACACTCTTGGTATAATTCACGAGGCAATCCACCCAGGGTGGGAACTCAAGACTTCGATCGATTGGACGGACTACGAACCAACAAACCACGAACACGTCATAGTTTCACGTGCCCTTCTCAAGCTTTGCCGGTTCAAGTCCAAAGACCCAAGGAGAGAGTACAACGTTGTGCCCCTGCAGTTCCACCACTTTGCGGCCCATTTTTTAACCCAAGACTCCTTGCCTTCTTCCTCAATCATCGCCGACTGCCTTCTGATTCTCGCCACTGAGCTGCACTGTGATGTCCCGGAGACCACGATTTCAGAGGAGAGGTACGTTTATACCTGGCAGAAATCCACCACCTTACTGAGCAACAGTCAGTGCACGACCCGACGAGGTTTCCGACCTGATAATCCAGAAACTCAATACTGTTACCGAACATCAGGGGCAACATTTCGACCCAAGGTCCGAACCTATTGGTGTATTCTTCTCGTATGCAATTCAGCGGGAGCGATGCGGAGATCCAAGATTTTTCGATGCAATCCTTCATTTTGTGAAGGCAAATTTCAGCAGATACCGCACATCCACATCCTTCCTGCGTTCCATGGGACCAGGACCGTTCACTTGCGCGAGTCCTCAGGCTATAATACTCGCTACACCCCACCTGTATTTGGAGCTGGAACCACTCTCACACGTCCAAGAACTGATCCCCAAGTGGGCGGCAGCTGTCTCTGTAGCTCCGCACACAGAGGAGGTTGCTGGGAATGTGGTCGATGCCCTGCTGCAAATCGCGGATAATCACCATCTGCGGCCATTCATACCTGCTGATGTTTGGTTGTGGTTAGGCGAGCGGCCTTCCCTGCCACCTGGCTGCAGGGGCCTCTCGTTGGGAAGTAGCCGCGATATTTTCCGGATGGTCCAAGGATTCAAGGATATCGGACTCCTCACGTCGTACCTGATCCTGATCTGGTCAGAGCATGAACCTCTTTATCACGATGGCTTTGCCGAGATGCGAATGTCAGTTTCTAACGACTTCAATGGAGTGGAGAACAGCCACCACCGGGCAGCGCTTGTCCAACGGTTGGATCACATTTTAAGCAAGTTGAGCCAGGAGTCACGGGGGTATCGACGGAAGTTAGACCAATACGGAGAACTCAGGAAGATATTACAGGATGCGAACCAGGAAGCGACAGTGACAGAGATCCTCAATCGTATGTCCTGCAGTTTCGTCTTTTTCAGCCCGCTGACCCTCATGGACCTGCACAGAATCCCACTCGACGTTCATGTGTGCTCTGCCTCTCCCGTGTCTATAATCTTACATCTGGAACGTTAGGCATTATTCCAGGCTAATCACTTTCTCTATCCCCGGTCCGTATTATAGCTTTTTTGCACTCTACCCGTAGACTCGGAAAAGCTGCTATCCTGCCTAGCTGGTCAGGGAGCTTGTTGTAACCTTTTTGTCATCGCCATGTTATTGACTTGATTTTTTTTGTTTGTGCTGTGTCTCGTATCATCAATCATCGATCATCCTCGATGCAGAACAATGATCCATTTGGTTTTTTCGTTTCGTCGAGATTATCAATCGGACTGCAAGCAACCGAGCACTGTATGCAGGCTCCTACCCAGCCGTTTGATGAAGGGGACAGGACGAATCCGAATTGGTGGGAGGGGAGTGGTGTCAGCGCCACCAACCACCCCCTCATGGAATCGGTTGGACAGTTAGTAAGTGGACCGACAGACCAATGACAACCGAGGTGCCAACCGGCAAGCGGTGACACCGACACATATCGAAGAACATCAGGACAGGAGTACTGAACCACCACGCCAACTGGTTAATATGTCGCACGAGGTCGATACCGTGTAGTCAGCCCTCGTTCGATATCCCTTGGGGACACTCTCCAGGAATCTCTGAAAACGACTCCAGAATACATCGCTGAGAGAGGAGTGGCAAACGTGCAAAGAGCTCGTTCCCAGCTTGAAGTCGAGAGAAGCGATTAGGGATATGTACGTGGTACGAGGCCAGCTGATCCGGAGGGCATGATCAGCAGGGCACTTACACATTGTCGATTAGCAGGGGAGTTGCATTACACTTTTACGTCCTGTACATAGGACTTGTTCCTCACTCGCCTTACGCGATTAAACCCCACCCTCTCTTCGCTTCCACCTTCACCGCCCATCGTGGACCCAGCTAACCTGCCTCACTCACCCATGAACCCACGGGGGGTTCGCGAATTTTTCCGCGGCGACGAAAACTCATCGTCATCTGTTTACATCCGGCCTCCCGCTACGACCGATATTGCCTTGACAACTCCACCCTCGACCGGACTTTTCAAGCTTCACTAGCGGTCCCTCTACACTCGGCACCTGCTCCAGGCCCAGACGGTGACGAAGACGAAGAGGAGATGCCAGATGTCTATATCCTCTGATCGGCCTTTTCCCGCAGATCCTGCACGTACGCCCCTCGTGCTTCTCCAAGTCAACATTGACCCGGTGGCCATCGAAACACATTAAACTACCCTTATTCGCATTCTTGGATAAATCCTTTGTCTGCGTTATTGAAAAAATATATCTTTCAAGAGAAGAGACCAACAAGCCTAGATTTGACTGGCGAGTTCCGGGGATAGGATTTTCACTCCGAAGTCGGTTGGGGGTTGCCTAGTCCCGAACTAGACGTTCTGAGTTTATAGCTGTAGTAACCCGTCATGTTCCTGTATGAGATCACTCGACAGTGTAGATTTTGTGTGGCTGGCATTGAGTCGGTATTAGGATGTGGACGGGGTGAACGTGCGGCCCTGGGTCGCCAAAGACCGACTGGTGGCGAGGATCAGATCGATTGATCCACGCCCCCCTCCGCCACCATTGCCGTGAGGCAACATGACCTTTGGGTGTCCGGATGAACCCATTCACGCGCATTTGACTATGGGTCTGTCTCCGACAGGAACCGTCTCACTGAACAATGAACGAGCGTAGTCCTTGACTAATTTGTCTTTGACCCGCTCTCTGCCTCTTTCTCCTGGTTGGGCAACGCGTCAACCTATCTTTCGAAGGGCTTATGAGCCCCTCCAGATCCGGGGGACCGTGGGTGCGGATGTACGCAGATGGGTGGTTGACAGTTGTCTCCGGATAAGCTGTGGATAAACGCCTTTGATTGGGGGACAGGCTCTTTTGGGTTGATCGTTTTACGGAGAGGTAGGCCACGCCGTGGCGTCCGCCGTCCCCTAACAGAATTCCCGCCTCGCTTTGGAAGGTTCGCCTTTTCTTTTCTTTTTGCCACACTACCATGTCCCCTGCTCCCCCATATAAAGGGTGTCAGATAGGATACCTTTTGCCTCACCAAACCCCGCGACATTTTTTTCTCCCCCATCGAAACCCTGCCCCTTCGGACTCCCTCGAATTCACTGGTCCTTTGTATTCACTCCGACCTTCCTCCAAGACTATTGACCCGAACCAACTGACATCATCGACAATCGGCCGCTTTATGGCTTCTTCCTCCACCTCTGATCACGGCGCAAACATGGACGCAAACACGAACGGGATGTCGAACTCCACCCAACCTGGATCGACCCCTCGGGAGGGTCAGCCCCCACAGGATATCGCAGACCCGCAACTGCAGCTCGATACCGTGTCTCAGCAACAAGACGACTCGATGGAGCCCATCGGTGTGCTTCGAGATCAGCAAGAGGGGTAAATAACCTCGATTTATCTCCGTGTGCGATTAGTTAATCATGCCGAGTGCAGGACTGTACCAGGTTTTTCGAGTGGCGTTCGAGGTTCTGTGTCGTACGAGAGGCCTGGGCCAGTACCTTCGGCAGGGGGCAGTGGAGGCGGGGTATCGTCTATCTCCGAATACGGTTGCCCACCACCGCCAGAACAACCGCATGATGTACTACCAAATTACTCTCAATTGCCGCCACCTCTCCACGATCTTGCTGCCTTCGCTGGTCCCAACGCTCCACCCCTGCGACAATATCCGGGGTACGGGGGACCGGTACCCAGACACCCCGGCTATCAGCGATTCACTCCTTTCCAAGGTCAAGGTCAACTTCTAGGACAACCACCTTTCTACCGCTGGGGCCAGAGCGGACAATTGACGAACCTCCCTGGGCCTCCCCAGCTTCCATTTCCATTTCCATTTCCTCCTCCCCCTCACCCCGCTCCCTTCGACCGATTCCACGATCGGATGGGACAAACTATCGGGTTTACCCGTCGGAATTTTATCCCTCTCTCTGCGGGTGGAGATATGGGTCCTGGTGTTCGCCAGCGCTTGCCAGGATGGCCATACCCGGCGGCGCTCCAGCCTCCGATGTACCCACCGGCGCGATCTCAGGTATATCCGCAGGTGCCATTTCAGATGGATCCTCAGATGCCACCCCGGATGAATTCATGGATACCGCCTGAGATGCAAATGCGAGGTCCGATGCCAATGAACTGGGGTGCACCGCCGGGACCTCCACCTCCCCACCCTGGGCCGACTCCGGCTCCCGTGGAACCCATGCCTGAGACGAATCAGGCTGGCCCTTCGGCAGGCCGGCGCAGAAATTCCAGGACATCTAGACCGTCTGCGGCTCCACAGCGAAGTTTGAGGTCGGATCCGGATGATGGGCCGGAAAACGACGGTACTGGGTTAGATATCAGACGTAGAACGACGGGCAGGGCCCAGACGAGACCGAATCGTCGTCGGAAGACTCGACCAACAAAGCGAAATAAACAGGACTAGCCGTTGGGTCTTGAATTTGTAACGGGTTCCGTCCTCCACTCCTCTCCATTTTTCTGCCTCTAATGGACTTGTATAGCGTAGTCTCCTTTGCTGCTCACTGGTCCGCAACCTGCTTCACTACGCGACAGCGTTTGCCAAGACGATCCATGTTCCATTGCCCTCAGAGAACATAGATACAGTTTGAGCATTCTCTGGGTCGCCCCGGCAGTCTTTTATTTATCTCCCTCCAGCTCTCAGTCGCTCCTTTGAATAATGCCTTTGACAAATGATACTCGCATCTGCGCACCCCTGGGATTCCCGATATAACACCGTCGATACATGAGCGCTGAGCGCTTGAGCCCTTACCAGCTGATCTCCCTCGTACCTCAAACACACGCCGTTCGTTAAACGCATCAAACAAGAAGCTGGCAAAAGAACAGCCGCATTGAAATCGCGGCTCTCTGGCAAGAGTGGACACCATCCCGTCCTACTTCGTTGGCTGAGAGGCCTGGCCGTCTCGTCACGGACAACATCCATTCCTCACGTCGAGGACCCTATAGACCCCTAAAGTGATCACATGTCCGAAAGCACAATTTCCACGTGGCTGCCTGCAGGAGGACAAGCTGAACCCCACCGACGTGTCTACGGCTTCTTCCCTATTCCCCATGTCTTCTCTACCCCAGACAGATACTCCTCAAGATAAGCAGTCCGAAGGCACGTCTCCTGAGGCTCATCCAGACCAGGCCTATCATCCACCAAGTCAGTGGTGCCCCACGGTTCCGGAAAAAAAGCGTAGTACCGAGACCACCTAAATCCAGGCCCACTCCATAGACCTAAATCCGAGCAATATCAGCCCCAGCCCCAGCCTCAAGTCACTGATGTAGAAAGCCATGAAGACGCTGGCCCATTGTGTGCCGCCGGATCGCGCGTCGCCGAATGGTGCATGACTGCTGTGTAGGTTTTCGATCATCCATGATATTCACCGTTAACTGGTAACCAATGAGCTCTCTTCAGTGCTTCCAGTCTCTGTTTATGCTGTTGCCTCGGCTGCTGCTGCTGCTCCTGTTGCTCCTGATGCTAAAGTCATACCACTCCCGAGGAGATATATCGTACCATCTTTATATGCTCGCTATTTGTATCCGGACCTGACTTTAGTGTGCAAGTTAACCTTTACCAGGTATTAATCCGTCGTGCTTCCCCGAGGCGATCCCGAACGAGGAGAAGCCGAGAAGATCTACCGTGGTACAACCTGCCGGGCATCTCCGAGCCGCACACATCCCATTAGACGTCATGACCGGGAACCGAGGGTGAAACCGTCGAAAGAGCCATGTATACATATATAAAGTGAAGCAAGAACTCTGTAGTTAGATAGTCGACTTAGCCAGGGATTCCACCTTCTGTCTCTAAACAGAAGTCCGTCTACATCATCCTCCACCAACGGGTATTGACCTACATCACTCTCGCTTTCTTCGAGTTCCTCAAGTCTGTGTCACCTTCATCCAAAGTCGCTCGACTCAGCAAATTCTGTGCGTCTTGTTCTTGTCGGAGAGTTCTCTCGAACTCTCTTAACCACCTCCCACCGTCCGCGCCTTCGAACAACCATACATGACTAATGCACAGCCACGGTTAATGTTGCACACACCCTAAGTCCGGGAGGGACGTACCTATCCCCTACCCTTGTGGGACTAACGACTTTCTCCGACTCGTTAGCCAAATCCGTACTCGACGACGGTCGTTTCCCCAGGATAGCTTGAGCCTGGGCCGACTGAGCCAGTGCGTCTTTCTGGCGTGGGTCGAGGGGTAGATCCCATCCGAGCTTCAGGCAGAGGTGCTGCACGATAGCATCTGCGTTCCCGAGTAGCATTATCTACAGTAGAGGCGAGTGAACAACGATTGATCGACCATGTGCGAGTTGAGTCGTATGCGACTTACGTCTGGATTGATGTGGTTAATTGGTGTCTTGTTTATTAGAATCTGAGGGACGGAATGCGGGAGGTACCCTAGAAGTACCAGAGAAGGAGTTAGCCGTATGATGTTATGGCAGACTGTTTTGACATACCCGGCGCTTCCGCGACAGGAGACACCTTCAGAGATGTTCCGATGATTAATACAAGATCCACACGCTCCCTATCTTCTTCCAACGCGCGGTCAAAGTTATCTGTGAGTTTCTCTCCGAAGAAAGTTATGTCAGGCTACGCGAGTCACCAAGGGGGTCGGTCAGTTTTGGCAGAAATAAGGTGGGGGGGAGAAGAATACCTTCATAATCCCAGGAGGGTAATTCGGAAGTTCGGGTTCATCTTCTTCGCTCTCGTCATCATCCCACCCACCGTTCTTCCGCTTTTTCTTCCTCGCCTTGGGTTTTTCCTTCGAATCTTTGCCCGTATTCCCATCCCCCGAATTACAAACCTTGCACAACGGCACTTGACCGGCCAATATCTCCTCCTCGATCTCGGTACCGATCACGTTCCGATGACATTGGATGCAAGAAGCGGTAGCGAACGATCCGTGACATTGAAGAACGCGTTGCACTCCTGCGGCGGTCTCGAGCGTGTCGATGTTCTGAGTGTAGTTCTGTTCACGAATTTCATGAATGACGCAAATCGTGAGCGAGTGATACTCTCGAAGCGTCATGGTATAGGACCTACGCGTAACAGCTGTAAGCGAACATCAGTTATCATTTAGGAAATGGATGTTCGGTACGCTCACCTTGCCCTTGTCCTCCACGAGTTTTATGAAGCGATGACACGGGGAGGGAATGAACCTGGATGGATATATATCCCTGCCACGGTGATCAG
>Ga0307515_10019016_pt1 | contig 12396 bp, 5 predicted proteins | sample 17_EM_MG_FD_194513 | JGI IMG/M metagenome (GOLD analysis project Ga0307515, IMG submission 194513) | Populus trichocarpa ectomycorrhiza microbial communities from riparian zone in the Pacific Northwest, United States - 17_EM | ecosystem: Host-associated > Plants > Roots > Unclassified | place...
GACTTTAAGTTTTTCTAACAAGATCCTTGAGACTAAAAAATAAATTAAAATTACCATTTTCATTATGTTTATGTCTTTTAGGAAACCCAATACTTTTTGCCATATATCAAAATTGTTTGCTACCATCATCTCTCCACTTCAAATTTAGTAACTAAAAAAGGCAATTCCAAACCTGTTCAAGCACAAGAAGAAAAACTCAGAAGTCGCAAACCCATTTAAAAAATAAAAATCCCACCCAATCAAAATCACAAAGATATGTGTGCTAGAATAAGAGAATCCAACACTTAACCACTATCTCTTTTTTCCTGCGAACAACAAATATGCCCACCTTCCTCTCTCACTCCACCAACTACAAATAACCCAGTAGCCAACTAAAGAGTGCTATAGCACTCACTATATATAGCAAATACTATTTATTTTGCTAAAACAGCTAGCCAACTAATTTGATTTATATAGCATGAATTTGGATGCTATAGGGTTTTCTTCCTTTATTAGGTTATCGATATATTTATTGGGATCTCAATTAGTTCAACTTTAAGTCCATTTGATTGCTTGGATATATAATTCTCATAGAGGATTTGTTAGCCATGAAAACTGAAAGTGGTTCGAGGATGTTTTAGTTAACAAGAAAAACATATTAATGCTATTAAATACAAGATAAAAGCTATACTAAACCAAAGTTATTTTAGGTTTTATAAACAAAAAAAGCCGTCTTGTTAAGAATTATCTAGATAGATTTACTAGACTTTGTGTATTACTGAATTGTGTTAAAAAAAATGAATAGAAATCAAATACTCAAATAAAAATTAAAAATATTTATTAAATACATCAAATAATTGTTATTTTTATAGTAATATTATTAAGTGTTTACAATATATTCTAAATAAAATATTATATGAATTGATTGGAAGCATCAAATGACTCTTTATCAAGAACAACAAATGGCATTAGAAACTCGGATTCCACAAAAGAATAAAAACCATAATCGAATTTAACTGACTTTTTCTCGATACAAAAATATTTTGAAGGGGTATCTTTACATATAGTGATTTCTTTATGTGTGTTTTTTTTTTATTATTATCATAGTAAAAAGTTATGAACATCATTAAATTCAAAAATATAGACTTCATTATTTATATGTGAAAAAACTAGTTCCTAGTTTAGTTTTTACTAGTCTTCATGTTTGCGCTTTCTCGTGGGTTAGACTATTTTTTGCATAAAAAATGATGTTCAACTCTCTCAAACATTTTTTTTTAAAAAGTAAAATATACAATTCGGGTTATAAATTTGACTAGGTTGAATACACAAAGTTTATTTTAATTAGACAAAAAAAAAAATGAAATGACATTAGATGGATCACATTTAAAAGAAAAGTGATCATGATAACATGTGGAAAAATATTTTTTTTTCAAAAGAGGACACACAATGCATCTTAATCCACAACCTATTAAATACGAAAGAGCAAAATGGGAAAAAAAACACATAAAAAACCTGTTTTTGTTTACCCAAGTTAGCGTGACAAACTTGTAATCCTGGTAAATAGGATCGAGCTAACCTGTAATATCTTAACAAACCTGTAACCCAGATCATGAGATTAAAATAACCTGATAAAAAAAATAAAGAGAATTATAAAGCTTTTTTTTTTTTTAAATAAAACACATGTAAACTTTTTAAACCAATGACCTGGATCATTAGACCTGAAATACTCTATTTGAAAAAAACAATGAAGTTCAATTTTCAATCATTCAAATATTGAAGGATAAAATTGAAAAAAGAATTTTAATTATACAAAAGGATAAAAAAATATAAATTAAAATACAAAAATACCTTTTAAGGTCGGTTTTAATTTTATTTTTTACTTTCAATGATATTTTAGTTATTTTACTGTGTAATTAAAATGATAAAAGATTTATTTATCCTGGTTAATTATTTATTACTATTAAGTGATGTAAAAAGATTTTAGTTTCGTTGAAAGCTAATATTATTTTTAATTTTTGGGTGAAAGGACAAAACGTTTATTATATTGTTCCCAATATTTTTCCAAAATCAATTAGATTTTTTTTTAAATAATAATACTAGTTTATTATCGCACATTATGTGATTTATTATTATAAAACTGGATAGGTAATCAAATACAATTTAAATTGCAATAAAATACATTTACAACATACTAATTTAAGTTCAAAAGATATGTGTGTGTGTGTATATATATGTTATTTCTTTTGATGTTAGTACAGTAATTTAGTTTAATTAAAAAATATTTTAATATTTTGTATTTATAATAATTAACACCATTCTATTCTCTCATAGGACATAGAGATGAAATCTCTTTTAGATGACGTCTTATTTATAAGTCATAAATATTTTAGATTTAAATCCATAATCATAGTGATCATACCATAGAAAAACCATTTACCAATTTTTAATTTTTAATTTTTAATTTTTTTTAGTTGAGTTAAACATCAAGAGTCAAGACTATATATTAGACATTCAAAACCTGTAAAGTACACGTCGAATTTATGGTATAGTAAAGCAATCAGATCCTCCTCTGCCTTCGTATGTGAAAACCACCATCTCTCTCTCCTTCTATTCTATCCTTCTTCATCCATAAAAAGAGCACCGAAATCCATCAACAGCTCGCTCATCAACGCTTTTTATCGGATCGGATCGGATCATCAAGAGCCATGATGTGAATCTCCGCGAAGCCCAACGCATTCCCCAAGCAAGGTTGTTCAATAATCTTCAATGGCAAAACTCTTAATTTTTAGCACTGCATAAAATCTCACTCCAAATCCCACAATTTGTTGGATTCTATACATTATCTGCTAGATCACGAAATATATTCAATTTCCCATAGGATCTTCTCGTTATGATCCCGTGTTTGATATCAATTTGTGTGTAAATGCAGGGGTGTGATCGAAGATTATTGTTATATTTTGTTGTCAGTGGTGGGGTGAGTTATATAAGAGATGGCTTGGTTTAGCGGGAAAGTCTCTCTGGGGAACTTCCCGGATCTAGCAGGAGCGGTTAATAAGCTGAGTGAGAGCGTCAAGAATATCGAGAAGAATTTCGATACTGCTCTTGGTTTTGAAGATAAATCTGATTCTAGTAGCACCACTGAAGGTACCGTACCTACCACTACCTTGCTCTTGGTTTAGATATATTCTGGCTGTTAGAACTTGTGGAATGCTGGAGCTCATGCATACTGTTTTGTTTGTTTATTGAAAATAACTATGTGGTTGATCTCAGTACTTTGCGAAAATGTTAAGGTTTTTGTGCTAGAGCATGGAAGTTGATTTTTCAAATGTTGTGTTGAAGCTAGGGAACAACATGGTTGCATGTTCATTGGTTTTTTTTAATGTTCTAACTTATGTGTATTGAGACCCATTTTATTTAGAATCTCCTTTCTATTTTCTTGCTAGCTTCGGGATTATGGCCGGTAATGTCCTTTATGGGGAACAAAAGCGAGGATAGTACTGATGAATCGTCAGGGAAAACTGTATCTCCACAGAAATTGTCTACTGTTGAGGAGAAAGAATCTCAAAATTCTGACACCCAACAAACCACATCTGCTGAAGAAAATCAAATGCTCGAGAGGAAAAAAGATGCTGAGCATCCAGAGATTGCTGAGAAAAAAGATGATGTCATTTCAGATACTGGCAAAGCTGAACTTGAATCTGAAATTCAATCAGAGACTAAGGCTGTTGAACCGCCTGAGCCAGTTGTTCATGATGTTAAAGTACCAGAATCAGTTGATGATGTGCAGGGAAAAGAGATTTCAGAGGAGGGCTGTGCTGAAAATTTAGATACATTGGAGGTCAGATCAGAAGCTTCCAGGGTTGATGAAGTTGAGGCTCCTTCCATCTTGCATGATGAGTCACATAATGTGTCTCATACTCCTGATAGCACAGATGAACAAGAGGCACAAGCTGAGGAGACTGTAGAACGAAGTTCTACTATTCAAGCTGAGGTATCAAACGAACCGCAACCTGAGGCATTGAATGATGTGCAAGCTCAGGCATCAACTGATATCCTAGCTGAGGCATCAAGTGATACCCGAGCTGGAGCTGTGCTTGATTCATCCAGTTCACAGCCTGTTAGTGCTGAAGTGAGTGAAATGGTTCATGAATTTTCCCTGTCCGATGCATCGCCCCTAGATGAGGCTTCAGAAATTGTTTCTGGATCGGTTTCCCAGGCAGATGATGTCCACAATCAGACAGTTGGAGGGGACAAGCGAGTCAATGATGGTGAAATTGACATTAAAGATCAACACTTGAGTTTGAGGTCGAATATATCAGACTCTATAGATTCCACGCTTGAACTAGAGAAGGTGAAGACTGAGATGAAAATGATGGAAACTGCACTACAAGGTGCTGCAAGGCAAGCTCAGGTATTACCTTGTGGCACAGATATATTATGCAGGAAAAAACAGGCTTGAAACTTAGCCTCACTGCTGAATTGCTACTCTTATTGTTAAAATTGGACAACATTACATGTTAATGCTGGACAAAAAAGTCAATTTTGGTCCTTGCTGAGTCTTTTAAAGTATATATACTTTTGAAAGATACTGGATCATCGTTTCTCATATTGTTAGAACATTTCACTGGTCGATTCACACAATTTTATCTTCTTGATGGCCTATAATTTATTTCAGTGGATAGAAAGATCCTCTCTAATTTTGTACAAGTTTTTATTGTCTTGTTGGTGTTATATACTAAGCTCCACCAATCTCTCTTTCACTTGATTTTTGAATGACTTTTATGCTTGTTTTCTTCTCCTGTGTGCATAACACTTATTCGTAATGGACTGATATCACTGCAACCTGTGAGTGTTAAATGCTGCTGTCGCGTCATATTTCATTGAAGTTTTGTCTTCTCATGTTTTTCAAATTATGGTTGTCATGCCATAGTTGACCAACCCAGCCCTCAAGGCACACCACCTTCACCTTTCTGCTCATCAAAAGCGCCATTAGTACCTTTATGATGATAATGTTAGCTTGCGCTTCTCTTCTTTTGTTAAGAAGACTAATGAGATTTTGCACAACTGAACTTTTGATCAACAAAATTGGTATTTTTAGTGCTAGTTGTCAAAACTAAACTGTTTTGCAATTCTTTTGAGTCTTTAAGTTAAGCTAAAAGTTAACTCTGATGTTCTTCTTCCAGGCGAAGGCTGATGAGATTGCGAAGTTGATGAATGAAAATGAGCACCTGAAAATTGTTATTGAGGAATTGAAGGTCTGTATAAATTTTTACTATTTCTGCATTCAAGTTAATTTGGATTAGGTACTTTGCGCATATATATACATTACAGTAAAATGGTTACTTTTGTACTTTTATTTTTTAAAAAATGGGTTTTGCCAATTACATTTTAACTGGATAGTTCATTTAGTATCTTCTGTAAGGGTTGTGTTTCTTGTCTTAAAAGAATTCTTATTATGTTGTTGGTTGCTAGTTTGATGGTAAAAAAGAAAAAAGAACTGACAATGATGTTGTATATTTACCTAAATATGTGCAAGCCATTCTCTGAACACTTGCTCTTTAGTCCTTAATTCAACCCAAAATATTGATCGTCATCTGCATGTTTTGCATTAGTTGGGTTTGTATCAAAAAAGTAATTTGAACATTTTTTTTTGTGTTTGTTTTTTTTTGTAGAAACTTGTTCAATTATTCATCTCATCAACTCCCCCTCTATTCTGTTCTGATCTCCTTTTCCATTAATTGAGAACTTGATTTTAGAAATACTATTGTTGGTTAAAAAGATAGTGATTTCTGCTCACTTTCTCTCTGACCTGAATGACATTTTTACCGCTGAATTTTATGCAACAGAGAAAATCTAATGATGCAGAAATTGAGTCTTTGAGAGAGGAATACCATCAAAGGGTTGCAACTCTTGAAAGAAAGGTATGCTTCTAAAATTTGAAAATTATCACATGCTTTTTTTATTTATATATATTTATTTTTTCTTTTTGCAATTTTAGGAAAAGATAATGATTGGTTATTGGTTGTGGAGATCGAGTATTTATTAATTGAGGCATATGTAATGACTAAGATGTCATGCTTTTATGCTTAATGACCATATGTTGATCACCATATGAATGCTGTCTAGCTTAGCTGGCCAGGTCACTTGACATGGTCCCAAGTGACTTTGGTTCAAATCCTGCTCTCAGCAGGGAGGGGAGGGATATAGGGAAGTGGAAGCTATCCCCTGTTTTTTTTGGTTAAAGTCCAATTAGCCTCCTAATGAATCAAATGAAAAATGTACACTGCAAGATATTCCATATAATCCTGAAAGACAGTCTGTCAATTTTGTGATATTTCTTTTTGTTGGCTATTCTGATAAAGAATTTTTCATCATTTATCTACAATATCATTCATGTTGAATATAGGCAACACATTTGTGCTCGTGCTGCACTATTATAGCTACTAGACTTAGAAGTAATTTCTTACATTGTCTAGTTGCGTGAGATTAGTGGAAGAGGCTTTTGCTGTTTTGGAGTCAGTGGGTGTCTCTGGATTGGGTGGGGGATTTGTTAATAAAGAAAGTGAGCTTTGGGAGGAGGAAGGACCAAAATGTTTTATGGCTTGTGTAGTGTTTGCTCTGATTTGGAATATTTGGTTCCAGTATTTTAAGAACTCTCCCTCTCAAGCCAACTTTTGTGAAATTTGCTGGCTTCTCTACAGCATTTTGCTTCAGGATCTCTTAAAGGAGTATATTTGGCTAATAATCAGCAGACTGGAGTTGCTTCTTGTCTGTTTTTTTTTTTTTTTAATTTATTTCCAATTCTTTGTTCCTCACCGTGGAGGATACCTTTACCCCCCTTTTGATTTGTATTTCTTTTTGGATTTTCCTCTTAATAATATTTCCATCTTTTTCAAAAAAGAAATGGTTTAAATTGAGAATACATGTGATATTTAAAAGCCTGAAAGTTTTGGATAGTACCAATGCCTTGTGGTAGGGCTTGTAAGCTGTGGTGGTGCGAGAAACTTGCAACTTAAACTCTGAGTTTCAGTCTGATGAGCTCTCCTGTGCATTTAAAGTTGAAAAGATTTATGTTTTTTAATGGCAATTAGTCTTATTGCTTTAGGTTTCTTACTGCAGAGATTGATATTGTCTTGGAATGTTTGGTTACAGGTCTATGCTCTTACAAAGGAAAGAGATACACTCAGGAGAGAGCATAATAAAAAAAGTGATGCAGCTGCTCTTCTGAAGGAAAAGGATGAAATCATTAATCAGGTTATGGCTGAAGGTAGAGCCACTCAAGCATTTATTTCCATGTGTAATGAATGTTTCTTCATATTCTGATTCTTTCAGAGGAAAAGATACTATAATATCTCCTACTCCACCTTTTTATTGCATGTCGAGCAGCGATGCAGTGTGAGGGTTTGTAGAACTAGTCAGGATTAAGGTTTTGAGACATAAATATTTGATTTATTAACAATTGAAGATGGGTCTCCTCTTTTTATAACAGTTTTGCATTGGAGGAAACAGTTTTTGATGGAGTTTGCAGAGCAATGAGGTTTTTGTTTCATGTGATCTTTTTATCTGAAGATTTTGTCTATGAATTCCAGGTGAAGAGCTTTCAAAAAAGCAGGCTGCTCAAGAATCTACAATTAGAAAATTAAGAGCTCAGGTATCTAGCAGGCTTACTGATTATCTGAACTTTTGATGTTTCAATATCTAATAGCAATGCTCCTGCCTTTCTGATCTAAGGAATGTTTTGCTTGTTTCCCCTCTTTTTGTGAAATTTTAGATTAGAGAACTTGAAGAAGAAAAGAAAGGTTTGATGACCAAAGTTCAGGTAATTTGATTCTAAACTGTAATGTAGCTGGCTACATATTATCATGACATTTTGACTATTATGCTACCATTGGATTCAAGATGAGATGGACTGTTGTACCTGAACTTTTTTGGCATTCATTTTATGAAAGTTTTCTGTATAAATATATAATAAAAGATATGTTGTCACGGATTTGCAGAGATGATCCAGCATTGATAACATGTAGGGCCTTTTGAATTTGACTTACATCCAATATTTTAATGTTTGTGAAGCATTGCTTAGATTGTCAGATAAAAGGACTCCTAATACATATTGCTTGCGAATAAATGAAAATCATTTTCTGGAGTGGAGGAACGTTTTTTTCCTAATCTGTAAATTAAATCTCATTCTTTATTAGCTTCTTTGTGTTATAATTCGTGTGAATTGCTGCAGAACACTTCTTGTGGTAGTTTCAGACATCATTTAATTGAAATAGCTACCTTTTCTGGTCATTGTTTTGGCATCACCCTGTATTTTATTAACAATTTTTTTTTTATGCACTTCCAGGTGGAAGAAAATAAAGTAGAGAGTATAAAAAAGGACAAGACAGCTACAGAGAATTTGCTGCAAGAAACAATAGAAAAACACCAAGCAGAGCTTTCAGCGCAGAAAATTTATTATACTAATGCCTTATCTGCGGCCAAGGAGGCTGAAGCATTAGCAGAGGCGCGGGTTAATAATGAAGCCAGAACCGAATTAGAGAGTCGTCTAAGAGAAGCAGAGGAACGCGAGACTATGCTAGTTCAGGCACTTGAAGAATTAAGACAAACCTTGACTAGAAAGGAGCAGCAGGTTCTTACTTAATTTTTTTGAGATTGTTGATGTGTGCCCACTGATATGCTGTAAATGACTCTCTAGTACACACTTTTTGATTGATTTCTGGTTTCATAGGCTGTTTTTAGAGAGGAAATGCTACGCAGGGACATTGAAGATCTTCAAAAACGTTATCAAGTGTGTTTCTCATACCTTGCTGTAAATAAGTCATTGCTTTTGCTTTTGCATTATTCTCTATTTACTTTTAGTTGTGATAACTAGTTTTGCTTTTTCTCTAGGCAAGTGAGCGCCGTTGTGAGGAGTTGATTACTCAAGTTCCAGATTCTACTAGGCCTCTCCTAAGGCAGATTGAAGCCATGCAGGTGGTTTTATATTTTCATGCTTCTTTATAGTTCCCATTGGTGTCCTTGTGAACCTCAAATTATAGGCTATTTTTGTGTGTGATATTTTGTCACTTGGTATTAGGAAACAACAGCAAGAAGGGCAGAGGCCTGGGCTGCTGTGGAGAGATCTCTAAACTCTCGACTACAGGTGCCTGAATGTTATTTCTGGTTATGATATAACATGTGAAACTTGTAAAGAAAAATATATTTATTAGTTGTTACATTTTCAGGAAGCAGAAGCGAAAGCTGCTGACGCTGAGGAAAGAGAGCGTTCTGTGAATGAACGCTTGTCTCAAACCTTATCTCGAATTAATGTTCTTGAAGCACAGGTTCATCATCTTTCTATGAAATGTTTTTTGTTAGTGATGAAACTGTTTGATGAATAGTAGCTGAAATTGGGTATGCTCAGATTTCTTGTCTCAGGTCTGAACAAACACAGTTAAGTAGGTCCCTTGAAAAGGAGAGGCAGAGAGCAGCTGAAAACAGGCAGGAATACCTTGCAGCCAAGGAGGAAGCTGACACTCAAGAAGGTCGTGCAAACCAACTTGAAGGACAAATTAAGGAACTGAGGCAGAAACACAAGGAAGAGATACAAGATGCACTAATAAACCGAGAACTTCTACAACAGGTACCACCCTTGGGTTTCTTTCTACTCATGTCTATCGCGGTTAATTAGGTTGCATGTGTTTATATTCCGGGTATCTGTTGCTTTTTAGTTTTTCTTACATTGCCAACTGCATTATAAACACAATTCAGTCTCGACAATGCTTAGAAGAACATGCTCAACTTGACATGTCTTAAAAAATGAATCCATGGAAAGGGCACATATTGATGTTTTGTCTGTGCAGCTGAAGAACTTGCTTCTTTTTAATTATTGAATTTTCCTTTCATGAACATGATCTTTTCAATCTGTTAGTCAGAAGATCATCTTGACATTAGTAGAAGCCAATATGAAGTTTATTAATTTAATCCACATTTGGAATTCATTTTAAGCTGGATGGCTTTGTAGAAGATAATTTCGGCGTTGCTATACAGATTTCTCTGAAATTTTGGCTTCGTTTGGAGATTTCTTTGAAAGATTAGAACAAAAGCTATCTTCCTACTTTATCATATGCACTTAAGTTGCAATGCTGTTTGGAAGATTCATGATTTAAGCTCTTATTTTATTTCAGGAAATTGAAAGAGAGAAAGCTGCTCGGTTGGAGTTGGAAAGGACAGCTCACATCCATTCTGCTTCTGCATCTGATAAAACTCCTATTGCAAGGAGCAACTCTGCTTTCGAGAATGGTCTGCTTTACTTTTGAAATTTACACCAGTTAACCTTGTTATTGTGTTCATATATTTTTTAAAATTTTGCTAATTTTGCAGGAAACTTAACCCGAAAGCTCTCCAGTGCTAGTAGCCTGGGCAGCATTGAGGAGAGCTATTTTCTGCAAGCATCTTTAGACACATCTGACAGTCTTTCTGAACGGAGGAATCCTGGAGAGGCAACCATGAGTCCTTACTACATGAAGAGCATGACACCTAGTGCTTTCGAATCTGCCCTTCGTCAGAAAGAGGGTGAACTTGCATCATATATGTCTCGTTTGGTAAGAGTATTTTTTTTCTTGAACTTTTCATGCTTAAAGGATCACTTGTTATCACATATTTTCAGTCTGTATGCTGTATTGTGCATTCTAGAGCTAAGTTTTGCTGAGTGCACGCCATGGGGATGTGTTGCATTTGGATGATCATCTGAGTTTATGATTACAATTTCCATGTGCATCTCTGATGAATTATTTACATTTTTAATATGCTTCAGGCATCCATGGAATCTATCCGTGACTCTCTCGCAGAAGAGTTGGTCAAAATGACAGCACAGGTGAGTTTGTACATGTTCTTTAGTGATTCACATTTACAGCAAAGGTAATTCCTATATTTTATTGTTCTCTATTATTTTTCCATTTAATTGAGTTCAATGAATATTTTGATCCACTGCAGTGTGAGAAATTACAGGCAGAGTCTGCCCTTTTGCCTGGTGTACGGGCAGAACTAGATGCACTGAGGAGAAGGCACTCTGCTGCCCTGGAGTTAATGGGTGAACGTGATGAGGAAGTACGTATGTCTATCTTGTTTGGAAGTTCCTTTGATTGCAAACAATTTTATCAGCCTTAATGTTCTCATGGAATAAATTGTCTGGTTTGCTGTTGATGTTTTCTAGATCTTATTGCATAATTGAAATGCGCTAAGCAGCCTCAAAAGTTTTTAAGCCAGTTTTTTTTATCCTTGAAGGAATGTTTGTTTTGATTAGCTTATTAAAGAAATGCATTTTCCTTCTGACGCCCAGAAATGCAGTATTGGCTGTGGAATTAAGTTTGCCCTGAAACATGATTGATCATTTTTACCCTTTCATTATTTAAATAAAAAGTGTAGAGACTGTATAATGCATTTATTAACTGGAGCGCTGTAGATCTTTGTTTCTCGCTTCCTTTTCTTAAAACTGCTCTTCATGGAATGTGCACCTGCTGAATCAAATGGAGTTCTTGAAGAAATGAAAAGTGAAGTAGGGGCTTCAGCATGAAGTTTGTCCAATAAAAATGGGAAGAATAACACTCGGACTGAAATTTTTTTCATGTAATCGTGTTGGAAGACTCTTTGCCAGATATTAAATTTTATTGATCACAAATATACTTCTATCGAGATTTCCATTTTGTGATTATGGAAGTGAAATTTCTTGATGCCCTTTATATGTTTAGATGGAATTTCTTGATTATAGTCGTGGAATTTGTGTTATATATGATAGCCTGACTTTTTGATGGCTGCATATTTCCAGTTGGAGGAACTTCGTGCTGATATTGTAGACTTGAAAGAAATGTACAGAGAGCAAGTAAATTTGCTTGTGAATAAGGTACTTCCTTTCAATCTTTTTATTTTTTTATTTTTCCCCAAACGTGTCCAAAACTTGTACTCTTTCACTCTTTGTTTCATTTTTTGGCCTGAGTTCTTTTTCACTATTTGTTTCTGTGCTTATGCTTGCAAATTATTGACAGATCCAAATATTAAGTACATCCTCTGGCAATGCCTGATAAGTTGACTCAACGAAATGTGGTATTTGCCATTTATTGTGAAGCTCATGGTATAGGATGTCTGGTAGATGTGATTTTGTTCGAACATTTTTTCCCCCTCTATACTTGTGATTCGGGGCAAGCAGCTTCTTCAAGTGTTTTGGGGGATCCTTTTTCATGAAATCCAAAATTGTTTTGTAATTGAGATGAATTTGTTGTATAGCAAAAATCAGATCGTGACAAATTTGTTTCTCCAGCTTGAAGATGATTTTGAGTTTTTGGATTTATTTAGTGATGATTCAAATTCTTCATTAGTCATAACCTTGGCTGCTTCCATTTTATTTTATGAAGCTGATGCGGTTAATAGGAGACTAGAGTC
>Ga0307515_10019017_pt1 | contig 12396 bp, 1 predicted proteins | sample 17_EM_MG_FD_194513 | JGI IMG/M metagenome (GOLD analysis project Ga0307515, IMG submission 194513) | Populus trichocarpa ectomycorrhiza microbial communities from riparian zone in the Pacific Northwest, United States - 17_EM | ecosystem: Host-associated > Plants > Roots > Unclassified | place...
AGAATTAACGTTAATAACATTGATCTTCTTGCCTTAACCCTTCTAGCGTAAAGCAATAGAATCCTTATTTAGGGAGAGGATATATCTATTAAAGAGTAATAGTGTTATTAAATTAAGCTTTTCCTTTAGCTTTACTATAAGATTTGCCTTTATTAGCTCGTCTTCTTTAAGAGCTAAGAACTAGTCGTCTCCTAAGATAATTATATTATTAGTTTATATACTAACGATTCTAAATAGAGTTCCTATAGTTGTGATAAGGAAGCAGGGGTCGAATATAAAAGTAGTTATTAAAAGCTTCTCTTTATGGTGCTTGCTGTAAGTAACCTACTAATAAGTTCCTGCCTCTGCGATTCTATACAATAGCTTAAGCACAACTATAATCGTATCTTTAGGGTACTAGTAGCGAATTTGCTCCGGAAGGTATACCAATATTAAACGCTAAAGGTGCGTCTCTAATTAGGTGTAGGCTTAAGTAATATCTTATAAATAAACCGCCATTCTATTCTTTATTAGTAGTAGATTCAATTTACCGTCCGACCCGGTCCCCCTAATGGGTCCACGCAGACTAATTCCTATGGTAAAACCCCAATATATACTGAGAAAAACCCATTTTTGGGTGAACAAAAAACCCCCAAGGGAAACGTGAGAGGTAATACTCTAGATAGCCTCCGTACTACATTAACGGGAGGAAAAACATCTATTCTTTATTAAGGAGGGAGCTAGCGCAATAATAACTCGCTAACTAGCTCGTTAAATTATAGGAGATTATATAAGAATTACCTCCTTACTATTATTGTTGTAGCCTTAGATAATAAGCCTTAATTTCTTAAATAGGGCGTCGGTAGCTTTACCCTTAATCTTATTAACTATTCTTAACTTAAAGATGCAAACTCTATTAAACTTAGTAGGGTTATACTTCTCGAACTTAAAGACTCCTCTTATAATAAGACTATCGATCTCCTACTTGTTGGATACTTAGAAAGGAGCTCTAGGAGTTATAATATAACCTTCCTTTTAGAGCTATTTTGTAAGCTTAAAGTTAGCCTTCTCCTTAGCTGTTATAAAGGCCATTAATAACTTAACTCCATTCTCAATGGCGGCAATAAATTGCTCTTTAAAATTAATAAGATATTAGCGATTTTATAATCCCTTTAGGCAACCTCTACCGCGTCGTGGTTGCGGCATATCTACTATAATTATATTAGAATCGTAGTCGTCTTTTAGAGTACGTTAATTATAGTTCTCCTCTAGGGCATCTTTTAGGGTATCCTATAAAGGCTTAAAACTATTATCTTTATAGTAAGGCTTAATAACGGTTAAATAGAATTAAGTGGGTCTGTAAGGCATCTAAATAGTATAAGTTTAACCATTAATTATAATAAGTTAATGTAGGCCTAATTATCCTCCCTTTTTATACTATACGTGTACTTTAGACTGGAGTAGTAAATCGAGCGTAGTTAAGGTATTTAGGCCATTTCTTATTTCTAGTGCGTCGTTAACCTAGCGTATAGCGTAGAGATGTCGTACCTCCTTTATTACCTTGCGAATAGCCTTAGCTTATTACACAATAGAGGGAGATAGTAAAGAATTATTAGTTATTTAAGGGTAGGCTGTAACGGAACCTTGTAGCAAGTACTACGGTAGGTTCGTTATTGGGCTAGGTATGTAGGTGATGCATAAAGTTAACAACGTAATAATAACTGGTGGAGTGGTTGCCTAATAGATTAACTCTAATTATATTCTAAGAATTACTATAAGGAAGGAACTATCTAGGTAGGGACTAAGGGTCCTTAAATATACAACCATACTCCTATAAAATCCTTCTTATACGTAATATACGTAATATACATAATATACGTGACGTTCCCTCCGTACTTCGCGTATCTTATATATTATATTATATAACCTTAGTTACCATTCCTCGTTATATAGTTCTACTAGCTCCATCCTAGACTATGCCTATATTAACTAACTAGCTTCTTCTAACTCCTCTCTAAGTAGTTATAATATTATACTTAAAGCGTCCGTAACACCATCTTCCTCCTCTTTATCTTCGTCCTTAAAGATTCTTAATATCTCTAAGTTATTTACTAGAGGTATAATATCCGTCTAATTAATTTGGTTAATATTATTACTTATAATACCTCTAAAGGTTTCCAAGCCTCCTTCTTCTTTATAGGTGCAGCGTTGTGCTTACACTATTGCTTTAATACTATTGCTAGGTAAAATTATACTATCTCTATGTTCTCATTATACAAAAGAGGGGTTAGTCTATGTTACGCTAGCGAGTCCTTTATCTTAGCAACCCTCTTCTTATTTAGAGTATACTAAAGCAAATATTTATTTGTTCTGTAACGTTCGCTTTATATCTAACGCTAAGTATATATATCCTATAACTCTTAATAGTTATTAAGTTCCCTAAGTAATTTATTATAGGGTCTTATATTTAATCTGCCGCTGCGAAGCTTAATAATAAGCTCTTAAGCGCTTTAGATAAACTGCGTTATTTATAGGAAGCGGAGCAAGAGGCTACGGCTACTTAATAGCGTGCCCTTAAAGCTCGTCTCTCTGCTTCTGCCCATTTTCTTTATCTTAAGAAGGTTTGTTTTAAGGAGTGGAAACTTATAAAATAAGGTCTATAGGAACTTAGTAATAAAAGAACGGATTCTCTTTTAACAGTAAAGGAAACAACTCTAAGTAATTTAGTAATCGCTCTTCCTGGGTCCCCCTTAGGTAACTTATTCTTTAGTAATTCCTTTTTAATATTACCTAACCTATTTTCTTCCGATACTCCTATACCTTTCCTATAGCGTTCTTTAAATTTTCTAGTAGTTCCTAGGTAGTCTTATTATAGCCTATTCACTTAACCTTATACTATATTTTATCGTTAACGTCCTTATAACTAATAATCTTTAAAACTTACTATTTATCTTCTTCTTATCCTCTATACGTGTCTACTTTATAAACTAGTGGCTTAACTTTTCTATATGCTGGCTCTAGTATAGTAATATACTATATAGGGTAGATCTTTATTTTAGCTAGTAGGTTTAACTTAAATATAACCAGTGAAATTCTCTAACTAATTTTAAAAGGTCCTAGCCTAACATGGTCTAACTTCTTACTTAGTTATTAACTCTTAAAATTTTTATATAGTAGCTACACTTTATCTCCCTCCTTAAGATCTAGTCCCTTAGATCTCTTAGTATTATAATATTTCTTTATTCTTTACTATACTACCTTAACTGTTTCTATAAGGTTCTTATAAAGATTTATTAATGTCTCCATCCTTTACTTAGCTGTATTACTTATCCTCTTTACTTAATATAGCAATAGCGATGTTCTTAGCTTATATCTATAATTTGCTTTAAATAGTAACATACCTATTCCTTTTTATGGTGTTATATTATATATAAACTATATAACTAGTAACAGTAATACCCAATTATTCTATACGTAATTAACATAATATCTTAGATACTGCTTTAATATCTAATTTAACCTTTCTATTTAACCATCTATCTGCAGATAATATACAGTGGAAGTTACTACTCGAACTCCTTACTCTGCTAAAAATACCTCCTAAAATGCTGCTACGAATCTTGGATCCCTATCCGATATAATTTTACTTAGTACTCTATGCCTTATAAATACTTCTTTAATATAGATTCTAGCAATATCTTCCGCTAATATTTCTTCCGTATATGCTATAAAGTATCCCCACTTTATAAGCTTATCTACTATTACTAAGATCGCATCGTAATCTTATTCAGTAATAAAATCTCTTAATTTTAGCAACTTTATAATAAAGTCCCATAATATAACCTCCTATAGTCTCTCTAGTATTTTAATAGGTTGTAGCCCTCTATATAGCTTATACCTCGTTAGTTTATTTCTTTAGTAATCTAAATACTCCTTAGTGACCTTTCTAGCTATCCTTTAGATTCCGTCAATAATATACTCTTTCTAGAGTCTTAACACTAAGCCTATAGCTCCGTTATATCCTTAAGTTAGTCCTTTATAAAAATCTTCCATAAATTATTCTACTATGCTTCTTAGGATATACTTTACTTCTCGGTTTTTATATATATCCGTCTATAGATCTTCTAGCTATGCTTCTAGAATTCTTTATACTTAAAAGCTTTCTAGTGTCTTATAAACTCTATCTAGTCCTTCCTAAGTTACTATAATTTTTAGATAATTATACCTAATTAATCCGTCTATATCTTTTCGTAATAAAGCCCCTAATGGCTTTTTATCGTTTTATAGTTTAGCCTTTTAACTTAGAGTATCTACTCTTATGTTATCTGTACCCTTAGTATACTGAATTTTAAAATGGTATTCTATAAGCATCTCTGCCTATCTAACCTGTCTTTAGTTAAGTTCCTTTATCGTTAGGAATCCTGTTAGGTTCTTATAATCCGTTTTAACTATAAATAGTTTTTCTATACCTTATAAGAATGCTTTTTATTTCTTTAGTGCTATAACTATACCTAATAACTCCTTATTATAGATATTATAGTTTAATTCCGGTAGTATCATCTTCCGACTATAGTATGCCACTAGGTACTATCCATCTAGATGCTTTTATATAAAGCATGCCCCTAGTATAAAGTCTAATATATCTATCTTAATAACTGTCTTTAGTCCTAGTTAATAGATCTTAAGAACTAGCTCCTAGGTAAATAACCTTTTAACTTCCTTAAATAGTTCTTATTATTCTTTTCCCTATACCTATAGTTCTTCTTTCTTTATTAACCGCATAAATAGCTTAATATTTTTTAACTATTACGCTATAAACCTTCTGCAGTAATTATAAAACCCTAAGAACGATTTTAACTATATAACGCTCTCTAGTTCTTACTAATTCACTATAGCCTCGATCTTCTTTAGATCTATACTAAGTTAGCCTAGTTTAATAATAAATCTAATAAAATCTATCTTCCTAGTAAAGAACTCGCATTTCTTAATTGCTACTAGCATTTATTCTTCTTATAGTCTCTTTAAAACCTATTTAACGTGTTCCCCGTGTTCTTCCTTAGTTATTAAGTAGATAATAATATTATTAAGGTATACCATAATAAATTTATCTAAGTATTCTCTTAATATATTATTGATTCGCTTCTGGAACGTTGCTAGTACGTTTATAAGCCTAAATTATATAACTAATAGTTTATATAGTCCTTCCTTTAATTTAAAGGCTGCCTTTTATTTATTACCTTCCTTAATTCTAATCTAATGGTAAGCCTATCTTAGATCTATCTTTATAAAGATTTACGCATTACCTATTCTATCTTAGATCTCGCTAATTAAGGGTAAAGGATATCTATTCTTCCTAGTAATGCTATTTAACTATCTATAGTTAATACATAGCCTTAGCTTACTATTCTTCTTTAGAATAAATAATACTAGATAACCCGCTAATAATTGTAATAGTCTAATATATCCCTTTTATAAGTTCTCCTAGATAAACTCTTTTAATACTCTACCTTTTTTTTTGGTAAGCTTATAGATTGGAAAGAACCTTAGACTTATTTCTGGTTCTAATTCTATCTTATAGTCCTATGCTGTATACTTTAACAGCTTTTTACTTTCTAGTGACTATAGTTTCTTGCCGTACTTATAGTATCTCTTTAGTATATAGCTTAGTCCTTTTTCCGTTTCTTTATAGGTCGCTCCTACTTAGTACTATACTAACTTGGCTTATTATCGTACTTTATGGCGTTAAGTATCTCTAATATTAACCTAACCTGTAACCTAATTAATCTTTAGATTATACTCCTATAACTAAGGCATCCCTAGTATTGCCTTGTCCTTCCCTAATAGTAGGATATTAAAAGATATCCAAATTTATCTTCCTTTAATAGTTAACTAAATAGGTCCTGTTTTAAGATTAATAATGCCGTCTCTATAGGCTATTAAATCTCCTAAAATTATTACTAATAAATATAGGTGCTCCTTTCTCCTATATAGTAGTCCCATTCTTTTAACTGCTGCTAGTAAGATATAGTTCCTTGTTGCTCCACTATCTATTAGTGCTTCAAACTATTAATCTTACTATTTAACTTATAGATTTAGGTATTTTCCTTAAATTCTTTTAAAGGTCTAAGGCTCTATTACTAGTTCCCTCTAGTCCTATAGGCCTCTACTTTTCCTAACTATTGGCTACTAGATCCTGTTTATACTTAGTCCAACTTAGGCTAATACTTAGTTCGCTTTTTGTCTTTAATATGCCATAAATAGGTGTTCTCTAGACATTCCCACCATTATTGTCCGTCTAGGTATTCTTCCGTAAGGAATCTTCCTAATTAAAGTATTAAGTCCCCTTATTCTTAAACTTCTACTAGGTACTAGCTATGCATATACTTAGCGTTTTAGTATTTTACCTTATCCGTTATCTAATATATTCTTATTAAATACTTCCAATTCTTATCCTTTAGTATCCTATATATACTATATATATTATCTACGCATACTATCTATAATAGTATGTAATATGCTTGGTGTTTTAGGTTAACTCTTAGCTCGTCTTTATCCTTAAGTTTAAACCTTTCTTGTGTTAATCTAAGTATCGCAACTTTATTCGCAGGTACTAAGATTCGTCTCTTACTTCTCTAGTCCTCTAATTGCTCCTTTAGATCCTTTAATATCATAATTAAGGCTCCTTTAATATAAGTTATAGCCTTTTCCGTGATCGGGTGGTCTTAAATAACTTTTTTATCTAACTATATATAAAAATCTTCCTACTTATTATTATGTCGCTGCCTATACTACTTTTAGTATAGCTACTTAAGTATATATACTCTATCCGTAAGGAAGTATCTTCTTATTACTGTATTATAACAGCCCTTTATATATCGTTCTTTAAACCTAATTAGGATTCCTAAATCCTCTTCTTATTTTAGTTCGGTAAGCCACTTAGCTCTTAGTATGCCTACTCTCGGCCTATTAGTGATTTTTTATACTAGCGCTCTGTCCCTTATACAACCTAGCAGACTAGATCTCTTATCTAGTTTCTACTCTTACTATAAGGTAATTCTCGCTCTAAATTTCTCTATGGTTTTTTTCCTTTCGCGTCTTACGAGTGGATCCTTAAAATCTTTATACTTCTTAATCTTAGTATTAACTTTTTAATCTTTAGGCTGAATACTATATTTAACTAGTAAGTCCTCTAGGTTTATATATCTATCTCCTAGTCTAACTACTACCTAGATTATAGATTCTCTAATCTATAAAGAAGCTTCTTACCTCTTGCCTATAGGTGTCCTCATTTATACTCCAAATTCTTAGTCCCTTAGATTCTTTAATCCTAAGCTTACTTCTAACTTAAGCTTGGCTCCCGCCTTAGTCTAACTAAGCGTCCGTAGTGTTCTCATCTTGTCTTAAGAGTCTTAAATCTTATCTATCTCGTCTTAAGAATTTAATACTTATGGGAAACTCTGTCCTAAGCTCATTTGTATATTCCTAAACTAAGCTATTACCCTACTCTATCGGTTTTCGTCCGTTATAGGTCCTTAGGTATACCTTATCTTATCTTAAGAATCTTAGTCGTCTCTCATCTCGTCTTAAGAATCTTAAGCCTTTAGCCTTTTGCCTTTATCGAGTAGTAAATTAGCACTAGTAGTTGTTTGCTTACTTAGTCTTTATAAGACGCTTTTCCTACCGTCTTATAAAGCAATAGATGCCGTATCCAACGGTATTATAATACCCGTTACTAAACCTTACTCTATAGCGGTTTTAGTCTCTACTTCTAATACTAATACCTTAAGATCTTCTTTCTTAATATCGCTGAATAGATTTTTCCTAAAGTCCCTTTCTAAGTACTGCCTTATCGACACTATACTAAAAGTTACTATTAGATCTTTGTTATATTTATAGAGCCTATCTTGCTCTTTATAGTCTTAGGTAGCTCTCAGTTTCTCTAAACTAGGTTCCTATAGCCAATAGCTTACGCTATACTTAGCGTCTTTATAAATTCGGCACGCGTTATTATAGTAAAACGTAAAATAGTTAATTAAACAATCTTTTATTCCTTATAGTGTATTATCGTCCCTCTATACATATATGCCGTCTACTAGTCCGGTTCCCTTTATTACATAGTAATTCTAACTATCTTTATAATCTCTAGCGAAATAACCCTATTTTCCGCAATTTATATAAGCTCCCTTTTTAAACCATCTTTCTTATTATAGAGTCCGCCTAAATATCTTCTACTACTAAGATCCCTAATTCAGCCTGTGCTCCTTAGACCTTTAATTACTTAATCCTTATCCTCTTAGTTTCTACAGTGTTTTACTCCATCTCTTATAGGCTTCTTTAGTACCACTTAGGTCTATTAGCTCTGCGCTATACCATAGTTTCTAACTTAGCTTTAGTTAATGCGTACTCTACGCCTTATATAACTATAAAACTCTATCCTAACCTCTCTTAGTCTGTTCCCTTTAGTAGATCCTATTATTAATCTTTATTACTTAATCTATTAACTCCTTTAGGGTGTCCGCATCTTCTATTAGAATAATTATATCCTAGACTTTAGCCTTAAGTCCCTATTTATACTATGCTATAAGCGCCTTATTATTCCACTTAACTTATATTACTAGCGTTTGGAACTACGTTATATACTTAATAGCTGAGGTTTATTGCGTAATGTCTTAAAGCTTTTTTTCTACTATAGTCGTTGCCTCTAGGTCTCTAAATATCTATATAAGTCACTTTACAAATCCATTCTAGCTTAAGAACATAAACCGTACTTCTTGGTTTATTGTTATTATTCCATTTGCTTATATCTCTATAAGGTAAGGCTTAAACTACTTAAGTACTCTTCCTAACAAGAATAATCCTGCATACGCTATTTAATCCATAGGTGTTGCTAGCTTTACTCCCTCTTGCGTAACCTTAAAATGCATTTGCGTAAGGAATCCTTTAAGCTTTAATCTCTCTCCTAAAAATCTTTTAATTGATGGTAACTTAACCTTTACTACTCCTATTCTATTAACCCTTTGTTTAAGTGCCGTATTGTTTTCTATTAACTAGTTAACTATTTCCTATAGTTATCTAACCGTCACAGGTTGTTGTAAGTCAGTATCTGCCATACTGGTGTCACCTCCTGACCTTAAAGTAGTTACCGCCGTCAATGGCGTCATAGTAGCTGCTTTTAGTGGCATATTATTTAACTTTTGATACCGTAACTAGGTAGTAATTATATAACGGAACCTTGTAGCAAGTACTACGGTAGGTTTATTATTGGGCTAGGTATATAGGTAATATATAAAGTTAACAACATAATAATAACTGGTAGAGTAGTTGCCTAACAGATTAACTCTAATTATATTCTAAGAATTACTATAAGGAAGGAACTATCTAGGTAGGGATTAAGGGTCCTTAAATATACAACCGTACTCCTATGAAATCCTTCTTGTACGTAATGTACGTAATATACGTAATATACATGACGTTCCCTCCGTACTTCGCGTATCTTACGTATTATATTATATGACCTCGGTTACTATTCCTTGTTATATAGTTCTACCGGCTCTATCCTAGACCGTGCCTATATTAACCAACTAGCTTCTTCCAACTCCTCTCTAAGTAGTCGTAACATTGTACTTAAAGCGTCCGTAACATAGGCGCTAAAGATAAGTAATATAGGTATAAGTCTATCCGGGCCAGCAAAATTATTAATGGCTTTAATAGCCATTTATAAGGTAAGTTCTTCGCTAGCGTCCTCTAGTTCTAAAGAGATAATCTTATATATATAGCGTAATAGCGCGTAATATTGTTTTACTTTTCTAATACTATTATATACCTTAACAGGGACTTCTTTAACCTTAATTACTATTACCTTTATCTAAAATCAGCATTATAATGGAAAACCTTATACGGCCCTAGATTAATACTATTTACTAGGCCGATACTATGTATAGAGACTAGGCCTTTAAAAAAGATATATAGTTTAATTCGCAACGGATTTATATACTATATTGCCCCTAGACTACCTATATTATGCCACCCGCATTAAAGACCTAGGAAGTTAGTAGTAACCTAAAAAAGCCCCCTATAGAGAGCTTAGGCCCTATATAGCCACGAAGAATAGTAAGGGATATTGGACATTATACTGAACTAATAGATTAAAGGGATAACCTGCGGAAGATGGAATAGGAGCTAAAAAAGATTATAAACCCTAGACCGTAAAATACGGTCTAGAAAATAGCTGTAAGGAAACTAGTGGACCTCCTACTAGTTAATATCTGCTATATTAGTGCCGTAGGATTCTACCGGAACTTGGTTTAGCCTAATACCGTTGCCTTTACGACAAGCTTATACGAAATTAATCGAATAATTAAGGAAAAGGGAAGTAAGCTTAGCGGATAAGAAAGCGAGCTTATGGATAAGGAACTAGTAGAACAAAAGCTGCCCTATTAACACTAGAAATTTAAGGACACATTTTCTAAAGCAGCGTCTAATATACTTTTACCTTACTGACCATATAACTATAAGATTAAGATTAAGCAGGGTAAAGAAAACACCCTTAGCTTTAGCCCCCTCTATAAGCAGTTTATTACCGAATTATAGGCTATAAAGTAGTATCTTATTAATAACCTAAATAAGGGCTTTATTAAGCCTAGCTAAGCCCCTTTTACCTTGCGTATTCTCTTTATTAAAAAGCTAAATAGAGGACTCCGCTTCTGCATTAACTACTATAAGCTAAATAACATAACCCGCAAGGACCGCTATCCGCTGCCCCTACTTAATAAGACTTTAGCCTAAATAAGTAGAGCTAAAGTCTTTATAAAGCTTAATATCCGCTAGGCCTTTTACCGAATTAGGATAGATCCTGGGTCTAAAAATCTTATTATATTTTAGACCCGTTACGGAACGTATAAATATAAAGTACTCCCTTTTAGACTAACTAACGGACTAGCTACGTACTAGCGGTATATAAATAATATACTCTTTAACTACCTTAACGATTTCTATATGGCCTATTTAGATAATATTATAATTTACTTTAAGAACGAGCTAGAATATAAGGAGTACGTCTATAAAGTTCTATAACGGCTCCGCGAGGCTAGCCTCTAGGTTAACATTAAAAAGTTAGAGTTTAGTGTTAAGCGTATAAAGTACTTAGGTTTTATTATTAGTATAGATGGAATTAAAACTAACCTAGAGAAGACGGCCGTAATTAACTAGTAGGCACCCCTATAGACCGTAAAGGGGGTATAATCCTTTTTAGAGTTTTATAACTTCTACTAACGCTTTATTAAGAACTACAGTAGGATCGCCCAGCCTCTTAACTGTCTTACTAAAAAAGACTAGCCCTTCTACTTTAACGCTATATATAGGTAGGCCTTTAATAAGCTTAAGAAACGGCTGGTATTGGCTCCCCTATTTACCTATTTTGACCTAAAATGGCCCTTAATACTAGAAACTAATGCCTTAGACGGCGTAATAGCTAGTGTTTTTTCCCAGAAGTAACTGGACGGAGAATAGTACCCTATTATATACTATTTGAAGACTATAATAGATGCTAAGCTAAATTACTACATCTATAATAAAGAAATGCTAGCTATTATCTCTAGCTTTTAGCACTGGCGTGCATAGCTAGAGGGGACCCCTAAGCTAATTAAGGTAGTTTTAGATTATAAGGCCCTAGAATACTTTATGATAACTAAGGCCCTTACGGCCTAGTAGGCACGCTAGGCGGATACCCTATCTTAGTTTAACTTCTTAATTATATATAGACTAGGCGCTATAAACCGTGCGGACGCTCTTATAAGGTGTAAGTAAGACCTAAATAACTAAACGGCTATAAAGATCTTACTATAGACCTAGACGCTATTATAACTAGAATACCTTAACCCCTAGATACGGGCAGAACTAAGTACGGACTCCTTAGGCGCCGAGATATATCCTATTAACTCCTCTAAACTTAACCTTATTAATAAACTACTACAGGCCAACTAAATGACCCCCTCTCTATAGGAATACCGTAAAAAGGTAAAGAACGTTACTAGCCTATAGTCCCTTAAAAATGGACTACTTAAGTACTAGGAACGGCTAGTAGTAGCTAAGGAACAGAACTTATAAACCTAGCTTATTGCTAAAGCTTATGCCCAGGTCTCTATGGCCTACCCTAGAAAAAATAAGACCTGTAAGATTATTAGTAACTATTACTATTGGCCCGGAATAGTTATAGATATTAACCGTTATATACGGAACTGCGATAGCTGCTATAAATCTATAATTCTATAAGATAAGACCCTAGGACTATTAAAACCTCTCCTAATACCTAACTGCCCCTATGTCACGGATTCCGACCGTAGCACCGCCAAGCGCTCGCCCTAGGCGAGCCTTGGCACCCACAGTATATAGAGCGCTCGTGCCTACGCACCTCTTGCA
>Ga0307515_10019018_pt1 | contig 12395 bp, 13 predicted proteins | sample 17_EM_MG_FD_194513 | JGI IMG/M metagenome (GOLD analysis project Ga0307515, IMG submission 194513) | Populus trichocarpa ectomycorrhiza microbial communities from riparian zone in the Pacific Northwest, United States - 17_EM | ecosystem: Host-associated > Plants > Roots > Unclassified | place...
AACCAGAAAACCTTGAAACCATATGTGGCTATTAAGGTCTTGAGGGACGTCGGTCGGGGCAGCCTCTCCCTCCGCGGTCTCGCGGTCTCTAGCGCTGACCAATCCCCGCGGCCATTCACACCAGCGAGCAAACGCACTATTGCCTCCTCCATTAGTCGTTCACTCGATATATTCTTGACGTATTCATAGCTGGTTCCCTACGTCCCCGCAGCCAGCCAGGACCGCTGACATGTGCTCAAGACTGCGCTTGACGCGCTCCCGAAGACCGGCTCAGTATGATCACACCCGCAAGGCAACAGCGGTGTTCTTCGATTTGATAGACATACCGTGGGTTTTATTGTAGTGGCAGCACATAACCACTCTCCAACGTTCGTCTGAGCCTCGTCCGCATGGGAACAACCTCACCCACATGGGAACAAAACCGGTCCGTCGAAGAAACCAGAAACTACATAGTATCATTACTCAGGCTGGGGTCTGGGGTCTGGGGTCTGGGGTCAAGCATTACTTGCTTTGGTTGGCCTCACCATCGGCATCGGACGCACATCAACGGCACACATCGGCACACAACCATCAAAGGATTATTTGAGACTCGGCTCATTCGCCTCGGCGGGGCGACATAATACCCAAGGCTCTTGGTCCCCACCACGACCGGATGAATAGCCGCGCAAGAATCGAAATTCGACGGGAGTGCGGAAAATTCTGAGACCGCGAATCGCGTCGTTAAACGAGAGAACAAGCCGACTTATGAACAGATGCAACGGTATCAATCGGGCTTGTGTAGTATATGAAGAGAGAGTGGGATGAGGTATGACTGGCCCTGGCAGGACAGTACTGCGCAGTTGAGTTCTTCACACATAGGCAAACTACCTACCCCTATTTAGACTCTGGTGGCCGACTTTGCCACAAACGTAAATGCCGGTGTATCGAAATACAAATTTTGATAGCACCATTTCGATGCTTGCCCTATCGCGTGCTGCCGTAACCGAGTGCATCAACTCGAGCTCAACAAACCCAGGGAGATCTGGGGAATGCCGAATTAAATTTCTCATGATCAGAACAGGTCTCAAGTGGTCGTACATATCCGACACCACAGATGCGAGTGTGTATCACCACCGTACAACACCCGTTTGCGATTCTAGACCCGATGTCTGAGCCGATGTCCGACACTTTCCCATTCATTGTATTCAGATAGAAGGACTTCACAGCACCCGAACAAGATGCGAGGGAGGCGTATCGCTTCCTGTCCCTGGTGCCTCTACGAGGACGAAAGTTTGTGTGGACCGCCAATTAAGGAATTGGGTGTCGTCATCATCCAACCGACTATTCAGTTGTATTGTCCGCAGGATATCGGCTCATTGAGTGTTATTAGAAATGGTATCACGGTGCCTGTGCTAAAACAACACGCACCAGTACAGGCACACCACTCCTCAGGCGTTTGCCTAGCGACAGCCATACGCAAACGGAACACACTTTCCGGAATACAACGTTTGATAATGTGTCGAGTGGGAGCGGACTATGAACGACACGGAGCGACCAATTAAATGCTCAATGAATGAATTCAAGCGCCGCTTCAAGCGCGTCTTTCCACTAGGCTGCCAAACTTGTTGTACAGGATCTATTCGCTCAATTCCTAGCAAAGTGGTGTAGTTCAAGACTTGTTGAGATATGCGTTTCATTTCGGTACGGACGCGACAGCCGAGTCCGTAATTTATCATACGGATAACGGCACATCTCGCGCGCGATCAACCGGCCAAGACATTTCATTTTTCTCAAACGTGTGGATATATATAGTAGGTACATCGGCAAAAGCGATTGGTCCATTGGTTCCTCGCGGATTCTTCGCCCTTGCAGTGCCAACGTGCCAACCATTCCGGTCAGTGGCCGTGTTACGAGAAAGCTCCTGGTCGCTACGGCCGTTGGTGATACCCCGCTTTCCGGCGGGTAGTCTAGATCGAATTAGGGATGTGATTCCCATTCTGGCCTTTCTTTTCTCTTCCTACACCCTCATCACCGTTTTGTCGTTGAAGGAATACCCTTCTTGTAGGCCTGTGCATATGGACTTCAATACTCGCGTTCCCCTCACGGATACGACCCTACACCACGGAGCGCCCTTTACTTATACTTACATACCCTGTATGCGCTGTATATGTTGGGGTTCTCTCACTTTCGCTTGCACGCATAGCCCTCGTCAGGCTCACACTCAATTACCCCCTTTAATCGTTGCCGAAAACCTTTCCATTTGACATCATTTGATATGTATCTATAAGGCTCACAGCTTGCAAGGTAAGATTGTCTGGGAAGACCCCATCCCTAGCCACAGCTAGGTCCGCGCATGGAGGAGATAGGATAACGAGTCCAGAACAATGACGCCCCCTGTAAGGCTCACAATGTCATGTAAAGCTTTTCGGACTTCCCCCTTGGTGCCTTCTTATATGGAAACATGAAGCAAATCGATCCGTTTAGTTCAGAGGATCCAGGCTTTGGACCTATACTTGGCAATATTGAGCTGTATTAGGTACCTGAAGGCATGAGTAGGGAGCAGTTCATTTCGGCCCACAGAGTGTAGGTCTACACCCAAACCAGTTCACTTATGATATTCTCAGGCGCCCCATAAGAGAGACAAGGACCAACACTACTAAGGATGTACTCCTCACGTCATGCCAGAAGCTTCTATGCGTGATCAGAGTGCGCCCGACAACAGACCGGGGAGTGTGAACCAGGGTACATTCGTGATAGCAAGATAATAATTTCCTGTCATACAGCACACAAGAGATCTGTATCAATAGAGCCCAAAGAGGCACGCTTCGAAGGTAGAGCGCGCAGCACGTAACGATAGTTTCATAGTTACCCATTGCAGCGTGTTGCCGCAATCGACCGGCTGACAAAGGTTTCTACCTCGCCACAAGATCCAAGTTCTCTACTACCACAGCGGAGGGGTTTCTCCGTGCTAGTTGTTTTCAGGACCCCGACCTCCTCCCTATCAAGCGACCCGCCAATGTCATGGAAGCGATTCAACATGCGGCAAAGCCAGAGGGCGTTTATTCGCTTGCGAAATCTGGTCATACCCACTCTGGCGCTTGGGGTCTGCCCTTCTCTTCTCCTTTGCGCGCCGGCGGTTAGGCTGGACGACAATGACAGGTACGGGCGAGTGGGACATGCAATATCTGCTCGCCGTTCAATCGGTCAGTGTTCCTCCTCACATACAAAGGTCCTCCCCCATGGCCGGACCCATTCATGGGAGAACACACCTGGAAACACTCCCCACGCCCGCACCGAGCGCCGCACCGACGCTCTCAAGCAGATTCTGCTTCCCTCTTGTACCGACCACGAGAGAATCAGGCCGGTAAAGCGCGATCATACGTTCAATCGTGTCCGTGATCTTGCCCGCGACGAGTTCGACGACGATGGAGAGCTTACTCCCACCATCTTCGAGGTCGGCATTCTTCTCTTGGATAAACCGCATTAGGTCCTGCGCTTCTTCGCGGAGGTGGTCGTGCGGTTTGCCTGGAATACCACCGTTAGTATCACATCTTGTATTGGAAAAGACAATAAGAAGCACGATGAGGGATGGGGGATTATAGTTGGAGGAAGAGAGTATCGATCCATGACCCACGGTTGGTCAATGGACGTAGACCGACATATTGTCGTTCTATACAAACATGGATGGAGATTTGGCATCACATCTACACTATGGTGAGTTATGAGGCAATGGGCAGTGCTTGGGTCGAGCCGCCCTAATGGAAGCAATTGATGAGACCTCATTTTGGGTGACTACATCAACTTGAATTCAGACCTTGAATTCAAGACTCCAAGCACTCCTGCTTGGTCGAAGCGCCCGCCAAGCGCATTACAGGCAGCCTCCAACAAGAAACCCCGCATCACTATTGATAGCTCGCCAAAACATATCTGATAATAGCATTGTGCGTGCGTGTGCTGTGCTCACGGGATCGTGCCTGGCTGAATGGAGAAGGAACTCCGCAGGAGCTCACTGAACAGAGTGACAGGAGCACGGTTGTTTGTGCTTAGTAAACTCTGGTAGAGGACTAACCAAGATCGCAGACATCGAAGCCACGAACCACGACGAGCTCGTCGTCGTCCGAGACGAGTTCCTCGATGCACCACTCAAGGGCCTTTGAGCCACTCTCATCTGGGCTAGATGCACAGAGGAAGACTCGGGTGCGTCGTGTCCGCCTGTAGCCCTCGGACTTTACCTGGACGACAGGGAGACGTGATTAGCGATGATAGAAGCAAGTAGACGCTTGTTGCTTACTTGTAACGTATAAGAGAAGAGAGCGTCGTCATTTGGGTTTTCGAATGTGTTGAAGGAAACTTTGGGAGTATAGCCCACAGGCGTCGAGAAATTCGATCCGCCCGTGTAGGTCCGAGGTAGCTTGCCTGCGCCGCCGCTGTTTGACAACCCGTGGACTGCTAGAGGGAAGGTGGCCGAGTGGGGAGGTTTGGGCGACGCTGCAGGATCCGACGGTGACGACGGACGCGAGTGGCGGAGAGCAGATCGCAGCGGGGGTGGACTGGTGAGCTGCGAGTGAGACATATACTGAGGCTCGCGATTATCTAGAAATTTATCGAATATTAATTGTGTTGTAGAAGGAGGTCAAGTGGGGAATGTATTGGTTTATGGCCGCTGAACCATCTTGACCCCGTTTCTGTCCATGGCAGTCGAACACAAGTCGCCCGTATCGCAGCCTGCAAATGAAAGTGGAGACGACGAGCAGGAACATTCCCAGCCGTCAGCAGAAGAGGCGGAATCCAACGAGCCAAAAGTTGAAGAGCCCGAGGGAAAGGAAGATGACAGCAACGAAGACGAGGACGAGGAAAAGGATACAGAAGAAGACAACAACGAAGAGGGTGATGACTCAAAGTCCCCCGCGAAACCAGAAACCCAAACACAAGTCGCACCGGGCGAATGGCAGACGACCTACTCAGCACCACACAATGCCTGGTACTTTTTCAATATAAGGACAGGTGAAACAACCTGGACGAATCCCTTGCAAGACCCTGATGTGGTCGCGTCCTCCTCTCAACCTCCTTTGGACCCCTCTCTAGCTACCACTCAAGACGCATCCTCCTCAACTACAACGACGGCCGTGACCCCCATGGGACAAGCTGCCCTCGAGCAAGGTGTCGACCCCGAACTCGCCTACCTCGATCCCTCGCTCGCTTATGGGCCCCTTTCGTCGGGCCCGGGGACCTATTCGGCGCGGTTCAACGTCCATACGGGCAAGTTCACCGCCCAAGATGGGCGGGACCCGAGCCATGTCTCCGAGTATGCAAGGGCGCAACGGATGAGCGCTGTCTTTTTTGATGTGCAGGGGTGGGAGACGGAGATTGCCAAGCGCAAAGCCGAAGAGGATTTGGAAGGCCCAAGGAGGAAGAAGAAGCCTACCAAAGCGGATTTGGTGAGTCTACATCTGTTTTGACCTTCCTACGATGCAATGAAAGTATTGATCCCCCTGCGACTAGGAACGGTTTAAAGCGCAGAAGGAGGCGAAGAAGAAGACGAAGTATGCGTGGTTGCGAGAATGATGCCTCCCCTGGAAGAAGCATTGTCTTTGTACCTCCCCCGTCTCGCAACTTGAACTGATGGACAGAGTTTTTACATCTCACTGCACAACTCCACACCATTCACCTGATGAGCCACCCATAAGCGAAATTGATGACAAACTTTGTTTCCTCGAAATCCAGCGGACGCGCCTCGGTCTTCAGCAACCCCATCAAAAGCTTCATTCAGCATTCAGAAGTTTTCTTTCAAGCTATTACATGCGTATCACAATAAGACGGGTGGTTCGTGACGTTTCGTAGATCAACCCGAAAAATGATCCAAGCGCTTTTGAGCTTCAAAGCTATTAAATAGGAAGAGAAAATAAGGCCAGACAACGGGATGGGAAAGGCGTGCGCCGTCAAACTGCTTCGACGATCTTGCACCATGGCGCGGGGCGGCGGAGGTTCACTTGGACTACCTGGAGGTTGGTGCACCCGGAGTTGAAATCCGAGTTAGCGGCGAGGAGCGCTGCCATGGGCCTTGGCGATAGATTTCACCACTTATGATGCCCGTGGCTGGCGGATTAGACTGGACAATGGAGGGCTAAGATTTATGAGCCATGACCTTCGTCGAGACCCTAGAAAACGCTCGACAACTTGCTGAAATTATTGTATATCGAGTGGACGAGGCAGTTCGGTCACACGCTAAGCAGGTGGGAAGCTGGGTTTCACGGCTTGGCTGGGAGATCGATCTGCGTGCTTGTTTATGACGAACTCTTGTAAACCACGCGAGGCCGTGGGAGGGCGCCTTCCGTGCAGCCACCCAGCCTCCAAAAGCCAATCGACCTGTTACGGAAATCCAATGGATAGCCCAGTTTGATGGCTGATGGCGTAGCTTTCACGTTCTCATTATATTAGGAATAGTGAAATACCTGCCTCGTCCAGAGTATTTCACGGTTTCAGTATATATATATATAGTGCAACTTCTTGGTATTAACCAGCTGAAGAACGGATTACAGATCGGAGAGGCATGAAACCCAAAATCGTACAAGGCATTATGGATATATACATTTGTGCATTCCTCCGTCCTAGACACCCATCCCAAAATCCACCATTCTGCCCGAACCATCGGAGCAGCAATTAAGACTATTAGCATTCAGCCATGGAGTCCCCACAAACCGTGTCCAGTCAAGCCGAATCTTGCTCGACGTCTCATATCTTGTTCCCATAGTAATCATCTTGAAGTCGGTGGGTAGGACGCTCGCTCAAGATTTCTGCCGGGTGCAACGTGGGCCGACCAGGGATTTACGATAATACTGTAAGTCGCCAAGTGTATGGTTCTTAAGAATGTTATTTGGGAGGAATAGCTAATGTCCATCACCCGAAATCTCGACGAATGCCAGGAGTACTGGTGTTGAGGGGGGCTCTACGTCGAATGGAGAAAGATACACCGATTCCGAAGGATGAGTGGCAAAATGGATACCTTACACGCAGTATCGAAGCAGGTAAGGCGAGCGTAGTATGATGTTCATTAAACAGCTCCCCAGCCTCACGCGTCAACAAACCCGCTCTACCCCACATGCCCTCCACCCGGAAACCGCGCAAGAATGCTAAACCACCACCCGGCAAGCGCGTCAAACGTTCATCTCGCGCGTCTTCCGAGGAGCATTCTGAATTTGCGGCCTCTGGCACCGAAGGAACGGATAATGTTGTGGAGCTAGACAGCGACCATTTGGACGATGATCCGCCACCCAAAAAGGCGAAGAAGACTAGTCCAGTCAAGAAAAAGGAAACACAAGGCGGCAAAAAGAGTAGGAAACGCAAGCGGGACGAAGATGCAGATGACCAATCTGGTGGTGAAGACGAAGGGAAGGGCAAGGTCAAAGTGATGGGGACTATCGTACAGGCTCCTACCACTGGACGAGGTGGGTGCATATGATACACTAGGACGAAGAGTCTGAGGCGTTTCATATGAATCAGTCCCACCTGGGCAAATTTCCCAGAATACACTCAACTTTTTGGCCCAGTTGATGAAACCTGAGTGTAACGATCGGGATTGGTGCGTGTATTGCCTGTGTTGAGTCCCTTGATCTTCTGTGGGCTAATTCCTTTACCAGGTTTAAGCTGCATGGTATGCTTTCAAGTGTTTCAGTCACTCAAGAAGACTGATGAAAGCCCCGATCGATAGACCCTGTGTATCGCCTCGCCGAAAAGGTGAGCCCTCTAATATCTCACTGCATAGAAGGACTTGACTAAAGCCTTCATTAGGAATGGATCGACTTTATCGACGGATTTGTACAACTACTCAATGAGGTGGACGACGAGATACCCATTCTACCGGCGAAGGATGTCTTACATCGTATTTATCGGGACGTGGGTGCTTTCGAGCTTCTCAGAGGAAGCCGGTGGCTGAATTAAATCGCTCTAGATTCGATTCAGCAATAATAAGACTCCATATAAGGTAGGGCAATATATGACGTCTTGAGGATGTTTCCTCAAGAGTGTTCCAGACCGGATTCTCAGCGACCTTCTCGAGGTCTGGGAGGAAAGGCCCGTATGCTTGCTGTCAGTATATCCTTCGGATAGAGTTACCATCGCACTCACTCCTCCAATAGACCATATGTGGGTCCTATGTTCGCTTTGATGTATACACTGACCAAGATCTCCGTCAATAATAGATGCGGTAGGTACAACTTCCCCATTTTATCCACCCTTTCTGACAATATGGCCTACAGTCAAGCCAAAGGGTGGGAGCTTCATTGGCGTGGGGACCTGGTGCCCGGGCAAGAATGAGCTCGAAAGCATTAGGTACGCCTCACCTCATTCCCTGCCTCCATATCTCACTCCATTTCAGACATTCTATAAGGGCCAACCCTGTTCCATTGCGCGAACTTATATCTGATCCGATCTTTGAGAGTTTATTCGGGAAGGCCAAGGCGGAAAAGGGCAAGCGCTCGAATATCTTCGGACATGAGGACGAGCTGAAGACAGCCCCTAAGGGTGTGGACAAAACGCACCCGTGCGTGCTCTTGCTATTCAGTATCTTGCGTCCGTGCTAACACTGGCCTCACAGTGACATTGACTTGCTCAAATGTCGAAGCTTTGCTGTGGTACACACATTTACAGATGAACAAGTGCTTGATCCTGAATGGAAAACCATACTGTGCGAGATAGTCCGGATCGCAAAGCCATTCGTTCACCGGTGCGCGTGCCTGGCATGTGTTGCGGCGATCTACTAACTGACTACGTACTGGTGTAGGCTGAACCGGATGATGGGCGTTGATGTAAGGAATGTGACGAATGGAGATGGGTCGGACGATGCTGAGGAGTGATTTTCATTTTCGTGAATTTAGGCGGCACAGTTTCGATAGTATTGATTATACTGTACCCTACCCAGCACCCTCTGTCCATATACGTGCTCCGTGTTCGAGAATGATCTACGGCACAGCGGGCACAGAAACCTCGTGTTTACTTTACTGGTTGGCCACTGACCTTCGTATGACCTCGATTCTAAAATGATAAGCTCTTTTCAAAGGAATACTGAGTGCCCAATTGACAGTAGCACGCTCACCGCCTTCTCGTCGTCCGACTCGATCCATTTGCCGGATCCGTTGTTCACTTAAGGGTACGGTGTATCCATACAAATCGGATGTGACGCGAAATAAACACCGACCCTTGCTCCTCTCATTCACGCCCTCCTCCATCCACGCCTCTCATCCTCTCATCAATGATTGTCTTTGTGTTCTTAGCTTAGCGTTTCCGCGCTCTTCTTGCGTGGCCCATATCCTCCCATGTGCCGCATCCACTACCCCCATCAACCAATGACCGATCCTTGTCACCTGGTTCCATGAATTGGCACTGGGCTCAGCGCGGGAAGATCGCCTAGGGGGAGCCAGACCCCAGTCCCTGCCTAGCTATCTAGGAGTAGTGCTCCAACCGCTGAGCCAATAGACCAACAATGTGTGAGGAGCCAACACACAAAATCATCACACAGCAGGTCTCGTCACCTCAGTGCCTCAAACAGAATTTAAAATATGGAGAAACTCAGGCCCTGACAAGGCCAGGCTCGTGTACACCTTCCGCGATCACTGAAGTACCAAAATGCTCCTCAATCCAGAACGGTTTAATAACTGAAACCTAAATCAGCCCAAAACGGGTAGCGCAGCAAGTCGCGTAGCAACAAAAAAGCGGGACCTAATTCCGATACAGGAAGATGAATCCATCCAATCTCTCAGCTGCAATGGTTGTCAAAGTCGTCCCATCCGCATCCTTGTCTGTCTTCAGGTGCTTTAGCAGTCGTCTTATGCCTTCTATTTTGGGGTCACTCTTCTCTGGCATAGCCACTGCAAAGTCCTGTACCGCGTTGTCCACGATGATCACTCCTCCGGAGCGAACCAAACGTTTGGCTCCCAAATAGAACTCAAGGGACGCCTCTTTATTGGCGTCGATGAATGCGAGGTCAAATGGAGGCGATAAGGTTGGGAGTGTTTCTAATGCTGGGCCGACAAGGATGTCAACCTTGGAAGAGAGATGTGCGCGATCGATATTCTCTTGAGCAACCTGTGGAGCAACATAAATCAGAGCGTAACATGGGTTTCTGCGGTCTCACTTTTGCTACCCGGGGATCTAATTCCAGAGTGACAAGCCTCCCATCGTCAGGAAGCGCCTTCGCCATCCATAGTGCTGAATAGCTGGAATTTAAGTAGCAAGGTTATCACTGAGGCACCGCGGCTCCGAGAGCCGAAGACACGACGGTCAGGGACAAATACACTCACCCTCCGAGTGTCCCGATTTCTAAGACGCGCTTAGCCCCAACGCTCTTGATTAACAGGTTCAGGAATTTCCCTTGCGAATGCGGCACAGCAATGTTACGAAGGTTGTTCAGTTCGTTATGCTTGATAGTCGCGTCGAGATCTGGATCCGGGTGTATCAAGAACGAGTTATGGTATCTATTTCAAATACCCATCAGCCGAGGATACTAACCATGTAGTTCGTGACGACCTTTCATTCTGGCCCCACAACGGTTCGGGGACAGGAGAATTGGGGTTTCCTTTTTCATACATCCCACGTCCGCCAAACATTCGACGAGGAACCAAAAACGAATGGACCGGTCGTGTTAATCGAGCAGCCTTACGGAGGGAGAACATCTTGGACATGATTGAGGAGTGGGGGCCCGGGTCAAGTGGGCTTCCGATAACGTTATCGAAGGACCACGAAAGCTTGAGGTACGCCTCATCTCGTTTCCCCGCCCCCACACCTCTCTAAGGGATTGCGCGAACATATATCCGATCCGATCTTTGAAAGTTTATTCGGAAAGGTGAAGGCGGAAAAGGGCAAGCGCTCGAATATCCTCGGATATGAGGACCAGTTGAAGACAGCCCCTAAGGGTGTGGACCAAACACACCCGTGCGTGCTCCTGCTATTCAGTATCTTGCGTCCGTGCTAACGCTCGCCTCATAGTGACATTGACTTGCTCAAATGCCGAAGCTTTGCTGTGGTGCACAGACTTACAGATAAGCAAGTGCTCGATCCTGAATGGAAGACCGTACTTTGCTTTGCGAGATAGTCCGGATCACAAAGCATTCGTTCACCGGTGCGCGTGCCTGGCATGTGTTGCGGCGATCTACTGACTGAATACATACCGGTGTAGGCTGAACCGGATGATGGGCGTTGATGTAGGGAATGTGATGGGTCGGACGACGCCGGGGAGTGATTTCCACTTTCGTGGAGTTAGGCAGCACAGTTTCGATGGGATTGATTATACTGTATCCTACCTGAGTACCCTCTGTCCGTATGGGTGCTCCGTGTTCGAGAATGATCTATGACACAGCGGCACGGAAACCTCGTGTTTACCTTACTGGTTGGCCACCGACCTTCTTCAGCCGCGCACCGGGACCAACCTTGTCTGTACCTGCCTCTGTGTGCCTTTAGAGATAACACAAGATAAAAGATCTTAAAAATGGCCAGCGAGAGGAAGAAGGCAGCCCAGCCAAAGTAAGTCGGCTTTTAGCCTCTCGTAGCTCTCATGCCCTGTGAGCCATCATCGCGCCTTGGCGTCTGACTCCCCCCGCCCCGATCTCTTTACTCTTATTCTAATCTTTGTCGACGATAACGACGACAACAACCAACCGATGGAACATTTATTGACGAACCCCAGATATCTCAACGATTTTAGGTGAGTCACGACGAATTGGTGGTCAAATGCCCTCAACCCTAGACTCGTCGACGCCGTTGCTGACAAGCATTGTACTTGGGTTATTTTAGCAAAGCACTCGCCCAGGAAGTTAGAATTCTCCTTCAAGAGGTCGGAAAGCTCAGGGATGAGCGCCGCCAGTTACAGTTTGAGGTGGCTGAGCTATTGGCCGTAAAGGTGAATAGCTCGATCGATTGGACACGTATATTCTTTGATACTTATGTGTTCTGTATAGAGTCGGCATGGTCCTGGTGGCAGTTTCTCTCCCGAATGGTGCGTTGTTCCCTATTCCTCGAACGCGTCACTGACATTTACACCCCCAGGGCTCCTCCTGTGAGTTCAGTGCTGCTATATACCTCTGGAAGACACCCTTACGGTCCCGGTCCCAGCCTCCTCCTGCGGTAGAAGCACCTCCACCACCAGAACCAGAACCCGTGCCATCAGATGCTTTAGTCCCCGTTGGCCCTGCCAAACCGGGTTGGAAGACAGTCCCCAAGAAGATCGAGCGTAAACCCCGTCAACTGCGAGCACCTGCACCTGCACCGGCACCGGCACCTGCACCCGCGCCTCCCCCACCTGCGCCAGTTGCGCCTGCCGCACAGACGCCCGCTTGGGCCAGCTGGAAACGTACGTAGGATTTTGCTTTATATGATAGGAAGACTGATGTGTCCTCAATTGTAGCGAATCCACTCTACGCCCCCGT
>Ga0307515_10019019_pt1 | contig 12395 bp, 11 predicted proteins | sample 17_EM_MG_FD_194513 | JGI IMG/M metagenome (GOLD analysis project Ga0307515, IMG submission 194513) | Populus trichocarpa ectomycorrhiza microbial communities from riparian zone in the Pacific Northwest, United States - 17_EM | ecosystem: Host-associated > Plants > Roots > Unclassified | place...
TTTTAGGTTTTTGTTATGCACACGTTTGCGTGGAAATTATATTATTTTCTAGACCAAGTGTTTGCATGGAGTCCTATAATCTTTACCCTTTTTCTTGAGCTGCTCAGGAAGAACTGTTGTGGTGAATAGGAAATTGCATCTAGGTCCACAATATTTCTCCAATGCCTTTTAGTTTTTTATTTTATTTTTAATGTAAGGTAGCATTTTGATACAACGTGAATAAGAACCAGGGTTTCTCATCCCTTTGAAGGTCTTGTAGCCGAGCAATACTTCTATATAATTATACATGCAAAATCATTTAATAAAATTTAAATCCGATTAAACAATCAGGTTTAATGTTATGACTGTTTTTATTTATTTATTAGAATACATGTTTAACATCTTTGGACTTTTTTTGAAGGCTTTTTTGCAAGTTTTAATTTATCTATTTAGTACATGAATATTTTTATAAATATATCACATTTGGTTCGGGTACATGATAAAACATGCATGCATAAGACAAAATAAACCATATTTTGTTAGCAACGACAAGATAAAATTCAAAATCATCCCTGTCTCAAGATAAAAAATGAATGAAATTTGTTCTACTTTTTTTTTTTTTAGTTTAACGTGGATGTTCGGGCCAGTTTACGCGTACCTCGACTAATCCCGCGGGCCCTGAAGTTAACAACCATGTAAGCCTCCAGTGGCCATCATATGAGCAAACACAGGGCTCGAACCTGAGACCACAGAGGGAGCAAAATCTCTTGGTCTCAAGCTCTTACCACTGAGTCACCATCTAGATAATTTACTCTTTTTTTTTCTAGAAGAAATGCGGGACAAAGACAGGGATCAAAAAATTAATAAATAAGAGAAGAGGAATACAAAAAAAAAGGGAGAAAATTGAGGTGACAAATTTTCCCACGGCAATAGTAAATGAGTGTGTAGCTTCATTGTTTTATATTATCATTGAAGCTTCTCTTTGCTTCTTTTTTTTTCAATTGCCCCCCCCTCTCTAATTTTTTTTCCATTCCCCTCCTTTTTTTATTTTTATTTTTATTTCTTTTCTCAAATTCATCCTCTTATTCTTCTGAATAGTTACCAGATTTCCTTTAGATTAATCAAGTCTAGTGAATCATATTAATGCAACTTCCAAGTAATTTAAAAATTTTCGGGCTAAACAAGAAGTCGGATCAAAATATTTTAATATCATTATTTTTTTTTTAATTTTATTCTCAATTTTATTTTACCGGTCAACCAAGTTATCTTTGGACTAATCAAGTTGACAGGTCATGTCATGACAACTTTCATATAGTTTACTTTTAAACTTAGGTTAAGTAAAAAGTTAGGTTGAAAGGTTTTTTTATGTTAATTTTATTTTTTTCTCAATTCCATCCTCAAACTCTTTTTATCGGTCGACCAAGATGTTTTCGAACCGGTCAAGTAAATTAAATCATGTTATGACAATTTTTATATGATTTAATTTTAAATTTGGATTACACAAAATGTCAAATCAAGAGGTTCAAGATTGACATGTTAGCTCAGTATTAATAAAAATATTAAATAGCTCTTAATCACCTCGAGTATTTTTTTTATTGCAATCAATTACTTTTTACCCAACTTTTGCAACATGGATAAGTAAACTGGTTATTTTACTATCAAAATTGAAAGATTTGAGATTACAGGTCTAAAAACTCTTCATGTCAATTAATTGTTTAAAAATAATTTTGAAGGTAATATATGTTATTACCATGTCTTTAGGCGTGTTTAAATATATTTTTCAATGAAAACCAAACCGTAAAAAAATAAGATTCCGAGTGTTTATGATGTCGATGGGACGAGGGAATTCAGCACAAATGCCAGATCCCAACGATTAACCGAAGAATGCTGCGGCGTTACATCCTCCTTTCAATCTACTCGGGCTTGCACAGTAGCCTAGGTCTGCGCGGGCTGGCTTGGTCCAAGCCTTGCCTATTTTCTTAACGTTTATTTTCATCTGCTTTCTTCTTTTATTTTATTTTTTAATTTTCCAACGTTTTTTTTTTTTAAAAAAGAAATTCCTACCATTTATCATGTATCACAGCGGATGGTATAAATAGTGACAACAAGCTGATTTTTCACGGAGCCAAAACTTAAATGCAAGCGATGAAGGTAAATTTTTTTCTCAAAGAAGCAATAATTATATATGATCAGATTTGATAAAATGAAGAATCATATAATAAAAGATAGTACAATAAATACCCAACCAGCACATGACTGCTCAACAATAATTTATGACAGCATTCATGGTAACCAATAAGCTCAACCATAATACCATGATATCTCCTTTAATGAAGCCATCACAATCATATATCATAAAAGATAGTACAATGAATGTAGCTAAAAATGATAAATGCATATTTCATTATAGTTTGTATTTACGGCATGTCTTTAAAAATATAATAAAAATTGTTTTTTAAAGTGCATTAATTTTATTTTTTTTATTAAAAACATCTAAAACTAAATGGGTGTTGACCAAAAACTCGTTGAGCTCAGGTTGATGATCAATGTTCTTCACATGAGTTCCATTGTTTATCACACTTTGGACCGGAAGCGTTTAATGTTCCCACACAAATTAAGGGCTGCTGAAGAATTGGATTACTGCTCCTCAATAATGAAAACCAAAGAGATGGGCAGGAGGATAAGAGCAGAAACAAACTTGGACAAACAGACGCAGAAAAAACAGCGAAAAGAAGGCGGGGGTCCCAACCAAGTGGATGAGATCTCAAGCTCAGGTTAACAGGCTGTTAGGCACCTTTCTTCAGGCCAGCGCAGCAAACAAAAACATTTGAATTGGTAAAAAAAATCATAAGTGAACCTGTAAAAAACAGTCGCCTATGAAGCAACGGAGGAAAATGAAGCAGTCCTGGCCAAATCTCTTTATTTCATCCAATAAAGTGTCTAAGTGGATATGTGTTAGAAGGCTGAAGTTCTCAAGCTGCAGATCAAAGGGTGTTAGTATGTTCTCTCTCAGCAAGTGGCAAAAAAACCAGCAGGGAAAGCGAAGGAACTCAACGGGAAAAAAAGAAGAAGAAGATGACACGTCAGAAAAGAAAAGAACACCTTCATTCGGTTGGAAAGCAATTATATTGGAACAGGGTCAAGAGAAGAAACAATATCACCATAGCATGCATTATATTCATTTCTTACAACATAATAAAGCAATCAAACCATAACAAACAAATCAAACACAAATGAAGCTCTCAATCTATATTTCACAGAAATCCTAAAACTTCATGCTACCAAGTTAAAAGCATGTGACGGAGGTACAATCCAATGGTTCACCAAAAACTATATATATAAAAAAAAAATACAGGAAGAAAGTAATGGAGTTGGTGTTTAACTTACCTTAACACCTGCATACTCTCCTAACTCAAAAAACCTAGGAATCAGAGAACTATGCATGACTTAACAATGAACCTGCAAATGCAGGTTACTCGCAAAAAATCCCAAAAACTTTTATACATGTCATGAATTTGAGAGCGCCATAAAATGGTTTAAATATATGGAAAAAAAACACCAAAAAACAATGTATCAGCCTACGATCTTAGATATGAAAAGGTGGGGGCAGTTTTATAAAAATACACTGTAACCTCGAAAAGACAGGAAAAAAGATAAAGCCATGCCAAAGTCCATTGAAATGAACAAAAAAAACATCGATAAGAATAAGAGCGCAAAAGAAACAAAGAAAAGTACCTCAGATAAATTAGGAATGAAAGAGCCCAAGATAACAGTGGATCAATAGGGAAAAAAGCGCACAACTGAGTTCAGAAAGCTGGCCGATCAAAGACTAAGACAGTTCCATGATCCTCTGCAAAAGACAATTAATCAGTTCCAAAAAAGTCAGGCCCCAGAGACCTCACCAAACTTGCAAGCAGCAAAAAAAAATACATGTCAGGAACTATTCCTAGGATTAAAACACACCATCCATGAAAGATAAAAAAACAAAAGAGGACAAAAAAGCCAATCAAGCCACCAAAACATCAAGCAAACATGGGCATAATTAGACCACGGCAAAAGAAAAAAAAAAAAAAAAAAAGGGAAAGAGACGCAGCATAAACGCACAAAAGACCTCCTGAGAAGTTTCCCTCGGAAAAGGCTCCAAATATTCAGGTAAAGCCTGGACAAATAATCAAAAAGAGAGGGAAATTTTACAATCCAAAGCTAGATAGGCAATCTCTTATCATCATAGAACGCCAAAACAACAGAGCCTCTTCAAGCAAATCACACAGACGCAAAAACTGGCCAGCAAAAGCATACTTATACAGCCATTATAGTCAAGGTACCAGGCTGCCAAAACTGGTTGTTCAAAAAACACTCCCCAAAGCAATTTTTGCACCACATTCAAATTTATTTAATCTCTATCTTGCTTACTAACGCCTAACCGATGTTCTATGCGCCACTCCGAACGTTTTAGGTGGCTCTCATTTATTCCTGTTAAATGAACGGAAACTGGAATTTCTGCCCTGCCAAGCCATGATAAGAACATGGATCCATCCTTAGAAATCTATATTTGTAGTTAACCTTGCTTCGAAAGCAAAAGGATCCTTAAAAAACCCTGATCATTGATCCAGTGCTCTCAAAGTAGCAGCTCATCCACACCAGCAAACCTAGGTTAACAATCTAAACACTACAAATAATCCATGGTTCAACAACCAATCGAATCCCAATGCAACAGGTAGTATGGAAGCATGATCAGGCAAAAAAAGAGAAGGCAATGAAAGAGGAAAAACCTGGCCAAGAAGAACATCCACAAAGGAGACAAAAGCCTCAGCAAGCGCACTGGAAAACTATTCCTATGAGACACTATGAACACAAAACAAACCTGCATATTCAATGAAAGAAAACCAAAACCTAGGAAGATAACCTCAAAGAAATTAGCATCGAAAAAATAAAAGACAGAACCAAGCTAACGATAATAAAGGAAGAAAAGTTGCCCAAAAAGATGCACCAGGAGGAACAATGGTAGAAAGCTAAATGAACAAAAAGAGGAAGCAAGCATAGAGGCATGAAAAAAAAAAACCAAATCGAAACACGAATGAGCCTATCTGCACTCTCCAACCCAAAAGAAAGGACGTAAAAGCATGGCGAGCCCAAGGGCATTAGTAGCTGCCATATTTTAAAACCTAGTAAAATAGGACATGAAATGACAACATAGCAAGCACAGGTCCATAAAAAGGGTAGGAAAAGCTAACCAAACCAGAACAGCAGGAAAGAAAACCAAACCTGACAACAACCGAATAGCTGCCATATTTTAAAACCTAATATAATAGGACATGAAATGACACCATAGCAAGCACAGGTCCATAAAAAAGGGTAAGAAAAGCTAACCAAACCAGAACAGCAGGAAAGAAAACCAAACCTGACAACAACCGAATATGCCTCAGAGGACAAATGACAGGAATCAGGAACTGAAACCCCCAAAGCAATTGTCCAGGTTAAACAAATCGTCTAATCCCACCCAAGAAGCATCAGCTCTCCCAATGTTGCAGGAGGACTAAGTAATGTGCATTGAATGTATAATCATGATTAGGGGGCCATCTTTTCTGAGCCAAGACCCATAATCGATAAAAATTTAGCGTGGCCACAATTAAAAAGAAAAAAAGAACCTCAAGCCGCTACCAAACCCCACCAACATCGCTGAACAGACGAAAGGAGACCCAAGCCGAAGCAAGCCCAGCTCTCCAGAGGAAGAGGCGCAAACGACTCCCTCAAGCCAGCAGCACCCAAGCCCGGCCAGAGCAGGAAGCACCAATTGAAGCCTTGAGAAGAAAAGGGCATCTCCAGCCGAAAGTCAAAGCACATTGCAACCAAGACAAATCACCCCAGAGCATGGGAGAGGAAGAGGCGCTAAGATCAGTTCTGCAGGTCCACAGTATACGATTTCAGTTTGGTTTTGCGTTTTAAATTTTTTCAAAAAAATACTTGATTTTTTTTTAAAATTAATATTTTTTTTAATATTTTTATTTTAATAAATTGATATAAAAATAATTTTATTTTAATATATTTTTAAACAAAAAATATAAAAAACAATTATTATTATATTCTTAAACACCATAACAGTCTTGATTTAAGTGATTTTATTACGAGGTTTAGAGTTTTTTTAATTTAATTTTAATTTTAATATGTATTATACATGGACCTTGCTAATAAAATTAAAAATTTATTCAGAGAAATAAAATTATTAAATACAACTGAATATATGATATGTGTTGTAATGTTAGATATATTAATTTATTTTTATCTCTTAATTTTTTCAGCATAGTTTTTATATATCATCAACAATTTTTTTATATTTTTTGGTCCAATCAGTTCTCGAAATATTCTAATAGAAGTATATATAAGATTGAAAATTTTTTATGACAAAAAAACACATAGTAAAAGTATGCATGTATTTTTTTCATGGAAAATTAAACTATTTGACCCATAATAAAAAATCAATTAAATAGCTAACATATACTAAAAGATCTTGGATTTTTTTTCAAATCTAATTAAATAAAACTAGATTTGAAATTATAAAAAATACCAAATTATAATATAAATGATTGAAAATTTTTCAAGCTCATATATTTATTTTTAGTCATTTTGAACATGAAAAGGCAAATAATTAAAACTTTCTCGTGAAATAAAAACCATGGATACAAATATTAATTATTGACAATAATGATTTTCTTTTAATGATTTTTATTTTTATTTTTAATGGAGGTTGAAAAAACAAGAAAAATAAAATTTTGAACTAAAATTAATATTTTTTTAATCTAAAAAATTAAAAGGACTTATTATTTATAGTTCAAAAAGTATGAAGACTACAGTAAATAGTTTTCTAAGAGTTTGAAAACCACAATTTTTATTATTTTTTTTTTCACTTAGGACCCTTTTTTTTATTTTTTCTAATAAATTAATTGTTTTAAATTTGATCTTACAAGGGGAAAATGTTTTTAAAAATAATTGCGCTATGGAAGTCCACTATTAATCGAGTCTCGATTTATTACAGTGGTGCGGAGACCGTACTTTTAGTGTTTTATCAATAATAATATGTACTGAGCTAACAAGGAAACAATTCAATTTGTTAATATGAATAAACTAAAAAAATTAAAATTTATTATGGAACTTATTATCTACCACCGACCACCCAACCCACTCTTTTAATCTCCAATAAATCAAATAATTAAAATTTATCTTACGATGTCTTTCTTTTCTATCTAAGAAACTAGAACAACACAGCTCTCATCCACTGAACTTTATCCAAAAATGTCAACCGAGAATGAACCCCACGCGCCACTGCTCCGCCCTCGCCAAGACCCTCCGACCTCCCCAACATCCCGCCAAACCACCCTATCCGCCCTCCTAGGCCGAGCCACCGGACGACGCGGCCCCTCCATGCTGGTAAGAGAAACAGCGGCGCGTGAGCTGGATGAGAGACGCGCCGACTGGGGGTACTCGAAGCCGGTTGTGTCATTAGACATGATGTGGAACGCAGCGTTCGTGGTGGTGTCGGTAACGATGCTTCTGGTGACGGTGAAGGAGAGGCCCAACACACCGATAAGGATATGGATCTGTGGGTACGCGTTGCAGTGTCTAGTGCATGTCGTTTTGGTGTGGCTGGAGTATAGGAGAAGGAATACGCGAAGAGAGAGAGATATAGAGAACCAGCAACAGTCAATTGAGGAAGAGAATGTTCCTGAGAGTGAAGACGAGGATGACAGGGCTTCTTTCATTTCTCCTAGATCAAGGTATAAAAATATTTTTTTCCATTTTTTTTGTTGCAATTGTTGGTTTCTGTACCAATTTAATTGGGATTTTTCTTCTTTTTTTTTAAAGGATGGTTTTTGGGTAGGGTTTTTGTGTCATTTGTTTTCGGGGTCATGATGAGAGTAAAATAATAATGAAATGAAGAGGATGCTTTTCACTTCATTTGTTGTTGGTTTTAGTTTTGTTTTTTGATAAGCAGTGCTGCTTTACAGCTGGGCTTGGTTCCTAAGCTCACTTGTCCTTGAGAATTCATATTCCATCAAATTCTTTTCATTGGAAGAAGACTAACACAATATCTAAAGTGTTAAAAGTTCACCAGTGAAAGTTTCTTGTTGGTGAAAATGTTGAGGATTACAGTTTTACCGGATGATATCATCCGCGGCACACTTAACCTGCCTTTTCACATAAACTAGTTGGATTTTTTTTTAGAAACTCGAAGGAAGGAGTTGTTTTTAGGATTATAAAATCCAGTGTGGGATGATTTTGACTAGACTTAAGATGGTGGAAGGTGGTTTTGCACGAAAATGGGATGGATTTTTTTTTTTACTTATTTAATTACTTTCTCAATACAACAAGTAATGTTCACAAGTTTCTTGATTTTTAAGCATTTGTGGTTATAATGTTTGTGAAGAGCTTCATGGTTTCTCTAGCATAACAGTATGGGTATTTCATCCATGTAACTGTTGGACTCTGAATATCTATAATCTCATGCCTGTGCCCAACTCTGCTCAGCTCACAAAAGCTTTGAATTATGTGATTTCACTGTGTATGCATTTATGCACGTGGGACTGAAGTGAGCTCCAAAATGTGATATCCTGCTATTTGTTATTGAGTGACTTTCCTCCTACTTACTCTTGTATGTCTCTCCAGTGGTATCACTCATAGTATGTTGTCTTAGTAACTTTACCGAAGGTTTTATCAATTTATTGCACTTTTTCTTAATTTAATGATATCTGCTCAGCGTTACTAAAAGATGTGAATCGGTGAATACGATGGTGTCATTTCTTTGGTGGATGGTTGGCTTTTATTGGGTAGTCTCTGGTGGCGATGTCCTTTTGCAAAATGCTCCACGTTTGTACTGGTAAGCAGTTTACCAATCTAGTACTGAAATTCTGTTTCCAAGGTGGTAGGCATTACCAAATACCACAAGCTCTTTTGAAAGCTTCATGTGCCCATGTATGAGAAAATTGAACTGCCTTTTTCTTCTTCATCTTTTAAATACAACCATGCTCTATCAGTAATTTCTTGCAAGCATACCAGAACATCTTTTTCCGAAGCAACCAACAACCCCTCATGCTCTTTGCTAGATTATTTGGCACATAAACCTTACGGGTATTAGGATGGAGGGCATCTCCATACTTTTTATCTCCTGTGTGCCAGCTGCATGCGTCAATGATATATGCAAACAAAGACCACAAGAATCTCTAATTCTGAATTTCTGCAGGCTGGCTGTGGTTTTTCTCGCATTTGATGTGTTCTTTGCGATCTTTTGTGTTGTTTTGGCATGTTTGATTGGGATCGCTCTCTGTTGCTGCTTGCCATGCATTATTGCTATTCTTTATGCTGTTGCGGGGCAGGTATGAAGATCTAAGTTTACTAAATAAATAATTTGTTGACTTGTAAGCCTTATAGCTGTTGGCATTTTCACTTTCTCAAGTAGGATTTACTGCTGCTCTCATTGCATGAATGACTATATAGGAAGGTGCATCGGAAGCAGATCTCATTCAGCTGCCAAAATACAAATTTCAAATGATACGCAATGAGGAAAAGCCTGGCATTGAGGCAGGGAAAATGGTTCCTGTTGAAACAAGTAGCAGATTTTTGGGAACTGAGCGTATACTTTTACCCGAGGATGCAGTAAGTTTTGTTATGAGAATTTTCACAGTTTCTTAAAGCCTGTGGATCTGCACTGCTATAAACCATGTTTAGAAGGAAATGCTGTTGTTTTTATTGGAAAGCCATGGAATTTTTCAATCTGCTCTCCGTTGTTCTGTTATATATGTGCATTTATACCCCTAGTATTTGTGCAAAATTAATTGAAAGAAAAATTGAGCTATTTATTTGCTAGTGCAATGTTGGTGAGCAAGCACCATATTAGATCATACCAAGATAAGTAGTGGTGAACTCGGCTGCTGGTTAATAATTCTGTCAATGTGGAGTAATTGTTTAAATTTGGTGTCTTACCATAGATTGGAATCTCTTCTTAGCCAGTAATTACTTCTTCAAAATATCCTGATAAGAAGTGGAGAATCATGTCCCTCAAGAAGAATGAATGCATGTGTGTGAGTGGAGAGATGCTAGTATGATGTTGTGTATCAGCTCCATTGTTCTATTAAGTAGCTCAATTAATTTTTGCGAGACAAATGACTGGCTCAAGTAAGTCTACATTTTCATGCTAGGCTAGTCAGCTTCTTTGGCTATGAGTTACATCAATGTATTAGGTTTGGACTTGAAAAATATAAGATTTAAGATTATATTTTTGCTTGTTTTCTCCTCGATTAAGAGGAGAGGTTGGAGTGGTCTTAAAAAAAAATGCTTTGATGAAAAAAGTGGAAAATTGCAACGGCCAAGAAATATTTGAAAGATACATGAGTCGCAAGTTTTTCCAAGCGTAGTTCACTTCCACTATGATTTTTAAGAAATTTCACTAATGATCTGGAGTTTTGTTTCCTCATTTTCTTTCTTTGATTTTTTACCCTTTAGGAATGCTGTATATGTCTCAGCCCATATGAGGATGGAGCAGAACTCCATGCACTCCCTTGCAACCATCATTTCCATGCTACATGCATTGTGAAATGGCTTAAGATGAATGCAACATGTCCTCTCTGCAAGTTCAACATTCTCAAGGGAAATGAACAAGCATGAAGAGAATACAAGGAGACACAGTATTCAGCTGGGTTGATGCCCCCCCACACACCGTTCATCTTCATGTACAGAAGAAACCGAGGCAGAAGGAAAGAAGCTTCTTCAAATTCCTGTGAAGAATACAAGTTGTGTCATTCAGTCAATCAAGCTTCATTTAGTGTATTCATTTCGGCCTTTGGAGTTGTATTGATTCTTCTTCCTCTCCTGAGTTGTTTGAGGAGTGTGAAAAGTGGAGCAAGAGTTTTCAGGCCTTCTGTTTATGCTTAAATTATTTGTTTGTAGTTATGTAATTGCACGATTGCATCTATAGTAATACCTGTGCCATTCTGATTGTGGCTTTTAGGTATACGTGTATCAGCCTCCTTGGCATTGTATTCATTGAAGATCTGATTTTCAGGCTTCATGGCTGTGTACAATTTATCTGTAGTGTTTCTTTTCTTTGTAGTTACATGGAATGATGTTTCTCGTTGCAGAGGCTTATAACTTGTCTTGCCTCTAGTTCTGCTTCAGTTCATGTAGCAAAAATGGGTGCATGCTTAGCTTAGCTGGCACCTTTTCAGATTCTGTTACTTCCAATTTATTTATTTATCAAGATGCAAGTTTTGGAAAACCCCTTTTTTTTTTTTTTTTTAACAAAAGGAAAGCCCATTGATACGGCTGGGGCAAAGGAATTTTATTCTCTTGTAAACTGTACTTGAGGCAACTCATTCATTTCAGATAATGATTCGTACTTTCTTCTATGGTATGTTTCTAATTAATTTTTTATCTGAGTAACACTAAGTTAAAATTAATTTAATTATGCTCTACGATAACAGAAATTGCACCAAGGTTAACTATATGAAGTGCCTGTTTAGTTCAATATTTTTGTAGATATATTTTTTAATTAAAAATATATTCAAATAATATTTTTTAATTTTAACATAAGCAAAAAAATTATTTTAAATAACGGGTTGGTTGAGACACAAAAAATTTTACTTTAAAAGTTTATTTGAAAGTAAAGGTTGCTTTTTAAAATATTTTTTATTTGAAAATATATGAGAATAATATTTATTTTTAAATATATATTTTTATATCAAAATAAATTTAATTTGAAGTTAAAAAAAATTAAAAATACGATTATACTACAATCACAAACGAGATCTAAGTTTGGTATTATGGAGTGGTCATGTTTTTTTAAAAAAAAATTAATTTTTTTTATTTTTTTTTATTTTTATGTATGTTTTAATATTTTAATATACTAATATTAAAAATTAAAAAATATTTTAATGATTACCTGTCATTACACATTACCAATCACTATTTAATAATGTTTTTACTTCCAAAACTGCACCGAGTTTTCATGTGCCTTTCTTATTTTGGCTTGTATCCCATCATGAAACATCGGAGTGCCGAATGCATGATCACAACCCTATCCAATAATGATTAATATACCACAAATCAAAGGTTGCAGGTACAAGAATTAAGATCATGTTCGTATGTATTTCAAACAGGAGTTAGGTAAAAAAAAAAATATATATATATATATATATATATATATATTTACATCATTTTAACATATTTATATCATAAATAAAAATTTTAAAATTATTATTTTAATATATTTTTAAACTTTCACTCGCTCCGCGGGGCGTCTTATCATTAAACTATTGGGATCGTTAAATCTACATTATATAAATATTTAACTTCTCTTGCCTAGCCAACGGCTGGAGTAGCTCAGTTGGTTAGAGCGTGTGGCTGTTAACCACAAGGTCGAAGGTTCA